>JAABUP010000821.1_pt1 | contig 66870 bp, 11 predicted proteins | sample 5559201 | NCBI WGS metagenome assembly JAABUP01 (sample SAMN10711887, study PRJNA513373) | rock metagenome | isolation source: Antarctica rocks | place: Antarctica
TAATCTCCCTTGCCTTATACCTATCTATTCCTCCGGAAGGAGGTTATTAGCCTCCGCGTAATCTCTAAGCCTAGCCGCTACTACCGTCTCGAATATCTTTCCTAAGGTATCTAATAGGGCGATCGGCTTATAGGACTTAGGATCGGCGTAGTTCTCCTTCTATAGTTTCTTTAAGATTACTATATTAGCCTCCTTAAATTTCCGGGGGTGGTATCTAATCTCGAAGCACCCCTAGAAGAGATAGCGGATCTCCTCCTCTAGTTTACTATATACGGCCCGTAGGAACCTATTTAGAATCCCGTTTATCCTAGGAGCCTTATCCTGCGATGGTCTCTTTATAGAGCTGTAGACTTCCGCCTCTATTAGATCCCCTCCCCCTAGTATCGGGCTTAGGTATTCTACCTCGGTAATATCTTCTAAATCTGCCCCTAAAGGGGCTGGGAAATGGGTTTCCCGAAGGCGCTCTACCTTCTCCTCGAAGGTAGCCGCCAACGTCCCGTCTTATCTACTTAGGGAGGGGAACTTAGGTAGGGCTCTTGGCGACATACTCTTGTTCTTCCCCCACCGGGCCAGTGCCTATACCCCCCGAGGGTCTCCTAAGGCCTGGTGTATAGCCCCCCGGAAGTAGAGGGTTTTCTCTCTTCGGATCGTGGCTACCTTCGCCCTTTCCGCTTTTCTTAGAGTCTCTCTCGTCTCCGTATTACGGTACTAGTAGTAGACCTTTAGTTCCCGTTTAGCCCTTTACGTTGTGTCCCTATAAGCCGAGTTCTAGAAGGACCTTGCCTTACTAGACGGCTTCGCCCACGGAATATATTTATGTATGATAGCCTGGAACCTATCTAGTATCTGCTCCAGGTACTCGTCCGCCTTACCAGCGGATCTAATCTGGGGGAGCCCTAGAGAAAGTCTAAGCTACTAGGCCCTATTCCTTACGTTCGCGGCGACCCCCTCGTCTTTAAGTATCTTCTACGCCCTCCTCTAGACTAGGGTTTAGCTCTCCCAGCTCCATTCGAATTCCGTGTACACCGGGAGGTGGTCAGATCTATACTGGAGGTCCGCCCTCGGGCCGCAGTTTCGGAGTACATTAGTAGCACCCTCGGTAGTAAAGACTAGGTCGATCGCCGACTTCAGACCTCTCCCCCGCCATATTACCGTACCCTCCGGTAGGGCGACTTCTATACTATATTTACCCGTTTCGCCTAGTAATACGTCTGCTATAGCGTAGTATATACTTCTCCCTTTATTATTCCACCGGGGATGGTAGAGATTAAAGTCTCCGAGGAGGATATATTCCCCTAGCCTTTTCAGGACCTCCGCTATTAGGGGGATTATTATTAGGCCGTCCTTTGACTTATACGTTGTCGGAGAGGGACTGTAGATATTATATATCCAGATATCGTCCGCTTATATTCCCTGTTACCCTTTCCTAAGGCTGACTTTCAGCGAGTAGTAGTCGCCGCTCGAGAAGTCCGCCTCCTAGCTCTCTATATCAACTCTTTTATTAACGTAGAAGTATACCCGAGTATCCTCCTTAGCTCTATAAACTAGGTGGAACCTATTATAAGATAGGTCGTACGTCGACTTAGTCCTCGGGTTAGTCTATAGCTCCTATATTACTAAGACATCCATTTACTAGACTTCAGCATCTTCTAGGAGTGGTGTTTACACGCTATCCTTTTCTTTTCGTACGTTATACTACAGGATCTTAAGCGATTATCCTACCATATAGTCGGTATAAGGCTAGAGTCTACTACCATTTAGTCGTCTGTAGCCTAAGCGCCCCTTAGGGTAACCTCGACCCTAGGTGCCTCCTGGGGTAGTGGGAGGACCTGCTGTCCTAACTCCTTCCGGGCTATTTAGGCTATCGTGGTTGGCCGCCCTCTTTGTCGGGGAGGGGCTAGGTCCAGTAGTTCCCTTTCCGCCTGTACCGGTGACTTCCTCTTTCTTGATGTACCCTAGACTACCCTGAAACTATCTGCGTCTGTCCCCTCTTCGCTGCGGGTATTAGTTCCCCGCAAGCCCTGCGTGTCATAGAACGCCGGCCTAGTCCGGCGTCTCTATACCACTCTCTGGTACTCCCTTCGCCTGACTGGGTAGTCCTTACTCTAGGCCTTATGGCCTCCTCTATAAGCAACGTATATTATCACTCCTTTACCCGTAACGTAGTCCGCTAAGCTATAGCTGCCTGCATAATAGCCGTACCTCTTCTCCCTTTAATACTCTCGCGTAAAGTGTCCGTATCTATAGCAGTTAAAGTATTATCTTATCTCTGCTCCTTGCTCCTATCTCTTATAGACTAAGAGGCTGCCACCGAGAGCTATCCCTCCTCGTACCAGGCGGTTGACCGCCTCCGGCGTCGATACCCCAATAATTAGGGTTGAGTATAGCTTCTTACTCCCGTCTCGCCTTGGTTTCCCCGCATGCCTCGCCTACCCGAAGCTAGTAAAGTTAGTATTCGGGTGGGTGACGGCGTTATCTTCCCTGATTCTCGCTAGTCCCTTCTCTTTTTCCTCGTTATTAAGGAGGTTTAAGCACGCCCCTTCAGCCGCTATATAGAAGGCCTTCCTTAGTACCTTCGCTGATAGATAGGCTACGCTCGCCTATTCTTGCATCTTCTTAAGGGCCTCCCGCCCTTTAACCGTTACTATCTGTAGTACCACGTCCTTTATACCCCTAGTATAGGCACCGATAATATTCTTTATAGCTGTATTTACTGGGTTAATAAAGCTCTTTACGAGCTCCTCCTTCTCTATCTGGCTTACTTTCCTATAGCCTTCCTCGTCCTTAAACCTTACTATTACCTCCCTTATCTTCCGGTTATCTAATTGCTTGAGTGGCTGGGCACCTAAGGCCCCCCCAAGGCCTTGTCCTACCCTCAGGCCTTAGCCCTGCTAGGCAACGTTATTAATAGTGTAAACGGTGCAGTGTAAGGCCTATACTAGTTCACACCGTCAGCTTTTCATCTGAACTAGTGTAGTGTGAGGCCTACACTGGTTTAAACCAGTGTGCACTGTCAGTTTAAACGGTTCAAGGCCTCTTATTAGTTAGTTCTTTCTCGGAGTGCTTGCTTAGCAGCAATAATAGTATGAAGGTCTTCCTCCGTGAATATTCTAAGCCTAAACCACGATTTTAAGGTCTCGATTAGCTGTAACGTCTCGATATTAATACGCATTCGTTGCTTAGTTAGCGTATACTTTGCTTATAAGAACACTCGCTCCGGTTCTAATAATATAGCAGGTATAGAGAATACGTTAATAGCTATTTTTAAAAGGTATAGAAGCCGTGTACGTTGTTTAGAAGCAAGCCACTAATTAAGAGCCGATTTATCGTTCTGTAATAGAGACGGCTCGCTGAGATACTGCTCTAATTCGTCTCCTACGTTCTATATAGTACCTCGACGTTGCTACATCTATAGAAGGAACTTATTATTCGTTGCTCTCGGCTGAAAAGCCTGCTTACGAGTAATTGCTGAGGGCTTATATGTAGTCTCCTAAAAATCCTTCATCTTTTAACGCATATTCAGTTGCTAGTCAGGGTCCCAGTCATCGAAATAGGACTATTTTAGTATAGGATCGAGAATAATTACTGCGATATATACAGGAGACCTCTCGGTATAATTCTAGTACTTTAGGATTTTACTCCACCCGGCCTGTAAGTATTTTAACATGAATAAATCGTCCGCATACGTCTTAATAGCCTGTTCGAACTTGATAACTATAAAATCAAGCGACGGAAGTACCTTATCGAGTGTCGCTTTCCTTCCTTTAGTTGCTTTCGTCGTGTTATAGAAGCCCTGGAGAAAATCACGTATCTTTGTAAGTGTGCGCCAGTCGGAGGAGGTAAGTGAGTCCTTATTTAGGCCCTTATTCTCGGTAATCGTCTAAATTAGTGGTGTTTTAAGCTGGTGAATTACTCGTTCGAGTATCTCATACCATGAATTCCACCTGGTACCGTTATCACGGCGAGGTATAAGGCCCTTACTAAGTAATTTAAACGTCTGAATTCGCTGAGGAGAAGCTATAATCCATGTAATCACGTTATAAAGCTTACTAAGAGGTCCGAATTTACGCTATTACTCTAATTAAGCCTCTGAAGGTGACTTAATTTCCTGATTCAGATCGATATAATCATCTTCTTCCTTCCCGAATAGGAAGGCTTAAATAATAAGGTTAATAACGTGGCCGTTACAGCGGAGGCGACGGTAAATAGGGTTCTAAGGTAAGCCGATATTTTCTTGATTTATCGACTGAGTAACGTTCTAAATCAACTAATCATTTGATGAAGCGTTATCCATAACGAAATAACCTAATTTACTCCGAAATTAAAAGGTATCGATGATGTTAAGGACGGCTTGTACTTAGTTTAGGCCTGAATGCTCGCCTTCGAGCTTAATTAGGGCTAGTGTAACCGTTATAAGTTCAGATTTTTCGCTCGTGAAGTGAGTAACCACCGCAAGAACTCCGAGATTATTCGGTGAGGTCTATATGTCACATGTAACGTGTATATCTAAGATAGCCGCAGCGAGCATATAACGTAGCCGTTGTACACCCTCTTTATATAGGGCAGAAGCATGTTACCGAATCGTTACTAGTACGTTAGGAAGTAGACGATTAGCTACAGGGTTAATGTATTCGAGAAAATCACGAAATTCTTCGTGTGTAACTTAGTTAAATGCAATGCTCTAAATAGTGGTCTAACGAATATAGAGATATTCGAGCGTGGTTTTATTAACCTTATAGCTAAGTATTACCTCTCGCTTTATAAGGTCTTCCTTAATAACCTTCTCCTTATCTAACTCCGCATGACGAAGAAGAGCTACGTATACAGCTATTCCATTTTAGTCTCGTTTTTTAGCTAGGCCGTTTACTATAGGGTCGATTTAGTGTTTGATTTTTAGATGTTTTACTGGTGCACCGGTTCTACCGGCGGCTTTATAGACTATAGTATAGTATATATAATGTAGATATATTCTATCTACTATTCTTTTTAACCGTAGGTGTTTATGGATCCATGATGTTTTTGGCCTGAATTTTTCTTTCGGGGAATCGGATTGAGAAATGCTCGAACTAGGCCCTGGAGTCTAGAGATATAGGCCCGATAGATCCGTCTCATTATCAACCTCTTCTCCTTCTTCTTCTTCTTCTAATTCATGAGGTGTATGCACTGGAGGAGGAGTGATAGTAGGGGGTAGTTGCTAAGAAGGGCGCTTTTTAGTGTATATTACAGGGACTCGTGTAGCTATGTGCCTGGTATTTTTGGCTGGTTTATTCGATGATACAGCCGTCCCAACTGATTTCGCGATGGGGAAAGGGTTACCAGTAATAGATTAAGGCTCTAATAGAGCTGATTCGTCGTCGCTAGCTATAATAACTATGATATATAGAGAAAATGTACGTTCTTCACTAAGTAGTAGAGTACTTTTTCGAAATTTGCAGGTAGGGCTGAGCGTAAGGCTGCGGATAGGGCTGTAGGCAGGGCGTATTCTAATTAGATAAGAGAGGTCGCCTAAACTGTTTAAACTATTAGTTTAAACCAGTTCAAGCTAGCGCCTGTACTAGTTCATACTAATTGGCTAAATAGCCGAACTGGTTTGCTTACTAAGTAGTACAAACCAGTTTGCACTGTTAGTGTAGTATATACCGCCACACTATTAATAACGTTACTGCTAGGGCCTAGGTCCTACGTTAGCCCTAATAACCTGGGCTTATAATCCCCTACTACCCCCTACCGGCGCGTTTCCGTCCCTCCTCAGTCTTTCTAGACGCGTTTCTAGCTCGGTAATACGTGCCTCTACATCTTTAAAGCCTCCTATAGCGGTATAGAGGGCGACCTAGGTGACGCCCCATATCGCCTCTATTATTTCCTCGAACCGAAGACTCTGGATTACTTGGATTGTATCCCTTACCTTTGCGATAGACACCGTAACTTTTTAGCCTTCTTAGTCCTATCTCCCTTACTCTTTCACCCCGATCTCCGGGGACTTTAGTAGTGTTAGGGGTCCTGTTATCGCGGCCCTAAGAGTCTCTCCTACCCCTTCCCCTTTAACGCTACCTCTACCCTCTCCCCCCCTACCCTCTCCTCTCTTATTACCTTCTTGTAAGTTCGCTTGTAACGCCTAGTACGTTGCTTGCAGTCTTTGCGCGTACGCTTGTTCGCCCGTCGTCGCCGCCATCTAATAAAGTTATCTTTCCACGATATAGGTAGACGAATTCGGAGAAGTAGAAGTAGAAGAGAAATAATAAAGGGTTATATAAGATATTAAGAGTATATAAAGCTTTATAATAGTTATTACTATAAGTAGAAATTAATATTAATATTATAGTTATTATCTCTATAAGAATAGCTAATTAGCTATTACTATTACGATCCTAGCTACGTTAATAGCTACTACTAGCCGCTAGGGCTATAAGATTATTCTAAGGCTAACCCTATTTAGGGTTAGTTTATATTCCTCTAAGCTATATATATAGCTAGCCCTACCCTCCTAGATACTTTCCTTCCTTAGCATTTATCTACTAGTTAAATAACACCTATATAACTCGCTTTATACTAGCCTCTAATAATTACCTTTTAGAATTACCTTATTTACTACTAAGTATTACCTAGTTAGTAATAATAATAATGCTTAGTAATATACTAGTAAGTTATATATATACTAATAAGGGTAATCTTTTACGCTTAAGTACCCCTCTTTAATAGAGAAGGTAGTAGAGCTATTATACCCTATTAAATAGGGTATAAAAGAAACCTTTTATAATTAAAAACTCTTATTTATCTTCTCCTCTTCCTTTAATACTTTACTCTTTAGGTAGCTTAAAGAGTTCTTTTTATTAAAATTATATTATTTATTATACTTAATTAATAGTACTCTTATTATTTTCTAACTACTTTTTTTTCCTACTTTATTTTTAGTACCTTTATTAATTTTAATAGTAAAAGTACCTTTTAAAATAGTTTTATCTACTTTAATTAAAGTTTAATAAGTTGAAATTATTTTAAGTAGCCTAGTTTTATTAATTCATATGCTAACGTCCGTCCCTAGGTGGAGAGAAACCTACCGTACCGAGGAAAATATATTATTCAGGTATCTTAAGTCTCTCCCTCGTAAGTCTATAAGGTTATAGTTAATATACTATTATTCTTCAGCTACTTCTCCCTACGAAACTAGTTTATAGCAAGAAAAATACTACCGTCTTACTTATATTATCGATCGTCCTATCCCTAGCGTTAAAAGTAGCTTTAGCTATCCCCCGCTACTCTATTACGACTATCGTCCTTTCTCGGAGTTTCGGGGCTATAATTCGAAGCTTCTATTAGGAAAGAATCTAGCTCTAAGGTTTAAAGACACGGAGTACGAGTAAACCTACATGCTAAGTTTATCCGGATAAAGTAAGAGGTAACGTAGTCTACCCCTAAATAAGACACACCCTTAAACGAATTAGCGCCCTACCCTAACGCGTCTTTTTAATAAATCACAAAAATGCCCCCTAACTACAAAGGCGATTAAGAAGCTAGAATCTCCCAAGCTATTAAAGCTATCTATAATAATAATTCCCTAAGTATACGCGCCGTAGCCCGTACCTACGACGTCCCTTATTCTACTCTAGCTAAGCGTCTTTATAGGTAGCTAACATATTAATAATCCCGAATAGTAAATTAAAAGCTCCTCCCTACGGAAGAAGAAGCTCTTTTCTAATAGGTTATATCTATAGGCGAACGGGGATTTCTACCCCAGATTTCTGCTGTACGTAAAATGGCTGATATTCTTCTTTTAGCGCGCGCTAGATCCCCCGCTAACGCTTTACCTACCGTAGGCGAAAATTAGGTCCGTAAATTCGTTAATCGCTATAAGTAGCTCTAATCGAAATATACACGGAAGTACGACTACTAACGGGCCTTATACGAGGACCCTAAGGCTATAAGTAACTGGTTTCGGCTCGTAGAGAATACGCGGGTGAAATATAGTATCCCGGACGAAGACGTCTATAATTTCAACGAAACGGGGTTCTAAATAGGGGTTATAGGCACCGCTAAAGTAGTAATAAGGTCGTAAAGAGCCGGGAAAGCATTAGTTATATAGCCGGGGAATTAAGAATAGGTAATAGCCGTAGAAGCTATTAACGCTAGTAGCTAGGCCTTACCCCCGATAATTATCTTCGCGGGTAAAATATATTAGGCCGCGTGGTATAAGGCCCTACTACCGTAGTAGACGATTACTATTAGTAAAAATAGGTAGACTACTGATAAGATTAGCCTAATTTAGCTCCGGACCGTATTTAATAAATATATAAAGGCGCGTATAGTTAGGTAATATTAACTACTAATTTTAGACGGTTATAGAAGCCACGCGACCCCCGAATTCAATTAATTCTATATAGATAACGCGATTATAATATTATATATGCTACCGTATTTATCGTATTTACTATAGCTATTAGACGTTAGCTGCTTTTCGCCGCTGAAACGCGTAAATAGATATTAGGTAGAATACTATATGCAGCTTAGACGTAACTATATCGACAAGCTTAACTTTTTAGAGACTTTTAAACCCGCCCGCGTAGTAGCCCTAAGTTTATTAAATATCCGTAGCGGATTTACTATAGCTAGATTAGTATTATATAATCCTAAGCGAGTCCTATCGCGTCTCTAATTTAAGCTACGAACGCCTACTCCCCCTATAATAGAAACGGCTATAGTAGCCCGCTAAACCCCTAAGACACCTTATACCGTAGCTTAATTAGCTCAGGAATATACTATAATTAAGGATTTACTAAAACGGAGTTTAAAAAGCCCCTTAAGTCCGACGGAACGCGCGCTAAAGCGGGTAGTTAAAGGGTTTTAATTAGCTATATATAACGTCGCCTTTCTAACTAGCGAAATCAAGGATTTACGGGTTATAAGCGCGCGGTAAAAGCGTAAATAAGTAACTCCTCGCTTATATATTACTAGTAGGGGGGTTCTAACTACGGAGGAAGGGTAAGATCGAGTTAAAAGAGCTCGAGTAATTAATAAAGCTATTTCGAGCGGGGTTACTACGTAAGCTTCTAGCCGCGCGCTACTAAAATATAGTATATATAGCTCGCTAGAGGATAATGCCAGGGTATATCCGATACGTATAGCTTGATTTCTAGGTATAAATAACTTGATTCTATGGAAATTCTTTAATATTTCGTACTTGGGTTATAGTTCGAGGTGGGGCGCTGATTCGTTTAAGGGTGTATCTCGTCTAAGGGTAGACTACGTTATTACCCCTTATTAGTAAGTATCTAATAAGGGTAATAATAGATATATAATCTTATTCTACCTTCCTTATTATTATTATTAAATAACTAAGATAACGGTCGCTTCTAAGCCCTAAGTTTATTATAAGATCGAATTAACTTTAAGCCCTTTTAAAGTCTCTACTAAAAAAACTTAATTATATACTTAGTTCTCGCTAAATTAATAAATACTAGGTTAAATATCCTACTTATTCTTTACCTTATTAATCTTCTTTCTACTTCCTATAATTCTTATTCTTAATAAAGTTAAGGGGCTATATAAGAGAGACCGCTTTTATACTAGTATCGCGATAAGAATATTAGATGTATTAATTCTACTCTTTCTATTTTAATAGGATTAAGTTATAATATATAGTATAATAAGATATCTTTACTTATATACTAAAAACTTAGTATATAAGTAATTAAGAGGGATTTTATTTTAAAAAGTCTACTATTAGCCTTTCTAAGAGATAGTAGGTTAATATTAATTAAGATATCCTTAATTATATAATTATCTTTTAAGTATTATATTAATATAGTTTTATTCAGCTTATTATTATTAGTAAGCTTTTATTTAAGAATCTTATTTATAGCCTAATTAATACCTAGCTAGAAAGTATATATTATTAATCTAGTAGATAAAATTTATAAGTTTCTATATATAACCCTATTATACTTATATTAGATAAGAGTATCTTAACTAAAGCCTTTATATAACGTATCTTCTAAGTTAAATAAAACTCTGTAATCTTATCTACTACCTTATTTTACTACTTAAGCCTACTTAGAAGAGTAGGGTCTTAGTTATAACGCGTATTATATCTAGTAATAAGAAAACTAACTAAATTAGGGCCCTTATAAATATACTTATATAGATCGAAATTTAATATAATAGAACTAATAGATCTTAATACTAATATAAGCCTTATACTTATATAATAAGAATAATTTAAATAGTATAACTTATATATTTCTAATATTACTATTAGCTTTAATAATAAGTAATTTAGATAGATATTTATAAAAAGGATAGCTTATACTAAGGATAATAGAGGTTTCTTTATAAAGTCTTATAAATAAGCTTTCTTATAATATAAATCTATATAGTAGCTAGATTATATTATAAGCCGGTATAAAGCGAGTTATATAGGTTTAATCTAACTAGGAGTTTAAAGCTAAGGAAGGAAGGTATAATATATATTAAGAGTATTCTACTATTATAATCCTAGCTATATTAATAGCTACTTCTAGCCGCTAGGGCTATAAGATTATTCTAAGGCTAACCCTATTTAAGGTTAGTTTATATTCCCCTAAGCTATATATATAGCTAGCCCTACTCTCCTAGAGACTTTCCTTCCTTAGTATTTATCTACTAGTTAAATAATACCTATATAACTCGCTTTATACTAGCTCCTAATATCTACCCTCGAGGTACGCTAGGCCTTAACGTATTAATATACCAGCCTGCTAAGGCGTAGTAAGGCTAAGGTTTAGCCTTATCCTAGTCTATATTAAGCTAACACGATCGTAATAAATATACTTCTTACTACTAGACTTCTAAATATTATTATTAGCCTTTTATTATAAAGGAGGAGAGGTAGGAGCTATTAATTTAAAGTTAAATTATATAAGCTAACTCTATATATCTTACTATTTTACCTAGGTCTAAGAGAGGTAATAGTAAGGTAGGGATAATATCTCTACTTATATATACCTAAGTTAAAGGGAGTAGTATAAAGAGGAAGTATAATAGTAAGTAAGTAATCTCTAGTAATAATAAGGATAATTATATTTATATATTATAGAAAGGTTATAAGTCGATAAGCTAGACACGCGTTTATTTACTATAAGGATTACTAATAAAAGTAGCTTAGGTAAGGCTTAAGCGCGTATACGGGTCTATATAAAATATTTACAGAACGCTAGCGGTTTAGATTAGGTAGCTATGTTTTGTATTACATAAAAGGTCTATATAAATTACGCTCTAAAATAAACCGACTATAATATATTACCTTAAAGAAAATTAATTTAATCCTTGTAATAGCTATATAGAGATGTCGTTAAATATTCCTACTAGAGTCCTTACAGGTATTACGGTACCTGATACGCCGCTAGTTAACGCCGCTATCGCTTTTACTAAAGACTACCTGAATAAGATAGGCTTTAATTTTATTATACGTTTATTCCTCTTCGGCTTCTACCTCGCGTTTAAAGATCTAAAGTGCTCTAGTCGCGACTTAGAGGCTCATGCCGTAAGCGCTATACTTCACGATATAGGATAGGATTAGACCGGCCGCCTTATCTCTAAGGATAAGCGTTTTAAAGTTAATAGTACTAACGCCTCGCGGGACTTCCTTAGCCGCGAAGCCCTAAGCTAGGATAAGCATTATGTTTAGCTTATCTAGGATACTATTACCCTGTATACTATATATAGTATTAACTAGTTTAAAGAGATTAAGGTTAAGTTCTACTTAAGGGGTATCTCGACTAATTTCGGGGGTCTGGATAAAAGCTATAGCCAGCTGACTTAGGACGAATAGGATACTATTATTAAGGAGTTTCCGCGTTTAAATCTTATAGATAGCGTGACGGAGATTATATACTAATTCTGCAGGGAGAAGCTAGAGACCACGTATAATAATCTGGTAGGTAATATTAGTAAAGCTTATATAGAAGGGTATTCCTAAGAGGGACGTAAGTACGTTCGCCCTCGTTTACTACTTTAAGCCGTAGGACTTAACGTTTTTCAGGTTTACTAATAGACTTAAATTTATAAGGGATATTTTAGATAAGAGATCTATTAAGTAATAGTTAAAGCTTAAGTTTCCTCTACTTTCGTAAACCGGTTTAGAATAATTAGCCCTGTACTACGTAGTCTTTAGTAAATACTATATCCTAATTAAATGCTAGATAGTAAGGGTTAGTATATCGGAGGAGACCCCTAATAAGGGAAAGGTTATTATTACGAACGGTAACTATAGCGATTCTATATAAAGCTTACCTGTAGCTTCCTTTATCTTTCTATTAATTAGAAAATTTAGTAAATATACTATCCTCTTATCTATCCTCGTCTCCGCTAATTACAAAGCTGTCTTCCCCTACGTATCTATCGAATAAGACCTAGACTAATTTCTAGTAGGATATACGTAACAGCCTTATATCTATCTACGACTACTTTATATAGTAAACTCCCTATCTTTTCTACCTCCCCCTTATCTAAATCATTCTCTATACCGGACTTATTATTATATATACTTTTTACAGGGAAACCTAAGCCTTTCCTACTATTATACTATAGCTACTAGTACTAACGCGCCCTGTTATTAGGCTATATACTATACTCGAGAAGCAGCTCGGTTACTTCTAAGTGCCTAGCCTTAGTAGTCGCAGCTAAGTTATTTTTATAACTGTTAATATTATATATATTCAGACTTACAAGGTGCTAGAGGCATTATTAGGTCTACTTGATATCGTTATAAGGAGCTATATTGTAATTATTTATATAAGATTAGAAGCGACCTAGCGCTTAGTATAAAAGCTATCTTTAAGATACGGTATAAGAGGTACCTTAAAGGCTATATATTCGGTAGAGCTCTTTATTAGAATAATTTATCCAGCGCAGCTATAGCGTTTCAATGATTTCCTATATAACCTATAGTAAAACTATGAGGTATCCTAAACAGATAGCAAGACCGTGGATGTAAGGGTTTAAATGCAAGAACATCTACTACAAGAGGTATAGTTCCGCGGTATCCAGCAGATATAGTAGTATAGCCTCGTACCAGCTTCCTAGGAAATGACTATGCATAGTCGGATTTAATCTAAGCTCCCTTTTAACTCTAGCTACTATATTATAGTAGCTAGTCCTACGCAGCGCCGTAAGAGTAAAAGTCGGTACTATATTAATTTAATTACCCTCCGCGTCTATAATAATAAAGAGATTATTATCACCTAGTCTTCCTTCGCAGGCAAAGGCCTGAAGGATGACGAGGGCCTCCCTAGGACGCTGCTATAGTAACTCAGGCGCTCTCAGGATCCGTTCAAGGCTATATAACGGTGGTAGCGGTGCCTACGCCGGCTATTACTCCTCCCTCGCCGTAGGGACGACGTTAGGGTAGAAATATCGATTATAAAATAGATAAGGGTAGTTACGTTCAGGGACTTACGTCTACTAGTAGAGGTAGGAGATACCGAAGCGGTGGCCGTAGAGGAGGGTAACGGCGGTTTCTAGCTCGGGTCTAGTATAGTATTCTTATATGCAGATATAGTAGACGTTATCCTCAGGTTCTTTACCTCTTTCTCCGGCTTAGGATATAGTAATGGCGGATAATATTCGTAGGAAGACTATTAAGAGCATCTCGATCTATAGTAAGGGGTAGTTTATCCTGTTTTAGGGTGAAAGGTTACCTTAGTTAAATATAGAGTTACGGGTTTATCGTAGCATTCTCGATTAATTAGTAATCCCTTAAATATAAGTCTATAAAGCGAATAGTTACTAGATAGACTCGTAGTAGATAGTAGGAATAGTTATTAGAGGATCTTATAAATCTAGATATATATATAAGATTAAATGTAGATATATATAATAGCGGATCCCGAGTTAGCATATATAATACGGAGACTCAGTTCCTTTTTCCAGGCTACAAAAATAAAGCTTCGTATAGAGGACGTAATAAATAGAATCATAGCTTTTTATATAATAAAGAGACTTATATTTATTATATAAAGCAAATTTTATAGCGCGTTAGGGAATAAGGAGACACCTTTTCTATTTATCTATCGAGAAAAGTCTTAACTTTAAAGAAATAAAAGCTACGCTAACAGCCTAAGCGTAGAGTAGCTATAAAAACGCTAGCCTTATTTCCTTTATTAAGTATACATGTAGTAGAATAGATTTAGATTCCCTTATATACGGAGGTGTAAGGGAGTTTTTACTAGGTATAAGATACCTAGCTGATCCTTACTCGCTCCTAGATAGTCTAAGTATCTAGGTTAATATTATACTATTAGATAGTCGTAGGATAAGGTTCTAAAGACGTTCTAGTTCCTCTTAACCTCTTTATTAAGTTGAAATCCTATTTTAAAGATGTAAGATAATGGTAATATAGTGACTTAAGAGGTAGCTATCAGGTCCGTTACGTTCGCCTGCAGCGTGCTACCCCTATTCGGCCGTAACGATACCTTAATACCGTTATTTAATCCAGTATACGTAACCCCTCAGCCTAGAATTACCGCCTCTCGGATTCCCTAACACGCGTGATTTGGCTCGACTACTACGAGGCTAATTTCTAACCAGCTGCTAGATCTAAGAGGACTACATTCGGTGGGATTATAAGTGTAAAATTAGGGTTAGAGAATAGGGCAAGGAGAATAAAGTGGATTTAGTAGGAGAACTTCATGATAAAAAGTAATAGCTATTAAAATACTTAAAGAAATAGTTCTAAATTAAGCTATATATAGATAGATAAATAAAACTTAAATATCTTCTAACTAGTACTTCGACAACTTATATAACGTAAGAACTTACTTAATTACACTTGAAATATCCTAATATATATCCTTCAACGCGTTTTATCGGGTATAGGGACTAAAATATCATATCCTACATTAAAGTGTTTTCCGTACTTTAGTATAGTAGGCGCCGATCTATTAATACGGGTTAAACCGCTAAATAGGACTTAGTAGGGACGAGGTATAAGGATATAGCTACGGTGCGAGGTTTTAAATAGAAATATTTTAAAGTTATTCTTTTTATTATAAAGTTAAATTATTAATAAACTCTTTACCTGCTTTAAGCCCTTCTAATAGTTAGGTTAATTATTTAAAAGGGGGCCTTTATTTATTAAGGCCTAGCTTTCCTTAAAGATAATTATTTGATAAGCCTCTTATTATTCTTTTACTAAAGCTATTTTTAATCTTTTATCTTAATTTAAATGTTATTTATATTTTAAAACTCTTTAATAATTTTTTATCAAATTATATTAATAAGCCTTTAATCTCTTACTTATTATTATTTAATTTTAACTTATAACTTTAAGTCCTTATAAAGCCTACCTCTCTTTATATAATATAAAAGTAGAAGCTTAGTATTTAATTCTATTATACTTCCCTTTTAATTAATATTTAATCTTTTTATTCCTTTTTATTATATTTATATAAGTATTATAAAGTACTTAATATCTTAATATTAAATTATTAAATTATACTTAAATTAGAGGGTTTAATACCTCTACTTTTAATATTAATATTAATATTACCTTATACGCGTTAAGGGTTTATCTTAAGTAATTATTTTATATTATTATTAATATTATATATAAAATCTTATTATACTAACTATTCCTTTTAAGTAATATTATATTAATATTATAAATATAAATACTAATTATATTATTAAATTATAAATTATTTTACTTTTTATAAAGGTTATACCTTAAGCTAAGCTTATTAAATACTTAAGTACCTAGGACTAAGTAGTAACCCTTACCTTAATTTAAATAATATATAATCCTTAAGAGAATTTTAACTTAATATATAATCTTAGGATTTATATACTTATACTTAATATAATTTTTATCCTATTAAATTATATTATCTTTAATATATTAAATTTCTTTAATATTTTTAAGAGGTAAAATAGTTTATATCTTTATAATATAAATATTATATTATATATTTTTATATATTTTTAATATATTTAATAGGCCTCTTTTAATTAATTATAGTTTACTTTAATAGATCTATTATATATTAATAGGTAAATATTATTAATAAAGCTTCTTATTTATATAAGAAGTTTAATTTTTATATACTCTTTAAGTAATAATTTATTAAAGAATAGGAAAAGGATTAATAAGATTAAAGAGCTTTAAAAATTTCTATCTTTACTTCCTTTATTTAATTAATTCTTATCTTTATTATAATAGATATTACCCTTTCTTAAAGGAAACTTATAATCTAAGTTATAAGTACTATTAAGATTCCTTTTACTTTAAAGCTATAAAGTAACCTTTTATATAATATATTATTAAAGCTCTAATAATATTTAATAATAATAAGCTTGTTATATTTTTCTTCCCTTAATCTTAAATTATATAAATTTAAGTTTAATAAAATTTAAAAGGTTATTTTAATTAACCTACCTATTCTTACTTATCTTTATTATTTTAAGAGGAGCTTATAATATTTTATTAGCCTATTAAAGTACTTAAAAACTACTATCTTTAAAGCCTTTCTTTATATATTAAATAGTATTATTAGGTAATATACCTTTAATTTTAGATAATTAATTTCTTTAACTTTTTTAAGATAATTATATTTTCTTCCTTAAAGCTCTTTAAGTAGTAACTATTATTTAAGTAGGCTTAAAAAAGCCTTATTACTACCTTAATTAAGTTTTTATATAAGACTTATAAAAACTTATTTAAGAGGCTTGATATCCCTAAGGCCTTATTTATAATTAAGTATTAAATTACTTCCTAGACCTCTTTAAGCTTTAAGGTAAGGGGGGGGGAAAGGATCTTCTTAAGTACTTTTACCTTTTTTTTAGCTACCTTTCTACCTTCCTTATCTTTAAGGGTTAGGAATTATAAGAGTTCTTTAAGGATTATATTCCTTTCTCTTCTTTATTATACTAATTTCTAAATACCTATCTTTTTTAATAATATAATATATATACTACTTTTTAATAATTTAATATATAAGTCCTTTTTAATATTAAAACTTTATTTTTATCTACCTCTTAAAATCTCTCTTTTATAATAATAATTTATTAATATTTATAATCTTTTAAAGCTTTATTAAAGGCTTTTATTATTCTTCTATATTCTATTATTTATTATAATATCAAGCCTTAAAGGGTCTTATATTAAGGATAATTTTATTTATAATTTTTTAAAGTATTATAATTATCTTCTTTATATATATATCTATCTTTATATATAAATTTAGTAAATATTAATTTAAGATTTTAATTAAGATAGTTATTTATATATTAATATCCCCTTTTAGCCGGCGACGAGATCTACTTATACGTGGTACCGGCTACGAACCTTCTAGTATCTCGGTACTAGGAGAGCTAAGAGATCTTACGGTATTTTAGAAGCACCGTCTAGGGTTACCCGGTTATTACGGAATCGATACGTAGGTAGAGTATAGTAATAATAGGAATAGGAACGCTAACGCGATAGAAAAATAGAGAAGATAGAAGGAGAACTTTTAAAAGATTACGGTAAAAGATATAACGCGATAGAATATACAGATATAGACGGAAAATACATGCTATATAAATACCCTTCTACCTCTCCTTAATATAGCCTCCGCTTCCCTACGCGTGTTATAAACGCGATATACTAGTAATACCAGTAATACTAGTATAAGACGATAGGAATACTACCGATATAGAACCTCTATAGTAGTACAGGATATATATAGTACTTCCATACCTATACCCGCTACAGGGCCTCTTACGAGGCCACGTCCCTATACTCCAGCCGATTTCGCGCCGCGCGGTCTAGGTAGCCTGAGTCTACCTACCTCAGGGTAGCTATAGTATATATAGATAACGATAGTATAATAAAAAGATAGTAATATTATCCCTTTCCTTGTATACGGATGGATAGCGCTAAGACCTAGCTCCCGCTCTTACTAAGCAAGTTCTTATTAGTCGGATTTAGACGTCACCCCGTCAAGTTGGAGTAAGGGGATTTAACATTTAACGACGGTGAGGTAGTGTAATAGTAATACTACAGAATAAGTATAATTAAATTACAGTCGGTGTGTTAAATAGGCTATAAGTATAACTAATAAGAAGTACGACTAATTAGGTCTTACGATTGTTGAGAAATAGTGGTCAAAATTCTGATTTTTCTAATGTAGGACCCCTGCAGCCTAAAATCGATGCGCTGAGGCCTAGGAGGCCCGGAAAAACTCCAAATCGACGTTTGCAACGATAAAAAAAAAAGCATCTCCTTCCTAATAGGGGATAGCGTTATTACTATGCTCCTTAGTTGCCTTATACCTATATTATAGCCGCCAGCAGTCTCGTTACTTGTAGCTACATAGATAAGCCCCGTAACTATAACAACTATAGGCTGTACAGTATGCTCGTGCTCTAGGGGTTACGGGCCTAGTGTTGCTACTGATTTCATCCCCGAATTGACGTTTGATTGGGCTTCGTGACTGAGACCTTTCGATGCTGAGGCTGTAGCTACACTAGGCGCAGGGATAGTCACTCTATAAGAGGTGTACGTAAATATACTGGATTGCTGGATTAAGACGTTCGGTTCCTAGCTTATAGAGGTGTTTCTTTTCTTCAGCCGCTTCTTTAAAGGCAAAGAGTTCCTGATATAGACGTACTCTAAAGCCTCGATGTTCTCGCTAAGTCCATGTCTTTGCTGGGCTATATATAGCCATCTTGAAGGCATTAATAGTAGTATAGTCAATCATCCAGTACTAATAAGGTAGCTAGTTCCTTATTGCTTTGCGCTGTGTCTTATACGCTACTCTATACTGATTAGTAATATCGACACCTCCTATATTAAAGTTGTACTCATCGATGTAGCGAGGTATTAAGAGCTCCGCCTAAGGCCCTATATCTTCAAACGGTTTACGAGCGTTCGTCGCATTACTAGAGGTTTATTGAGGTCGTCGTCTCTACCGTTTCACGTGATCAGCCACCTTATTAACTGTGTGAACGGTAGAGAGAGAAAGCACGGTGTTGTTATCGATCTAACCTAGGTAAAGCACCTCGTCAACCGGTATCGCAACTAACGTACCCCAGGGAAGCACGTGACCGTATTTCTCCTTGAGAAGGTGTAGTACATTAGGAAAATCAGGACTCGAATTAGCCCGTGTAGTACCGCATGCTCTAATACCTGCGACCTTGAGTTCTCGAAATAGCTATGTAGAGGTAAATAAATTATCAAGATAAATGGTATATATTTAGCCGTCTAGGAGAGGAGGAAGTTCTATAACTAATTAATATATAACGCTCTAAGTATCAGTTAATAATATATGCTTCTTCAATTCTCCTATTTTAAAGAAACGAGAATGGAATATAAAGTAGAATAAATAACCTCGATCGTATAAAGCCTACATTTTAAAGCCTTATTTAATTGGTTTATTAACTATCTTTAGTATATGCTTTAATCGGCCGTAGAACTTTATTATTATCTCGTTAATAGAGACGTTTTTTCCTAGTATCTAGTAGGAGGAATAGTTACTCCGAAATATCGAGATAATTGGTTCTAGCTTTCTCTACTATTACTGATTTGTTCCTCGTCGTTCTAAAGCCGTCATTCGATCTAATTAGTCCGATGTAGGAGGCTCTTCATTATCCTTAACAGGGCTGCAGTATAGAAATCGCTGTAATTAAGTAAACCTTTCGAGTGTCATCTATAAGGCTGGTGTGTGGTTTAGCCTATTAAGAAGGTCCTTATTCTAGTACTTAGCCGTTTCGCCTTCGGGGTGGATACCTATATAAATTAGGGTTCCCATAAAGACTTTTAATTCGTCAGGATTAGTAGCCTACCAGGTTCTTTAGTTAAGGCTATCCACATCGGAATGGCTGCGGGCCCTAGACCTTCTCCCACGTGGAATAGCTCCCTGACGTATTACGTACTAATTAGTGTTTATAGCGAGAATTTGCCATATCTTTTCGTCCTAAAATAACGAGAATAAAGTATAAGGACTGTCACAATCAATATCTGGAGGATATACCGGTTGAGGTTCTCTAGGGGGTCCCTTAGCAAAAGGCGTAAATTCGACTATTGATATATTATCGAGATTTCTCGTAAATTCCACCTCAGAGAGGCCTCCGAGTCTTCCCTTCTCCCTAGCCTTCTCCTCCTGGTGTAGCTGTTTCTCCGTCTTCAGTTTGACACGTCGCTTCGTCTCCCTGATTAGTTCACCGTCAGGTTTTACCTTAGTGGAGGCCTTAATGGTAGTGGTTACGACCGTAGCTAAAGTAGTATCAAGAACCCTATTAATCGTCTCCCTAGTTACTATAACGACGTCCTATTCGTCTGAGGGTATAATAGCCGTAACTTGCGACTCTCTCTTAATCCTCCTTCGTTTCCTAGGGCCTTGCTGTATATTCTGAGAGGTTTGAGAGGGTGGTAGAGGTGGAGAAGTGTTTTTTTCGGTGTAGTAAAGTATAGGTTTTTCGGCTACTGGATCGTCTTATATGGTATTACCAAAACTCCTAGATACCTCGCCCTAGGACGCCCCGTTTTAAAATCTGGCAGGTAGAACTCTTCTCCTAGTTAGTCTCGGCGAAGGCATCGGATTTTAGAGCTATACAGACGATTAGGTAGTGATGTAGGTAGTAGAGTTAATAAGTTTGAACAGAATCAGGAATAGATCGAGAATTGATGATTTGATGCCAAGACCTACGGGAACGCTAGGGCCTTAGCGCCATCTATCCGTATATAAGGAAAGGGCTATATAGAGCTAGCCCTTCCTTCCTCCTAATAATTAAGCGTAAACCAGATAGTATACCGGGTATATACTGCCGCTATTACTACCGTACGGCGGCGAGGATACTCCAGCCCCCTCCCTAGGTAGTCCTTACGGTACGGCTGCAGGTAGTAGGCACCTAACCCGAAATAGGACGTAGGTATTAGACTCCTTACCTAATAGCCTATAAGTACGATAGGGCCGCCGGTCTCGCTAGCCGGTAGTACCTGTCACCTTCTACACGTATACACCTTAATAGTAGCGGCCGATATAACCGCGGTAAATATACCGGGTATCCGCTACCTTATTATAGTACGGCGGTGGGGATACTTAGCCGCCGCCTCCTAGGTAGTCCCCACGGTATAATAGTAGGTAGTAGAGGCCTAGCCCGTATAGTACGTAGATATTAGCCTTCCTACCTAATAGTCTATAAGCACGCTAGGGTCGCTGGCCTCCTTACCTAGCGGTGCCTAGCACCGATAGACTAGTAGGTAAGTACTAGTTCTATTACCTCCCTTTACGCATATACCCTTCCTGTCACGGACGTTATAACCGGGACTACATAGAATCATCCGTTATAAGGATGTATCCGTTACGCCGAACGGATTAGATTAAAAAAACGGCTGGAGGAGATAGTAAAGAGAATAGGGCTAGGCCCTAGACAAGGAAAAGGAGTTTCACCTGCAGACGAAACTTTAGTACGATAGGTAGTAAACCCGACCCTTCTACTACCTCCCTAGTAGCAGGCCTACTAGGGGGGGAGGGAAGGAGCTGTAAATAGTTGAGAGAACCGTAACTATTAGGTGGAGTTTTTATCCCTATAGTAGGGTTTCTCCCCGAATAATATATACGCGATACGTACCCCTAAATAGTCTACCCTTATTAGCTTTTAGCTAGTATAGGAGTATAATTAATTAATTAATATCCCCTTTTATTTCTTTAAAGTTAGTAATCTAATTTTATATATAGATATTATATTATACGCGCCTTTAATTAGGAATAAAAATTTAATTATATTTTATATTCCCTAGCTCTACTATATTAATAAGCCCTAGGGTATAATAAGCTTAATTCCCTTCTACTTTATTATCTTTAATAACTTATCTATTATTATATAATATATATACCTACCTAGGTTATTTTATTATAAGTAGTATAAGTTAAAATCCCTAATTATTATATATTCCTTATCCTTATTAAGCGCCTTTTTAAGGCTTTTATTTCTTAATAACCTCTCTATATAGAACTTATAAGTTATACTACCTTTCTTTTTAGTATTTTAAAGTATTTAAGCTTTACTCCTAGCTTAGCCTTTATCTTTTCTACCTCCTTCTACCCTAATCAGGTATCTTTTAACTTATATAAGGTGTTTCCCCTTATAAACCGCGTATTACTTATTAGTATCTAAGCTACTTATATAATTATTAATTAAGTAGTTCCTAGTATATTAATTATATTTTATTAAGTACTTATATACTCTTCTAAGATATTTATATTTATAATAGTTAAAGTATTACCTAGGCGCTACGTCTTTTTCCTACTTAATATAGAAGAGGAGTATACTCTTTATTATAATTCTTTTATCTATTAGCTTATTTATTATCTTAGATTTAATAACCTTAATAATTAGTAAGGAGAACTTTTTCTTAATATCTATTATATTTAAGTTATATATAAAAGCTAGCTATTTAATTTTAACTATCTTTAATTAAGGGTATAATTATTTATTAGCTACTTTTAACTCCTTTATTACTACCCCTTAATCTTTATTATTTATTATTACTAGCCTTACTACGTAGATTACTATTTATAGTATTTATACTAGAGTATTTATATTAATAGGTATACTTTTATAAACTATCCCTCTATCTTTTCTAGCTCTTCCTTTATCTCTATTATAACTATCTAGAGTATAATATTACCTATCCCTACTTAATATATTATAATAATAGAGTTTATAATACCCCTAGTATTATAAAACATTTATATTAGGTTTAAGAGTATAATCCCTAATAATAATTATTTCTCTTTTATATTATTAGTCCTTATTATAACCTATTTAACTCTCCTAGTATTCTCTTATATATTAAGCTAAGGGTATTTATAACTTTAATATTATATATTATATAATATCTACTTAGCTATTTAATTTCTTTTATATTATTATTAATATTACTACTTTTTTCCTAGCTTCTACCTTACTAACGCGTCCTTTAATATTATAATTAATATAAGCGTATAACTAGCTTATTATACTCTAATAGAATTTTAATAATACTTTACTTACTTATCCTTATTATATATTTTATATTATTTTAAGGAGCTTATATAACTCGTATTCTTTATTATTTATTAAACCCTCTATCTTATTACTCCCTATTAACTAATATATTATTATACTACCTCCTTTACTTACCCTATTACTCCCTTCCCTATTATAATCCCCCCCGCTAGGTACCTTATCTACCCCCTTCTTTAGTCTACCTCTCTCTTAACTTATACGCCTAGTCGCTAGTACGCCCCGCCCTATTTACTATCTCTATTACTATCCTAAGTTAAAGGCCTATTATAATATCTATCTTATATTAATTAGAATTTAATAATTTTCTAAATTATTAGTAGACTATAAATAATATTATAGTTATATTTTAATAGACTTTTACTATCCTATTAATAAGATATTAATATAGATTATTATTAGTTATAACTATTAGTTAATAGCTTATTAATAAAAATATATCTTCTTAATAATATTTTAGTTATATTACGGCAAATAATCTATTAATAGGTAATTAACTACTTATTAATAAGTTATTTAACCTACTATTATAGATAGTAAGGTACTTATTTATTTTATTTAATACCCTCTTATATAAGTTTTACTAAGTATAACTTACTTAATCCTTTAGATAATAATAGCTAGCCTATTAAAGGTATTAATAATACTTACTACCTATTTAAAGTTAATAAGATTTATATTCTTATAATAATAGATAAAAAGAAAAATGATTTATTTTTTACTAACTACTTTTATATCTTTAAGCTACTTAGTAACTTAATTTTATAAAGATAGCTCTAATCTACTATAATACCTCTTTAAATTATTTAAAATAATCCTAAGACTAATATTATAACCTAGTTATATAATAATAATCTTTATTATTTATATATATAAGAGTCTCTTTATATTATACTATTTATAAAAATAGTATTAAAAATATCTATTCTAATATTAAGAATACTCTTTTCCCCTTTTAAAAGGGTTATTAGAGTCCTTATTAATATTATTCTACTTTATATTATATTAAAGTAGAAGGAGTAGGCTAATTTAATAAATAATATTATTCCTACTTTAAGATATTTAGATTTAAACTTAGATTTAAACTTCTCTAGTTTTAAATTAATAATAAAACCCTTAATTTAAAATATACCTTACTATTTATAGTAGTAGAAAAGAATAACTATTTATTAATATATTATTAATCTTAATAAGACTAAGATATTATTATTAAGATATCTCTTACTTAATAGACTATTAACTAAATATTATTATTATTAATAATTAGTATTAATATTTAGTAAATAGGATAGTAAAAGTCTACTAAAATATTATTATAATACTATTAATAATCTATTAATAATTTAAGAAATAATTAAATTAAGTATTTAATAAGCCTAATTATATAGTTCTAATTATTATTATACTTAATATATTAATTAATTAATTAATTAATTATACTCCTATACTAGCTAAAAGCTAATAAGGGTAGACTATTTAGGGGTACGTATCGCGTATATATTATTCGGGGAGAAACCCTACTATAGGGATAAAAACTCCACCTAATAGTTACGGTTCTCTTAACTATTTACAGCTCCTTCCCTCCTCCCCCTAGTAGGCCTGCTACTAGGGAGGTAGTAGAGGGGTCGGGTTTACTACCTATCGCACTAAAGTTTCGTCTGTAGGTGAAACTCCTTTTCCTTATCTAGGGCCTAGCCCTTTTCTCTTTACTATCTCCTCCAGCCGTTTTTTTTAATCTAATCCGTTCGGCGTAACGGATATATCCTTATAGCGGATGATTCTATATAGTCCCGGTTATAGCGTCCGTAATAGGAAGGGTATATACGTAAAGGGAGGTAATAGAACTAGTACTTACCTACTAGTCTATTAGTGCTAGGCACCGCTAGGTAAGGAGGCTAGCGGCCCTAGCGTGCTTATAGACCATTAGGTAGGAAGGCTAATATCCACGTACTATACGGGCTAGGCCTCTACTACCTGCTACTATACCGTGGGGACTACCTAGGAGGCGGCGGCTAAGTATCCCTACCGCCGTACTATATATAGTAAGGTAGCGGATACCCGGTATATTTACCGCGGTTATATCGGCCGCTACTATTAAGGTATATACGTGTAGAAGGTGATAGGTACTACCGGCTAGCGAGACCGGCGGCCCTATCATACTTACAGGCTATTAGGTAAGGAGTCTAATACCTGCGTCCTATTTCAGGTTAGGTGCCTACTACCTGCAGCCGTACCGCAAGGACTACCTAGGGAGGGGGCTAGAGTATCCTCGCCGCCGTACGGTAGTAATAGCGGTAGTAGATACCCGGTATACTATCTAGTTTACGCTTAATTATTAAGAGGAAGGAAGGGCTGGCTTTATAGTATTACTATCTTTTTATTATACTATCGTTATCTATATATACTATAACTGCCCTAAGGTAGGTAGACTTAGGCTACCTAGACCGCGCGGCGCGGAATCGGCTGGAGTATAAGGACGTGGCCTCGTAAGAGGCCTTATAGTAGGTATAGGTATAGAAGTACTATATATATCCTATACTACTATAGAGGTTCTATATCAGTAGTATTCCTATCGTCTTATACTAGTATTACTAGTATTACTAGTATATCGCGTTTATAATACGCGTAGGGAAGCGGAGGCTATATTAAGGAGAGGTAGAAGGGTATCTATATAGTATATATTTTCCGTCTATATCTATATATTCTATCGCGTTATATCTTTTACCGTAATCTTCTAAAAGTTCTTCTTCTATCTTCTCTGTTTTTCTATCGCGTTAGCGTTCCTGTTCCTATTATTACTATACTCTACCTACGTATCGATTCCGTAATAACCGGGTAACCCTAGATAGTACTTCTAAAACACCGTGAGATCTCTTAGCTCTCCTAGTACCGAGATACTAGAAGGTTCGTAGCCGGTACCACGTATAAGTAGATCTCGTCGCCGGCTATACTTAATATATATAAATACTACTTACTACTAAAACCTATATAAAAGTTAAATTATAGTACTATAATAAAAGCCGCGTATATAAAACCCTAATAGTTACTATTAATCTACTACCTTATTATTAAGCTTATTTACCTTTTTAATACCTTATAAATAGCTAAAAATATAGTAAAATAATATTTAATAAGCTAGAATACCCTTATTTTACTTATTTAATACTAAGCCTCTTATTAATTACTAATTAATATACTAATATTAGTAAATCTATTAAAATATAATAGTAAAATATAATAATATATTATTAAAATTACCTATATAAATACCTAATATACTACTTTAGATATAGTATAACTAGCCTTAAGTAAGCGTTTATTAATAGTATTAGATACTATTAGATAAGGAGATTTTATTATACTACTTTTATATTAACTTACTATAATATATAAGGCTTTCCTAAATCTAGTATTAAAATAATAATAGTATTTACTAGGTAATACCTTATATCTACCCCTTTATATATCTCCCCTTACTAGTATTATTAGCTATAGTTCTAGCTTATATATTAGCTTATAAGATAAACTATTAAGGTTAACAAGGGACTAATTAAGGGTTTATAAGTATTTTATTAATATCTTATATATATCTACTTTAAAATAGAATATAACTATTAATATTAGTATATTAATTAATTAATTAATTAATTAATTATACTCCTATACTAGCTAAAGCTAATAAGGGTAGACTATTCGGGGGGTACGCCTAGCGTACCTATCGTTCGGGGAGAAACCTAGCTAAGGGATAAAAACTCTACCTACTATCCGCAGGCTATACTATTATTCGGCTCCTTCCCTCCCCCCCCTAACAGGCCTACTATCGGGGCGGTATATCGAGGGGTCGGGTCTACCGTCTATAATACTAAGGTTTCGTCGACTATATTCTCTTCTCTTTAGTTAGGGCGGAGCCCTTCCTCTCTATTAGTTCTCGCTAATATCTCTTTCGCTAGTATAAACTAGTAGAGGGCGCCTAACCTAGTTAACTACCTCGCTACCGCCCTTATCCCTATCGGTAATAAGAGAATAGTACTATAGTCTTCCGACCTAGCCTCTAGTAATATCTAACTCCTACTAGTATAATAGTCGGGATAGAATAGTAGGACGTGTTTACCGGTCTACCTCGCCGCCCCGTACGGGTAGCTAGGACTTAGGATCCTAGGCACCTTCCTAATAAATAGGAAGTAGTTAAACCTAATCTTGTCCGTATATAACTAGACCGTTATAGAGCTCTCCGGCTTCTTTAAGCCTTTATAAAGGTCCTATCTCCCCCCTACTAGGTTACCCTTCTATACTAGGCTCGTGTTTCGGCCCTCTAATCCCCGCTAGTAGTAGCGCTACCAGCCCTACTACCGGCCTTCCTACTAGGTTAGTATCCTTTTTTATAGCGTCGGGCTATCGAGTACCCCGTTTAGCGACCGCTTCGCCTAAGACTCCTTCTCAGCTGACGGGGGTAGCGGAGGGCGCCGCCTCCTACCCCTTCTTAGTTATAACTAAGACCTGATCTTCGCGTTCCCTTTTAGGACCGTCTTATATATCCTTTAGAGAATCTTACTCCGTAGTAAGGCCTTATTAAGGAAGTCTCTTACCGACGGGATTCCTACCTCTATCTCTAGGACCGGAATTAGGGTAGCCTTATACGCCCCTAGTACTTTACGTAGTCCTTTATTTTAGATCGTCGTCAGGGTCTTTACGTGCTTCCTTACCGCCCCGGGGGTATTCTTTAGGCTATACTATACTAGCGCCGTGAACGTCATCGTAGGCCTTACTACTACCGCGTATATAAGCCTACTAACCGGTAGAACCGCTCCCTATATAGAACCGGCGACGTAGTAGAGCGCCTGAATCTAGTTATCTATCTTAGCTTGTACCTTCCTTAGGTATACGTTCTAATTTAGCTTGCTATTAAGTATAAGTCCTAGGACCCTAATTAACGTCTTTAGTTTAACCTTAATTCCCTCGAGCTTAACTATTACGTCTATCTTAATACCCTTAATTCTACGGGTTATATAAATAAGCTCGTACTTCTTCGGTATAAATAAGGCTTTATAGGTCTTCGCCTACCGCAGGTATACCTTATAAGCTATATCTAGAACCTCGTAGTTCCGTTTAGTACTCCTACTATAGGCTAGTAGATAGACGTTATCTATAAATCCGCTAACTTAGATTAGTAGCTTTAGCTTTTTATACTCCTCGATTAGGGGAGTATTAAAAAACAGGAATAGGATCGGAGAGATAGGCGAACCCTAGGGGATCCCTATCTCTACTAACTCTATCTAACTCGTCTTCCTACTAAGGGTAATCGAGGTCGCCCTCTCTATAAGGAAGCTTGCCGTCTAGCGTACTATCCTCTCTAGGACCCTCTTTATCTTTATCGTATAGAGTAGCCGGGAGTAGGAGACGTAATTAAAGGCTCTAGCGATATCTAGGGAGAGGAGGCTCGCTAGGTTCCTCTTCCCTATTCCCTATACCGTGTGGACTATATTAGTAATCGTTTCTAGTACGGTTTCTACTAATCTCCCTTGCCTTGCACCTATCTATTCCTCCGGAAGGAGGTTATTAGCCTCCGCGTAATCTCTAAGCCTAGCCGCTACTACCGTCTCGAATATCTTTCCTAAGGTATCTAATAGGGCGATCGGCTTATAGGACTTAGGGTCGGCGTAGTTCTCCTTCTACGGTTTCTTTAAGATTACTATATTAGCCTCCTTAAATTTCCGGGTCCTAGTTCTATTATCCTAATTAATACCTACTATTAAAATATAAAAAGTTCTAGAAAAAACTAATAAAAATCTAGATTTTTACTACTTAAAAGTATAATTCTTTTATTTCTTAGTAAGTAGTAGTATTAATAAGTTAATTTTAAGTTTAAATATAATTAATATAAACTTTTATAAATACTAAGACCTTTATTAAGTATTATAAGGGTTATAAGGTAAATATTACTAAAAATATATATTTTAAACCTATAATAGTTACCTAGTATTAAAGTATTAATAAATAGTTATTATACCTACTTATATTATAACTTTATATTAATATTACTATTTAGGATTAATAGAGTATAACTAAATATATTCTTATTAGATAGTTTATTATATTAATTATTATTAAGAAAAGATATTATTATTATTAAAGAAGAAGTATTAAAAGATTAATACTATCTACTAGATACCTAACTAACTATAAGATATTTAGTATAATAATACTCTATTCTATTAATAACTTTTATACTACTAAACTATTTAATATAGTTCTTAATTCCTTATATCCTTTATGTTATAGTATATCTTTTATACTCTTATAATAAATATTAATAGTCCTACTAGATTTATTATATATAGAAGTTATTATAACCTAGTATTTATCTATCCCTTTAAAGTTTAACTAGCGGTATTTTAAGAATAAAATAGTAGAATAGCCTATTTTTATTATTAGAAAGTCTAATATTATAATCTAATATTAAGATATAACTATATAACTAAGTATAATAATAGGCTATCTTTATACTTCTAATATCTTAATTAATATTCTAATAGGCTACTAAGTAGCTATAATAGGATCTAGGCGTTAATAATTAATTATAATTAATATATTAGGAGTTATATTCCTAGTCTATCTATTATCTAATAGTACCTACTTATATATAATACTCCTTATTAATTAGCTAGATATATATTAAAGAGTTTCTAGCCTAATAATATAAAGGTTTCCTTATCTTATTACTTATAATAGAGCTATATATAACTAATTATAATTATAAGTAGGCCTAGTTTATAATTTAATACTTATATACTTTATTAATTAGCCTTATAATTTATTAATAATTATAATAAATACTAGTTAGATAAAGTACTACTTATAAATAAGGGGGGTAAGAATCCGCCTATTATTTTCTTTAAATTATAATAGCGTCTTAAATAGTATTACCTTCTTACTATTATTAAGTACTACTTATAATTTCCCCTTTAAAGATATACTTACTATATCTTATTACTTATAATTAGGTCCTATTATATAGATATAATAGATTAAGTTTCTTTAATTATATAACTAATATACCTAGCTTAAAATATAGCTTATAAGATAGTAGGGAGGGTTTATAAAAACTATAAAAGTACTTAAGGGGGAAGAGTTTATTATCTTCTTCTAATATAATATAATTAATACTCTAGTATATTATTAAATTACTAGGGATATATAATAATATTTTAGTATTAATACTCATAATATCTTTATTAATAATAGGAAGAATAGCCCGTTCTAAAAGATAATCCCTCTAAGAGATACTTATCTTATAAATATTCTTACCTAAATTCTTAATAGTATTTCTAAGGGTATAACTATATTTCTAATATAATACCTCTTTATTAGTAATAGGGTCTTTACGGATATTAATTCTATTATTAATAGTAAGTAGATTACTTATAAATAATCCTATTTTATAATATATAATATCTATTAGATTAGAATTATTAAGTTACTTATTAATAGTAAGATTTAGATATATAACCTTATTCTAGAAATAGTCCTTTTAAAGATATACCTTAATAACCTACCTACTAAATCCTCCTAAAATAATAGGGAGTATTTTTTAGAAATTACTATAAAAGTAGACTACCTTACCCTTAAAATATACCTAGTTATTATTATATATATCCTAGAGACTATAACTAATAGCTTCTATATTATATTAGCTTTATATAAGAGACTTATCTTAAAAGATAATATAAGGTCGCTTAATTAGCTTAGTAAGATTAGTCCCCTTCTTAATACTATATAAGGAGGTAGTATTAGAGTCTAAGGGTATTTTAAATTATAAGTAAGTAGTTTAACCTCCCTATAATAGTATTATTATAATACTAGAGTATACTACTACTAGAGTAACCTTTTACTAGGAATATAGCCTTAATAATTAATATTAGTATAAAAAGACTATATAACTTATAACTACCCTAAAAATCCTTTCTATTATTAAAGATCTTATTAGTATATCTATTATTTTTAGTTAACTTAAGCTTTATATAAGCCTCCTTCTATCTTATTACCTAGCTATCTACTATTTATAAGTTATTAAAAGATATAGCCCCCTTAATATAATAAAGGAGTATTTAGTAATAGTAGATATTATACGCGCTATCCGGGGATAGCGGATATAAATTATAAGCGCCTTAGCGCTATATATTAATTTACCTTCAGCGATTATATATATAACACTTTCTCTCCTTATAATTAGATTCAGCCTTATTACCTAGTTAATTAGCCACTTGTATTTCTAGTATTATAGTAGAGATTCTTAGTTTTTAGACTAATAAAATTAATACGCTTAAGGGTCTCCCCTCTTTTATATATTTTTCATATTTATTTCTTCTATTCTACGTAAAGACCTTAGGAAAATCTACGTATAAAAGGTAATAGCTAACTATTATTATAAGCTTCCTTAGTAAGACGGTTTATATATTATTAATCTAGGAGGGAGATTTATAAATACTTTATATAAGGCTTTATAATACTTATACTAAATAATAGTATCTTCTAGATAGCCTTAATAGACCTAATTAAATAAGCTAACTAGAACTTTATAATCTTATCTACTAACTCCCTAACCTATTACAGGTAACTATTAAGAGCGGGGTTATTATTATTCCACGTATAATTCCTAGTAAGAGAGATATTAGCTTAGTTAGGTCCTTTATAAATATATTTATATAGATAGAAAATGGACTTAATAGAGTTATAAATATTAATATTAATATAAGTACTATATTTCTTTAATAAGTATAGGTTATAAAGGATAACCTACCTATTATTAATAGAGGAATTAGGTTTAAAGGGGCTAACTAGATTTTTTATAAAAAGGATAACTCCTATTAAGTATAAAAAATATCTCTTAGTAAAGATCCTTTAAAAAAGCCTTATTATAATAATTTTTCTCCTAATTAAAATATCTATTACTAGGGATACTAGTATAGTAATTATAAACTATATATTATAAGACTAACTTATATAGTATACTATCCTTATATTAAGTAAAGATAAATACTTATATAATACTATTAATATTACTAACTATCTAGATCTAATCCTCTTCCCGTATAATAAGGAGAATATAAGTATATAGAAGACCTTATTTCTAAAACTTAATAATATTATAATAGGTTATATAAATATTAAGGATATATTACTTAAAGAGGTCTTCTATTAACTCCTAGAGCTTCTAATTAAAGATACGGGTAATTAAGTTATAATAGTACTCTAATATCTAACTAGATTCTAGTAAGATCTAAATATTAAGCTACTTAAGATTATATATAAAAGTAATAGAAAATTTAAGTTTACCCTTTTTTAAATTATTATTATAATATCTTATATCCTTACTTTTATAATACGTAGGCTTCCTAGTATTATTAATAGGAGGATACTATTAATTTTTTTAAGTAAGATATCTAGATTAGTACTAAGCCTATCTATAAGGCTAGAGTAATAGTCTACTTAAATAGTCTATTAATTCTAATAATACTAATTTAAGTTATTAGACTCTATTAACGTCTAAATATTAGTAGCCTAGTAGTTAAATAAATATCTACTATTAATAATATAATTAAAGAAATTAGGCTAGATCTAGATATTAATTAACTAATAATTAGAATTATATAAACTATCTCCTAAGTATTATCTAAATTATTAAGAACTATTTATAACTAAGCGGATTTAAGTCTAGAAAATAGCTAGGGAAATATATTAAATAGTCCTACTTATATCTATTTTATATAAAATTAATATCTTATTACTTATTAAGACCTATTATAACCCTAAGGTATATATTTATTAGTAATATTCTAGTCTTATTCTTACTTAGGGTCGCTACCCTCTTCCTACTCTAGTTTATTATTACTACTAATTAAGGTATACTAATAATTAGCTAATAAGAGGTAGTTATACTATAACTATTTACTAAATAAAAATAGGAGCGGATATTAGAAGGTTATATAAAAAGAATATTAATTAGGGATTAAAATAAAGCCCCCTTTTATTATTTTAATATAAATATCCTACTTAATCCGGCCTCTTATAATATTATTAGGAGTTATTATAATATAAGTAACTTCTATAAAGGTAGGGTAATTATAAGTACCCTTATCCTATTATTTAGGATTTAGCTATTAAATAGAGATACTTATTATATTAATAGAATATTAGGGTTTATCCTCCTTAAAGTAGTTATAATAGGATTTAAACCCCTAGATATATAAGTTAATAAATTAAAGGGTATACTAAGTAGAAGTAAAGGTATCCTAATATAAATTATTAAAATATTAGTAGTAAATATATAGTTACTCCTATATATTATCTAGTATATAAATCTAGATCTAAAAGGTAGTTTAATTAATATAAGTATTAATTAATTATACTCTTACTAATTAATATTATTATCTGAAAGTTCTTTACTATATATAATCCTCCTTATTATAAACTATCTATTAATAATAATATTATCTACGTCGCTTAGTAATTTATTAATTAATTATACCTTAACTTCTACCTCCTTTTTAGCCCTTTAAGTAATAAGTTAATATTAGCTAGGTTATATAATTTATTAGGGGATAGCTAGTTATTCTTCCTACTATTATAATATAACTATTAACTATCCCTTATACTACTATATTTATTTTCCTATAATAGTATATTATAATATAGGTATATATTACTAATAATATTGAAAATTTATTAACCTAGAAAAGACCCTTATTTATTACTATCTCTAAATCTTTATATATCTAATATCCTTAACCTAGCGTTAACCCCTAATATATATAGTTCTACCGTTAGTAGGGGCCTTATTAGACGGGAGATTAGTACTTAGTATTATCCTTTATATTAGCGTCCTACTAAGTATACTAGATACAGGTACGTTAGTTATACTTAGGGCGTAGTAGGGGAGTAAGTTAATAAGGGCTAGGAATTTCTTTAAGGGCGTATTTAATAATTAGAGGTATTATTTATTAAGGATCTCTTAGAGGAATAACTACTTAAATAGTTATATTAATACGGGGACTAGATACTAAGCTATTAGAATACTTATTATAAGAGAGATATTAATAGGAGTCTTATAATAAGTTATAATATTAAAATGTAATAATAGGTATAACTCTTAATATATTAAGGATTATCTCTATTAATACTATAGAAGTCTATAATTATCCTCTTAAGGTAGCTAGTTAATCTTATATTAATACTCTTATTATCTTTCTTATATTTATTACTAGTAATATTTAGGTTAAGGGTAGAAAGGGGTATCTACTAGGTTAATAATAATATTAAGGAGGCGGATAAGCTAGTCTTAATATAATTAGGATAAGACTAAATATTATAAAGATAGGTAGAGTAGGGTAAGGATATTAACTAAGGGTTTAAATAGATATTTATAATAAGTTAGTAAGAATAAAGAATTTTATAATAGGTATTAATAAAGTTATAAGCGGAGAAAACTACTAGAATCTTAATAGGTTAATCTATTTATAATAGTATATCTTCTAAATTATAATACTATTTTAAATTAGTTTAATAGTACTAAGTTCCTTAAAAGATAGTAACTAACTTTAATTAGTTAGAATATTATAAGAAGTATTAATATATAATTAGATTAAATATAAATAATATTAGGACTTTAATATTCTTTAAAAAAGGAAGCTAAACCTAATAAAGGAAAGTAGTAGGACTTCTCTATAAATCTATAAGGTAGATAGGTATAAGAGATCTTTAAGGTTTAAATATTACTCTATTCTATTATAGTAAGAAGATTATAATAGTTATAAGATAATTAGCTATCCCTAGGTAATCTACTACTATTAATTAATATTATACTTATTATTAATAGGGTATATTAACTATACTTATATTATATCTTAATACTACTATCTCTAGATATAAGCCTATAATATATCTCTTATATCTCCTCTACCTTTATATTATAAGTATATATATATATATCTATCTTATTATTATATAATAGAGCTAGATTAGAGGACTATTATACTAATACTAGGGATCTAGTAGGTAGTAAGGTAGATACTAGCTAGCTAATATTAAGTAGTAAAGATTAGACCCTAGATATATAAGATAATATTAGGAGATTTATAAAGTAGGTAGGTTACTTTAATAGTTAAGTAGAGATATTAATATTTAATTAGGATATATATATTTAAGGAGATAGTAGGAAAAGATAATAATATATTAGATATATAGGTTTTTCTACTCCCTAGATTTTCTTATATATAATAATAATAATATAATAATAATATAAAATAGGAAAAAGTAATAATCTTATTATAAGGATTATAATAATTAACTAGTCTTATTACTTATTAATAATACTTAATATCTCTTTTATAATTTCTAGAGAAATTAGTTTTTATAATAATTATTACTAATTACTATATTAGAATACCTAATAAATACTTAATTTATAAGTCTAGCTTATTACTATTTTATTTCTAATTACTACTTTATATTTTAATATTTCTAATTACTACTTTATACTTTAGTTTATAAGGACTAGATTATTACTTTCTTATAATTTAGCCTAGCTTATCTCTATTTTATAATATTATATATTAAAGTAATATTTTATACCGGCGAGGACTTATAAGTAGAAAATAAATATTATAACTAATAATATAATAAGTCTAAGGATATAATCTATAAGCTTTAAATATTAAATTCCTTAGTTTATAATAAGATATTAAAGGAAATAGGAATTATATATACTAATATTACCTCGCGGTGTCTAGCAAGTACTATATTAGTACTACAGACCTGTACTAGATACAGCTACTATGAATGGTTTGAATCTATTAGAGGCTCGCCGCCGTCGCGTTACGTTAAGCCTTCGGCGTCAGCTAGGGGTCTTTTCACGACGTGGTAATAATAAGGGAATCATCCGATACGTATTTACCTGACCCGTATTTAGGCCCGAAGCTAGCCTCGGGCTGGTAGATATAATATCGTTCTAACTATGCGGTAGGATACCCTTAGGCTCGACTCTATTCTAAGACTATTAGACCGCCCGGCGCGGCGGAGTAGCGAGGACGGGAAAAGACGCGATAGCGTACCTCATTCGTACTAAGGCCCGAAGCCGCTACTAGGGATAAAGGTAGCGGTAGATATAGTGCCGCCTATACTATCGTGGAAGAGCTTAGTTAGTAAGAGTTAGGAATAGATACACGGCTAGGGCCCTAGGGTATATAGAAACATCTACTCTTATAAGATACGGTCGGCCTGAACCAGCTACGACTGGTTATTAAGGGAGACCTCTACAGGTAACGCGAAACAGGCTTTCTATAGAAGGCTTATAGGGCGTGGTATATAATAGTAGCGACCGCAGTTAAATACAGCCTAAAGTGTATATATATAGCCCTAGGGACCTCAACCCTTTAATAGGCTCTAACCCCTAGCGGACGGTCGCCTCTAGCGGCCGGATAGCCGTGAGTTTATAGGAAGCTTATAAAGGGACACTATCTGTATAGCCTAAGAAGATAGATACACGTGTTAGGGAGAGAGAGATGCTAGGGCTATATCGTTAAGACGGGTTAATAGGAGACGAATCGTTAAGACGCGTCTTCTACCTCTTAGGGGTTCAAGTCCCCTCACGCAGTCATTAGCTGAGAGCGGCTAGGAGGACGGATACGGGCACCCTCCTATCTCCTTACACGGGCACCCCCTGGTAGGGGATAGACTAGAAAGAGATGCCGGGGCTATATCGTTAAAACGGGCTAATAGGAGACGAATCGTTAAGACGCGTCCTCTACCTCTTAGGGGTTTAAGTCCCCTCACGCAGTCATTAGCTGAGAGCGGCTAGGAGGACGAATACGGGCACCCTCCTATCTCCTTACACGGGCACCCCCTGGTAGGGAAAGGGCTAGGACTAGGTCTAAGGCCTAAGACGCGTTAGGTCGCGCCTAATATCTATAAGGGAAATCGCTTATAAAAACCACCCGACTAGTAGCTACTACGCGTCGTTGATATAGGCCGAAGCTAGTCTTAACTAGTAGATGCGCTAGACTACTAGCTACTAGATAGGGTACCCTTAGGGTACGTGGACTACTAGATATAGGGAACTTGTTAATACCGACTCTTATACCTCCTAGGGGTTTAAGTCCCCCCCGCGTAGTTACCGGCTGGGAGCGGAATAAAAAGTGGGTTTTAATACAGGTACGCTAGAAACCTAGTATAGCGTACCTTAGTTAGTAGGGTGGAAATACCGCATTATACTACCTGGTTAGGGGCTTAATACTGGTAGTCCCTGCGAGATACAGACGGCCTGAATAAGGGAGACCTCTAATAGTAACGCGAAGCAGGGATCCTAACCCTGTAGGACGTGGTGTTTAATAGCGGCCACTACGGAGACCGTCTATTCAGCCTGAGAGGATAGTATACGCGTGTCGGTACGTTAAGCTGAGGGAATAATCTACCTAAATAGGGCCTGCGGCGGAGTAGAGAGTAAGCTAAAGCGGTAATAACACCTAGATCCGCTTAGGAGATATGCTTAAGGAGTAAACAAGGATTGACTTGGGTGCTAATAGTCCGCCTCCGCCGGAAGCATGAAGCCCCCCTGCGGGCGAATAGTCCTGAGCTCTAAGGCAAAAGGTGACGCCTGTAGGGAGGGGTAGAAACTAGGGTAAGGACCTGAATAAGTAGGATACTAACCTTATATATCTATCCTTGGCAACGTACTAGGCGTTACAAGCGAACTCACAAGAAGGTAATAAGAGAGGAGAGGGTAGGGGGGGAGAGGGTAGAGGTAGCGTTAAAGGGGAAGGGGTAGGAGAGACTCTTAGGGCCGCGATAACAGGACCCCTAACACTACTAAAGTCCCTAGAGATCGGGGTAAAAGAGTAAGGGAGATAGGACTAAGAAGGCTAAAAAGTTACGGTATCTATCGTAAAGGCAAAGGATATAATCTAAGTAATCTAGAGTCTTCGGTTCGGGGAAATAATAGAGGCGATATAGGGCGTCACCTAGGTCGCCATTTATACCGCTATAAGAGGTTTTAAAGATGTAGAGGCACGTATTACCGAGCTAGAAACGCGTCTAGAAAGACTAGGGAGGGACGGAAACGCGCCGGTAGGGGGTAGTAGGGGATTATAGGCCCAGGTTATTAGGGCTAACGTGGGACCTAGGCCCTAGTAGGGCTAAGGCCTGAGGGTAGGACAAGGCCTTAGGGGGGCCTTAGGTGCCTAGCTACTTAAGTAATTAGATAACCGGAAGATAAGGGAGGTAATAGTAAGGTTTAAGGACGAGGAAGGCTACAGGAAAGTAAGCTAGATAGAGAAGGAGGAGCTCGTGAAGAGCTTTATTAACCTAGTAAATACAGTTATAAAGAATATTATCGGTGCCTATACTAGGGGTATAAAGGACGTAGTACTATAGATAGTAACGGTTAAAGGGCGGGAGGCCCTTAAGAAGATATAAGAATAGGCGAGCGTAGCCTATCTATTAGCGAAGGTACTAAGGAAGGCCTTCTATATAGCGGCTAAAGGGGCGTGCTTAAACCTCCTTAATAACGAGGAAAAAGAGAAGGGACTAGCGAGAATTAGGGAAGATAACGCCGTTACCTACCCGAATACTAACTTTACTAGCTTCGGGTAGGCGAGGCATGCGGGGAAACCAAGGCGAGACGGGAGTAAGAAGCTATACTCAACCCTAATTATTAGGGTATCGACGCCGGAGGCGGTTAACCGCCTAGTACGAGGAGGGATAGCTCTCGGTAGTAGCCTCTTAGTCTATAAGAGATGGGAGTAAGGAGTAGAGATAAGATAATACTTTAACTGCTATAAATACAGATACTTTACGCGAGAGTATTAAAGGGAGAAGAGGTACGGCTATTATACAGGCAGCTATAGCTTAGCGGACTACGTTACGGGCGAAGGAGTAACGATATACGTTACTTATAGAGGAGGCTATAAGGCCTAGAGTAAGGACTACCTAGTCAGGCGAAGGGAGTACTAGAAAGTGTTATAGAGACGCCGGACTAGGCCGGCGTTCTATAACACGCAGGGCTTACGGGGAACTAATACCCGCAGCGAAGAGGGGATAGACGCAGATAGTTTCAGGGTAGTCTAGGGTATATTAAGAAAGAGGAAGTTACCGGTATAAGCGGAAAGGGAACTACTAGACCTAGCCCCTCCCCGATAAAGAGGGCGGCCAACTACGATAGCCTAAATAGCCCGGAAGGAGTTAGGATAGCAGGTCCTCCTACTACCCCAGGAGGTACCTAGGGTCGAGGTTACCCTAAGGGGCGCTCAGGCTATAGACGACTAAATAGTAGTAGACTCTAGCCTTATACCGACTATATGGTAGGATAATTACTCAAGATCCTGCAGTATAACGTATGAAAAGAAAAGGATAGCGTGTAAATACCACTCCTAGAAGATACTAAAGTCTAGTAAATAGATATCTTAGTAATATAGGAGCTATAGACTAACCTAAGGACTAAGTCGACGTACGACCTATCTTATAGTAGGTTCTACCTAGTTTATAGAGCTAAGGAGGATACTCGGGTATACTTCTATATTAATAAAAGAGTTGATATAGAGAGCTAGAAGGCGGACTTCTCGAGCGGCGACTACTACTCGCTGAAAGTCAGCCTTAGGAAAGGGTAACAGGGAATATAAGCGGACGATATCTAGATATATAATATCTATAGTCCCTCTCCGATAACGTATAAGTTAAAGGACGGCCTAATAATAATCCCCCTAATAGCGGAGGTCCTGAAAAGGCTAGGGGAATATATCCTCCTCGGGGACTTTAATCTCCACTATCCCTAGTAGAATAATAAAGGGAGAAGTATATACTACGCTATAGCAGACGTATTACTAGGCGAAACGGGTAAATATAGTATAGAAGTCGCCCTACCGGAGGGTATAGTAACATAACGGGGGAGAGGTCTAAAGTCGGCGATCGACCTAGTCTTTATTACTAAGGGTACTACTAACGCACTCCGAAACTACGGCCCGAGGGCGGACCTCCAGTATAGATCTAACTACCTCCCAGTATACACGGAATTCAAATAGAGCTGGGAGAGCCAAACCCTAGTCTATAAGAGGGCGTAGAAGATACTTAAAGACGAGGGGGTCGCCGCGAACGTAAGGAATAGGGCCTAGCAGCTTAGACTTTCTCTAAGGCTCCCCTAGATTAGATCCGCTGGTGAGGCGGACGAGTACCTGGAGTAGATACTAGATAGGTTCCAGGCCATCATACAGGAATATATTCCGTGGGCGAAGCCGTCTAGTAAGGCAAGGTCCTTCTAGAACTTAGACTATAGGGATATAACGTAAAGGGCTAAACGGGAACTAAAGGCCTACTACCGGTACCGTAATACGGAGACGAGAGAGACTCTAAGAAAAGCGGAAAGGGCGAAGGTAGCTATAATCTAAAGAGAGAAAACCCTCTACTTCCGGGGGGCTATATACCAGGCCTTAGAAGACCCTTAGGGGGTATAAGTACTAGCCCGGTAGGGGAAGAATAAGAGTATATCGCTAAGAGCCCTACCTAAGTTCCCCTCCCTAAGTAGACAAGACGGGACGTTAGCGGCTACCTTCGAGGAGAAGGTAGAGCGCCTTCGGGAAACCTATTTCCCAGCCCCTTTAGGGGCAGATTTAGAAGATATTACCGAGGTAGAATACCTAAGCCCGATACTAGGGGGAGGGGATCTAACGGAGGCGGAAGTCTACAGCTCTATAAAGAGACTATCGCAGGATAAGGCTCCCGGGATAAACGGGATTCTAAATAGGTTCCTACGGGCCGTATATAGTAAACTAGAGGAGGAGATCCGCTATCTCTTCTAGGGGTGCTTCGAGATTAGATACTACCCCCGGAAATTTAAGGAGGCTAATATAGTAATCTTAAAGAAACCGTAGAAGGAGAACTACGCCGACCCTAAGTCCTATAGGCCGATCGCCCTATTAGATACCTTAGGAAAGATATTCGAGACGGTAGTAGCGGCTAGGCTTAGAGATTACGCGGAGGCTAATAACCTCCTTCCGGAGGAATAGATAGGTGTAAGGCAAGGGAGATTAGTAGAAACCGTACTAGAAACGATTACTAATACAGTCCACACGGTATAAGGAATAGGGAAGAGGAACCTAGCGAGCCTCCTCTCCCTAGATATCGCTAGAGCCTTTAATTACGTCTCCTACTCCCGGCTACTCTATACGATAAAGATAAAGAGGGTCCTAGAGAGGATAGTACGCTAGACGGCAAGCTTCCTTATAGAGAGGGCGACCTCGATTACCCTTAGTAGGAAGACGAGTCAGATAGAGTTAGTAGAGATAGGGATCCCCTAGGGTTCGCCTATCTCTCCGATCCTATTCCTGTTTTTTAATACTCCCCTAATTAAGGAGTATAAAAAGCTAAAGCTACTAATCTAAGTTAGCGGATTTATAGATAACGTCTATCTACTAGCCTATAGTAGGAGTACTAAACGGAACTACGAGGTTCTAGATATAACCTACGAGGTATACCTGCGGTAGGCGAAGACTTATAAAGCCTTATTTATACCGAAGAAGTACGAGCTTATTTATATAACCCGTAGAATTAAGGGTGTTAAGATAGACGTAATAGTTAAGCTCGAGGGAATTAAGGTTAAACTAAAGATGTCGATTAGGGTCCTAGGACTTATACTTAATAGTAAGCTAAATTAGAACATATACCTAAGGAAGGTATAAGCTAAGATAGATAACTAGATTCAGGCGCTCTACTACGTCGCCGGCTTTATATAGGGAGCGGTTCTACCGGTTAGTAGGCTTATATACGCGGTAGTAGTAAGGCCTACGATAATATTCGCGGCGCTAGTATAATATAGCCTAAAGAATACCCCCGGGGCGGTAAGGAAGCACGTGAAGACCCTGACGACGATCTAAAATAAAGGACTGCGTATAAAGTACTAGGGGCGTATAAGGCTACCCTAATTCCGGTCCTAGAGGTAGAGGCAGGAATCCCGTCGGTAAGAGACTTCCTTAATAAGGCCTTACTACGGAGTAAGATCCTCTAAGGGATATATAAGACGGTCCTGAAAGGGAACGCGAAGATCAGGTCTTAGTTATAACTAAGAAGGGGTAGGAGGCGGCGCCCTCCGCTACCCCCGTCAGCTGAGAAGGAGTCTTAGGCGAAGCGGTCGCTAAACGGGGTACTCGATAGCCCGACGCTATAAAAAAGGATACTAACCTAGTAAGGAGGCCGGTAGTAGGGCCGGTAGCGCTACTACTAGCGGAGATTAGAGGGCCGAAACACGAGCCCAGCATAGAAGGGTGACCTAGTAGGGGGGAGATAGGACCTCTATAAAGACCTAAAGAAGCCGGAGAGCTCTATAATAGTCTAGTTACGCACGGACAAGATTAGGTTTAACTACTTCCTATTTATTAGGAAGGTGCCTGGAATCCTAAGTCCTAGCTACCTGTACGGGGCGGCGAGGTAGACCGGTAAACACGTCCTACTATTCTATCCCGACTATTATACTAGTAGGAGTTAGATATTACTAGAGGCTGGGTCGGAAGACTATAGTACTATTCTCTTATTACTGATAGGGATAAGGGCGGCGGCGAGGTAATTAACTAGGTCAGGCGCCCTCTACCAGTTTATACTAGCGAAAGAGATATTAGCGAGAACTAATAGAGAGGAAGGGCTCTGCCCTAACTAAAGAGAAGAGAATATAGTCGATAAAACCTTGGTATTATAGACGGTAGACCCGACCCCTCGATATACCGCCCCGATAGCAGGCCTGTTAGGGGGGGGAGGGAAGGAGCCGAATAATAGTATAGCCTACGGATAGTAGGTAGAGTTTTTATCCCTTAGCTAGGTTTCTCCCCGAACGATAGGTACGCTAGGCGTACCCCCTAAATAGTCTACCCTTATTAGCTTTAGCTAGTATAGGAGTATAATTAATTAATTAATTAATTAATAGAACTAGGAATTAAAAATAGATATAATAATAGAGATAGAGATAGTAGTTAGAGATAGAGATAATAATTAATAATAGAGATAGTAGTTAGTAATAGATTAAAGATAGAGATAGTAATTAGGGATGAAAATAATAATTAGTAATAGAGAAGAGATAGAGAAGGTAATTAATAATAGAGAAGAGATAGAAAAGGTAATTAATAATAGAGAAGATATATAGATAATTATAAAGAATTATATTTTAGAGATTTAATAATTATAATAGGTATATATTTAAATAAGTATATAATTTATTAGAGGCGAATAATATATATATAAATTAAATATTATAATTTAGATTTAAATTTAAATTTAATAGGAGGATTTTACCTCTCCTCTTTAAGTACTTTCCCCCTCCTTCTTTCTTAACCTATATAATATATATAATATAATACTTTTAATTACTATTCCTTTATAAGCTAACTACTTTTATATTATTTAATATCTTAAGATATAATATCTATAATATAAGGTTAAGCTTAGGCTAATTAAAGTCCTTAACTATTATTAAATATATAAAGAGCTAAGGCCTATTATAAGAAAGCTTATATAATAATACTCTATTTATATATCTTAGCCTAGATAATTAGATAGTAATAGAGTTACTAATTTAAATAATAATCTTATATTTAAATTCCTTATAATAAAAATTAGTATTAATTAATTATACTCCTATACTAGCTAAAAGCTAATAAGGGTAGACTATTCGGGGGTACGTATCGCGTATATATTATTCGGGGAGAAACCCTACTATAGGGATAAAAACTCTACCTAATAGTTACGGTTCTCTTAACTATTTACAGCTCCTTCCCTCCCCCCCCTAGTAGGCCTACTACTAGGGAGGTAGTAGAGGGGTCGGGTTTACTACCTATTATACTAAAGTTTCGTCTACTAGTAAAACTCCTTTTCCTTGTCTAGGGCCTAGCCCTATTCTCTTTACTATCTCCTCTAGCCGTTTTTTTTAATCTAATCCGTTCGGCGTAACGGATATATCCTTATAGCGGATGATTCTATATAGTCCCGGTTATAACGTCCGTAATAGGAAGGGTATATACGTAAAGGGAGGTAATAGAACTAGTACTTACCTACTAGTCTATCGGTACTAGGTACCGCTAGGTGAGGAGGCCAGCGGCCCTAGCGTGCTTATAAACCATTAGGTAGGAAGGCTAATATCCACGTACTATACGGGCTAGGCCTCTACTACCTGCTACTATACCGTAGGGACTACCTAGGAGGCGGCGGCTAAGTAACCCTACCGCCGTACTATATATAGTAAGGCAGCGGATACCCGGTATATTTACCGCGGTTATATCGGCCGCTACTATTAAGGTATATACGTGTAGAAGGTGACAGGTACTACCGGCTAGCGAGACCGGCGGCCCTATCGTACTTACAGGCTATTAGGTAAGGAGTCTAATACCTGCGTCCTATTTCGGGTTAGGTACCTACTACCTACAGCCGTACCGTAAGGACTACCTAGGGAGGGGGCTAGAGTATCCTCGCCGCCGTACGGTAGTAATAGCGGTAGTAGATACCCGGTATACTATCTAGTTTACGCTTAATTATTAAGAGGAAGGAAGGGCTAGCTCTATAATATTACTATCTTTTTATTATACTATCGTTATCTATATATACTATAACTGCCCTAAGGTAGGTAGACTCAGGCTACCTAGACCGCGCGGCGCGGAATCGGCTGGAGTATAGGGACGTGGCCTCGTAAGAGGCCCTGTAGCGGGTATAGGTATAGAAGTACCATATATATCCTGTACTACTATAGAGGTTCTATATCGGTAGTATTCCTATCGTCTTATACTAGTATTACTAGTATTACTAGTATATCGCGTTTATAATACGCGTAGGGAAGCGGAGGCTATATTAAGGAGAGGTAGAAGGGTATTTATATGGCATGTATTTTCCGTCTATATCTATATATTCTGTCGCGTTATATCTTTTACCGTAATCTTCTAAAAGTTCTCCTTCTATCTTCTCTGTTTTTCTGTCGCGTTAGCGTTCCTGTTCCTATTATTACTATACTCTACCTACGTATCGATTCCGTAATAACTAGGTAACCCTAGACGGTACTTCTAAAATACTATAACATCTCTTAGCTCTCCTAGTACCGAGATACTAGAAGGTTCGTAGCCGGTACTACGTATAAGTAGATCTCGTCGCCGGCTAAAAATTAGTATTATTATATATTATTATATAAAATATTTTATAACTTATAAAAAGGCTATATTTAAGAGATAAAATATTATTATTATACCTATTTATAAAGGCTAGCTTTTTATACTATTATATTACTATTCTTTATAAAAAGGTAATATTAGGTTAATAGTAGTTAATATTATAAGCTTCTCTTAATATACTTATAAAGGGATAATTAAACCTTAACTAACCTAGGTATAAAAGCTAACTATACTAATTTTTTATAAAAGATCTTAATAAGTAATTTATTACTAGTAACTTTTTATATATCTTATTATCTAAGATTTTAAGTTATAATTTATTTTACTTAGTTTTAATCTATTTAAATATTAATAAAAGTATATTAAGAAGATTAATATATTATTTATAGATTTATTATAAGTTATATTATTAAATTTATATTACTTCTTATATTAATAGTACCCTTATTACCTTATTAAAATTTAAGATATCTACTTTAAAGCCTTAATATTTATCTAGTTAAAAAGAGTATATAAGTATATTAGAATCTACTTAATTAATATATTATAATATATTATCTTTATATCTAGTACTAACTTTAAACTCTTTATCTAAATTATCTTAAAATATAATTAATAAAATAAGGAGCTCTCCTCTTTTAAACTCTAATATTAATATAAAATTTTAATATTATTAAAATTATAAAAATACCTTTATAATAATATAAAGATATATTAATTAATTAATTAGTTATACTCCTATACTAGCTAAAAGCTAATAAGGGTAGACTATTCGGGGGTACGTATCGCGTATATATTATTCGGGGAGAAACCCCGTTATAAAGACAAAAACTCCACCTAATAATTACGGTTTTCTTAACCATTTACAGCTCCTTCCCTCCCCCCCCTAGTAGGCCTACTACTAGGGGGGTAGCGGAGGGGTCGGGTTTACTACCTATCGCACCAAAGTTTCTTCTACGAGTGAAACTCCTTGTCCTTGTCTAGGGCCTAGCCCTTTTCTCTTTTCTATCTCTACTAGCTGTTTTTAATCTAAACCGTTCCCTGTAGGGCGTAACGGATAAATCCTTGTAGCGGATAATTCCTTGAGGTCCCGGTTATAGCGTCCGTAACGGGGAGGGTATATACGTAAAGGGAGGTAATAGAACTAGTACTTACCTACTAGTCTATCGGTGCTAGGCACCGCTAGGTGAGGAGGCTAGCGGCTCTAGCGTGCTTATAAACCATTAGGTGGGAAGGCTAATATCCACGTACTATACGGGCTAGGCCTCTACTACCTGCTACTATACCGTGGGGACTACCTAGGAGGCGGCGGCTAAGCATCCCCACCGCCGTACTATAGTAAGGTAGCGGATACCCGGTGTGTTTACCGCGGTTATATCGGCCGCTACTATTAAGGTGTGTGCGTGTAGAAGGTAATAGGTACCGTTAGCTAGCGAGACCGGCGGCCCTATCGTGCTTACAGGCTATTAGGTGAGGAGTCTAATGCCCGCGTCCTGTTTCGGGTTAGGTACTTACTACCTGCAGCCGTACCGCTAGGACTACCTAGGGGAGGGACTAGAGTATCCTCGCCGCCGTACGGTAGTAATAGCGGTAGTACGTACCCGGTATACTATCTAGTTTACGCTCGATTATTAAGAGGAAGGAAGGGCTAGCTCTATAGTATTACTATCTATTTATTATAATATCGTTAGCTGTATGTATTATAACTACCCTGAAGATAAACCGATCTAGGCTACCTAACCCGCGCGGCGCGGAGTTAGCTGGAGTATAGCCTCGTAAGAGGCCCTGTAACGGGTATAGGTATAGAAGCACCGTATACTACTATAGAGGTTCTATCTATCGGTAATATTATCTGGCGGTAGTATTCCTGTAACTTTATACTAGTATTACTAGTATTACTAGTATATCGCGTTCTCGATATATATAGGGAAGCGGAGGCTATATCGCGGAGAGGTAGGAGGGTATCTATATAGTATACTCTTTATTATCTATATCTGTATATTCTATCGCGGTATATCTTTTACTATAATCTTTTAGTAGTTCTCCTTTTATCTTTTCTACTTATCTATCGCGTTAGCGTTCCTATTATTATTATCGCTTTGCCCTACTACGTATTAATTCTATAATAACCACGTAACCCTAGATAATACTTCTAAACCACCGTAAGATCTCTCAGCTCTCCTAGTACTAAGATACTAGAAGGTTCGTAGCCGGTACCACGTATAGGTAGATCTCGTTACCGGCTATAAAGATATATTATTAAACTCTCCTAATCTTATTAATTTATATATTATAATAGTATACTCTTTATTATTTATATATAATATTAAATAATAGAATTAATAGTATCTAAGTTTAAGCTTAAATAAATTATAACTATTATAACTTTTAAAAAGAGGGGTTAGATATATTATAATTATAACTAAATTAATTATTTATTTATTAGTACGCTTATTCTAGTATTATTTATATTAATAAGGGTAGTCTTTTATATTTAAGTACCTCTTTATAATAGGTAGGGTAGTAGAGCTATTAAGTCCTATTATAATAGGGGTACTAGAGAAACCTTTTATAATTAAAAACTCCTACTTATTACCTCCTTTTCTTATAATATCCTACTTCTTAAGTAGCTTAATAAGTCCTTTTTATTAAGATTATATTATTTATTATATTTAATTAATCGTATTTTTATAAATTCTTTATTAATTTCTTCTTCTTTTATTTTATTTTATTTTATTTTATATTTTTTATATCTTTATTAATTTTAATAGTAGAACTACTACCTTTTAAGGAAGTTTTACCCTCTTTAATTAAGGTTTAATAAGTTAAAATTATTTTAAGTAGCCTATTTTTATTAGTTAGTAGGTTATTATATAAATTCTATTTAACTTAATTAATATCTCTTTAAAGTTATAAGTTTTAATTTCTTAAATTAAGTTTAATTTTAACCCTTATAATTTTAAGTAGAAGAGGAGGATATACTTTATATTTTATTTTATTTAATTATAATTATATTTAAAGTCTTAGATCCCTAGTATATTAAAACTTAATAGGAATACTTTAAAGCTATTTTCCCTATTATAAAGTTAGATTACTAATAAACTTTATACCTTTCTAAAGCTTTAATAGTAGTTAATATAATTATTTAAAAAGGGGCCCTTTACTACTAAGGCTTAACTCTTCTTTAAGATAGTTATTTATTAAGCCTTTTAATATTTCTTTTATTAAAGCTACTTCTAGTCTTTTACTTTTATTAACTTATATTAATATACCTTTTATTAAGTATTTATTATTACTTAATTTTAACTCCCTTTTAATTAGTATTAGATCTTTTTATTCCTTATTATTATACTTATAAAAGTATTATAAAGTACTTAATATCTTATTATTTTATTATTTAGTTATACTTAAATTAAGGGAATTACTACCTCTAGCTTTAATATTAATATTAATATTACCTTATATATATTAAGGATTAATCTTAAGTAGTTATTTTATATTATTAATATTTATATATAAATTTTTATAATACTAATTATTCCCCTTAATTAATATTATATTAAAGTTATAAATATAAGTATTAGTTAGATTATTAGATTATATATTACTTTATATCTTATAAAGGTTATATTTTAAAGTATTTAAGTACTTAAGATTAAATAATAGCCTTTATCTTAATTTAAGTAATATATAAGCTCTAATAGAGTTTAAAGTAAATATATAACTTTAAGACTTATATACTTATATTTAAAGTAACTTTTATACTATTAAATTAAATTAATTTTAATATATTAAATTTCTTTAATATTTTTAAGAGGTATATTATTTTATATTTTTATAATATAAGTTTTATATTATAAATCTTTACTTATTTTTAATATATTTAATAGGCCTTTTTAAGTTAATAGTAGTTTCCTTTAATAAACTTATTATATATTAAGAGGTAAATATTATTAATAAAACCTTTTACTTATATAAAGAATTTAATCTTTATATATTCTTTAATTAATAGTTTATTAAAAAAAATAAAAAGAGGATTAATAAGATTAAAGAGCTTTAAGAGATATTTATCTTTACTTCTTTTATTTAATTAGTTTTTATCTCTATTAAAATAGATATTATCCTTCTTTAAAAGAAGCTTATACCTTAGATTATAATTATAATTAAAATTCCTTTTATTTAAAAATTATAAAGTAACTTCTTATATAATATATTATTAGAAGCCCCTATTATATTTAATAATAATAGGCTTATAATACTCTCCTTCCCTTAATTTTATATTAGATAAATTAAGTTTATAATAGTTTTAAAGGTTATTTTTATTAACTTACTCTTCCTTACTCTTATTTATTACTTTAAGAGTAGCTTATAATATTTTATTAATTTATTAAAGTACTTAAATACTACTATTTTAAAAGCCTTTCCTAGTATATTAAGTAATATTATTAAATAATAGGCTTTTAATTTTAAATAATCTAATTTCTTTAACTTTTTTAATATAATTATATTTACTTTTTCAAGTTTTCTAAGGTAGTAGCTACTATCTAGGTAAGTTTAAAAGGGCTTTTAAACTACCTTAAATATATCTTTATATAAGATATATAAGAACTTATTTAATATTAATAGCCTTAAGGCCTTATTTATAATTAAGTATTAATTACTTCCTAGACCTCTTTATACTTTAAGGTATTATATAAATTAATTAATATAAAGTATATTATACCTTTAATATCTCTTAAATTAATTTAAAGTAAGGGGGGGAAGAAGACTTTTTTAAGTACTTTTATTTTCCCCTTAAAGTTAGTTACCTTTCTACTCTCCTTATTTTTAAAGGCGGGGAATTATAAGAGTTTTTTAAGGATTATACTCTTTTTTTATATATATTAACTTTTAAATACTTATCTTTTTTAAATAATATTATATATACTACCTTTTAATAATTTAATATATAAGTCCTTTTTAATATTAAGACTTTATTATTATCTACCTCTTAAAGTCTCTCCTCTTAATAGCTATTTAATAATATTTATAATTTTTTAAAGCCTTTTTAAAAGCCTTTATTACTTTTCTATATTTTATTATTTAATATAACTTTAAGCCTGTAAAAGGCTTAATATTAAAGATAGTATTATCTACTATTTATTAAAGTATTATAACTAGCTTATTTATATTTATATATATATTTATATTTATATATAATTTTTATATTAATCTAAGACTTTAAATAAAATAATTATTTATATATTAATATCTCTTAATATCTCTTTAAAATTAGCCTTTTTTAAGCCTACTTTTTATAAGGCTTTAACTCCTCTTATAACTACTTTAAAGATATATATATTAAGAGGTAGTTAGATTTAAAGTTAAGTTCTTATTTAACTTTATACCTTAATATTATATTATACGCGCCTTTTATTAGGAATAATAAGTTAATTCTATTTTATATATTTTAATTCTATTATATTATTAAGCTTTATACTTTATTACTTTATTACCTTTAATAACTTATCTATTATTATATAATATATATACCTACCTAAGTTATTTTATTATAAGTTATATAAGTTAAAGTTATTAATTATTATATATTCCTTATTATTATTAAGTACCCCTTTAAGGGCTAGGACTATAAATAAGCTATTATTAGAAGTTAAGCTTATTAAAGAAAGGTTATATATATTATAAATATAAAGGGTTATCCTTTATAACTTATAAGGCTCTTTAATTCCTATAACTTAATTTTAAAAGTTATAAACTTATATTTATAATAAGTAGAAATCCCCTTTATTATATTATACCTCCTTAGACTTTAAATTTAATCTTTTATTTATATAAAAATAGGTTCTTATCTTTAAATTATTATAGTATATTAAATAGAACTTACTTATATTATAACTATAAAATATATTATTTATTAAGTTTCTAATAAATTTTTATATAATAAGTATATTTATATTATAAATTTTATTATTTTTTAGAAGAGGTATTATTATTATATCCTTCTTTTTTTATTATATTATAGGATTTTTATAAATTATTTATTAATTAGATATAAGTTAATTCTCTACTTATATATTTATATCTTAATTAGGGGCTAGGATAGACTCTTTATTAATATTAAGCTTATATTATAAAGGATAATTAATTATCTTTTAATATAAATAGCTTTATTAATCTTTTAACCTTCTTTTATATAAGTATATTATATATTATTATCTAGAAGCCTTCTACCTTTTAATAACCTCTTATTATAAATTATATAACTTATACTACCTTTCTTTTTAATATTTTAAAGTATTTTAACTTTACTTCTAGCTTAGCCTTTATCTTCTCTACTTCCTTCTACTTAATTAAGTAGCTCTTAGCTTATACTAGGTATTTATCTTTATAAAAGATATATTACTTTATTATACTTAAACTATCTATATATTTATAAATTAAGTAGCTTTTAATATACTTATTATATTTTATTAATATATTATATATTTTATTAATATACTTATATATATAATAATTAAAGTATTACTTAAGTATTATATCCCTCTCTTACTTAATATAAAAAAGGAGTATACTTTCTATTACTATCCCCTTATTAATTAGCCTATTTATTATTTTAAAGTAAGTAACTTTAATAATTAATAAAGAGAACCTCTTTTTTATATTAATTATACTTAGGTTTTATATAAAGGTTAGCTATTTAACCCTAATTTTCTCTAATTAAAGATATAATCTCTTATTAACTACCTTTAACCCCTTTATTACTACTCCTTAATCTTTATTATTAATTATAACTAGCTTAATTATATAAATTACTACTTATAATATCTATTTAAGTATTTATATTAATAGGTATATCTTTATAACTTATCCTTTTATTCTTTTTTACTCCTCCCTTACTTTTATTATTATAGTTTAAAGTATAATATTACTTGTTTTTATTTAATATATTATAATAATAGAGTTTATAACTCTTTTAATAGCTGAAAATATTTATATTAATTATATAAGTATAATCTTTAATAATTATTTCTTCTCTTTAATATTATTAATTTTTATTATCACCTATTTAGCCCTTTTAATACTCTCTACTTTTAACGCGTATTAAGCTAGGGGTATTTATAATCCTAATATAATATATTATATAACCTCTACTTAGTTATTTAATCCCTTTTATATTATTAATAGTATTAATATAATCTTTTTAACCTTTATTATATTAATATATCCCTTAATATTATAATTAATATAAGTATATAGTTAGTATATTATACTTTAATAAAAACTTTTATAATATTTTATTTATTTATTCTTATTTTATATTTTATATTATTTTAATAAGTTTATAAAGCTCTTATTTTTTATTTTTTATTAATTTTATCTTTTTACTCCTTATCTATTAACGCGTTATTATATTACCTCTTCTACCTCCCCTATCTATCCTATTACCTCCTTCCCTATTATATCCTCCCTCTTAGATACCTTAATTATTCCCCTCTTTAATCTATCTCTCTCTTAACTTATACGCCTATTTATTTATATAGCTCGCTATATTTACTATTTTTATTACTATCTTAATTTCATATTATTTATTATAACTAAGTATATAAATAAGGTTAAGGTAATTATTAATAATTAAGTATATTCTTATAACTTATAACTTTTTAGGTAATAAAATCTTAGGGATATTAATTAATAGTATATTTACTTATATTATTAATACTTCTCTTAAGAAGATCTTTATTAAAAATAATATTAATAAGAATATCTTTATATATTAACAAGTAAGATTAAGGATTATAAAAGACTTAATTATAATAAATATATTATAATTAATATATACTACTCTAGCTTTATAATTAATAGTTAGTATAATAGTTAAAAGAGTAACTAAGTTATAATTATTAATTATAATTAATAAGGAGGTTCTTATAATATTTATAATATTTATAATAGTATAATCAAGCTCTTTTAGTAGAAATAAGTACTATTATTAATCCTAGTATTAAGAATATACTAAGAAATAGAGTTAAAACTTATAAAGAGTTATATATTATAAATTAAATAATAAAATCTTTTTATAAATAATAGAAATATAATTAATATCTTTATAAACTAATAAGTCTTATATCTATTAAAGTTAAATATATTATCTAGGCTTATATAAGTATATCCTCTTAGGTAAAAAGATAAAAAATATTATTAATAAACCTTTTAATAAGCTTTAAGCTTAGACTAAGCTTTTATAATTAAACTATTAAACTCTATTTAATTACACCTACTTTATAATTAATATATAAGAACTTAATATAATTAAAGAAAATAATATATATCTACTCCCCTTATAAGTAGATATAATAATATTAATATATAGTAATTAATAAATATTACAAGATAATTTTATTAATTCTAAGTAATTAATAATATTAATTTTAAGGCTGTTATATAAAGTAATATTAACTCTAAGTTTATTATAATAAGTAATATTAGTATTTAATCTACTATAATAAGTAATATTAATATTATAACTATTAGTAATAATACTATTATTTACAAGGTTATAATAAAATATAATATTAAGATTAAAGCTACTAGAATTAATAAAATAATTAATAATATTAACTCTAAGGCTATTTAAAAGGGTAATATTAATATTAAAGTTAGTATTATTAACTCTAATACTATTATAGTTAATAAAATATTTAATAATATTATTCTTAAAGCTATTATAATAGGTAATATAATTAATAATATTAAATTAATAGTATTTATCTTAGTATTACTTATTATAATAGTATTAAGGTTAATATTACCTACTTTAATAACTTTAAATTTAATATTACCTACTTTAATAGCCTTTTAATTAATATTATTAATTATATTATAAATTCTAAGAGCTTTAATATTACTATTACCTATTATAATAGTATTAAAGCTAATATTACCTTTTTTTAACTTTAAGCTTAATAGTATATAATTTAATAGCTTTAAGATTAATATTATTTATTATAATATATATTAATATTACCTATTATATATTTTTATTAATTATAATATTAAAAGTTACTTAAATATAATAAAGATTAGAAAGAAAGTTATAATATAATTAATAATATAAGGAAAATCTTAAGAGGAGTAGATAAATAATTAATAATATTAAAGAGAAATAAATATATTATATTATTAAAAGAGTTATAAATTATATTTTTATAATATATTAAATAGGGATAAATAATATTATACTTTAAATAATATAATAAAGATAAAAGAAGAGTTAAAAATAAAAATAAAAAAATTATAAATAATAACTTATATAATAAAGCTAATAATAATAAATAATAAAAGATTTTACTCTTAAATAAAAATAATTAGAATTAAATAGCTAGCTTTTATATATAACTTAAAGATAATAAATATTAAAGAAAAGTTCTCCTTATTAATTATTAATCTAAAATAATTAATAAATTAATAAATAAATAAAGGAATTATAATAAAAAATATACCCTTCTTTTATATTTAATTAAAAAAGATATAATACTTAAGTAATATTCTAATAATTATAGATATATATATCTTAAGAAGATATATAAATATCTATTAAAAATTATTATATTTATTAAAAATCTTTTAGTTAAATTATATAAATAACTTAAATATTAATAAATAATTTATAATCTATAAAAAAATAATTCTATATATACTAAAAGATACCTATTTATAGAAAAATTAAATTACTTAAAATAATTTTTAAAAAAGGTAGTATAAGTTATAATATTTATAATAGAAGGCTATTAATAAAAAAAAGGCCTTTAATATTAATATTACCTATTAGAATTATCTTAAGAATAACACTATAAATTTTAATAGTCTTATAATTTATATTAACTATTAAAATAGCTTTAAAACTAATATTATAACCTTAATATTAGTTTTACTTATTATAATAGCTCTAGGATTAACCTACCTTAATAGCTTTAAGGTTAATATTACCTACTTTAATAACCTTAAATTTAATATTATTAATTATATTATTAATTTAGACAGCTTTAATATTAGTATTACCTATTATTATAGCTTTAAAGATAATAGTATTATTTTTAATAGCCTTATTTTTAATTAATTATTTATTTATTTATATACCTATTCTAGTATTACCGGTAGAACTACCTCTTAAAGGAGTTTTATCTACTCTAGCTAGAGTTTAATAAGTTAAAATTATTCTAGGTAACCTATCTTTATTAGCTAGCGGGCTACCGCGTAAGTACCCCTTAGCCTAGTTAGTAAGTCCTTAAAGTTATAAGTTCTAGCTTCCTTAATTATATTTAGTTTTAACTCTTATAATTCTAGGTAGAAGAGGAGGATATATTTATCTTATTTTACCTAGTTATAATTATATCTAGAGTCTTAAATCCCTAGGATATTAGCCTTAAGTAGGAACGCCTTAAAGCTATCCTTCCTACTACGGAGTTAGATAGCTAATAAACTCTCCGCCTTCCTTAAGCCCTTATAATAGTTAGTTTAATTACTTAAGAGGGGGCTTTTAATTACTAGGGCCTAGCTTAATAGTTTAAAGATTAATATTACTTACTTTTATAACCTTAAATATATATTATTAGTTTTATTACTAATTTTAATAGCTTTAAAGTAATAGTACCTACTTTAATATTAATATTACTTACTTAAATAGCCTTAAAGTTAATATTATTAATTAGATTATTAACTTTAACTTATATATTAGTATTAATTATTATAGTAACCCTTAAAATTAATATTATTAATAATTAAATTAATATTTCTAGTAGCTTTAAGCTTAATATTATTAAATATAATATAAACTCTAGTAGCCTTAATATTATAGATCTTAATAACCTTATTATTAATACTATCTAATATAATAGCTTTAAGTATAATACTATAAATCTTAATAGCTTTAATATTAATATTACTTATAATAAGAACTTTAAGGTTAATATTACTTACTATATAACTAAATCTTATAGCTTTAATATTAAGATAATATATATTAGTATTAGGATTAAGGTTAATTATACCTATTTTAATAGCCTTAAAGTTAATATTATTAATTATATTATTAACTTTAATAGCTTTTAGGAGAATATTACTTATTATAATAGCTTTAAAGAGAATATTATTATTTCTAATAATCTTAATTCTAATATTACTTATTATATTAATCTAAAGGTTAATATTATTAAATATATCTTTAATTTACTAGCTTTAATATTAAGACTACTTACTTTAATAGCTTTAAAGTTAATAATATTAATAGTACTTTAAGATTTAAATACTTTTTATTATCTAATTAAATAGATTTATACTTAATATTAATATTAATATTATTTATAATTTAATTAAGGGATATTAAGGGTATAAAATACTTTATACTAATAAAATAATATATTATACTATAGTTTAAAGAGATTTAAAAAGTAATTTAATAATTAGTTATAAATAAAGCTTTAAAGATATTAAGCCTTTTAAATGAATATATATAAATTTCTATATAAAGATTTAATTAAGGTAGTAATAGAACTTTTTTAAGCTTACTTAAATAATATTTACTATTTAAAAAGCTTTAAAAAGTAAAAAATAATTACCTTAAGAAAATTTAGATTATTTAATATATTAAAAAAGGCTTTCAAGATAATAGTCTTTAAATACTTTAATAAATTAATAAAATATTATAAGCTCCTTCTAAACTAATAAGTAAAAGTAAAGAATAATAAGTTAATAAAATTAACTTGTAAAAAGTTTAATAAACTTAATTTATATACTATAGTACTAAAAGAAGAAGAGTTTAATAAACTTATTATAATTAAATATTATAAGAATTTTTAATAATATATTATAAAAGAAGTTATTTTATAACTTTAAAATAAAAGGAATCTTAATAGTAGTTATAACCTAGGTTAAAGATTACCCTTAAAAAATAGTAATATTTATTATAATAAAAAAGAATTAATTTTATATCTTAAAAAAATTAAGTTGTTTTTCTTCCTATTTTTAATAGACTACTAGTTAAAAAGTATAGGAAAGATAAACCTCTTATATAAATAAAAAGATTTATTAATAATATCTACCTATTAATTTATAATAGAATTATTAAAATAAGCTACTATTAATTTAAAAAGGCTTATTTAATATATTAATTAGTAAAAATATTTATAAAAAGTAGAATAAATTATAATGAATTTTAAACTAATATTTATATTTATTATCTTAATATACTTAATATTACTTAAAGGGAATAATTAATATAAGAAAGTCTTATATATAGATATTAATAATAATAAAATTATTATCTAAAATTATTTCTATATATATAAAGTAATACTAATATTAATATAGTAATAGAAGTATTAATCCTTTAATTTAATTATAGTTTAGTAGTTTAATAATAAGATACTAAGCGCTTTATAATACCTATATAAATATAATAAAAGGGAATAAGAGGATTAAATATTAATTAAAGAGGAAGTATCTTAGGGGTCTAGCTCTTATAGTACTAGCTCTATACCTATATTTATAGGTAATAAGTACGCTTTTTCCGCCCCGGCTCTATATCCGGTATTATCCTCTACGTATTAGGGTATTTATATAAAATTACCATTTATAGTACTACTAGTTTATATTAAGTACCGCTGGGGCGCATCGAAGTAATTTAGTAAAGACTCTGTAAACGCGTATAATAAGTTTTATACGGAAGAGGACTCTTTATTCGATCTAGTAGTACCTGATCTTTATATATTTTAAATCTAATACGAGATCTCAATTAGCTCCAGGTACTAACTAGTATTACCGGAATATATATTAAATGATTAGTAGAACGGTTATTATTTAGCTATAGAGACGTGTCCTACTAAATACATGCGTGCCAAGTATATAGGGCTGATACTGATTTCTAACACTCCCCTTTAGTAGAAAGACCTTGTATACTCCCCTGAGGGCGTATCTTAGTATAGCACCTATCTTAACGACCTTGAACAGTCCGCTAAATAGGAGGGTAGATCTTATAGAGACTTCCCATGCCTTGTAATTTTCGGCGCCCTTAAGCTTGGGAACTTTATAGAAGGCCGACATAGTGTTACTATTAATAGATGTGTCCTAGTAATAGGTTAGTCTAGGACTATTCCCAAGTCCTAATAAAAGGCTTGCTGATGCGATTTACGCGGTACCCCGGTTACGCTGAACCCAGGCTTATAACCTGTTAAATAATCGATGGAACGGTTAATTATTTAGTTATAGAAACGTGTCCTACTAAATACAGCGTGCTAAGCATATAGGGCTGATACTAATATCTAATAATATCTAGATATAATTGGAAGCTAATATCGGGCTAGCTGATAAAGTAGGTACACTATAGTCGTATCGGTCTCTAGATAAAGAGTATAAGGGGCTTATTAGAAGTAAGTGACTTGCCTATCTTCAATTTCGCCCGAATCTTAGAGACCTCGACGGCTGCCGTTCTTTATCCACGGGTATTAGCTAGGACATACACCTTTTTATTTCTTTATCTCCGGATCACGCACGCCTATTTATAACGAGATACCCTCAGGGTATCTCTTGTAACCCTCGATATCGACTACTTCTTTCTCCTCGAACCCTATGTACTAGAACAATTTCCGACCCGTGGGCGCTATAGATACGCTAATCCTAGTGTGGTCCACTTCTGTAAGCGTTATACACCATTTCGTATGCTTTAAGGCGTGGCCACGGTGCTAGTAGGCTGGATGTACAACCATCGTAGTAATCTCGAGACGACCACTAAGCTATCTATAGTTAAATCAAGAGAAAGTTAGTATTATATCGCACGAATATTAGCGTGGCTTGTACCTGTCCTCAGGACCCTTCAGATATCTGTCTAGAATTTTTCCTGCTTCAATATCCTTGTCGCGTGGGTAGTCTCGAGGATATTTATATAAAACGTCGACATCTGATCTTTTTAGTACCCTAGTATACTAATATCCACAAAAGTATGTCGACGCTAATCTCACCTTCAGGCTGGAAAGTTCTATACCTCGCACTCTGTGGTTGTAACCTCAAGCTACCTATACCGACGATTAATGAGCTTGATACCCACTCCTTAGGGGGTAATTGCTCGTGCAAAGTAGGATAGATAATACTAAGCGCGTTATAAGTAAGGCTCACTTCATCTTTCCTATATTCGTCCTCGATCACAAGTACAGTAGTCTCTGGATCGAGGATGGCCTGCTGATATTCTCTCCCATAACTGGCTAACGTGTCGAAAGGGTATCTATTAAAGCCGGGTCTCTCATACTGAAAGACGGGCGAGTGCCAGAAGCCAGCGGCTGTAATAACAGCAATCCGTGGCACGTCGGAGAGCTTAGCAAGACGAAGACGACCGAGAGGCTGTAGTAGAACTAGGACTATTCTTAGTGGCGCTCGAGGTAGCTCGAGGTAGCTATTATCTAATGAAAGGTATGGATAATAGATGATATCATTAGATGATAATGAGTAGTATTATTTAATGAAAGGTATGGATAATAGATAATATTATTGGATGATGATGAGTAGTATTGTTAACTACTAATAGATATGGTTTATTGATTGTATAGAGAAACACTGCAAAGAACACGCATGAAATCTCTACTAGTTTGCCAAGGCCTAGTCACGTGATGATTCACGTGACATACCGAAGTTGACCCGGCCTGAAATCCAATAGGTATGACCCTACTAGACATGTGCGAACGAGAGTTTAAAGACGAGAAGGGGCTGGAACAGCACCGTTTATCTGTCGCCCACAAACCTCTCAGCGATATCAAATGTATCGGGGATAGATGGTGCAAGAAGCAATTTACTTCTCCTTCGGCGTGGCTTCTCCATCTTGAAAGCGGAGCTTGTCCCTCGAAAATGACGAGGGACAAACTGCACTCGGCTGTTCAATCGAACGACGTTAACCGGCTCATCACCGCAGGCAGCATTCAAGAATATACAGCTTTGATGGGGCCAGATATGTCCGGGACGACGTCGATAACAGAGAGCGTTATCTTTACGCCTATCACTAACGAGAGCTTCGGCGGGTTTCGATCTCCACCCGACACCTAGGAACCCCAGTCGGGAATGCTTACCCCTAATTCCGGAAGTTCTTAACCTCTATTGGAGGATCTATCTCTTGCGATGAGGCTGACATGTCCGCTTTGCCCTTTTGGTCGAAAGCCTTTCAAGAGCTTTGAAGCCCTGAAGAATCATCTATCGTCGCCGGCTCATTCACTAAAAGTGTTCCATTGTCCCCTCTATTTTGCAGGATTGGAAGACGATAGAGAAGTCTCCTAATTGATGTCGGGGACCTGACATTAAGGGGCTGAGCGTGAATCCAAACAGCGATGGTGAGCCAAAGCCAGCGAATGGGGTTAAAGAAGCGTTGGCCTCGCCTCGATCGACAGTCGTACCTGTCTGGCTGCGCCGACAAGGATGCCGCAATAGCATCGTTCGGGTGACGTGGCTTCGAGAAGTGGATCTGGCCTTTTGCTGTTGATCGTGGGGAAGCAGTGCCACCGATCTTTTGTCGCCGTCTCAGCTCGAAGATCCAGGCAACAGCAGCTGACGAGACTTGATACATACACATCTCCGGGGGGCGCAGCGAAAACTCAGCCCGCATGGCGCATAAATCGAATACGAGGCTCTAATGGCCGAGAGCTGCAGCAGCGCGTCCCGCAAGGTATGAGATGGATGAGCGGTGACGGCCAGCGATCGGCGATTGAGGGTGTTAGAGAAGAGGAGGCAGGTATATATAATTCTCGTCTGGCCCCGTTCGGTGTGTTTTAGAATTCCAACTTCAAATTCCAACCAAGCTCTTCACCTGCGCAGAGACTCTGGTCATCTCGGATTCGAGTCACACGATAATAGCCAAGTTGAGTCCCGATGGTACGTTTCTACTGTACAACGGGGTTTCCCTCTAACATTGAACAGAAAACCCAAATGTGGTTGAGGATGACGATATTCACACCGGCGAGGCCTGCGCTCCCATCAAGACCACAAGCGTGAAGTCCGAGATTGGAACTGCACAGCTCCATTTCTAGGGAACAGCTACAGAACCACGCTTGCTTGAATACTCAACCCCTCACCGAACCTACCCACGAATTCTTTGATCGCCCGACTTCTCCCAGCGCCGCTCTACCCCTGCATCGAAAGGGCCCATCCTCGAGAGACGATTACAGAGGAGCAGCGATTGTGGTTCTTCCACTCTATAACCATTATACCACCCAATCCCCAGCACCCTTAGTGTCGTCGAGGCTCAGCCCAGGATAAAGAAGAGGAGTGGGAGATTACTAGAAATACTGGCAAGAGTCGGAGAGGAAGGGGCTATGCATACAAGGTGCGTTCGAAGAGAACATGGTTGCCTAGAAGCGAATTAGAAAATTAGCGTCGGTTGTTACGGGATTTCGAGGCAGACGGCGGAGCGTAGCGTGGACATAAATTAGGCAGATCATAATGGAAATTATGTTAATGTCTTACAAGGGAGATCTGAAGGGCCACCTAACGCTCATTATACTTGCCAGTGATCCAAATCCTGACGTGTATATTTAGACATCCCATGAAGAATGAGAGAACCTTTCATTAAAACGAAGACCAGAGCTCAAGACTCTTCCTTACTAAAGGGTACCTTCAAGTCAGAGAGCATCCCATAGTTGCATCTGACTCGCTTTACACCCGGTCCTGACAAGCAAAATCGAGATTTTCAATCTCGATAGTTTGCTTTTGGTGCCTTGTAGGTTGCTACGAGGACCTTTAGCGCTACTTGGCACTGCCTGTCGTAGGCCGTCATTCCAGTAAGTAGGACCCCTTTACCCTTTACCTTCTTACTGCATGACGGCTTCGCTGTCCCGATGCAAGAGCTGCTTCCCTAGCAATGCACCTACTAACTAGTAAGCTAGATTCCAGACACGGGAAGTCCCTCAACGCCATCCTTCAATGAGGAAGCCTCTACTTGCTACGCCCAGAGCTGCTTCTTATAAGAGAGCGTTTCACGGTCAGGTGGCATACTCAGCATCGAAATGAGTCATTACCTTCCTCGGGAATATCTTGGTCTCCCTCATTTTTGCGTGCTGTGGTTTCCTTTTTAATACCTGCTTCATCCTCATATCTTCGTTGCTCCACCCAACGCATTCTAATCTCATAAACATCCTTCCATAATCTTCTTGAGCCACTTTTAGTAATCCGACTTTTCCAAACCCACCTGTGCAATCGTTCCTTGACGAAACATGGCTAGTAACCGGATCGTCGACAAAGTGGTTCTAGCTACAATTCAAAAGGCGAAGCAGCGACCGAGACACAAACGTTTAAACGATCCGAGGCACAGGTCAACGCAGCCAAACCCAGGATTATCGGTATTGTCCAGAACAGCGATAAGGCGTTGCCCAAGAATACGGCGAAAGCCGTTGTACGGTGGGTGTTTAATAAGTGTGCCCAACACAGACACTATACTAATCTTAGATGAAGCGAGTTTGAACATGGGACCGACAACCATATCGACGTGGTCTGCCTTGACAAGGACGGCAAATACATCAAGACCGAGCATATCGTACCAAAGAAATGAGTGCCGATGGGATACTGTTGTAGGCGGGCATGAGTAATGGAGATGTTGAGACTGCGTTAATTTTTCTTTTGGTTTTGCGACTAGGGTACGATTGAGAGCATGCCTCTCAGCTCGAATAAGGCGGAATGGGGAGGCATTTTAAGATGCCTTAGGAAGACATAGTGGAACGAGTGTGGGAAATCAGCGTCGGCGGAGGAGTATGGCACCATGTTGCGGGTGGCCGGTTCAAGGTTAAGCAGCGTATGATAGAGGCAGCGTTAATAATCAATACACAATTAGCTATTGCGTCAGTCCTTTAGGATGAAGGAAGATGCTTATAATTAAATGGCTGAAGGTTTGAATATATTTTGTTAGCTGCAATTTTATTATTATATGATCGGGCATATTCTTTGATTCCTTGTAGATACTCTGTAAATTGTATATATTGTAAATAGGTAGGCAACTGCGTCCTTTAAAGGGGAACCTGATATAGAACAATACGAGAAATTAATCTACTACGCCCGAAAGCCATTGGTCCTGCAGAAGCTCTTGGGGTGATAGTCGGTCTCTCGGGTCAAGCTTCATGAGTTTATCGAGGAAACTCACGGTCTCCGTACTGAAGTTAGTGGCGAGTGTATTCCTGTATTTTTTCCTCCCTCCACTTTGAGCAACAAGCCCCTCGATACCATCAAGGTTTCCCATTGTGATAGCGTCCGAAAGTTCCACGTATTTGCGAGGGAAGGGTCCAAAATAAGCACATTAAAGCGTAAGGATCATAACGTTATATATCTCGTCCTTCTCATCCACCCCAGGCGGACTAAACATTCTTGCTCCGGTAAGTCCCCACGGATTTGGCGGAATGGGAGTCCTATTCGAGCGTGAAAAGAGATTCTGGTGCTTTCCTGTCGAGGAGATTGCGTGTGTAATATAACAGCCTTAGACGATGTCACCCTTGGTATAACAGAGCTGGAGCCATTCGCGCCTTAGTATCGTCCATCAATCATCATAACACAGACGAGTTCACAGCGTTGCTAAAGGATTGTGGGCTATTTCAATAATTGGTTTGCACAAGAAAATAAGGAATTTGACAAGCAGGTTATTAAGGATTATCCTTTCGTTGATTTTGATCATAAACAGTATAATGAGGGTGACAATATCATCTTCATATATACACCTACCACCTCACTGACCCTTCTGAAACCACCTAATCGATCTCAATAATCCCCGGTCCATAAACAGTCGCACTAGCAACCTCACTCGAATTAGTAAACTGCTTTCTATACCCCTCCACAACCGCCGCGATCGTCAAACCCTTCGCAAATTGCGAAGCGCTCTGGAACGGGAGCGAAGCGCTGAAATACGACATGCCGTCCCTAGAGCTCACGTCCGAGATGGGCACGGTGACAGGAAGATTCTGGCCCGAGAGATAGACGACGGAGTTTGCTGACGCAGAGACAGTGCCGGGCACGCTATAGGAGACGGTCTCGTTCTTGGCGGCTAGGTCTTTGCTGATGACGGTTAGAGGCTTGAATGTCGGGACGGCTTTGCTGACGGTGGCGAGTTCTGCGGGACAGGAACCGGGGACGATGACGGTTTGGAGGAAGGTGTACTGCGTTGGCATTTACGTCAGCGAAGGATTCTCAATCGTTGAGGAAATTGGCTAAGGAGATCTGATGAGAGAATACATACAGCGAATGCTGGACCCTCAGTCGTCAGGAACGGCGCAGCGGAGGGGATCTTCTTCTGCACCGAACGGAACCAGCCGACTTGCTCGGCCTCTTGGGCGAGGACCGATCCGAACAGATTGACCAGAGGCGTCTCATCGCCTGCATCCATTGCAAAAACGGTTTGTGCCATGGGTAGAACTCCGAGGACGACGTCGGTGAATGTTTGCGCCAAGGTAATGGCGCTTAGGAAGTCACTGACTGGGGCTTTGTATTGGCAGGGAGTGAACGGGGTCTGGTTTACGCTCTTGAGAATGCCATTGACGCCGAGGGCGTGCAGTTCCTCTTGCTAAAGTATTGTTAAAACGGTATTGACGTATCGAGTGAATTAAAAAGGGCATGAGATTCTTACCTTCATGATGGCTTTGATCGTTTCGGTAACATATGTTGTATTGTACTTGGATACATCATAGCCGGGCACATTCGTTGTGATGTTGTGCAACAGCTCGGTGAAATATGCAACTTCGAAGAGCTCGTTCAACGCGAGGAGCTGCAGAGTCACGGTTCCCGTTGGGGTGAGCTTGGTAGGGAGCGGGCTGCTGGGAAGACTGCCGCCGGCCACCGACCCGATTCCCGCGAGCTGGGCTTGGTTGGGCATTGGGAAGCCATCTGGCAAGGGGAAAGGGCTGGCTGGAGCCGCGGCGGCATAGCCAGCAAGTGTGGAGAGGGAGGCAATGGAGGAGAAACGCATTTTGAATAAGTTGAGTGTCTGTTTTGAGTTGAGGGGAAGACGAGAAACAAGGAATGCAGCAGAGATTCAAAATTCAGATTGGGCGAAACAACCCCATATACTAAGTAGTATGTTGTGAAACTGCCTGTAGCGGAGTTATCTCGATCAACTTAGGGTTTTGTTCTAGCCTCGACGTTACTTTCCGCAATGCGCCTTCGTCTTAATGGGGATAGCTTGATCCGAGCTGGCTACGCGATTGGCCGTACCCGCTCGACGCCCGGCCAGTCCGCGGTACTTCTTCAGGAACTCCGTTCGCTACTAACCGCATGGGGAAGAGCATGCTGACGCATTAATCTTTTTAGTACCGAGATCTGACGATCAATGCAAACCCCGCATCACCGGAAAGTCTGGGATCCGAATAAAGAAACGTTCTTCGTGTAGCTGGAGAAGGGATCTGGATATGACGTAAACCGACAGCGGCCGAATGAAAATGCTCACCTGTCACGCTGAGGGCTGCCATTCCTTACTCGTCCGGAAGATGGAGGCCGTTCTTTCGAAGGGGTTCTTTACACTTCTTCTCTACCCGCTCAGCCCTACCTGCTGGTTTAGCGTGCTTTTGAGCCTTCCCTGTAAAGGCCGCTTTCGTCTTTCGTTACACTGTTCGACCACTTTTCTTGTCACAGGTGGAAGCAGTGGACTTTGATGGATTGTTTGGTACAACTCCCTCGAGCCTATGTTTCGACCAGTTCCATATAAAACTGTCCGAAGTTCCAACATACATCCCGAATACATCATCACCGCCCTTCGTAGCGCTCTTCGGTGTTGCGTGCGCACCTCTCTTGTCCGCACTACGAACATGCGCCTTTCCCCGTGATTCTCTTTCTAGCTTCTCTTGCAGGTCTTTTTGAACGCTCTAGCCGTGGTGAGGTCTAGTTTCGTCTGTTCCGTCCCCATCTTCATTGTGTATGATTCCCATTTGTACGATAATTCTTGCGGGGAAATTGAGTGGATGCGGAGGATCGATTGCAACTCGCCAAGGACGTTAGGGGTGAGGTCCGTCACTAGAGGGATCGTAAAGAGATCATTGAGCTCTTTTTTAGTGGTCTCCATCGCTGCTGTGTGTAATTGATTTTGATGTCAAGTAAAAATTGGAAGTGAGTGGCTGTGGGTGGAAGAAGAAGTAAAGTGATTTTCAACGCGACACGTCGGGACGGAGTTTACGCATTCTAAATTCCGCACCTGGGCTAGTTTTTCTCAAGGGCCCTCACGAAAGCTTGGTCGCCTGAGGATATTTGATACATCTCTGCAAGCAGTGATTTTGAGAACACAAGTTCTATGGTAAATTCGTAGAGAAGAAGCTATTCTGAATCTATATCAGCTAAATATATATCGTATGTGTTCTAGATCTAATGTTGATCCGGCTTAAAGGCTGATACTCGTATCCGAAGGCCCTTACAAAGAACTAGCCTAAGCAATATCAAAGAAGTTGTCGGAGAGCACACCCCAACATTCTTGGGTCGTCCCTTTCGGACTCGTTCAATCTTGTGCAACTTTGCATAGTCTGTTCATCAAATTTACTCAAAGTATCCGTGATGCCATATCATATATCCCAGCTCGCGGCGTAAAAGTCCAGCTCAGTCTGTTGCTCGACCTCCTTACAAGCCTCTTTGCCAGACTCGATGTACTTGTTCGGTCCTGATATGTATACCCAAGACCTGCCACTGT
>JAABUP010000822.1_pt1 | contig 66870 bp, 60 predicted proteins | sample 5559201 | NCBI WGS metagenome assembly JAABUP01 (sample SAMN10711887, study PRJNA513373) | rock metagenome | isolation source: Antarctica rocks | place: Antarctica
AAGCCTGTCACGCAACTATCTAAAAGGAATACCGATCTGAGCGCAATTCCACTATGTTTCCAAGCGAACGCGAGACATAATATTCCAAAAAATCCCGATTTTTGCTTAAGTCCGACAGGCTGCTAGACTGCGCCCTATGAACGTCGCGTTGCGCCAAACGATGACCATGGAGCAGTTCCTCGCCTGGGAGGACCGGCAGGAACTGCGCCACGAGTTCGACGGATTCCAGCCGGTCGCCATGACGGGCGGCACGGCCGCGCAGGCCGCCGTACTGCGCAACATCCTCGTTTCCCTGACAGGCCGATTGCGCGGGCAGCCGTGCCAGCCTTACGGCAGCGAGCTGAAGATCGAGGTGGCGGGCCGCATCCGCTATCCCGATGCGTTCGTCGTGTGCGTTCCGGTCCCGCCCCGCTCCAAGGTGGTCACCGAACCCGTCGTCGTCTTCGAGGTCCTTAGCGACAGCAGCGTGAATGAGGATTTGATCGTCAAGAATGCTGAATATCGCGCCACCCCATCCATCCAGCGCTACATCATCCTGCAACAAACCGACGCTGGCGCTGTTGTCTTCGCACGCAAGGGGGAGGACTGGATCAGCGAGCTGGTCTCCGGCGCCGACGCGGTCATCTGCATGCCCGAGATCGGCATCGAAGTCCCCCTTGCGGAATTCTATATTGGCATTGATCTGACCTCCAGGCCGGACATTGAATAAGTCCTTGGTCGCCAGCGCTAAACCTCGCTGAATGTCGCGAGCAGGTCCGCCACCTGCGCCGGGTTCAACGTCCGGATAGGCGCCGTGCGCGTCACGAAATACAGCTTCGCTGCCTCCTCCAGCTCCTCCGCCGCATAGACCGCGTCCGTCAGCGTCCGCCCGCTCACCACCGGGCCGTGGTTCGCCAGCAGCACCGCCCGCGCCGTCCGCGCCTGTTCGGCGATCGCCGGCTCCATCATGGCGTCGCCGGGCCGGTAGTATGGCACGACCGGCAACCGTCGGCCGACGCGCATGACGAAGTAGGGCGTCAGTGGCGGGATCGGGTTCTCCGCGTCCACGTCGGCCAGGCACGCCACCGCTGTCGCCATCGTCGAGTGCAAGTGAACCACCGCCCCTGCGTCAGGCCGCGCTTGGTAGAAGGCCCGGTGCATGAACACCTCCTTTGATGGCGCATCGCCGCCGACATGCGCGAACCCGGCGTCCAGCCGCGACAGCCGCGCCGCGTCCAGCCGGCCCAAGCAGGAGTTGGTCGGCGTCATCAAGTATCCGTCCGCCAGCCGCACGCTGATGTTCCCGGCGCTGCCAACCGAGTACCCCCGCGCGAACAAGCTGGCCGCCAAGGCCACGAGCAGGTCGCGCAGCCCCGCTTCGTTCACAAGGGCCTCGCTCATGGCAGCCGCTCGAACGCCTGCATGAAAAAGTCCCGGCCACCGAAATTGCCGGACTTCAGCGCCAGCAGCAGCGGCGCGTCGCCCCCCTCGGCGTAGGTCCAGGGCACGCCGGGGTCGATCTCGGCGCCGATGCGCAGCCGTTTCACGCCCAGCCGGCCCACCACCGCCCCGCTCGTCTCGCCACCCGCCACCACCAGCCGCCGCACGCCCCGCGCCACCAGCCCGGCGGCGATCCCCGCCATCGCGTCCTCGACCAAGGCCCCCGCCGCGTCCCGACCCAGCCGCGCCTGCAACGCCGCCACCCGATCCGGCGGCGCGCTGGCCGCGATCACCACCGGCGTATCGCCCAGCTTGCCCTCGGCCCACTCCAGCGCCTGCGCCACCAACGCCGCCGCGTCCGGCGTGGCCAATGCATCAAGCTCCAAGGTCGGCACCCGGTCCCGGACCGCGCCCAACTGGAACAGCGTCGCCCGCGAGCACGACCCGGCCAGCACCGCCGCGGCGCCGGGCGCATCGGGCAGCGCCCCGGCGTCCTCCTGCCGCAGCAGCCCCGCCCGGCGGAAGTTCTCCGGCAGCCCCATCGCCATGCCGGACCCGCCCGTCACCAGCGCATGGCCGTCGACCGCCTCGCCGACCGCCAGCAGGTCCGCCTCCGTCACCGCGTCCACGATCGCGTAGCGGCGGCCCTGCTCCTTGCACGTCGACAGCGCCGACCGGATCGTGGCGGCCCCGCGCGACACCGTCGCGAACGGCACCAGCCCCACGGTCCCGTCGGTCTGCCGCGACAGCACGCGGACAAGGTTGGAGTCCCGCATCGGCGTCAGCGGATGGTCCTGCATCCCGCTCTCCGACAGCAGCGCGTAGCCGACGAACAGGTGCCCCTGGTAGACCGTCCGCGCATTAGCCGGAAACGCCGGGCAGGCGGCGGCGAAACCACACCCCAACGCCGCCACCAGCGCGTCCGCCACCGGGCCGATGTTGCCGTCGTCGGTGCTGTCGAACGTCGAGCAGTACTTCTGGAACACCTGCCGGCACCCGGCCGCCTGTAGCCAAGCCAGCGCCGCCAGGCTCTCCTGCACCGCCTGCCGCGCCGGCACGGTGCGGGACTTCAGCGCGATCACGACGGCGTCCACGTCCGGCGCCGGCTCGTTTGGCGCCGGCACGCCGATCAACTGCACCGTGCGCATCCCGCCCTGCACCAGGGTCGAGGCCAGGTCAGTCGCCCCGGTGAAATCATCCGCGATGCAGCCCAGCAACGGCATGGCCTAACTCCTCAACACCTGGTCCAACAGCGCCGCCTGCTCCGGCCAGCCCGGCAGAAGCTGCCCGGCCTGCCAAGCTGCCTCGGCCATATCCGCCCGCAGCGCCCCGTCGAACACGACCCGGCGCAGGCACTTCGACAGCGTCGGCTCGTCCTCCAGCGCGCAGACCGCGCCCGCGTCCGCCGGCACCAGCGCGCCGCCGCCCTGGGTCACGACAACCGGCACGCCGCGGCGCAGCGCCTCCGCGACCCCTGCGGCATAGCCCTCCCAGCGCGTCGCCAGCGCAAAAAGGTCCGCCCGCCGCCACAGCGCGTCCAGCGCCGCGTCGTCGGGATCGGCCAGAAGCTGCACCCGGCCGGCCAGTCCGAGCTCTGGTACCATCGCAGACAGATGGGCGGCGTGCCCTGGGTCGCGCCCGGCCGCGCCGGCGATGGTCAACGACCAATCCAGGTCGGGCAACCGCGCCAGCGCCCGCAGCAGCACGTCATGCCCCTTCCTCGGCGTCAGCACGCCCACCGAAAGGATGCGGCACGTTCCACCTGTGGGCACGCTGCGCGGCAGGTCGTTTGCGCCGGGTTCGACCACGTCCACCGCGGCCACGCCAAAGTCCTGGGTCAACCGGTCCGCCACGGGCCGGCTCGTCGCGACCACGCGACGGAGCCGCGGCAGCATCGTGCGCATGGCAGCCGCGACTTCGCCCCGCTGCGCCGCATCCCGGCCGGCCGCCGCCAAAGCATGATGGATCAGCGCCACCGCCCCAGCTTCGGCCAACCCGTCCAGCCGAGGCAGCAGATGCGGCAGCAACAGCCCGTCAACCACCGGAACGGCGCCAGGGGGCCATGTGGGGTTGCGGCCCTCGATCACCTCTGCCGCGTGTCCCAACGTCCGCAGGCCCGCAGCCATGGCCTCGGCATAGGCCCGGCCGCCGCCACTCTTGTCGGCGCAGTCGGGGAGGGCGAACGCAATCTGCATTGGATGGGCGTACCATACGCCGCACGGCGGGTCACGCCCGCATGCGCAGCGCCATGGCTCCCCAGTCGCTGCCGCCGCGGTCCAGCGCCGCGGCGCCGCCCGCGCCATAGCGCCCGCCCGCCTGCGCCACACCCTGCCGCGCCGCGCAGGCCACCATGTCCAACACCCGGCCTTGCACCACGATGGCCCGCTCAAGCAGGACCCGGTTCTGCTGGGCGAGGTCGCGCAGTTGCAGCGCCAGCCCGACCGCGTCCGGATGCCGCGCCGCCGGACGCGCCGCCGAAGCCTGCGCCAGCCCCCGCGCCGCCGCCAGCTTCTCCTCCAGCAGTGCAGCCGCCGGCATGTCCAGCGCCAGCAGCGCCGCGTTCTCAGCCGTGAGCACCTGGACCAACCGGGTGGCAGCCAGCAACGAGGTTGTCATCCCTATGCCCCCGGCCGCAACGATGACTGGTGCAGGGGCGCGTGCTGCGTTGGCCGGTGCTCCCGTGGCGCCTGCCCGGTGGGCGCCTTCTGGACGCCCTGTGGCGCCACCGCTCCGGCGGCCCCATCATTATGCGCCTCCTGCATCCGTATCATACCAGTTGCCATAAGTCTCGACCTGAGCTTGCCAGCGTCCTTGGTTCAATATCTTGGGCAAAACTCACGTGGCGAGCGGGTCAATTTTTACGGCAACTGGTATCATCTGCTCCATCACCGGGCGCGCCAGGCCCACCCCGCCCGACTTCGCCATCTGCTTGCCGAGCTCAGTCACCATCATTGGCTTCCAGGCTTCCTCCCCGGAGCCGCCGCCGAACGCGCCCTTGGACGTGTCCACCGTCTCGAACATCGGCGCCAGCATCTGGCCCAATGCCATCGCCTCGAAGTCCTGTGCCGCTTTCTGGATGCGGGCCACCTGCTGGAGCGGCAGCGTCGAGGCCGGGGGCGTCGAACTCTGGGCGGGCAACTGTGCTGTGGTCATCGCGGTCTCCTATCGGACAACAAGGTCGGCTTGCAGCGCGCCTGCGGCCTTGATGGCCTGCAGGATGCTGATCATGTCGCGCGGGCCGATGCCCAGCGCGTTCAGGCTGGCCACCAGGTCGCGCAGGGTCACGCCGCCCCGCAAGATGCCGAGCCGCCGGTCGTGCTGGTCGTCGACCTGGATCGTGGTCCGCGGCGTCACGACGGTTTGTCCGCCTGACAACGGCCCCGGCTGGCTCACCTGGGGCTGCTCCGACACCCGGATCGTGAGGTTCCCCTGCGCGATCGCGACGGTGCTGACGCGCACGTTGGCGCCCATGACGATGGTGCCGCTGGCCTCGTCGATCACGACGATGGCCGGGCTGTCGGGCTCGACGCGCAGGTCCTCGATGCGGGCCAGCACGTCGATGGGGTCGCGCCCGGCCAGTTGCAGCGAGACGGTGCGCGGGTCGGTCGCCCGCGCCGCCCCGCCGTCGCCCAGCGCACGGTTGATCGCGTCCGCCATGCGCCGCGCGGTCGTGAGGTCCGGGTTGCGCAGGCCCAGCCGCAGCACCGTCTTGCTCGCGAGCTGGAATGCGATCTCCCGTTCCACAGTGGCGCCGTTGGCGATGCGGGCTGACGTCGGCACCCCGCGCGTGACCGACCCAGCCGCACCCCGCGCCGTGATCGCCCCCGTCGCCAACGCTCCCTGCGACACCGCGTAGACCTCGCCATCGGCGCCCAGCAGCGGCGTCACCAGCAAGGTGCCGCCGGTGAGGTCCTTGGCGTCCCCTAAAGCGGACACCGCGACATCGATCCGGCTGCCGCTGCGGGCGAATGCCGGCAGGTTCGCCGTGACCATGACGGCCGCGACGTTCTTGGTTTGCAGCCGGCTTTCCTGGTCGCGCGTGTTCACGCCCAGGCGCTCCAGCATACCCATGAGCGACTGCCGGGTGAATACCGCGCTGTCCAGCCGGTCTCCGGTGCCGTTCAGGCCGACCACGAGGCCGTAGCCCACGAGCTGGTTGTCCCGCACGCCTTCTATGTCGGCAATATCTTTGATTCGCACCTGCGCCGACGCGGCGGAAGGCGCCAGCCACAGGCCGAACAGGACGAGGATCAAACTGCGGAACAGCACGATGCATCCTTTGCACGAAAAACATTAACGAAGCGTAAACTCGTTGCGGTCCACTATGCCGCTGCCGAGGGTCGCGACCGCAGCCGTGGTTGCAGCCATGATTGCAGCATCGCAAAGCCCATGCCGCCGCCGAGGCCCAGCAAACACTGGGCTGGCAGTTGTGGGGGCCTCGGCAGGATGTGCCGCGTAGGTCGAAAAGGTAGGACAGGTTATGAGCATCATCGCCGCATTGGCCCCGCCCGCGCCCGTAGCCGTCCGCGCACGCCGCCCGGCCGGACCCGGCCGTTTCCACATCGAGGACGACGCTGACTTGAACGCTCCCGCCGGTGTTTCCGCTCCGGCGCCCGTCGGCTTAGACAGCCTGCTCGCACTGCAGGAGGCTGAGGCCAACCATAGGCAGGACCAGGCGGCGCGGCGTCATGCCGGGTCGATGCTGGCCGAGTTGTCGGCCCTCCAGCGCGCCCTGCTGCAGGACGATACCGCCGGGACGGCTACGTCCCTCGCCCGTTTGTCCGGCCTCGCGCGTGGCGGCGCGGTTGCCCACGATCCCCGCCTAGCTGCCGTGGTGCGCGCTGTCGCCATGCGCGCTGCGGTCGAGGCGGCCCGGCATGCGGCATGACAGCAACAGGCTGCGGCGCACGGGTGACAGTTTGGCTTCTACTTTGCGCATGAATGCATGAAGTCATCGGCTTGCGCAAAGGCAGCCTTGGCAACGCCGCCATGGCATAGCTATAAGGCCGGCAACCTCGCCATGGGGTGATCGCCAGTGAAGAGGCCCCGGCCATGATGCTTACGCTGCCTCCGGACTACCGGCCCACGGACGCCGAAGAGTTCATGAACCCGATCCAGGCGGAGTACTTCCGCCAGAAGCTGTTGCGTTGGCGCGCGGACCTGCTGCGCGAGGCCGACGGCACGCTGGCCAGCCTGTCGCAGGGCGGCATCCTTGAGCCCGACATCACCGACCGAGCCAGCGTTGAGACCGACCGCGCGCTGGAACTTCGCACCCGCGACCGCGCCCGCAAGCTGGTCAGCAAGATCGACCAGGCGCTGTCGCGCATCGACAACGGCCTTTATGGTTTTTGCGAGGAGACCGACGAGCCGATTGGCCTCAAGCGTCTGGAGGCCCGCCCGATCGCCACCATGTCGGTCGAGGCGCAGGAGCGGCACGAGCGGATGGAGCGTGTCCATCGGGACGATTAGCGTCGACGGTTGATGCCTCTGGCGGCGCTTCCGGCAGCTTGCCGCCGCGCCACCCGCGCCACCAAGGACTTTCAACGCACCCTGGATTTTCGTTGCTGGAAAGGTTTAAATAATTTAGGTCGGGAGGGTGTTTAGCTCCCTTTTAGGTTTGACCTGAATGCGTGCTCCAATCGCCGTTTCCATTGCAGTTCTTGTTCTGTGCGCGTCAGGAACAGCCAATGCTACGGTGATCACGCCAGTCGCTGCCACTGGCAGCAGCGAACATTCCGGCTTTCCAGCCTCGGACGCGATCGACACAGGCGCTGGCAGGTATACAACGGATTGGTCCACCAACAGCACGGGAAATGGCTCTTTCCTCAACCTTGACCTTGGCGCCGTATACTCCCTTGCGAACGCTCTGATAACCGACCGCACCACATCAGGCGGCAACAACGGGAGCTTCGGAGGCGGCACTACGGACTTCACCACGCAATTTTCTGTCCAGGCCTACACCAACGCCACATTCGCGACGACATCTGGCCCAGCCCTGACATTTACGAAGGCGCCGCCGTCCAACCCGACCGCCGCGGCGCAATTCCTCTACACCGCCCTGCTCAATGGCATGACAACAGAGTTCGTCCGCTACACCGCCATCACAGGGAATGGCGGCGTCAACCTAGGTCTTGCCGACATCGAGTTCACCACAGTTCCGGAGCCAGCAAGCTTTGCTTTGCTCATTACCGGGCTTATCGCCCTCGGCAAGTTTCGACGTCGCAATACTTAGCGGCCTAGCCTTTTCCGCGAGCAGCGTCGTAAGCTAGTGGTCAAAACCTAACGGAAAGTACCCAGCAAAACCCTGCCGAACTTGGCCTTTCAAAGACTGATGCGGGTACCAAGCGTCAGGTTTTGACCACTAGCGAGAGTCAGGTGCGACAAGAGTGGTCAAATGCAACCGAGCCAGCGCAGGGCTATGGAGCTGCAACCGCAAGGCAATAATGGCATTCTGGGCTTGCATGGCCGTCGGGTCATATCCACGCGCAGTTGGGACTTATTCAGCGCCAGTGTCTTCGATCGCGGCGAGGGGGAGAGCACCTGGCACGGCGACCAGCACCGGCTTGTGTTCTCGCCGGTTCCCCGTCCGCCCATGCTGCTCCAACTGGACAACGGCCCAGTGGCCGACCTCCATCAAGTGCCCGACGCTGTCGGCATCTACCCCGCCGGCACCCTCGTCCGCACCGTCGCCACCAACGCGCGGTATATCCAGGTCTGTTGGAGACCAGAGTTGTACCGCACCATAGCGCCGCATCTGCCTGGCCTCCCGCGCATCAGGTTTGACTTCTTCCAGGACCCACTGCTGCGCCAGCTCGCCCGCGGCCTGGCCGAGGAGGTCGGCCAGGGGTCGGTGGACCGGCTGCTCGCCGACAGCCTCATGGCCGCGCTCGCCATGCGCGTGGCCCAGCGCTCCACGCCGGCGCAGGCCGAACCGGACCTGCCGCGCCCGCGCCTGCGCCGTGTGCTCGACTACATCGAGGCCCATCTCGACCAGAAGCTCACCTTGGCGGAGCTTTCCAACGTCGCCTGCCTCAGCCCCTGCCACCTGAGCCGCTCCTTCAAACAGGAGGTCGGCATCGGGCCGCAGCGCTACACGGTGCAGCGCCGGGTCGAGCGGGCCAAAGCGCTGCTGCGTCATGGCAGCGACACGCTCGCCGGCGTCGCGGCTGCGGTCGGGTTCGCTGACCAGAGCCACTTCACCGCGGCCTTCCGCCGCGAAACCGGCATGACGCCTGGACGGTTCCGCGCCACGTAGACCGCAAGAACGCAACAGGGAACCACAAGCCGCTTCAAGGCCGTGCGCCGTAGGTCCGCTATGGTTCAGCCGTGATTGCAAAATGGCGGTTCCGACATGGCAATGACGGTGCGGCCAATCAGGCGCAGGGCCTACGCGACTTGGCGGCGCTTCTTTTGTAGGATGCGACCCGGTGCATCGAGCCGGCCCGGCGCGACGCTCTGCCCAACCAAGCGCTCGGCCGGCTTGCTGACCGTGCCCCTCGGCAAGTGGGCGGACGCGACGGCGAACAATCCGGCACCCAGCGCCACCGCGTCCTTAAGACAAAGCTGGAAGCCGCACCCGCCGCAATGCCGAGCGTGCCTGCGACATTTATGGACGGCTTTGCCGCATAAATAATTAAATGCCACAGACCTGTTCCGACTCTGTTATCGTGGGGTATGACCTCGATCGGTATGGATGGCGTCGAGATCAAGTTTGCTCACTGCTTAGACGTTCGCCCCATCGACTGAGTGCGCGGACCGAACCGCGTTGATGCTTGACATGCTGCGCCTTGCCGACCGGGTGCGGATTTGGCCGAATGTCCAAGCCATTACTGCTGCACCCACGCTAAACGCAGTTGCAGTTCAATCTTTTATTTAGGGAAAAAATCAATAATGACAATATCCCAAAAACTCACGGCCGAGTTCCTCGGCACTTTTTGGCTCACGTTCGGCGGCTGCGGCAGCGCCGTGCTGGCAGCAGCCTTTCCGCAGCTCGGCATCGGCTTCGCCAGTGTCTCGCTCGCCTTCGGGCTGACGGTGCTCACCATGGCCTACGCGGTCGGCAACATCTCCGGCGGGCACTTCAACCCGGCCGTCACCGTAGGTCTCGCCGTGGCCGGGCGCTTCCCGACGGGGAACGTGCTGCCCTACATCGTCGTGCAGGTGCTCGGCGCGGTGATCGCGGCCGGGGCGCTGTATATCGTCGCCTCCGGCAAGCCCGGCTTCGAGGTGGCCGGCTTCGCTTCCAACGGCTACGGCGACCTCAGCCCGGGCAAGTACGGCCTGATGTCCGCACTTATCATGGAAGTGCTGATGACCTTCTTCTTCCTGCTCGTCATCCTGGGGGCTACCAGCTCCCGCGCGCCCTCCGGTTTCGCGCCGATCGCCATCGGGTTGGCGCTGACGCTGATCCACCTTATCTCGATCCCCGTCACCAACACCTCCGTCAACCCCGCGCGCAGCACCGGCCCGGCGTTGTTCGGCGGCGCCGCCTACCTCAGCCAGCTCTGGATGTTTTGGGTCGCGCCGCTGGCCGGCGCGGCGCTGGCCGGCGTCGTCTCGCAAGGACTGTTCAAAGAGTTCGACCAGACCATGCCCCGCGCCCTGTCCGCCCTGCCAGAAAAGTCACCGGTCGTCTGACGCCGGCTGTGGCTTGACGCTGCCTACGGCCGGTCCGCCATGGGCTGGCCGCACCATTTCGAGGGAGCTACGCTCATGAGCGATTTGAACGCCGACGACGCCCGTTTGCTGACCGCCGCGGAGCAGGAGTTGGTCGGCCTGACCTTGCACCCCGCCATCACCGGGCTGTCCCGCCACGATCTGCAAGCGCTGGCCCGCCGCCTGCGCGAGGCGCGCGACCGGGCTCGTGCCATCGCTAGCCAGCAGCGGCGCGAGATGCGTGGCAAGGCTGAGCCGCGCGGCGCCACTCCGGCGCGCGACGATGCCGGCACCGTCGCCAAGGAACAAGTGCTCGCGGACGCGCTGAAGCGGGTCACGGAACAATCAGGGCGCAATGCGGACGCAACCGATGCGGACGCAACCGATGCGCCTGCGCAGGCCGCAGAGCCTGCCGCCCTCCTCGCGGCGCCAGTCGCCGCTCCTGCGGCTCCAGCCGCCGATGCCCCGCCAGCGCCGGAGCCGGCCGGGGGACCACCAGCCACCGGCCGCAGCAAGAAGGCGTCGCTTCCACGTCCGACATCGAAGGAGGCGGTAGCAAAACCGAGCAAGCTTTCAACCGTGCGCTTCGACATGCGCAGGGTCGGCCGAGTGACAAAGTCGGTCATGTCGGCCCAGGCACGGCGGGACTCAAAGCCCCGTTAGCCCATCCCTCCGGAACGGCGCCGAGCTTTGCCGTTTACCGGATACCCTTCACCCAATCCCTTGTTAGTGGGAAACGACTTCAGCGCGCAGCCCTACCCGGCGCTCTCCAGCAACGTGCGCAACCGGGCGCGCACGGCGTCGGGGGCAGCCTCGTCCACCGCCTGCTGCAGCAGTTTCATGCGCCGCCGCGTCGCATAAAGCTGGTCGAGCAACGAGAGCACAACAGGCATCGCGTCCTCGTCCATGTGCAGCTCGCGCAGCTCGGCAATCAGCCGGACGCGCGCGACGTCCACCTCATGGAATACCCAGCCGCCGGGCGAGCCGTCCGGACGGAGCCAGGTGAGCTCGACCCAGCGGGTGATCTCCGCCTCGGCGACGCCGACGGTGCGGGACAGGGCTTGGACGGTGATCATGGTCCCTCCATCGTGCGGCGGGGTTCGCTGGGCACGGCCGGCTCCCAGCCGCTCAGCAGCGTTTCGAGCGCGTCGTCGGCGTCGGCCAGCGTAACTTGCAGGGTGACGTACTCGTCGCCGGCTGGCCGGCCGGCATGGGCGGGGATGCCACGGCCGCGCAGCCGCAGCCGCGTGCCGGTGTCGGACCGTTTGGGCACGGTCATCGTCACGCTGCCCACCGGCGTTGGCACCGTGACGCGGGCGCCGAGCACGGCCTCCTTCAAAGTGACCGGCAGCTTGACATGGATGTCGTCGCCCTCACGCGTGAAGAACGGGTGCGGCTCGGCGTGGACCTCGATCAGCGCGTCGCCGGGCGGGCCGCCGTTCAGGCCCGGCCCGCCTTGGCCCTTCAGCCGCAGGATCTGCCTATCGTCGATGCCCGGCGGGATGCGAACATCCAGCGTGCGACCGTCCGGCAGCGTGAACGTGCGCGTGGCGCCTGCGACCGCGTCCAGGAAGGCGACCGGCAGCGCATAGTGCGCGTCGGCGCCGCGCATCCGCAGGCCCTCGCCGCCGCGGTTGAGGAAGTCACCGAAGATGTCGCCGAACTGGAAGTCTTCATCCGGCCCGGCCCGGTAGCGGGCGCCCTCGGCCGCGTCGGCGTAGCGGCGGTAGCGCGGCGGCTCCGGCGCCACTGGGTCGCCGGCGGCGTTGATCTCGCCGCGGTCGAACTGGGCGCGCTTCTCGGGGTCGGACAGCAGCTCGTTCGCGGCGTTGACCGCCTTGAAGCGCTCCTCGGCGACGGCGCTGCCGGGGTTGAGGTCCGGATGGTGCTTCTTGGCCAGCTTGCGGAACGCGGAGCGGACCTGCTCGGGCGTGGCGTCGCGGGCGAGGCCAAGGGTTTCGTAGGGATCAGGTGGCATCAGGGTCCGTCTGCTTGATGATGCGGTCGCCGTTCGGCTGGGGTTTACGCCTTCAACTGGTCACGCGCTTTGGCCATCTCGGCCAAGCGCTCCGGCGAGGGGACGGGCATGTCCAGGTCCAGGCCCGCCATCGTAGTGAGCAGGATGGCCTGCGTCAGGGCGCGTGCGACGGGCTTGCTGTCCGCCGGCACGATATACCATGGCGCCAGGCCGGTGGCCGTCGCGTTGAAGGCGGCGTCGTAGGCCGGCTGGTACTCCGCCCAGCGGTCGCGGGCAGCGGTGTCCGAGGGGTCGAACTTCCACTCCTTCGCTGGGTCGTCCAGGCGCGCGAGGAGGCGCTTGCGCTGCTCGTCGCGCGAGACGTGCAGGAAGACCTTGGCCAGCGCCGTGCCCTGCTGGGCCAGGTAGGTCTCGAACGCGACGATGGCGCCGAGCCGCTGGGTCCAGATCTCCGGCCCGGCCAGGCTGTCGGGAAGGCCCTGCCGCGCCAGCACGGCGGCGTCCACGCGCGGGACCAGCACGTCCTCGTAGTGGCTGCGGTTGAAGACGCCCACCATGCCGCGCGGGGGCAGGGCCCGGTGGATGCGCCACAGGAAGTCATGCGAAAGCTCCTGGGCGTTCGGCGCCGCGAAGGAGGTGACGCGCAGGCCCTGCGGGTTCAGCCCGGCCGCGAGCCGCTTGATCGCGCCGTCCTTGCCGCTGGCGTCCATGCCCTGCAGAACCATCAGCACCGACCAGGTGCAGCGCGCGAACAGCCGGTCGTGCAGGGTGGCGAGGCGTTCGGCGCCCGCGGCCAGCATCGCGTTGGCGTCGGCGCCGCTCAGCCCCATACGGTCCGTGGGGTCACGGTCCGCCAGGCGCATTGCCTTGCCGGGGGTGACGCGGCACTTCTCGACCAGCGCCGCAAGGTCGGGCGCGCTCATCGGCCGCGCCGGAGGGAGCCGGCGCGGCGATCGGACAAGCTTGCCTGTCGCCTTGCCAATGCCATGATGGGCAAGCATACGCACCCGCATAGTTCAACAGTGCGGAGGCTTGCCCTGGGCCGCGCGATCCGGCACGAGGGGCCGGCAAAACCGAATGAATGGTTGTGGACAGGAGGACGGGACATGTCAGATCAAAGCCCCACAAAGGCGCCCTACGCAACACCCTCGGCCACAAATCCCGAAGCGCGGCGCGATCCGCCGCCGGGCATCGCGCCCGGCCAGGGCTTTGCACCCAGCCAGGGCCTCGCGTCCGAGATGCCATTGCCCAACCCCGAGACGATGCTCCAGCTCTGGTCGTCATGGGTCGAGAAGGCCTCGAAGCCGGAGCTGGGCATGGCGGCGCTGCTCGGCAGCCCATCGGGCCAGGCCGCATGGCACATGGGTTCGGACCAGCTCACCGGGACCATGCTCCAAGGCGCCATCAAGCAGCTCGGCGAGGCGCTGGCCCACGACCCCATGCTGCGCGCGGCCGAGGACGCGCTGAACGCGAACCCGCTGCGCCAGGTCATCCCGGTGGACTGGGCGGAGATCGCGCGGGCGCTGCGCACGGTCTGGCTGCGGTCCATGAGCCGGCCCGAGAAGGCCATCGCAGCCGCCACCGAGTTCAACCTGAGGCTCTGGCAGTCGGCGGTCGACACCTGGAACGAGGCGGGCCAGCGCTGGTTGGGGATGATGCAGTCCGGCACGGCGGCGCCCGCGCCCGCGCCCGCTGGCGACAAGCGCTTTGCGGCCCCGGAGTGGCAGGGCAACCCGGCGTTCAGCACGTTGAAGCAGCTTTATTTCCTGGCGTCCGAGTTTCTGCTGCGCCAGGTGAGCGAGGACGACAACTTGACGCCGGCGGAGCGGCAGCACCTCAATTTCCACCTGCACCAGTTCGTGGACGCCATGAGTCCCACGCTGCTGCTGGCTTCCAACCCGGCCGCGCTGCGCCGGGCGGTCGAGACGGGGGGCGCCAGCGTCGCCGAGGGCGTGCGCAACCTCATGCACGACGTGAAAGAGGGCAAGCTGAGCATGGTGGACGCCACCGCCTTCGCGCCGGGGCGCAACCTGGCGCTGTCGCCGGGCAAGGTGGTGTACCGCAACAAGCTGATCGAGCTGATTCAGTACTCGCCGAAGGGGGACCCAAAGAACAACAAGGTTCACGAAATTCCGCTGCTGATCCTGCCGCCATGGATCAACAAGTTCTACATCCTGGACATGCAGCCGAAGAACAGCATGGTGCGACACCTGGTCGAGCAGGGCTTCACGGTGTTCATGGTGTCGTGGCGCAACCCGGACGCCGCGATGGAGGGTACCACAATCGAGGACTACGTGGAGCTCGGCCCGCTGGCGGCCAGCGACGCGGTGCGCGCGATCACCGGCAGCAAGACGGTGAACGTGATGGGCTACTGCATCGGCGGCACCTTGCTGGCCATGACGCTGGCCTGGCTCGCCACCCAAAACGACGAGCGGTTCGGCGCGGTCACGTTCATGGTGTCGCTGCAAGATTTCTCGAAGGTCGGCGACACCGCCATGTTCCTGGGCGAGCCGACCATCGACTTCATGGAACAGCAGATGCTGGAGCGCGGCTACCTCGACAGCCGCGAGATGTCCAACATGTTCAACCTGCTGCGCAGCAACGACCTGATCTGGTCGAACGTGGTGAACAACTACCTGCTGGGCCAGAAGCCGCCGGCGTTCGACCTGCTGTACTGGAACAGCGACGGCACCCGCATGGCCCGCGCGGCGCACGGCTGGTATCTGCGCAACACCTACGTCGAGAACAACCTGATCGAGCCCGGCAAAGTCCACCTCAAGGGCGAGGCGCTGGACCTGGGCCGGATCAAGCAGGACATCTACGCCTGCGGGGCCGAGAAGGACCACATCGTGCCATGGAACTCGGCGTGGCGCATCACCCAGCTCGCGGGCGGCAAGGTGCGCTACATCCTCGCGTCGAGCGGCCACATCGCGGGGATCATCAACCCGCCGGGCGGCAAGGGCACCTACTGGACCAACGAGGACAAGACGGCGACCGCCGACGAGTGGCGCGCGGCGGCGCAGAAGCACGACGGAAGCTGGTGGACGGATTGGTTCGCCTGGCTCGCGGTGCGCTCCGGCGACAAGGTCGCGCCGCCGCCGATGGGGAGCAGCGCTTACCCGCCGTTGCAGGACGCTCCTGGAAGCTACGTGCTTGAGAAATAGCGCTCTTTACGCTGATGCCTTTGACAGAAGGTTCCAAAACACGGCTATTTGAACTTACGATTCAATAAAGAAAGTGCAGGGAGTGAAACTAAAATGGCTGTGAACACGATGGGTCCGGCCGGGCTCGGGGGCGGCGTGGCTACGGGTGCGACCGGGAGCAATTTCCAGAGCATCCTGCAAAGCCCAAAGTTCCAGGAGCTGGTGACCACCCGCAGCAAGTTCGGCTGGACCCTGTCGATCCTGATGCTGGTCGTCTACCTGGGCTTCATCCTCCTGGTCGCGTTCGACAAGCCGCTGCTCGCGCAGAAGGTCGGCGGCGGCACCACCTCGCTCGGCATCGTGCTCGGGCTCGGCGTGATCCTCACGGCGTTCCTGCTCACCGCCGTCTACGTGGTCCGGGCCAACGGGCGCTACGACGACCTGACCGACCAGGTGAAGCGGGAGATGGGCGTATGAGGCGCCTCGCGGCCTTCGCCCCGGCCCTGCTCGCCCTGCTGGCCAGCCCCGGCGCCGCCTGGGCGGCGGGCGCCATCGAGGGTCCTATCGAGAAGCAGGGCCTCAACATCACCGCCGTCGCCATCTTCCTGCTGTTCGTAGTGTTCACGCTGGGCATCACCTACCGGGCGGCGCGGCAAACCAAGTCGGCGTCGGACTTCTACGCAGCCGGCGGCGGCATCTCGGCCGGGCAGAACGGCCTCGCCATCGCCGGCGACTACATGTCGGCGGCATCGTTCCTCGGCATCTCCGGCCTGGTGTTCTCCAACGGCTTCGACGGGCTGATCTACTCGATCGGCTTCCTCGTCGGCTGGCCCATCGTGCTGTTCACCATTGCTGAGCGACTGCGCAACCTCGGCAAGTTCACCTTCGCCGACGTGGCCGCCTTCCGGCTCAACCAGACCTCGATCCGCATCTTGTCGGCCGTCGGCACCCTGACTGTCGTGTCGTTCTACCTGATCGCGCAGATGGTCGGCGCCGGCAAGCTGATCCAGTTGCTGTTCGGCCTGCCGTATGGCGTCGCGGTGCCGATCGTCGGCGTGCTGATGATCGTCTACGTCGTGTTCGGCGGCATGAAGGCGACGACCTGGGTGCAGATCATCAAGGCCTGCCTGCTGCTTGGCGGCGCGAGCTTCATGGCGCTGATGGTGCTCATCCATTTCAACTTCAACCCGGATGCCATGTTCGCCGCCGCGGTGCAGATCCATCCAAAGGGCGACGCCATCATGGCGCCGGGCGCCTTCGTCGCCGACCCGGTCTCGACCATCTCGCTCGGCCTGGCGCTGATCTTCGGGACGGCCGGGCTGCCGCATATCCTGATGCGCTTCTTCACCGTCTCCGACGCCAAGGCGGCGCGCAAGTCCGTGCTCTATGCGACGGGCCTGATCGGCTACTTCTACATCCTGACCTTCATCATCGGCTTCGGCGCCATCAGCTTCCTGATGAACGACGGCAGCTACTACAAGCTCGGCGCCAACGGCGGCTTCGACAAGATCAAGGACCTGATCGGCGGCGCTGCCAACATGCCGGCGATCGACCTGGCCCGCGCGGTGGGCGGCGACGTTTTCTACGGCTTCATCTCGGCCGTGGCCTTCGCCACCATCCTCGCCGTGGTCGCCGGGCTGACACTCGCCGGCGCGTCGGCGGTCAGCCACGACCTTTATGCCTCGGTGATCGCCCGCGGACGGACGACGGAGGGCCGCGAGGTCAACGTCTCCAAGATCAGCGCGGTCGTCATCGGCATCGTCGCGATCCTGCTGGGCTACGTGTTCGAGAACCAGAACGTCGCCTTCATGGTGGGCCTGGCCTTCTCGGTCGCGGCGAGCTGCAACTTCCCGGTGCTGCTCATGTCCATCCTGTGGGGCGGCACCACGACGCTTGGCGCGTTGATCGGCGGCTTCCTCGGCCTGATCAGCGCCGTGCTGATGATCGTGCTGAGCAAGGCGGTATGGGTCGACACCTTCCACATGGCGGCGGCGCCAGTGTTCCCCTACGACAATCCGGCGCTGTTCTCGGTTCCGCTGGCCTTCGTCGGGATCTATGTGTTCTCGAAGCTCGACACGAGCCGGCGCGCCAAGCTGGAGCAGGCCAAGTTCTTTGAGCAGTACGTGCGTTCGGAGACGGGTGTGGGCGCGTCTGGAGCGCAGGCGCACTGACCGACCCACGCCTCGACGCAGGCTGAGCCGGCCCTCCAAAAACCCTCTCCTGCCAGCAGGAGAGGGTTTTCTCGTTTTTGGCGGACGCCGGATGTCCGAGTGTTCCGAATCCATCACAGTGTTCGCATAACCGGCAGCCATGATTAGGCAAGCTACCGCATCGTCCCTATGTTGCACTGCACAATGGAGGGACCATGCCCCTGATCCGCCCCGCATCGTCCGGCCGCTTTCGTGCCGAGCACCTGTTCCGCCCTGACTCCGTCGCCGTGATCGGCGCTGGGACCGAACTCGGCGGCCGTATCATGCAGAACATGCTCACCGCCGGCTTCCAAGGCGCCGTGCTCCCGGTGGGCGAGCGGCTCCAGGCAGTGGGCGGCGTGCTGGCCTATCCCGACATCGCAGCGCTCCCCGTCGCCCCGAGCCTCGGCGTGATCGCGACGGACCCGGCCGGCGTCGCCCCCGCGCTGCTGGCGCTCGCCGCGCGGGGCACCTTCGCCGCGGTGTGCGTGACCCCGGCGCCGGACCTGCTGGCCGCCGGGCGCGCGGCCGGCGTGCGGGTGCTCGGCCCCTCCTCGTTCGGCGTCATCATCCCGGCGCTCGGCCTCAACGCCTCGACCGCGCACCTGCAGCCGGGACGCGGCAAGGTGGCGCTGGTCTCGCAGTCGGCGGCGCTGTGCCGGGCGGTGCTGGATTGGGCCGAACCCAACGGCGTTGGCTTCAGCCATGTCGTCGGCACCGGCGGCAGCGCCGACATCGGCTTCGGCCTCGTGCTCGACTGGCTGTCCCGTGACCCCGGCACCGGTGCCATCCTGCTTGACATACGCGGCATCAAGGACCGCCGCCGCTTCATGTCCGCCGCCCGCGCCGCGGCCCGGCTGCGCCCCGTCGTCGCCATCCACGCCGGCGGACGCCTCCAGGACCCGACCGGCCGGGCGGACGCGGTGTTCGACGCCGCGCTCCGCCGCGCCGGCGTCGTGCGGGTCGAGCGCCTGGCGGACCTGCTCGCCGCGGCCGAGACCCTGACCCGCGGCCGGCCGCCCCGCAACGAGGCCGTCGCGGTCGTCACCAACGCCATCGGCCCCGGCCAGATGGCGGCGGACACGGCGCTCGCGCTCGGCATCCCTCTCGCGGCCCTCGCCCCGCCCACGCGCGAGGTGCTGCGGCTCGCCCTGCCGCCCGGCCCGGCCAACTCGCCGCTGGTTTGGACCGGGCCGGGCCAGCCCATCCGCCTGGCCGAGACCGCCGCCATGCTGTCGGCCGTCCCCGAGGTCGGCGGCGTAGTTGTCGTGATGGCGCCCTCCGGCTCCACGGACGACGCCGGCATCGCGGCCCTCGTGGCCTGTGCGCCCAGCATGAGAATCCCGCTGCTGGTCTGCGTCATGGGCGAGACGACAGGCGCCGCGCACCGCCGCACGCTGGCCGCGGCGGGCGTGCCGGCGTTCGCCTCGCCGGAACAGGCCATGCGCGGCTTCGAACAGCTCGTGCAGCAGCGCCGCGCCCGCGCCAGCGCCCGCGAGCTTCCCCCAAGCACCGTGCTGAGCCTCGCCCCTGACCGTGCGGCGGTGCGCACGCTGTTCCAGGACGCGCACCGTGATGGCCGCAGCGGCCTGCGGCAGGACGAGGCGCTGTCGGTGCTGTCCGCCTACGGCATCCCGGTGGTGCCCAGCCGCGCGGCGCTCTCGGCCGACGACGCCGCCGACGCTGCCTTGCTGCTCGGCTTTCCCGCCGTGCTGAAGCTGCGCCGCAGCGCCCAGCCCCGTGTTGGCGGACCCGGCGGCGTGACACTCGACCTCGACAGCGCCGCCGCAGTGCGCGCCGCTGCCGTCCGGCTCGACCGCCGGCGTCAGCGCATCGGCAATGAGGGCTTGGCCGAGGGCTTCTTGGTGCAGCGCCAGGCCAGCCGCGCCCGCGAGCTCAGGGTCAGCGTGTCGGACGACTCGATCTTTGGCCCCACGATCGGCTTCGGCCAGGGCGGCAGCGCTGCCGAGCTGCTGGGCGACATGGCGTTCGACCTCCCGCCGCTGAACCTGGCCCTCGCCGCCAGCCTGGTCGCCCGCACCCGCGCCGCCCGCTCGCTCGACGAGTCGCACGACCAGTCCGCCGCCGACCGCAGCGCCGTGGCCGATGTGCTGGTCCGCATCAGCCAGCTTATCGTCGACTTCCCGGAGGTCGCCGAGCTTGAGCTGAACCCGATCTTCGCCGACGCCGCCGGGGTCTCGGCCGCGGACGCCTGGATCGCGTTGCGCCCGCCGGGCGACGACGCCGAGCTCGCCATCGCGCCCTACCCAGCGGAGCTTGCGGAGCACTGGGCCGCTGGGAACGAGACGCTGCTCATCCGCCCGATCCGCCCGGAGGACGCCGAGGCCCACGCCGCGCTGTTCTCCCGGCTCACGCCCGAAGACATCCGCTACCGATTCTTCAGCATGGTCCGCGCCTTGTCGCAGGACCAGATCGCCCGCATGACCCAGGTGGACTATGACCGCGAGATGGCGTTCGTGGCGGTGCGCGAGGCCACGAACGAAACGGTGGGCGTGTGCCGGCTGGTCCGCGAACCCTATACCGACTCCGGCGAGTTCGCCGTGGTGGTGGAGCCCGGCATGAAGGGCCGCGGCCTCGCCCGGCGCCTGATGCAGCGCGTGATGGACTGGGCGCGCAGCCAGGGCATGACGAGCATCACCGGCCAGGTGCTGTCCGAGAACGCGCCGATGCTGGCCTTCGTGCGCCGCCTGGGCTTCACCATCCGGCGCATGCCCGAGGAGCCAGAGGTGGTGGAGGCGTCGATCGACCTCGGACAGCGCGCGGCCTAACGGGGCGTTTCGACCCAGGGATTGACGATTGCGACGCCGGCCCGCTCGAAATCGGCGATGTTGCGCGTCGCCACCCCAAGGCTATGCACGAGCGCCGTTGCTGCAATCAGGGCATCCGGCTGGGAGTAGGTGTACTGGGCTTTTTGGCCCTCGGCGACCAGGCGTCGCCAGGTCAGGAGCACGGCCTCGTCCACTGCAAGGATTCGGTCGCCAAACCAAACCCGCACGCCGTCGCGGAGCCAAGCGTCCAGCTCGCCACGGAACCCGAGGTCCGCCACGCGCTCAATCCCAATGCGTATCTCGGCCACGCTGACTAGGCTTAGAAAGCAGGCAACCGGCGGCACGGTCTCGGCCCACCGCCGAACTCCGGCATTGGCGCGCGAGCCTTTCCTGATCTCCGAAACCACGTTCGTATCGAGCAGCCAGCCGCGTGGGCTTGCGGTCATACGTTAGAATTCTGGCACATCGCGGAACGGCGCCTTCTCACGCGCAAGCTGCTCGCCAAAATCGTCCAGGCTGGCGAAGGGGCTGTCCGCAAACAAGGCAAATAGAGTGGGCGTCGCGGCGGCCGGCGCCAAATGGGCATAGTCGGCTACCGAGAGCACGACAACAGCGTCCTGCCCGCGCACCGTGACCCGCTGCGGCCCCTGCTCGCGGGCAAGGCGCACGACCTCGCTGAAACGGGCCTTGGCATCCTCCAGCTTCCACGCCGGAAGCGCTGCCGCGCCGGCACCCTGCACAGGAGGCGAAGCTCTCGGCATTGACAATCCCTCAACTGACTAGTCTGATCAGCATGGGCCTGGCTTGGTCAGGGCGCAAGTGAATAAAGTAGAGGGTCAAGCTGGCTCCTCTGGATGGCCGTTTGGCGGCAAGAAGCCCACCATGCGCCCATGACCTCCTCCCCCGCAGCCGACGCGCGCATGCGCCGGCGCGCGATCCTCTGCGTCCTGGGTTCGTCGGCCTGCTACACCATTGCGGCGGCCTTGGTGAAGTTCATCGCCGACGCCATCCCCGCGTCGGAGATCGTGTTCTTCCGCAGCGCCGTCGCGGTCGCCTGCATGGTCCCGCTGATTTGGCGCGGCGGTGGCTGGTCCGTGCTGCGCACCCGGCGGCCATTGGGCCACCTATGGCGGCTCGCGGCCGGGCTCACGGGCATGTACACCACGTTCTACAGCTACGCCCACCTGCCGCTCGCGACCGTGACGGCGCTCGGCTTCGCCATGCCGATCTTCCTCGCCATCCTTTCGGTCCCGCTGCTGCACGAGCGGGTCGGGCCGTACCGGGCGCTCGCGGTCGGGGCCGGGCTGGTCGGCGTGCTGTTCGTGCTGCGGCCGTGGCAGGTCGCCGAGGGCGTGCCGCTGCTGCCGGCGCTGATCGTCGTCGCAGGCGTCGTCTGCTGGGCGCTGGCCATGGTCAGCATCCGCCGCATGGGCCAGTCCGGCGAGCGCAACGTCACCATCGTCCTGCTGTTCGCCTTGGGCAGCAGCGTCGTGTCGGGGGTGCTGTCCATCCCGGTCTGGGTTCCGCCGTCGGGCTGGGCCTTGGCCGCGCTGGTCGGCGTCGGCGCCATCTCCGCCGCGGCGCAACTGCTGATGACCGAGGGCTACCGCAGCGGCGAGGCCAACATGCTGGCGCCCTTCGAGTACGGCGCGATCCTCTACACGGTGCTGCTGGGCTACCTGATCTGGAACGAGGCGCCGGGCGCCTGGGAGTTCGCCGGCATCGCCGTGCTCGTCGCCTCCGGGCTGTTCGCCTGGTGGCGCGAGGGCCAGGCGTGATCAGCCGATCTTCGCGAGCATCGCCCCCAGCAACGCCCGCAGTTCGATTGCCGCCTGGCTGCGGGGAGCGAACTCCGTGACGCCCAGGCCCTCGGCGAAGGCAAGGCTGAACGCCGCCCGGTTGCCCAGCGCCGCGGGAAGCGCCACTAGCCCGCGGGCGTGCAGCTCATGGTCCGCCGTGTCCCGCAGCTTGCTGCCGCCGGGCACGCGGTTGAGGACCAGGCAGGCCGGGCGCTTCTCCTCGGCGGCGAGTTTCAAGGTTCCCTCCGCCGCCCAGATGTCAGGCGGGCTGGGCTGCACCGGCACCACGACCAGGTCCGCGCCCCGGATCGCCCGGCGCGCGTCGGCGTCGACCACCGGCGGGGTGTCGACCAGCACCACGTCGTAGTCGCGGCGCAAGCGGTCCAGCTCGCCGGCCAGCCGCCAGCCGGACAGGTCGGAGAACGTCAGCGCCGGGGCCGCGACGGGGCGCGCCATGCGGATGGCGTGCCAGCGCGCCAGGCTGTGCTGCGGGTCGATGTCCAGGATTGCGACGCGCCGGATCGCCACCAGCGCCGCGGCCAGGTTGGCCACCAGCGTCGACTTTCCCGCGCCGCCTTTCCGCTGCGCCACCGTGATCACGACCGCCATGCCCAATTCCTAACCGCCAAACCAAAGCATCGCAAAACATCGCGAGTCGTTTCCTGCCTAGCCGGCAAGCTGGCACAATGCCGGTCATGGCAAATGAACTCCTGACCCCCGCCGAGATGTCGATGGCCGATGCCGCCGCTGCGCAGGCCGGCGTGCCCGGTCCGACGCTGATGCAGGCGGCCGGCCGCGCCGTTGCCCGTGCGGCGCGGCGCTTCGGCCCGTGCCGGACTACGGTGCTGTGCGGACCCGGCAACAACGGCGGAGACGGCTATGTCGCCGCCCGCCTGCTGGCCCAACAGGGCTGGCCGGTGCAGGTGGCGGCGCTGCACCCGCCGCGCGCCGGGTCGGACGCCGAGGCCGCGGCGGCGCGCTGGCGCGGTCCCGTCCTGTCTTTCAACCCAAGTGATGCCGCCCGCGCCGATTTGGTCATCGACGCGGTGTTCGGCGCCGGCTTGTCCGCCGATGTGCCGGACATCGTGGCCGCGGCCCTCGGCGCGGCACGCCGCATCCTGGCGGTCGACGTGCCGAGCGGCCTCGACGGCGCCAACGGCCAGCCGCGCGGCCAGGTCCATGCCGCCGATATGACGGTCACGTTCTTCCGCCTGAAGCCCGGCCACCTCCTGCTGCCCGGCCGCACGCTATGCGGCGAGGTGGCGCTGGCCGACATCGGCCTCCCGGCTTCCGTGCTGCGCGGCATCAACCCGCAAGCCTGGCACAACGGCCCGGCGCTCTGGCGGGTCCCGACGCCCGGCGCCCGCAGCCATAAGTACACGCGCGGCCACGTGACCGTGCTGGGCGGCGCCAGCATGACCGGCGCGGCCCGCCTGTCCGCCGCTGCCGCCCGGCGCGGAGGCGCTGGCATGGTGTCGATCGCCGCCACCGGCAGCGCCGACGTCTACCGCGCCGGCGAACCCGGCCTGATCGTCAACGACGCGCCGCTGGCCGAACTGCTCGCGGACCTGCGCCGCACGGTGTGGGTCTGCGGCCCCGGCCTGGGGCACGACGCCGCCCGCGCTGCCCTGCCCGCGCTGCTGGCTGCGGGACGCCGGGTCGTGGCGGACGCCGATGCACTCGGCGCCTATGCCGGCGAACCGGCGTCGCTCGCGGGCTGCGCCGTGCTGACGCCGCATGAGGGCGAGTTCGAGAAGCTGTTCGGACCCGTTGGCTCCGACCGGATCGCTGCCGCCCGTGCCGCAGCGCGCCAGGTCGGGACCGTCGTGCTGCTGAAGGGTGCCGACACCGTGGTCGCGGCGCCGGACGGGCGGGTGGCGGTGAACAGCAGCGCGCCGCCTTGGCTGGCGACCGCCGGGGCAGGGGACGTGTTGGCCGGCCTGGTTGCGGCGCTGCTTGCGCAGGGCATGGCCGACTGGGAGGCCGCCGCCGCCGCCGCTTGGCTGCACGGCCGCGCCGCCGCGCTGGCTGGCCCCGGCCTGATCGCCGAGGACCTGTTGGGCAACATCGCTGCCGCAACCGCCGAGGCGACCGCCCTATGAGGCCACCGTGCCGCCGTGGTAAGAACGTGCGACATGGAGCTTTAACATGAGTGAGACCGCCGCGCCCCCCGGCTTGTTCGACCGCGCCATCCGCCGGATCGCCGGGGTTTGGCGCGACATGGCCGACCGCGTGTCCACCGACGAGGACCAGGGCATCGCCAGCCAGATGCGTGCCTGCCTTGACGGGCGCGGCGGCGAGTTCAGCGCCCGCAACCGCGCCGCGAAGCTGGCTCGCGCCTACCTGGGGCTGGACGCCGCCGGCCGGCAGGGCTTCCTGTGCGACCTCGCCTCGTTCGACAGCGACCCCGACGCGGTGGCCCGTGCCTACGAGGCCGTGCAGTCCGCCGTCGACCCCGCCGAACGGGCGACCGCGAAGGTGAAGCTCCGCCGGGCGCTGGAGCCGCCGCGCGTCCGCCTGCTCACGCAGTTCACCACCATCCCGGACGGCATGAAGTTCCTGGTGGACCTACGTGCGTTCTTGCTGACGCTGACCCGCAGCGACGCATACCTCGCCGCCCTGGAGCACGACATGCGGGGACTGCTGGCGAGCTGGTTCGACGTCGGCTTCCTTGAGTTGCAGCGCATCGACTGGAACAGCCCGGCCGTGCTGCTGGAGCGCCTGGTGGGCTACGAGGCCGTCCACGAGATCCGCTCCTGGAGCGACCTGAAGAACCGCCTGGACAGCGACCGCCGCTGCTACGCGCTGTTCCACCACCGCATGCCGAACGAGCCGCTGATCTTCGTGGAGGTCGCCCTCGTCCGCGGCCTGGCCGACAGCGTGCAGCGGCTGCTCGACAAAAAGGCCCCGTTGCTGGACCCGAAGGTCGCCGACACCGCGATCTTCTACTCCATCAGCAACTGCCAGAGCGGCCTCGCCGGCATCAGCTTCGGCAACTTCCTGATCAAGCGCGTGGTCGAGCTGCTGGGCAACGAGTTCCGCAACCTCAAGGCGTTCGCCACCCTGTCGCCCATTCCCGGCTTCGGCAAGTGGCTCGGCGCCAAGCTGGACGACGGCGACACGGCGCTGCTGAGCGAGGAGGAGGCCGCGGGCCTGCGCACTGCCGCCCCCGCCGGGGCGCCCGCCGCGGAAACCGGGGCGCAGGCGCTCAGCGCCATCCTGCGCCACCGCGGCTGGTTCCGCGACCCGGCGATGCAGAAGGCCGCCGAGCCTGTGCTGGTCCGCCTCGCCGCGCGTTACCTCATGGCCGAGTACCGCGGCAGCCGCGCGCTGGACCCTGTTGCGCATTTTCACCTCTCGAACGGCGCGCGGGTCGAACGTATCGTGATGGGTGCCGACACCGGCGGCAAAGGCGTGAAGGAGAGCGCGACGTTGATGGTCAACTATCTCTACGATCCCGCGAAGATCGAGGACTACCACGAGGACTACGCCGGCGAGGGCAAGCGCAACGCCAGCACCGCGGTCCGCCGTCTCGCTCGGGGTTGGGCATGAACGCCCCGGCTCCGGTGGTGCGCGAGACCTCCTCGCGCATCCATGGCCTGCGGCAGATCGAGAAGAAGCTGCTATGGCTTTCCGCGTGGACGGTCCACAACGCCAACCACATCCGCCCGAACCGCGACGGCCTGAAGGTCGGCGGGCACCAAGCGAGCTGCGCGAGCTGCATCAGCATCCTGACGGCGCTGTACTTTGAAATCCTGCGCCCGCAGGACCGCGTCGCCGTGAAGCCGCACGCCAGCCCGGTGTTCCACGCCATCAACCTGTTGCTGGGCCGCGAGCAGCCGGAGCGGATGGCCGGCCTACGCCAGATGGGGGGCGTCCAGAGCTACCCGAGCCGCACGAAGGATGGGCCGGAGGTCGATTTCTCCACCGGGTCGGTCGGCCTCGGCGTGGCGCTCACGAGCTTTGCCGCGTTGATGCAGGATTATGTCCGGCTGCACGGGCTCGACGCCGGGTTGCCGCCGGGCCGGCACGTGGCGATCGCGGGCGACGCGGAGTTGGACGAGGGCAACATCTACGAGGCCCTGCTTGAGGGCTGGAAGCACGATGTCCGCAATGTCTGGTGGGTGATCGACTACAACCGGCAGAGCCTCGACAGCGTGGTGCCGGACCGTTTGTTCGGCCGCATTGAGGGCCTGTTCCGCGACATGGGCTGGAACGTCGTCACCCTGAAATACGGCCGGCTGCTCGAAGCCGCCTTCGCCCGCGAGGGTGGCGAAACGCTGCGCCGCTGGATCGATGACTGCCCGAACAGCCTGTACTCCGCGCTGACCTTCCAGGGCGGCGCAGCCTGGCGCCATGCGCTGCTGGCCGAGCTAGGCCGCGAACCCGGCGTGCGCGCCATCCTCGATCCCATGTCCGACGACGAGCTGGCCGAACTCATGACTAACCTTGGCGGCCATGACGTGGACACGCTGATCGAACAATTCCGCCTGGCGGACGCGGCGGGGGACCAGCCGACCTGCTTCATCGCCTACACGATCAAGGGCATGGGCCTGCCGTTCGCCGGGCACAAGGACAACCACTCGGGCCTGATGAGCCGCGACCAGATGACGCTGTACCAACAGGCCCAGTGCGTCCGGCCCGGCCATGAGTGGGACGTAGCGGAGGGCCTCGACCTTTCGCCGGCCGAGCTGCGCGCCGTCATCGACGCATCGCCGTTCGCGCAGAAGCTGACCCCCGCCGGCCGTAGCCTCACGACGCCGGCTATTACGATCCCCGCGGTGCTGCCGGTGTCGGGCGCGCCGGGACGCCGGGCCAGCACGCAGTCGGGGTTCGGCGACATCCTGGCCGAGATCGGCCGCGGGCAGGGCGAGTTCACCGAGCTTGCCAAGCATATTGTGACGACCAGCCCGGACGTGACGGTCTCGACCAACCTAGGACCCTGGGTGAACCGCCGCGGGGTGTTCGACCGGCACACCCGCAACGACGTGTTCCGCGACGCCAAGCTCGCCAGCGCGCAACGCTGGGGCATGTCGCCCACCGGCCAGCACATCGAGTTGGGCATCGCCGAGCAGAACCTCTTTTTGCTGCTGGCCGCGGCGGGCCTGCAACATAGCCTGAACGGCGCCCGGCTGCTGCCGATCGGCACGGTGTACGACCCCTTCGTCAACCGCGGCCTCGATGCGCTGATCTATGCCTGCTACCAGGACGCCCGTTTCCTGCTGGTCAGCACCCCCTCCGGCATCACGCTGGCGCCCGAGGGCGGGCAGCACCAGAGCATCAACACGCCGCTGATCGGCATGGCGGCCGACCGGCTCGCGTCGTTCGAGCCGGCCTATGTCGACGAGCTCGCCATCCTGCTGCGCCACGCGCTGGCGCACATGCAGGCGCCGGACGGCTCGGCCGCCTGGCTGCGCCTGTCGACCCGGCAGTTGGAGCAGCCCGCCCGCAGCCTCGACCCCGCCGCCGTCATCGCCGGCGCGCACTGGGTGGTGCCGCCGGAGCCTGGCGCCCGCATCGCGCTGGCCTACCAGGGCGCTGTGGCTCCCGAGGCCGAGGCCGCCTTCGCCGAGTTGCAAGCGGAGGTCCCCGGCGCCGGGCTGCTGGCGATCACCAGCCCCGACCGCCTGCATGCCGGCTGGATCGAGGCGGCCCGGACCCGTCGAACCGGCCAGCCGGCCCAGGCGCACATCGAGCGCATCTTGGCGCCGCTGTCGCGCGACGCGGCCCTCGTGACGGTGCTGGACGGGCACCCGGCCGCGCACTCCTGGCTGGGAGCCGTCCGCGGCCAGCGCGTCATCCCGCTGGGTCCCGACCACTTCGGCCAGAGCGGCGACTTGCCGGACCTGTATCGCGAGTACGGCCTGGACACCGACGCGATCCTGGATGCGTGCGCCCAAGCCCTGCTCGGCTGAACGGCGCCGCCTTGTCCGACACCGCCGGGTGCGCTACACGCGCCGGCTGATATCGGCTCGCGGGCGTGGTGAAATGGTAGACACGCCAGACTTAGGATCTGGTGGCGCAAGCCTTGGGGGTTCAAGTCCCTCCGCCCGCACCATCGCCGGCACGACATGGACATATAGAGTAGTAAGGACTGGTTGCAGATGCAGGTTACCGAGACGCTCTCCGAGGGGCTGAAGCGCGGCTATTCCGTGGTCGTGCCGGTGGCCGACATCGAGAGCAAGCGCACGGCGAAGCTGACCGAGATCGGCAAGACCGTACGGCTGCCGGGCTTCCGGCCGGGCAAGGTGCCGATGACCGTCGTCCGCCAGCGCTACGGCACCGCCATCATGTCCGAAGTGCTTGAAGAAAGCGTTAACAGCGCCACGCAGCAGGTGCTGACCGAGCGTGGCCTGCGCCCGGCCGCGCAGCCGAAGGTCGATGTGACCTCGCTGGATGACAAGCAGGACCTGCAGTTCAACGTCGAGGTCGAACTGCTGCCCGAGATCGCGATGCCCGATTTCAGCGCGATCTCGCTGACCCGGCTGCGCGCCGAGCCGTCCGCTGAGACCATCGACAAGGCCCTGGGCGAGATTGCCATGCGCCAGCGCGAGCTGGAGCCGGTGACGGAGGACCGCGGCGCCAAGATGGGCGACACGCTGACCGTGGACTTCACAGGCAAGGTCGACGGCGTCGCCTTCCCAGGCGCCGCCGGGACCGGCATGGCGGTCGAACTGGGCGAAACCGGCTTCATCCCCGGCTTCTCCGAAGGCATGGAGGGCATGAAGGTCGGCGAGGAACGCCAGATCAACGTGACGTTTCCCGAGGAGTACGGAAACAAGGAGCTCGCCGGCAAACCCGCCACGTTCGACCTGAAGGCGACCGCGCTGCAGCAGGCGAAGCCGTTGGAGATCAACGATGCGTTCGCCGAGAAGATCGGGTTCGAGAACCTCGAAGACCTGCGCAAGCTGATCGCGACGCAGATTCAGCGCGAGTACGACCAGGTGAGCCGGATGCGCATCAAGCGCGACCTGCTGGACAGCTTGGCGAACGGGGCGAGCTTCATGGTGCCCGAGAGCATGGTCGAGGGCGAGTTCGCCTCCATCTGGCAGCGTGTCGAAAGCGACATGAAGCAGGGCAAGGGTGACGAGGAAGATAAAGCTAAGGACGAGGCGACGCTCAAGGCCGAGTATCGCGGCATCGCCGAGCGCCGGGTCCGGCTTGGTCTGCTGCTGTCCGAGATCGGCCGCACCAACGGCGTGCAGGTCGCGCCGGATGAAATGACCCGTGCGATGCGTACCGAGGCCGCGCGCTACCAGGGTCAGGAAGCGCAGATCATGGAGTTCTTCCGCAAGAACCCACAGGCGGCCGAGAGCCTGCGCGGCCCCATTTTCGAGGAGAAGGTGGTCGACTTCATCCTTGAGCTGGCCAAGGTCGAGGATAGGGTCGTGTCGCCTGAGGAGCTGTCGGCCGAGCCGCCGACTGAGCCATCGCGGACTGAGGAGCCGTCGACCGAGGCGCCGTTGGCCGAGCCACCGCCAGCCGAGGCATGACAGCATCACCCCGGCAACTGGCGGGGGCCGCCTGGAACCGGCGAAATTGCAGCCCATGTAGGGCGAGGCCGCCGACCCGTCGGTGGCGGCCATGGAAAGGAACATAGAATGAGGGATCGCGATCCGGTTGAGGTCTACAACAGCTCGCTGGTCCCGATGGTGGTCGAACAGACTGCCCGTGGCGAGCGCGCGTTCGACATCTACTCACGCCTGCTCAAGGAGCGGATCATCTTCCTGACCGGGCCAGTGTTCGACCAGGTCGCTTCGGTGATCTGCGCGCAGTTGCTGTTCCTTGAGAGCGACAACCCGAGCAAGGACATCAGCCTCTATATCAACAGCCCCGGCGGCGTCGTGTCCGCGGGCCTCGCGATCTACGACACGATGCAGTATATCCGCAGCCCGGTCAGCACCTTGTGCATCGGCCAGGCAGCCAGCATGGGCAGCCTGTTGCTCTGCGCCGGCGCCAAGGGCAAGCGGTATGCGACGCCGAACTCCCGCATCATGGTGCATCAGCCGAGTGGCGGCGCGCAGGGGCAGGCAGCGGACATCGAGATCCAGGCGCGCGAAATCCTGACGCTGCGCAAGCGCCTGAACGAAATCTATGTCCGCCACACCGACCAGACGCTTGAGGCCATCGAGAACAAGCTGGAGCGCGACAGCTACATGTCGGCCGAGGAGGCCCGCGATTATGGCCTGGTGGACCAGGTCGTCGAGAACCGCCCGGTTCCCGCAGACCCATCGAAGACCTGAGTCCAAGCCGCCGGATGTTGCAAATCCTCCGGCGGCGGCACACATGAAACGGGTTGAAGAGCCGTTGGATGCACCGCCAATGGTTCGACGCCCGGTTAGGCCACTCTCGGCAGCCGCTTCTCACTATGCCCGCGGCCTTGTCCAAAGGGTCAGGCAGGGTGTAGCATTTCAAGGATTGTCCCTGCGGGTGACGGGGCAGGAGTGTTTATGAGCAAGTCCGGCGATTCCAAGAACACACTCTATTGCTCGTTCTGTGGCAAGTCGCAGCATGAGGTCCGCAAGCTGATCGCGGGTCCGACGGTGTTCATCTGCGACGAGTGCGTGGAGCTGTGCATGGACATCATCCGCGAGGAGCACAAGACGCACCTCGTGAAGTCGCGCGACGGCGTACCGACTCCCAAGGAAATCTGCAAGGTCCTGGACGACTATGTCATCGGCCAGATGCACGCGAAGAAGGTGCTGAGCGTTGCGGTCCACAACCACTACAAGCGGCTGGCGCATGGCGCCAAGAACAACGACGTCGAGATCGCCAAGAGCAACATCCTGCTCGTCGGCCCCACCGGGTCAGGCAAGACGCTGCTGGCGCAGACGCTGGCTCGCATCCTCGATGTTCCCTTTACTATGGCGGACGCGACGACGCTGACCGAGGCCGGCTATGTCGGCGAAGATGTCGAAAATATTATCCTGAAGCTGCTGCAAGCCGCCGATTACAATGTCGAGCGGGCACAGCGCGGCATCGTCTATATCGACGAGGTCGACAAGATCAGCCGCAAGTCGGACAACCCCAGCATCACCCGCGATGTGAGCGGGGAGGGCGTGCAGCAGGCGTTGCTGAAGATCATGGAGGGTACGGTGGCCTCTGTGCCGCCGCAGGGTGGGCGCAAGCATCCGCAGCAGGAGTTCCTGCAGGTCGACACGACCAACATCTTGTTCATCTGCGGCGGCGCGTTCTCTGGGTTGGAGAAGATAATCGGCTCGCGTGGCAAAGGCTCTGGCATCGGCTATGGCGCTGAGGTCCGCGCACCCGACGAACGGCGCACCGGGGCCATCTTGCGCGAGGTCGAGCCAGAGGACCTGCTGAAATTTGGCCTGATTCCCGAGTTCATTGGGCGCCTGCCGGTGGTTGCGACGCTGGAGGACCTGGACGAGGCCGCACTGGTCGAAATCCTGACCAAGCCGAAGAACGCCCTGTCAAAACAGTATGCCCGGCTGTTTGAGATGGAGGGCGTTAAGCTTTCCTTCACCGAGGACGCGCTAAGATCGGTTGCGACCCGCGCCATTGCCCGCAAGACGGGTGCCCGCGGCCTGCGTTCGATCATGGAGGCGATCCTGCTGAGCACGATGTTCGATCTGCCCGGCCTCGACGGTGTGGAGGAAGTGACCGTGAACCGCGAGGTGGCCGAGAGCCGCTCCAATCCGCTGTTCACCTACGGCAAGGAACGGGCTGAGGGCGCCTGATAGCGTCCCAGGGTTCCCGTCCATCAATGGGTCTTGTCTTGCCGGACCTAGCCACTGATATGTTTTGTAGGAATGGGGCGCAAATACCCTGTTTCCGCCACATTGCGCGCCGAATTGGGCGCAATGTTGCTCCGACTGTCCATCAGGAGGTCTTATGACTGAATCCGATCGGCCCGAGAAATCGCGGCCCGTGTCCAGGTCCCGTTCATCTGTCGAGAAGCCCGCGGCTGAAGCGGCGGACATGTCGCAGGTCGCGGCCGAGGCAATGGCCGTCCTACCGTTGCGGGACATCGTCGTCTTCCCGCACATGATCGTGCCGCTATTCGTCGGACGCGAGAAGTCCGTACGCGCGCTTGAGGCGGTGATGAAGGAGGACAAGCAGATCCTGCTCGTCGCCCAGAAAAATGCTGCTCAGGACGATCCCGAGCCCAGCGACATCTATCGAATCGGCACTGTGTCGACCATCCTGCAATTGTTGAAGCTCCCCGATGGCACCGTGAAGGTGCTGGTGGAGGGTGGCCGCCGTGCGCGCATCACCGGTTTCAAGGAAACGGACGCATATTTTGAGGCTTTCACCGAGGCAATGCCGGACGAGGATGGCGAGGCCAAGGAGCTTGAGGCACTGGGCCGTACGGTGATCGGCCAGTTCGAGCAGTATATCAAGCTCAACAAGAAGATTGCGCCCGAGGTCTTGGTTTCGTTGAACCAGATCGAGGAACCCAGCAAGCTTGCCGATACCATCTCCTCGCACCTGAACCTCAAGATTGCCGAGAAGCAAGAACTGCTTGAGTCAGCGAAAGTAGGCGAAAGGTTGGAGCGGGTTTTCGCCCATATGGAGAGTGAGATCGGCGTGCTCCAGGTGGAGAAGCGCATCCGCAACCGCGTCAAGCGGCAGATGGAGAAGACGCAACGCGAGTACTATCTGAATGAGCAGCTCAAGGCGATCCAGAAGGAGCTTGGCGAGGGCGAGGACGGCAAGGACGAGACCGCCGAGCTAGAGGACCGCATCAAGAAGACCAAGTTCACCAAGGAGGCCCGCGAGAAGGCGATGGCCGAGCTAAAGAAGCTGCGGACCATGAGCCCGATGAGCGCCGAGGCGACGGTGGTGCGCAACTACCTCGATTGGATGTTGTCCATACCGTGGAAGAAGCGCAGCAAGGTCAGCAATGACGTGCTGGAGGCCGAGCGCATCCTCGATGCCGACCACTACGGGTTGGACAAGGTTAAAGAGCGTATCCTCGAGTACCTCGCCGTGCAGTCGCGCAGTCCGAAGATCCGAGGCCCTATCCTTTGCCTCGTCGGTCCGCCTGGCGTCGGCAAGACCAGTCTTGGCAAGAGCATCGCCAAGGCGACAGCGCGCAATTTCGTCCGCATGTCGCTGGGCGGCGTACGGGACGAGGCGGAGGTGCGCGGCCACCGGCGGACCTACATCGGGTCGATGCCGGGCAAGGTCGTCCAGGGCATGAAGAAGGCCAAAGCCAGCAACCCGTTGTTCCTGCTGGACGAGATCGACAAGCTTGGCGCTGATTGGCGCGGCGATCCGTCATCGGCGCTGCTTGAGGTGCTCGACCCGGAGCAGAACTCAACCTTTGCGGACCATTACCTTGAGGTCGACTACGACCTGTCGGACGTGATGTTCGTCACGACCGCCAACAGCCTTAAGATGCCGCAGCCGTTGCTGGACCGGATGGAAATTATCCGCATCGCCGGCTACACGGAGGACGAGAAGGTCGAGATCGCCAAGCGCCACCTTGTTGCCAAGCAGGCCGAGGCAAATGGCCTGAAGCCTGAGGAATGGTCGCTGAGCGAGGATGCGATCCGTGATCTCGTGCGCTACTACACGCGCGAGGCCGGGGTGCGCAGCCTAGAACGCGAGATCGCCAACGTCGCCCGCAAGGTGGTGAAGGAGATCGTCACGAAAAAGGTGAAGCGCATCGCGATCACCCGCAAGAACCTCGACAAGTATGCGGGCGTGCGCCGCTTCCGCTACGGCGAGACCGAGGACGAGGACATGGTGGGTGTCGTCACCGGCCTGGCTTGGACCGAGGTGGGGGGTGAAATCCTGACCATCGAGAGCGTGCTGCTGCCGGGCAAGGGTGCGGTCAAGCACACCGGCAAGCTGGGCGACGTCATGCAGGAAAGCGTGTCCGCGGCATTGAGCTATGTCCGCAGCCGCAGCATCACCTTTGGCATCAAGCCGACCATCTTCGAGAAGCGGGACATCCACGTCCACGTGCCCGAGGGCGCGACGCCAAAGGACGGCCCATCTGCGGGCATCGCGATGGCGACGAGCATTGTCAGTGTCATGACTGGCATCCCCGTGCGCCGGGACGTGGCGATGACCGGGGAGATCACGCTGCGCGGCCGTGTGCTGCCGATCGGCGGCTTGAAGGAGAAGCTGCTGGCGGCGCTGCGGGCCGGCATCAAAACGGTGTTCATCCCGCGCGACAACGAGAAGGACTTGGTGGACATTCCCGACAGCGTAAAGAAGCACCTGAAGGTCATTCCAGTCGCCCATGTCGACGAGGTGATCAGCCAGGCATTGACCCGGAAGCCCGAACCGATCGAGTGGCAGGAGCCGCCGGAGCCGGTGGTTCCCCCAGTTAGCCAGCCGGCCGCTTCCCTGCCGCACTGAGGTGTTGCCCACCCAAGCCAAGGCGCTTGGGTGGGCCCCTCTTGGGTTCAGCAGGAAATTCGGCCAAGTCGCCCGGCAGGGGCGGTTAGCTCAGAGGTAGAGCGTCTCGTTTACACCGAGAGGGTCGGCGGTTCGAAACCGTCACCGCCCATTCAGCACGATGGATTTGCAACACGGCCCACGTTACGGCTTGACGCCATGGTGCGCCCGCCGTAGATCGTGCGCCCTGCCGCTGCGGGAGTAGCTCAGTTGGTTAGAGCGCCGGCCTGTCACGCCGGAGGTCGCGGGTTCGAGCCCCGTCTCTCGCGCCAGCAGCGGTCGAGGCAGCACTCCGTTTGGTCAGGGCTGACGGCTCTGGCGGCGAGGGCGGGTTCCCGGTAGTGTGTCGCCGCGGCGCAGCGTGCGCCTTCGTCATATGCTGAGGTTCCGGATGCCGTTGCTCTCCGAATATTTCCCGATTCTGGTGTTCATCGCCATTGGTGGCATCATCGCAGTCGCCATGGTCGGTGGCTCTTTGCTCGCGGCGCAGCAAAAACCCTACGCTGAAAAGCTCTCGCCATATGAGTGCGGGTTTGAGCCGTTTGACGACGCGCGCCGCAAGTTCGACGTCCGCTTCTACCTCGTCGCGATCCTGTTCATCATCTTCGACCTTGAGGTCGCATTCCTGTTTCCATGGGCGGTAAGCCTTTCGGATATCGGGGTTTTTGGCTTTCTGTCCATGCTCGGCTTCCTTGCAGTTCTGACCGTCGGCTTTATCTACGAGTGGTGCAAAGGCGCGTTGGAATGGGAGTAGTCCCGCTATGAGTGCGACGACGATTGGACCCGGTTTGGGTGGCCTCGCTTGGAACCGGGAGGCGTTGGGCCCCGGCCCAGAGCAGGACGCCGTTATCAAGGGCATCACTGGCGAGGTCGCCGACAAGGGTTTCGTGGTCGCAAACCTCGACAAGGTTGTGAACTGGGCGCGTACTGGCAGCCTGTGGCCGATGACGTTCGGCCTGGCCTGTTGCGCGGTTGAGATGATCCACGCCTACATGCCGCGCTACGACTTGGACCGTTTTGGGGTCATCCCCCGGGCTAGCCCGCGCCAGTCGGACGTAATGATCGTGGCGGGCACGCTGACCAACAAAATGGCCCCGGCGCTCCGTAAGGTTTACGACCAGATGCCGGAGCCGCGCTGGGTCATCAGCATGGGAAGCTGCGCCAATGGCGGCGGCTACTACCACTACAGCTACTCGGTGGTGCGCGGCTGCGATCGGATCGTGCCGGTTGATGTCTACGTGCCAGGCTGCCCGCCGACGGCAGAAGCGCTGGTCTATGGGATCATGCAGTTGCAGAAGAAAATTCGCCGCACTGGGACCATTCTCCGTGGCTGATAACGCGACGGCTGTGGACGCGCCAAGCGTCGCGCCCACTGGTCTTGCCCTGCTGGCTGATCAGGCCAGCAATTTGTCCGGCGTCGTGCGCGGTGGCCTAGAAGGGGGCGAGCTTGTCCTGCACGTGGACCGGTCCGACTTGGTGGCCGTGCTGGCGACGCTGCGGGACGATCCCCGTTTTTCTTGCGAGCAGCTTATGGACCTCTGCGGCGTGGACTGGCCGGAGCGTCCAGAGCGCTTCGATGTCGTCTACATGCTGCTCTCGGTCTCGCTCAACCACCGTGTGCGCGTGGTCGTGCCAACGAGCGCTGAGGCGCCGATGCCGAGCGTCCACACGCTATGGCCCGTGGCGACCTGGTTCGAGCGCGAGGCTTGGGACCTGTTCGGCATCGGCTTTTCCGGCCAGCCCGATCTGCGCCGCATTCTCACCGACTATGGGTTCAGCGGGCATCCGCTCCGCAAGGATTTCCCGCTGACCGGCTACGTGGAGGTCCGCTACGACGAGGAGCGCAAGCGCGTCGTGAACGAACTCGTGACGTTGACCCAGGATTTCCGGAACTTCGATTTTGTCTCCCCATGGGAGGGCATGGTCACGTTGCCCGGCGACGAGAAGGCCCACACCGACCGCCAGAAGGCCGCCCAGAAAGCGCCATCGCAGGACACGGTTGTCACCAAGGATAGCAAGTGATGCCAGACGGTATCCGCACTCATAGCTTTGACGGCGCCCACCCGACCACGCCGGGCGAGGACAAGCCGGACACGACCAAGGTGATCGAGGTTGACAACCATACCATCAACTTCGGCCCGCAGCATCCGGCTGCGCACGGCGTGTTGCGCCTGATCCTTGAGATGGACGGCGAGGTTGTCGAGCGTGCCGATCCGCACATCGGGCTGCTGCACCGCGGCACCGAAAAGCTCATCGAGCATAAGACCTACCTTCAGGCCCTGCCGTATTTCGACCGCTTGGACTACGTTAGCCCGATGTGCATGGAGCACACTTGGGTGCTGGCGCAGGAGAAGCTGCTCGGGATCGGAGCGCCGGAACGTGGCCGTTGGATTCGGACGATGTTCGCCGAGATCACCCGCGTGCTGAACCACCTGCTGAACGTGACGACCTACGCACTCGACATCGGCGCCATCACGCCGAGCCTGTGGGGCTTCGAGGAGCGCGAGAAGCTGTTGCAGTTCTACGAGGGCGTGTCCGGCGCACGCTACCACGGCAACTACTTCCGCGTCGGCGGCGTCGCCCGCGACCTGCCGGCTGGCATGGCCGAGCAGATTGCCGCCTGGGCCGACGTCTTCCCGACCTTCATCAACGAGCTCGAGCAGTTGCTGACCAACAACCGCATCTGGAAGCAGCGCACCGTCGACATCGGCATCATGACGCCGGAAGACGCGCTGGCTTGGGGCTTCACTGGCCCCTGCCTGCGCGCGAGCGGCGTGCCGTGGGACCTGCGCAAGTCGCAGCCCTACGACATGTACGAGCATGTGGAGTTCGATATTCCCGTGGCGCGCAACGGCGACTGCTACGACCGCTACCTCGTCCGCATGGCCGAGATGCGGCAGAGCGTCTACATCATCCAGCAATGCCTTGAGCGCATGCAGCCCGGCCCCGTCAAGATCGAGGACCGCAAGTTCACCGCACCGCGACGGCAGGAGATGAAGCGCTCGATGGAGGCGCTGATCCACCACTTCAAGCTGTACACTGAGGGCTACCATATTCCGGCCGGGTCGACCTACACGGCGACGGAGAGTCCGAAGGGTGAGTTCGGCGTCTACCTGGTCGCCGACGGCAGCAACCGGCCGTACCGCTGCAAAATTCGCCCGACTGGCTTTGCCCACTTGCAGGCGATCGAGCACATGTCCAAGCGCCACATGCTGGCCGACGCGGTGGCCATCATCGGTTCCATCGATGTCGTGTTCGGCGAGATTGATAGGTAGAGCATGTCGGAGCATCTCGGCGGCGCCAGTGGGTCGCAGGTCGGCAACGGGACGGCGGAGAACATCGGCGACGGGTCGACCGGCGAGAGTGCGCCGCAGCCGACCCACTTTGCCTTCGACGACGCGAGCGAGGCGGAGATCGTCAAGGTTCTGACCAAGTACCCGCCGAGCCGCAAGGCAAGCGGCGTCTTGCCATTGTTGTACATCGTGCAAAACCAGATGCGGCAGCAGACCGGCAGCGCTTGGGTGCCGCGGGTTGCCATGGACGTGGTTGCAGCGCGGCTCGATATGCCGCCCATCCGTGTCTACGAGGTCGCAACGTTCTATCTCATGTTCAACACCAACCAGATCGGTCGCCACCATCTACAGGTTTGCGGCACGACGCCGTGCTGGCTGCGCGGATCGGACGAGGTCACGCGCGCTTGCCGTGATGAAACAGGTCTCAAAGGTTGGCGCGAGACGAGTTCGGACGGGATGTTCACGCTGTCGGAGGTCGAGTGCCTCGGTGCCTGCGTGAATGCGCCAATCCTGCAGGTGGACGACGACTACTACGAGGATCTCGATTACGACCGCACGGTGGCGTTGCTGCGCGCATTGCGCCGGGGTGAACGGCCGCAGCCGGGGTCGACGACCGGACGGATCACGTCGGCGCCCGAGGGCGGGCCGACAACACTGAACACGATAGAGATTGCTGGGGAATAGGGCACATGCTTGCCGACCAGGACCGTATTTTCACCAACCTTTATGGCCAGCACGACTGGACGCTGGAGGGTGCCAGGGCGCGCGGCGACTGGAGCGACACCGCCGCCATCATTGGCCGGGGCCGGGACGCTATCATCGAGGAAATGAAGGCGTCGGGCCTGCGCGGCCGTGGCGGCGCAGGGTTCCCGACCGGAATGAAGTGGTCGTTCATGCCGAAGCAGGCCTCGCCGGATGGGTGGCCGAGCTACCTCGTGGTGAACGCCGACGAGAGCGAGCCCGGCACCTGCAAGGACCGCGACATCCTGCGCCATGATCCGCACAAGCTGATCGAGGGCTGCCTGATCGCCTCGTTCGCAATGGGGGCGCAGGCTTGCTATGTCTATGTTCGCGGCGAGTACTACAATGAAACCTGCAATTTGCAAGCCGCGGTCGACCAGGCGTATGCGGCGAACCTGCTGGGCAAGAACGCTGCCGGGTCCGGCTACGACTTCGACCTTTATGTCCACCGCGGGGCCGGTGCCTACATCTGCGGCGAGGAAACGGCGTTGCTGGAGAGCCTGGAAGGCAAGAAGGGCATGCCGCGCCTGAAGCCGCCGTTCCCGGCGGCGGTGGGGCTATACGGCTGTCCGACCACGGTCAACAACGTCGAGACGATTGCCGTCGTGCCAACCATCCTGCGCCGGGGCGGCGCTTGGTTCTCGGCGCTGGGCCGGCCAAAGAACACCGGCACCAAAATTTTCTGCATTAGCGGCCACGTGAACAAGCCGTGCAACGTCGAAGAAGAACTGGGCATCCCGCTCCGCGAACTCATCGACACCTACGCCGGCGGCGTGCGCGGCGGCTGGGACAACCTGCTCGCCGTCATTCCCGGCGGGTCCAGCGTGCCGTTGCTGCCGAAGGACATCTGCGACACCGTGCTGATGGACTTCGACAGCCTACGCGACGTGAAGTCCGGCCTGGGCACCGCCGGCGTGATCGTCATGGACAAGTCGACCGATGTAATCCGCGCGATCGACCGGCTGGCGCAGTTTTACAAGCACGAAAGCTGCGGCCAGTGCACGCCGTGCCGCGAGGGCACCGGCTGGATGATGCGCGTCATGCACCGCATGGTGCAGGGCCGGGCGGAGCTGGACGAGATCGACACGTTGGAGAAGGTGACGAAGCAGATCGAGGGCCACACGATCTGCGCCCTGGGCGACGCGGCGGCCTGGCCGATCCAGGGCCTGATCCGGCATTTCCGCCCGGTGATGGAAGACCGTATCGCGGCCTACAAGGCTGCACGCGCACCGAGGCCTTTGCCGATGGCGGCGGAATAGGCGGTGGCCGGTTCCATGTTCGCGCCTAACAGGAAGACAGCATAATGGCTAAACTGACCGTCGACGGAATGCCCGTCGAAGTCCCAAACGGCGCATCGGTCCTGCAGGCATGCGAGGCTGTGGGCGTCGAAATCCCGCGTTTCTGCTACCACGAGCGCCTTTCGGTCGCCGGCAACTGCCGCATGTGCCTGGTCGAGATTGAGAAGGCGCCCAAGCCCGTCGCGAGCTGCGCCTATCCCGTGGCAGACGGCATGGTGGTGAAAACCGACACGGCGATGGTGCGCCAGGCGCGCCGGGGCGTGATGGAGTTCCTGCTGATCAACCACCCGCTGGACTGCCCGATCTGCGACCAGGGCGGCGAGTGCGACCTGCAGGACCAAGCCTATTCCTACGGCATGGACCATTCCCGCTTCGCCGAGAACAAGCGCGCGGTGAAGGACAAGTACCTGGGTCCGTTGGTCAAGACGTTCATGACCCGGTGCATCCACTGCACCCGCTGCATCCGCTTCAGCAGCGAGGTCGCCGGCGTGTCGGAGATGGGCGCAACCGCGCGCGGCGAGAACATGGAGATCGGTACCTACATCGAAAAGGCCCTCACGACCGAACTGTCCGGCAACCTGATCGACATCTGCCCGGTCGGCGCGCTGCTGAACAAGCCCTACAGCTTCACCGCCCGGCCCTGGGAACTGCGCAAGACGGACAGCGTGGACGTGCATGATGCGCTCGGCGCCAACATCCGCGTGGACGCCCGCGGGTCTGAGGTGCTGCGGGTGCTGCCGCGCATCAACGACGACGTGAACGAGGAGTGGCTGGGCGACAAGTCCCGGTTCAGCCATGACGGCCTGAAGCGCCGCCGCCTGGACAAGCCTTGGGTCCGCCAGGATGGCAAGCTCCGCCCGGCTACCTGGCCCGAAGCGTTCGGAGCGATCGCCACCAAGCTCAAGGGGTTGCCAGGGGACCGTATCGGCGCGGTGGCTGGCGACCTGTGCGACGCCGAGAGCATGATGGCGCTAAAGGACCTGATGGCCGGCTTGGGATCGCAGAACCTCGACTGCCGGCAGGACGGCGCGGCGCTGGATGGCAGCCGGCGCGACTTCTACATCTTCAACACGACCGTGGCCGGCATCGACGACGCGGATGCCATCTTGCTCATCGGCAGCAATCCGCGGCGTGAGGCTCCGGTGTTGAACGCCCGCATCCGCAAGCGTTGGGCGCAGGGCGGCTGTCCTGTCGCCTATGTGGGCCAACCCGCCGATCTCACCTACACGGCTAAACACCTCGGCGACGGCGTGGACGGCCTGGAAGCTGCCGCTGACATGCTGCGAGGCGCCAAGTGGCCGATGATCATCGTCGGGCAGGGGGCGCTGCGCCGGCCAGATGGTGCCGCCGTGCTGGCGGCAGCTTGGGCGCTGGCGGCCTCCGTGGGCGCGCTGACCCCCGAGTGGAACGGCTTCAACGTGCTGCACACCGCCGCCGCCCGCGTTGGCGCATTGGATCTCGGCTTCCTGCCCGGCACCGGCGCCAAGGCGCTGCCGGCGATGCTCGGGAGCGGGGTGGACCTGCTGTGGCTGTTGGGTGCCGACGAACTCGACACCGCCGCCATCGGCGCCGACACTTTTGTCGTCTACCAAGGCCACCACGGCGACCATGGCGCCGCCCGTGCCGCCGTCATTCTGCCCGGCGCGGCCTACACCGAAAAGGGCGGCACCTACGTCAACACCGAGGGCCGGGTGCAGCGCGGCTATGTCGCGGTGCAGCCGCCGGGCGAGGCGCGGGAGGATTGGGCGATCCTGCGCGCCTTCAGCGCCGTGCTCGGCACGCCGCTGCCCTATGACACCATCCAGGGCGTCCGCGACCGGTTGGCGACGGTGAACCCGGTGTTCGCGACAATTCAGGCGCTGCCGCGCCGTGGATGCGACAACAAGGCCGGTCCGTCCGGCGATCCCACGGCCGTCGGAGCGGCCCCGATGCAGCCGGCTGTGCCCAACTACTACCAAACCAACGTCATCAACCGCGCCAGCGTCATCATGGCCGAATGCACCCGTACCTACGTCGCCCCGCTTCTGCAAGCAGCGGAGTGAGGGTTAAGTGAACGCATTCATCGCCACTCCCTTCGGCACCCTCGTCCTCACCGTCGCGCAGACGCTGGCGATGCTGGTGCCGGTGCTGGTCAGCGTCGCCTACCTCACGCTGGCAGAGCGCAAGGTGATGGCCGCGATGCAGGCGCGCAAAGGCCCGAACGTCGTGGGACCGTTCGGCCTGATGCAGCCGTTCGCCGACGCGCTGAAGATGCTGATGAAGGAGACGATCGTCCCCACCGGGGCGAATCGCATCCTGTTCATCGTGGCGCCGTTGCTGACCATGACCTTGGCGATGATTGCCTGGGCCGTCATCCCGGTGAACGACGGCTGGGCCATCGCCAACATCAACGTCGGCATCCTGTACTTGTTCGCCATCAGCAGCCTCGGCGTCTACGGCATCGTCATCGCCGGCTGGGCCAGCAACTCGAAATACGCCTTTCTTGGCGCGATGCGCTCGGCGGCGCAGATGGTCAGCTACGAAGTCAGCATGGGCTTCGTCATCGTGACCGTGCTGCTCTGCGCCGGCAGCCTGAACCTCACTGACATCGTCCGCGCGCAGGAGCATGTCTGGTTCTTCATCCCGCTGTTCCCGATGTTCATTGTCTTCTTCATCTCGACCCTTGCCGAGACCAACCGGGCCCCGTTCGACCTGCCGGAAGGCGAGAGCGAGATCGTTGGCGGCTTCCACGTCGAATACGGCGCAATGACCTTCGGCCTGTTCTTCCTCGGCGAATATGCCAACATGATCCTGATGTCGGCCATGACATCCATCCTGTTCCTGGGCGGCTGGCTGAGCCCGATCCCTTTCGCGCCGTTCACCTGGATACCCGGCCCGCTCTGGTTCATCGCCAAGATTTGCCTCGTGCTGTTCATGTTCGTCTGGGTGCGCGCGACCTTCCCGCGTTTCCGCTACGACCAGTTGATGCGGCTTGGCTGGAAGGTGTTCCTGCCGATGTCACTCGGCTGGCTGATCCTGACCGCGGGCGTGCTGCTGGCCATGGGCTGGCTGCCGAACGCGCACCCAATCTGACCCTCTTACTTGCTCTGACGCCCGGCTGAGCCTATTGCCGCCGGGCAGATTAGGACTCTGACCTATGGCATTCCTGGACCGTACTGCCCGCAGCCTGTTGCTCGGCGAACTGCTTTCCGGCATGTCGCTGACGCTGAAATACTTTTTTCGGCAGAAGGCGACCATCAACTACCCCTACGAGAAGGGGCCGATCTCGCCGCGCTTCAAAGGCGAGCATGCGCTGCGCCGCTATCCAAACGGCGAGGAGCGTTGCATCGCCTGCAAGCTGTGCGAGGCCGTGTGCCCGGCGCTCGCCATCACCATCGAGGCCGAGCCGCGCGACGACGGCACCCGCCGCACCACGCGCTACGACATCGACATGACGAAATGCATCTACTGCGGACTCTGCGAGGAGAGCTGCCCGGTGGACGCGATCGTCGAGGGTCCGAACTTCGAGTTCGCCGTCGAGACGCGGGAGGAGTTGCTCTACAACAAGGAGCGCCTGCTCTCCAACGGCGACCGCTGGGAGAGCGAGCTTTCCAAGCGGCTCGAACTCGACGCCCCCTACCGTTAGGCGCACTTAATGATCGTCACCGCCGCATTCTACATCTTCGCCGCCATCCTAATCGGCTCGGCCGCCGCCGTCGTCACGTCGCGCAACCCGGTGCATTCCGTGCTGTTCCTGATCCTGGCATTCTTCAACGCGGCGGCGCTGTTCCTGATCGCCGGCGCCGAGTTCCTGGCGATGATCCTCGTCATTGTCTACGTCGGCGCGGTGGCGGTGCTGTTCCTGTTTGTCGTCATGATGCTCGACGTGAACTTCGGCCAACTGCGCGAGGGCTACCAGCGCTACCTGCCCGTCGGCGCCACCGTCGGCGCGGTGCTGTTCGGCGAGCTGCTGCTGGTGCTCGGCGGCTGGCAGTTCGCCCCGCAGGCGTCCACGCTCCGGCTGAGTTCGACACCGTCCGGCGTCACCAATACGCGGGCGCTGGGCCGGCTGATCTACACGGACTACGTTTTCCTGTTCCAGATGGCCGGGCTGATCCTGATGGTGGCGATGATCGGCGCCATCGTGCTCACCCACCGCGAGCGCACCACCAGCCGCCGCCAGGACATCGCCCGGCAAAACGCCCGCACGAGTGCCGACACGCTCGAAATCATGCCCGTGGGCTTCGGCGCCGGCACCAATGTCACCGGCATCATCCGCCCCAAGCGCGAACCCGAGCCGGTTCTGGCCGACGAGCCGCATACCCACGGGGTTGGCCTGCCCGGACCCGGAGAGCACTGATGGCTCCCATCGGCGTCGGCCACTACCTGACGGTGGCCGCGATCTTGCTGGTGCTCGGCATCTTCGGCATCTTCCTGAACCGCAAGAACATTATCGTCATCATGATGTCGATCGAGCTGATGCTGCTCGCCGTCAACCTGAACCTGGTCGCCTTCAGCTCCGCGCTGAATGACTTGGCAGGCCAGGTGTTCGCGCTGTTCGTGCTGACGGTTGCCGCCGCCGAAGCTGCCATCGGCCTCGCCATCGTTGTCGTCTACTTCCGCAACCGTGGCTCGATCGAGGTCGAGGACGTGAACCTAATGAAGGGCTAGCGGATGCTCTACGCCGTCGCCGTTTTCGCCCCGCTGCTGGGATCACTCGTTGCAGGACTGTTCGGCCGCCAGATCGGCGACAAGGCCAGCGAGGCCGTGACCATCCTGTGCATGGTCGCCGCCGCCATCTGCGGCACCATAAGCTTCCTGCCGTTCCTCAGCGGCGACGGCCTGCCCGACACCGTCTCGCTCGGGACGTGGATACAAGTGGAGGGCTTCCACGTCGACTGGGCGCTGCGCTACGACACGCTGTCGGCGGTGATGGTGGCCATGGTTACGTTCATTGCGACGCTGATTCACGTCTACAGCGTCGGCTACATGAGCCACGACGCCACGATCCCACGCTTCTTCAGCTATCTCAGCCTGTTCACCTTCGCCATGTTGATGCTCGTCACCGCCGATAACCTCGTGCAGTTGTTCTTCGGCTGGGAGGGCGTCGGCCTCGCGAGCTACCTGCTGATCGGCTACTGGTACGACCGCCCCAGCGCCAACCGCGCCGCGATGAAGGCGTTCATCGTCAACCGCGTCGGCGATCTGTTCTTTGCCGTCGGCATCGCCCTCGTGTTCCTGCTGTTCGGCTCCGTCGAGTTCCCGGAAATCTTCGCCCGCGTCCACGAGCACGCCGACGCGACCTATCATGTGCTCGGCCACAGTTGGCGCTCCTACGAGGTCATCGGCGTGCTGCTGTTCCTCGGCGCCGCCGGCAAGTCGGCGCAGCTCGGCCTGCACACCTGGCTGCCCGACGCAATGGAGGGGCCGACGCCGGTCTCGGCCCTGATCCACGCCGCGACGATGGTGACGGCCGGCGTGTTCCTCATGGCCCGCATGTCGCCCATCCTGGAGTATGCGCCCGGCGCGCTCGGCTTTATCACCTTCATGGGCGCCAACACCTGCCTGTTCGCCGCGACTATCGGCTGCGTGCAGAACGACATCAAGCGCATCATCGCCTATTCGACGTGTTCGCAGCTCGGCTACATGTTCATCGCCGCCGGGGTAGGGGCCTACCAGGCGTCCATCTTCCACTTGTTCACCCACGCCTTCTTCAAGGCGCTTTTGTTCCTGGGCGCCGGGTCGGTGATCCACGCCATGTCCGACGAGCAGGACATCCGCAAGATGGGCGGCATCTGGCGCAAGATCCCCATAACCTACGTCGTCATGTGGATCGGCAGCCTGGCGTTGGCGGGCATCCCGATCTTCGCCGGCTACTACTCCAAGGACGCCATCCTGGAAGCCGCCTTCGCCCGAGGCAGCGCATCCGGCACCTATGGCTTCATTTGCGGCACCATCGCCGCCTTCCTGACCGCTTTCTACTCCTGGCGCCTGCTGATCCTCACCTTCCATGGCGACACGCGCGCCAGTCCGGAGACGTTCGGCCACGTACACGAGAGTCCGCCCGTCATGCTCGCGCCGCTGATCGTGCTCGCCATCGGCGCGGCCGTCACCGGCTTCGCGTTTGAAGGCTCCTTCATCGGCGAGGGCTGGCACGACTTCTGGCGCGGCAGCATCGTGAACGCGCCGGGGAACATGGTGCTCGACGACATGCACCATGTGCCCGGCATCATCAGCCTGTTGCCCACCCTGGTCGGCGTGCTCGGCATCGCGCTGGCGTACGTGATGTATGTGGCACAGCCGGCCCTGCCCGCACGTCTCGCCGCCGCGGTGCCCAGGGTCTACGACTTCGTGCTGAACAAGTGGTATTTCGACGAGCTGTACAACGCCATTTTCGTCCGTCCCGCAATTTGGCTCGCCCGCGTGTTGTGGCAGGTCGGCGACGCCCAGGTGATCGACGGCATCCCGAACGGCATCGCGGCGCTCACCTCCGACGGATCGGCGCAAGTGGTCCGCATCCAGACCGGCTCGATCGCGGTCTACGCCTTCACCATGCTGATCGGCCTCGTGCTGCTGGTCAGCATCTTCCTGCTGTTCCGGTGATACTATGAACGCCGCTGGCTTTCCCATCCTATCCCTGCTGACCTGGCTGCCGCTGGCCGGCGGTCTGTTCATCATGACGGTCCGTGGCGACGAAGCCGTGGTCGCCAGCAACGCACGCTGGGCGGCGCTATGGACCAGCCTGATCGTTTTCGCCATCTCGCTCGTGCTGTGGGTCAAGTTCGACACCAGCGACGCGGGCTTCCAGTTCAAGGAAAGCATCGCCTGGCTGCCGGAGTTTGGCGTCGGCTACCGCATGGGCGTCGACGGCATTTCGGTGCTGTTCGTCCTGCTCTCCACCGCACTGACGCCCATCTGCATCCTCGCGAGCTGGGATAGCGTCACCACGCGCGTCCGTGAGTACATGCTGGCCTTTCTGGTGCTGGAAACCATGATGGTGGGCATGTTCTCGGCCCAAGACTTCATCGTCTTCTACATGTTCTTCGAGGGCGTGCTGATTCCGATGTTCCTGATCATCGGTGTCTGGGGCGGGCCGCGCCGGGTCTACGCCAGCTTCAAATTCTTCCTCTACACCCTGGCCGGCTCCATCCTGATGCTGCTGGCGCTCTTGGCCATCTGGTATCACGCTGGGACCACCGACCTCGCAGTGCTGATGCAGACGCCGTTCCCCGTGCGTATGCAGTTCTGGCTGTTCCTGGCCTTCTTCGCCTCGTTCGCGGTCAAGGTGCCGATGTGGCCCGTCCACACCTGGCTGCCTGACGCCCACGTTGAAGCCCCAACGGCCGGCTCGGTCATTCTGGCCGGCGTGCTGCTGAAGATGGGCGCATACGGCTTTCTGCGCTTCTCCGTCCCCATGCTGCCCCAGGCCAGCCAGCAATTCGCGCCGATGATGTTTACCCTGGGGGTCGTCGCCGTCCTCTACACATCGCTTGTGGCGCTCGCGCAAACCGACATGAAGAAGCTGATCGCCTACTCGTCGGTCGCGCACATGGGCGTCGTCGTGATCGGCATCTTCACCTTCAACGCCCAGGGCATTCAAGGCGCGCTATTCCAGATGCTCTCGCACGGCATTGTCTCGGCCGCGTTGTTCCTCTGCGTCGGCGTGGTCTACGACCGCATCCACACCCGCGACATCACCCGCTACGGTGGCCTCGCCGCGCGCATGCCGGCCTATGCGCTCGTGTTCATGGTGTTCACCATGGCGAGCGTCGGCCTGCCCGGCACCTCCGGCTTCGTCGGCGAGTTCCTGGTGCTGGTCGGCGCATATAAAGTCAGCCTCTACCTGGCCTACCTCGGCAGCTTCGGCATGATCCTCGGCGCCGCCTACATGCTTTACCTCTACCGCCGGGTGATCTTCGGCGTGATCACGCGGGACGACCTGCGCGGCATCCTGGACCTGTCGCCGCGGGAGATCGCGATCTTCACGCCGCTCATCTTCCTCGTGCTGTGGATGGGCATCTACCCGTCGAGTTTCACCCAGTTCTTCGACGCAACCGTGCATTCCATGGTCGACTACCACACGGCGGCGCTCGCGGCCCCGCAACTTGCAGGGAACACGCCATGAACTGGACCGTGGCGCTGCCTGAAATCGTTTTGGCCGTATGTGCGATGGCCATCCTCGTGTTCGGCGTGTTGCGCAAGCCGGACCCGGCATTCCTGTGTACGATGCTGTCGCTGGGCGCGCTCGTGCTCGCAGCCGTCCTGGTGCTCGGTGCAGGGTCCGGCAGCGCCTATCGCGGGCTGTTCGTGGTGGATGGTTTTGGCAGCTTCATGAAGCTGCTAGTCCTGGCCGGCGCAGGGTTCTCGGCGGTGCTGGCGCTGGACTACAACGTGCGCGAGGGCATTAGCCGCTTCGAGTTCCCGGTGCTGATCCTGCTGTCCACCGTCGGCATGATGGTTATGTGCAGCGCGTCCAGCCTGATGACCCTCTACATGGGCCTCGAACTGCAATCGCTGGCGCTCTACGTGCTGTGCGCCTTCGCCCGCGACGACGTGCGCTCGGCGGAGTCCGGGCTGAAGTTCTTCGTGCTCGGGGCGTTGGCCTCCGGGCTGCTGCTGTATGGCATCTCGCTCGCCTACGGGTTCGCTGGGACCATGCAGTTCGGCGAGCTGTCCCGTGCCCTTGCAGCACCCGACACCGCGTCGACTGGCCTGATCGTCGGCATGGTGTTCATCGTGGCCGGGCTGGCGTTCAAGCTTTCCGCCGTGCCGTTCCACATGTGGACGCCCGACGTCTACGAGGGCGCGCCGACCCCCGTTACCGCCTTCATGAGCACTGCGCCGAAGGTTGCGGCCATTGCATTGCTCCTGCGTGCGCTCGAAGTGCCGTTCGGGCACATCACCCCGCAGTGGACCCAGCTTATCGTGCTGGTGTCCATCGCCTCGATGCTGCTCGGCGCGCTCGCCGCCATCGGCCAGGCCAACATCAAGCGGCTGATGGCCTACTCCAGCATCGGCCACATGGGCTACGCGCTGGTGGGCCTTGCAGTCGGCACCGCCGAGGGCGTGCGCGGCGTGCTGGTCTACATGGCGACCTACGTGTTCATGAGCGCCGGGGTGTTCGCCTGCATCATTGCCATGCGCCGCCGCGGCCGGCAGTTGGAGCGGATCAGCGACCTCGCTGGCCTCGCCCGCACCGACCCCGGCCTGGCGCTGGCGATGGCAGTGTTCATGTTCAGCATGGCCGGCATCCCGCCGTTCTCCGGCTTCTTCAGCAAACTGTACGTGTTCCTCCCTGCGGTGCAGTCGGGCTATTGGACCTTGGCCGTCATCGGCGTCCTCACCAGCGTCGTGGGCGCGTTCTACTACCTGCGCGTCATCAAGGTCATGTACTTCGACCCTGCCCAGCCGGCGTTCGACATTCGGCCGGCGTCGGTGTCGTTCGTGGCCGGAGTCGGCGCGTTGGTGACGACGCTGTTTTTCGTGTTCCCGGCTCCGCTGGTCGCCGCGGCGCAGCAAGCGGCAAAAGTCCTGTTCGGGTGAACGCGGCCACATCGCTGGCTCCGGCCCCGCAGCCTGCACAAGGGACCTGACCCGTGCTGCTGGTCGTCGACGCTGGCAACACCAATGTCGTCTTCGCCGTCCACGACGGGACGACTTGGCGCGGCACCTGGCGCATCGCCACCGAGCCGCAGCGGACCTCGGACGAATACGCCGTCTGGCTGCTGACCTTATTGTCGTTCGTCGGCCTGAAGCCCGCCGAGATCGACCGCGCCGTCATCGGCACCGTGGTCCCCGCGGCGCTCTACCACCTGCGCCGGCTGTCGCGCGAGTGGTTCGAGACGGAGCCGTTGATCGCCCGGTCGAACCTGGACTGGGGCTTCGACATCCGCATCGACAACCCGGCCGAGGTCGGCGCCGACCGCCTGCTCAACACACTCGCCGCCCACCGGGCCTATGGCGGCCCGCTGATCGTCATCGACTTCGGCACTGCCACTACCTTCGACGTGGTGGCGCCGGATGGGGCCTACCTTGGCGGCGTCATCGCCCCAGGCGTCAACCTTTCGATCGAGGCCCTGCACAAGGCTGCCGCCCGCCTACCGCGCATCGGCATCGGCCGGCCGCAGGCGGTGATCGGCCGGTCGACCATCCCCGCTATGCAGTCCGGCATCTATTGGGGCTATGTCGGCCTGGTCGAAGGGCTTGTCACCCGTATCCGCGCCGAGTACGACGAGCCGCTGAAGGTCATCGCGACCGGCGGCCTGGCGCCCATGCTGGCCGAGGGAACGACGATAATCGACCGGATCGACCCCGATCTGACGCTCGACGGCCTTCGCTTGTTGGCGGACCGCAACCCCGCACCCACATTGAGTCGCGACAGAATAAGAACAATTGAAGGCGATTAGATGGACGGTGATAGCGGTGGTCTGACCTTCCTGCCATTGGGCGGGACGGGTGAGATCGGCATGAATTTGAATCTATACCGATGCGACGGAAAATGGCTGGCGATCGACTGCGGGATCGGCTTCGGGGGCAACGAGAACCCGGAGATCGAGATCATGATGCCCGATCCCGGCTTCATCGCCGAGCGCCGGGACCAGTTGCTGGGCCTCGTGATCACCCACGCGCACGAGGACCATATCGGCGCTGTCGCTCATCTGTGGCGCCAGCTCCGCTGCCCGGTCTACGCCACCCCGTTCGCGACCGCGGTTCTGAAGCGCAAGCTGACCGAGGCCGGGATGCTGGCCGAGGTCCGCATCCACACCATCCCGTGCGGCGGCCGGTTCGAGCTGGCGCCGTTCTCGCTTGAGTTCATGCCCGTTGCGCACTCGCTGCCGGAGGCGCAGGCGCTCGCCATACGCACGTCGTATGGCACGGTCCTGCACACGGGCGACTGGAAGCTCGACCCCAACCCGCTAATCGGCCCGGCGACCGACGAGGCCGCCTTCCGCCGCCTAGGCGAGGAGGGCGTGCTGGCCATGGTCTGCGACAGCACCAACGCCATGGTGGACGGTCACTCCGGCAGCGAGGCCGAAGTGCGCAAAAGCCTGTCCGAGCTGATCCGCCCGATGCGCGGCCGTGTCGCCGTCACCTGTTTCGCCAGCAACGTGGCGCGGGTCGAGAGCGTGGTCATGGCTGCCCGCGACGCCGGGCGTCATGTGGCGCTGGTCGGCCGTTCGCTGCGCAACCTCGAAGCCGCGGCGCGGGAGTGCGGCTACCTCCGCGGCCTGCCGGAGTTCGTGTCGGAGGACGAGGCCGGGTCCATCCCGGACGACAACCTGTTGATCCTGGTGACGGGCAGCCAGGGCGAGCCGCGCAGCGCCCTGTCTCGCATCGCCGCCGACACCCATCCCAACATCGCGTTGGGGGAGGGCGACACGGTGGTGTTCAGCAGCCGCATGATCCCCGGCAACGAACGCCCGATCACCCTGGTGCAGGACAGCCTGGTGCGCCGGGGCGTGCGGGTGATCACGGACGACGACGAGGTGACGCACGTGTCCGGCCACCCGGCGCGCGACGAGCTGCGCCAGCTCTATGCGCTGGTGAAGCCGAAGTACTCGGTTCCCGTGCACGGCGAGTGGCGGCACCTTTCGGCCCATGCGGCGCTGGCGAAAGAGGCGGGTGCCACGCCCATTCTGCTTGAGGACGGCGACATGCTCAGCCTCGCGCCGGGGCGGCCGGAAGTCGTGGACAGCGCGCCGGTGGGCCGGTTGGCGCTGGACGGCAACCGCGTCGTGCCGCTGAACGGCGGCGTGCTCGCGGCCCGGCGGCGCATGCTGTTCAACGGCGTCGTGCTCGGCAGCTTTGCCGTCGACGGTGCTGGCAAGGTGATGGGCCAGGCGCGGGTCAGCGCGCCGGGCCTGTTCGAGCCGGACGACCCCGAGGCGGCGCGGGTGACGGCAGAGTTCACCCAGGCGGTCGCCGGGCTGCCGGCCCTGTTGCGGCGGGATGACTCGGCGTTGGCCGACGCGGCCCGTGCGGCGCTGCGCCGTGCGCTCGGCAAGCGCTTGCAGAAGCGGCCGATGGTGGACGTGCATTTGCTGCGGGTCTGAGGGAGGGCGGCCGTGACCGGTTTCACCGCGTTCGTCCTGTTCGCGCTGATTTGGTGGACCGTGCTGTTCGCCGTGCTGCCGTTCGGCACCAGGCCGGTGGCCGACGCCGACGCCGCGACGGGCTGGCGCGGCGCCCCCGAGCGCCCGCTGATGGGCCGCAAGGTGCTGGCGACGACGGTGATCTCGGTGGTGATCTGGGTCGTCGCGATGCTGATCATACGCAGCGACTGGTGGTCTTTCCGCGCCGTTTGAGCGTTTTATGGGCGGCAATTCAGGCATTGCCTGCATAAAAGGCAAAGTCGGCCTGTAAACCGCAAAAAACTGATTTTTAGGGCATAATTTTTCGTAGACGATGGCGGGTTGGCGCGTAATCATCACAGCAGACCAGGAGCTTCTCCCGGTCTGCCGTGTGACTGGCGTTTCCTCCCTAAACTTGGCCCGCTGCGCCGCCTTGCGCGCGGGCCACTTCTTTCCTGTTAGTTCCATACTGCAGGGCTGTCACGCGGAATCGTGCTAGCTTAGTCCTAAATTTGTCAAAAAAGTATTGTGCGCCGCACAAAAATTGCGCGCGACTGCGGAATCTGCGAATGGAAGTGTCCCTGTCGCCAGCGGCTGGCGGTGGCTGCCCAGGGCTTGTAGGGTCCCCGCTGATCCACTGACCCGATCCACTGACCAAGGTCCGCCATGCGCCTGTCCCGCTCCCTGTTGCCCACCATCAAGGAAAACCCGGCGGAGGCGCAGATCGCGTCCCACCGGCTCATGCTGCGGGCCGGGCTGGTACGGCAGGTGACGGCGGGCATCTACGCCTGGCTCCCGGCTGGGTGGCGCGTGCTGCGCAACATCGCCCAGGTGGTGCGGGAGGAGCAGGACCGCGTCGGCGCGCAGGAATTGCTGCTGCCCACCCTGCAATCCGCCGACCTGTGGCGCGAGGCGGGCCGCTACGACGCCTATGGCCCCGAGATGCTGCGCCTCAAGGACCGCCACGAGCGCGACCTGATCTATAGCCCCACCAACGAGCTGCTGATCGCCGACCTGCTCCGCCAATCGGTCCGCAGCTACCGCGAGCTGCCGCAGATCCTCTACCACATCCAATGGAAGTTCCGCGACGAGACCCGGCCCCGCTTCGGCGTGATGCGCGGGCGCGAGTTCCTGATGAAGGACGGCTACTCCTTCGACCTCGACCACGCCGCCGCCGTGCGCAGCTACCGCATCATGATGCTGTCCTACCTCCGCACCTTCCAGCGCCTGGGCGTGCAGGCGGTGCCGATGGCGGCCGACACCGGGCCGATCGGCGGCGACCTGAGCCATGAATTCCATATCCTGGCGCCAACCGGCGAGAGCCAGGTGTTCTACGACGCCGCGGTCGAGACCATCCGCATCGGCACCGACGACGTCGACCACACCGATCCCGACCAGCTCGACCGCTTCTTCGCCGCCGTCACCACGCCCTACGCCGCGACGGACGAGAAGCACGATTTGGCCGCCTGGGAGCGCGTGCCCGCCGAGCGCCGCCGCGAGGGCCGCGGCATCGAGGTCGGCCAAATCTTCAACTTCGGCACCTTATATAGCGAGCTGGTCGGCCTGCACGTCGCCGGCCCCGACGGCACGCCGGTCGCGCCCAACATGGGCAGCTACGGCATCGGCGTCTCCCGCCTGGTCGGGGCCTTGATCGAGGCGCACCACGACGATGCCGGCATCATCTGGCCCGACAGCGTCGCCCCGTTCCGCGCCGCGATCCTGAACCTGAAGCAGGGCGACGCCGCCACAGGCGCACTGTGCGAGAAGGTCTACGCCGCCATGGCCGGCAACGCCCTGTATGACGACCGCGAGGAGCGCGCCGGGGTGAAGTTCAACGACGCCGACCTGATGGGCCATCCGTGGCAGGTCGTGATCGGCCCGCGCGGCGCCGCTGCCGGCACGGTCGAGCTGAAGCGCCGCGTCACCGGCAAGCGGCTGGAGCTTTCACTGGAGGCTGCGCTCGCCCATATAGCGTAATATGTTCGGACCTTTTGAGCGTGCCGTAGCCGGGCGCTACCTGCGCGCACGCCGAGGCGAGCGCTTCGTGTCGGTCATCGCCGGGTTCAGCCTGGTGGGGATCGCGCTGGGCGTTGCCACGCTGATCATCGTGATGTCGGTCATGGGCGGGTTCCAGGTGGACCTGCTGAACCGCATCCTTGGGTTCAACGGCCACCTCGGCGTCTATCCCGCGGGAACGGCGGCGCTTGCGGACTACGAGGCGGCCACCGTGCGCATCCGCGCCGTGCCCGGCGTTGTGTCCGCCGTTCCGGTCGTGGACGGCCAGGTGCTGCTGACCGGGCCGCGCGGGCAATCCGCCGGCGGCCTGGTGCGCGGCATCCGGCCGGAGGACTTCCGCCAGATGCGCGCCGTCAGCGATAACATACGCGCCGGCTCGCTCGACGACTTCCGGGGCGAGGACGCCATCGCGGTCGGCGTCGGCCTGGCGCAGAAGTTCGGCCTGACGGTCGGCAGCCCGCTCACCCTTGTCTCGCCCCAGGGCGCCGCGACCGCGTTCGGCACCATTCCCCGCGTGCGCGCCTACCGCGTGGCCGCGGTGTTCCAGGTCGGCATGAACGAGTACGACACGTCGTTCGCCTTCCTGCCGCTCGAGGCCGCCCAAATCTTCTTCCAGCAGCCCGGCGCCGCCTCGCATATCGAGGTCATGGTCGCCGATCCCGAGAACGTCGGCGAGGTCGGCCGCGCCATCGCGGCAGCGCTGTCCGGCACGTCGGTCCGCGTCGTCGACTGGCAGCAGAGCAACAACAGCTTCTTCGCCGCGGTCCAGGTGGAGCGCAACGTCATGTTCCTGATCCTGACGCTGATCATCTTGGTGGCGGCGTTCAACGTCGTGTCCTCGCTGATCATGATGGTGAAGGACAAGACGCGCGACATCGCGGTGCTGCGCACCATCGGCGCCGGCCGGGGCGCGGTGATGCGGATTTTCCTGATGTGCGGCGCGAGCGTGGGCATCACCGGCACCGTCGTCGGCGTCGTGCTTGGGGTGTTGTTCTGCCTCAACATCGAGACCTTGCAGCATTGGGTAGAAGCTGCGACCGGCGCCAGCGTGTTCAACCCCGAAGTGTACTACCTGGCCCACCTGCCGGCGAAGCTGAACTGGCACGAGGTGTTGCAGGTCATGCTCATGGCGCTGGGCTTGTCGCTGCTGGCAACACTCTATCCAAGCTGGCGTGCCGCGCGGACCGATCCGGTCGAAGCCCTGCGGCATGAGTGACCCGCTGGTGCTGCAAGGCGTCAGCCGCGCCTACCGCAGCGGCGAGGCCGAGCTGCACGTGTTGCAGGGCGCGGACCTCACCTTGCGCATGGGTGAGATCGTGGCGTTGGTGGCGCCGTCCGGCACCGGCAAGAGCACGCTGCTGCATTTGGCGGGCCTGCTGGAGCGTCCGGACAGCGGCGTCGTGATGGTGGACGGACGCGACGCCGGGCAATTGCCGGACGCGGACCGCACGGCGATCCGCCGCGACCGCATCGGCTTTGTCTACCAGGCGCACCACCTGCTGGCCGAGTTCACCGCAGTCGAGAACATCGTGCTGCCGCAAATGGTTGCTGGCCGGCCGCGGCGGGCGGCGCGGGAGCGGGCGATGGCGTTGCTGACCGCATTCGGGCTGCCGGCAAGGGCCGGGCACCTACCAGGAAAACTGTCCGGCGGCGAGAAGCAGCGGGTGGCGATCGCCCGTGCCCTGGCCAACGCGCCCGGCGTGCTGCTGGCGGACGAGCCGACCGGGAACCTTGACGTCGACACCAGCAACGTCGTGTTCGAGGAGCTGCTGCGCATGGTGCGGTCCGAGGGCATCGCGGCGCTGATCGCGACGCACAACCCCGACCTGGCCAGCCGCATGGACCGCCGGGTAACGTTGCGCGACGGGCGAATCGAGGAGCTTTGATGCCGTACGCCGAGTTCGTCCACCTACGGGTCCACTCCGCCTATTCATTGAGCGAGGGCGCGATCAAGGCCGACAAGATCGCCGCCGCCGCACAGGACGCCAAAATGCCGGCGGTGGCGATCACCGACACCGGCAACCTGTTTGGGGCGCTGGAGTTCAGCCAGGCCTGCATCGCCAAGGGGGTGCAGCCCATCGTCGGCTGCCAGGTCTCGATCACCAGGGCAGAGAACCCGCGGCTCGCCCCCGATCCCGTCGTGGTGCTAGCGCAGGACGCGGCCGGGCTGGCGAACCTCCAGCGCTTGTCGTCGCGGGGCTTCATGCAGGGCGACCCGGCGGACCCGCATTTGCCGCTCCAGGTGTTGCAGGACCATGCCGAGGGCCTGGTCCTGCTCACCGGCGGCACCCGCGGCCCGGTCGCCCGAATGCTGGCGGAGGGGCGCAAGCCCGATGCGGCGGCCCTGCTGGCGCAACTGGAAGAAGCGTTCCCAGGCCGCTGCATGATGGAGCTGCACCGCCACGGCCTCGCCATCGAACGCGCGATCGAGCCTGGGCTGATCCAGCTCGCCGACGAGCGCCGGCTGCCGCTGGTCGCCACCAACGAGTGCTTCTTCGCCACGGCCAAGATGCACGAAGCGCACGACGCCCTGCTGTGCATCGCCGAGGGCCGCCAGGTCAGCGAGGCCGCGCGCCGCCGGGTGACGCCAGAGCACTGGTTCAAGCCGGCCCGCGACATGCGCCGCCTGTTCCGCGACCTGCCGGACGCCTGCGACAACACCCTGGCGGTCGCGCGGAGCTGCGCCGTCATGGCCGAGACCCGCAAGCCGCTGCTGCCGATGTGCCCGAAGGTGCGGCCCGGCCAAACCGAGGACGAGACCGTCCGCGCCATGGCGCGCGAGGGCCTGGTGCATCGCATGGACGCGCTCGGCGCCGACCCGGCCACCCGCGCCGTCTACGCCGAACGGCTGGAGTACGAGCTGGGCGTCATCGCCGGCATGGGTTTCCCCGGCTATTTCCTGATCGTCGCCGACTTCATCCAATGGGCGAAGGCGCAGGGCATCCCCGTTGGGCCGGGCCGCGGCTCGGGCGCGGGGTCGGTGGCGGCGTGGGCGCTCACGATCACCGACCTCGATCCGCTGCGCTGGGGGTTGTTGTTCGAGCGCTTCCTCAACCCCGAACGTGTCTCGATGCCGGACTTCGACATCGACTTCTGCCAGGACCGCCGCGATGAGGTGATCGACTACGTGCGCCGCGAGTACGGCGCCGACCGGGTTGCGCAGATCATCACCTTCGGAAAACTCCAGGCACGGGCCGCGGTGCGGGACGTGGGCCGCGTGATGGGCCTGCCGTTCGGCCAGGTGAACCGCGTGGCCGAGCTGATCCCCAACAACCCCGCCCATCCCGTCACCCTGTCCCAGGCCATCGACGGCGAGAGGCGCCTGCAGGAGATGCGCGACGGCGACGAGAGCGTGCGCCGCCTGTTGGAAGTGGCGTTGCAGTTGGAGGGGCTGTATCGCCACGCCAGCACGCACGCCGCCGGGCTGGTGATCGGCGACCGGCCGCTGATCGACCTCGTGCCGCTGTATCGCGACCCTAAGGCCGATACGCTGGTGACGCAGTACTCCATGAAGTACGTGGAGCAGGCTGGACTGGTGAAGTTTGACTTCCTTGGCCTGACGACGCTGACGATCTTGCAGCGGGCCGTGGCGATCCTGCATGGGCTTGGCGTCCCGGTGGACCTCGACCGCCTGCCGCTCAACGACCCCAAGACCTACGAGATGCTGTCCCGCGGCGACGGCGGCGGGGTGTTCCAGTTCGAAAGCCAGGGCATGCGCGACGTGCTGCGGCAGATGCGCCCGGACCGGTTCGAGGACCTGATTGCCGCCGTGGCGCTGTACCGGCCAGGTCCGATGGCCAACATCCCCGACTATTGCCGCCGCAAGCACGGCGAAGCGTGGGAGGCGCCGCATCCCGAACTTCGCGAAATCCTGGGTGAGACCTTTGGGATCATGGTCTATCAGGAACAGGTCATGCAGATTGCGCAGACCATGGCGGGGTACAGCCTGGGCAGCGCCGACTTGCTGCGCCGCGCGATGGGCAAGAAAATCCGGGCGGAGATGGAGCAGCAGCGGCAAATCTTCACCACCGGCGCCACGGCCCGCGGCATTCCGCCGGCGAAGGCGACCGAGGTTTTCGACCTCATGGCCAAGTTCGCCGACTACGGCTTCAACAAGAGCCACGCCGCCGCCTACGCCCTGCTGTCCTACCAAACGGCTTGGCTGAAGGCGAACCATCCCGCCGCCTTCCTGGCCGCGTGCATGAACCTGGCGCTCGGCAACACCGACAAGATCGCGGCGCTGCGCCAGGAGGCCGAGCGCACCGGCATCCGCGTGCTGCCCCCCGACATCAACCAATCCGGCGCGGAGTTCCGGGTCGAGGTGGCGCCGGACGGCACCCAGGCGATCCGTTACGCCCTGGCCGCGGTCAAGCGGATTGGCTTCGTCGCCATGCAGGCCCTGGTCGCGTCCCGCGGCGACCGCCCGTTCGCCGACCCGGCGGATTTCGCCGCCCGCGTCGACCCGCGCCCGCTCAGCAAGTCGCAAATCGAGAACCTGGCCAGGGCCGGCGCCTTCGACAGCATCATGCCCAACCGGGCCCAGATGTCCGCCGCCGCCGAGACGCTGCTGCGCCGGGCGCAGGCCCGTGCGGAGGAGGCTGAGACCGGCCAGTCCGGCCTGTTCGGCGGTGGCCCCACGCCAGAGCCGTTGCGGCTGCCGCCTTTGCCCGACTGGCCGCCTATGGAGCGGCTGGGCTATGAGGCCGAGGCTGTTGGTTTCCACCTCACGGCGCATCCGCTCGATAGCTATGGCCCGGTGTTGAAGCGGCTTGGCGTGGTCCCGTCCAGCCAGATGGAGGCTCGTGCCCTTGCTGGCGCGACTCGGGTGCGCATGGCCGGCTGCGTGGTGGCGTCGAAGGAGCGCACGACCCGCACCGGCAGCCGGATGGCGTGGGTGCGGCTCTCGGACCAGGGCGGCAGCTTTGAGGTGACGATGTTCAGCGAGGTGCTGGCCGGGGCGCGCGACGCCCTGAAGGCGGGCAACGCGGTGCTGGTCGGCGTGGACCTGCGGCTGGAGGGCGACAGCCTGCGGGTGACGGCCGCCGATTGCATGTCGCTGGAGCAGGCGGCGAGCGATGCCGGCGCTGGGATACGCATTTGGCTCGACCGGACAGAAGCCGTTCCGCATATCCGGGCGATCCTTGCCCGCGAGGGCAGGGGGAAGGGGCGGGTGACATTGGTGCCGCGCATTGATGCCGCGCAGGCTGTGGAAATCATGATCCCCGGCGGCTTCCAGGTGACGCCGCGGCTGGCGCAGGCGCTGAAGGTGGTGCCAGGGGTGGAGCGGGTGGAGGAGGTTTGACCGGGACGGTTCGGGTCTATCGAGCTGTTTCGTCGGCTGAACTGCAACTCTTGTCGTTCTAACCGACCTTCTTTTAAGGTTGGGGGCGCTCGAATTCTTGGGACCGTGATGAAGGCACTTCCCGATATCGTTGCGATAATTGAGCTTGCTTTCCTCGGCCAAGGCGGCCGTGTTTCCCCAATGCCGGCCCGCTGGTTCGGTTGCGTCATGGTTGTGAACGGCCGTAACCACGACGTACGGCTCAGGCTTGCGCAGCCTTTGCAACCCGGCGAGTCCCGCCGGTTGGGCATCGACTTCCTCGATCCAGGCACAGCGCTCGCCCACATCCGAACTGGAACGACATTTGGCTTATGGGAGGGGCGGATCGTCGGTCAGGGAACGGTCGAAGTCATCGAGGTCGCGCCTGTCCTGGCCCAATAACTCGGGCCGCAACCTCGTCTGCCGGCTTGCACTTCCCCCCGCGTTCCGCCATATCCCACACGCTCGCGACCGTCGCGGGTAATTCACACGCAGGGCGCCTTTCCCTGGGATTTATCCCCCCAGGTTCCGGTGCCGCATGGCTCGGCCCTGCGGAGGATCAACCGGACCACTGGAAAGGACACGCTCATGGCGATGCCCGACTTTACCTTGCGTCAGCTTCTCGAAGCCGGCGTCCATTTCGGCCACCATACCCGGCGCTGGAACCCGCGCATGGGGCCCTATATCTTCGGCGTACGCAACCAGGTCCATATTATCGACCTGCAGCAGACCGTGCCGATGCTGGACCGCGCGCTCCGCGCCGTCCGCGACGTGACCGCCGCCGGTGGCCGCGTGCTGTTCGTCGGCACCAAGCGCGCCGCCGCGGAGTACGTGGCGGACAGCGCCAAGCGCTGCGGCCAGTACTACGTGAACCACCGCTGGCTCGGCGGCATGCTGACCAACTGGAAGACCATCACCGGCAGCATCAAGCGCCTGCGCCAGATCGAGGAGATGCTCGGCGGCGACGTGCAGGGCCTGACCAAGAAAGAGGTGCTGGACATCACCCGCGACCAGGAGAAGCTGGAGCGCGCGTTGGGCGGCATCAAGGACATGGGCGGCCTGCCGGACATCCTGTTCATCATCGACACCAACAAAGAAAAGCTGGCGGTCGAGGAGGCCAACAAGCTTGGCATCCCCGTGATCGCCGTGCTGGACAGCAATTCGGACCCGCAGGGCGTAACCTACCCGATCCCCGGCAACGACGACGCGATCCGGGCGATCACCATGTACTGCGACCTGGTGGCCGGCGCCGTGCTGGACGGCATCAGCGCCGAGATGGTGGCGAGCGGCCGTGACCTGGGCGCCGCCGAGGAGCTGCCGCCCGAGGCGATGCCGCTGCCGGAGGCTGCGGCCCCGGCTGAACAGCCGGCGGCGTAGGGAGGAACCACGATGGCTGAGATCACAGCGGCGGCGGTCAAGGAACTGCGCGAGAAGACCGGCGCCGGCATGATGGACTGCAAGCGGGCGCTGACCGAGAGCGGCGGCGACGCCGAGGCCGCGTTCGACTGGCTGCGCAAAAAGGGCCTCTCGGCCGCGGCGAAAAAGAGCGGTCGTGTGGCCGCCGAGGGCCTGGTTGGCGTGGCGAGCATGGCCAACAAGGCGGCGATGGTCGAGGTCAACGCCGAGACCGATTTCGTCGCCCGCAACGAGACCTTTCAAGCGCTGGTGCAGACCGTGGCGCAGATCGCGCTCGAAGTCGGCGATGACGTGGAGGCCATCCGCGCCGCGCCGTTCCCCGGCACGGGCCGCACCGTCGCCGAGGAGCTGACGCACCTTGTGGCGACCATCGGCGAGAACATGAACCTGCGCCGGGCCAAGGTGCTGGCAGTGCCGCACGGCGTTGTCGCGACCTACGTCCACAATGCGCTGAAGCCCGGCCTGGGCAAGATCGGCGTGCTGGTCGCGGTCGAGAGCGCCAACGAGCAATCGGCGTTGGAGACCCTAGGCCGTCAGGTCGGCATGCACGTCGCCGCCACCCGGCCAGACGCGCTCGACGTGGACGCCGTCGACCCAGCAGCGCTGGAGCGCGAAAAGGCCGTGTTGACCGAGCAAGCCCGCGCCTCCGGCAAGCCCGACGCCATTATCGAGAAGATGGTCGAAGGCCGCATCCGGAAATACTATGAGGAGGTGGTGCTGCTGGAGCAGGTCTGGGTGCATGACGGCGAGAGCCGGGTGCGCGCGGTGGTGAAAAAGGCCGGCGCGACATTGGCTGGCTTCGAGCGCTTCCAGCTTGGCGAGGGTATCGACAAGCAGAGCGGCGACTTTGCCGCCGAGGTCGCCGCTGCGGCCGGCATTGCATCCGAGCCACCGCCGACGCCGTAGTTTAGCCACTCACCGGTCTGAACTTGTGGGGGGCGGCGCCACGATCTAGCGTGCCGCCGCCCTGACCCTAAAGGACTACATGCCAAACCAGCCCACCTACAAGCGCGTCCTGCTCAAGGTGTCCGGGGAGGCGCTGATGGGCCGGCGAGAGTACGGGCTCGACACCGACACGCTGGCGCGCATCGCGATTGACGTAGGCGATGTCGTGCAGATGGGCGTGCAGGTGTGCCTGGTGATCGGCGGCGGCAACATCTTCCGCGGCATCTCCGCTGCGGCCGGCGGCATGGACCGGGCGCAGGCCGACTACATGGGCATGCTCGCGACCGTTATGAACGCGCTGGGGATGCAGAGCGCGCTGGAGCGGCGCGGTGTCCCCACCCGCGTGCAGTCGGCGATCCCGATGAGCAGCGTGTGCGAGCCGTATATCCGGCGCCGGGCCGAGCGGCACATGGAAAAGGGCCGGGTGGTGATCTTCGCCGCCGGAACCGGCAACCCGTTTTTCACCACGGACACTGCCGCCGCCTTGCGCGCCGCCGAGATGAACTGCGACCTCTTGCTGAAGGGGACCCAGGTGGACGGGGTGTACTCCGCCGACCCACGCAAGGTGCCCGGCGCGGAACGCTATGACGAGCTGACGTACCTTGAGGTGCTGTCCCGCGACCTGGGCGTGATGGACGCGGCTGCGATCAGCCTTGCGCGCGAGAACGGCTTGCCGATCATCGTCTTCAACATCCATGCGTCCGGTGCGTTCGCGCAGGTGATGCGCGGAGAGGGCCGCTTCACCCGTATCATCGAACCCCACTAGCCCAAACCAGGGGAGACCTCTCTGTGCCTGCTGACCTGACTGCCCTCAAATCGGACTTGACGCGCCGCATGGACGGCGCGCTTGAGACGCTGCGCCGCGACTTCGGCGGCCTGCGCACCGGCCGCGCCAGCCCGGCGCTGCTGGAACCCGTGAAGGTCGAGGCCTACGGCACCGAGGTGCCGATCACCCAGGTCGGCACCATCGGCGTGCCGGAGCCGCGGATGATCACGGTGCAAGTTTGGGACCGTACCCTGGTCGGCGCCGTAGAGCGCGCGATCCGGGACAGCGGGCTGGGGCTCAATCCGGGTTCGGACGGCCAGGTGGTCCGCGTGCCGATCCCGCAGTTGACAGCAGAGCGCCGGGGCGAGCTGGCGAAGGCAGCCGGGCGCTATGCCGAGGGCGCGCGGGTGGCGATCCGCGGCGTGCGGCGGGACGGCATGGACCAGATCAAGGCGTTCGAGAGAAAGAGCGAGATCAGCGAAGACGAGATGAAGGACTGGTCCGACCAGGTCCAGAAGCTGACGGACGGCTATATCAGGCGCATCGACGAGTCTCTGTCCGACAAGGACCGGGAAATCCGGCAGGTCTGACAGCATGGCCCTCGGCAAGCCGGACTTGCAGCCGCTCGCGTCCGCCCCGGCGGGACCGCCGCCGCCGCAGCATGTCGCCGTGATCATGGACGGCAACGGCCGCTGGGCCGCCGCGCGCGGCCTGCCGAGGGCTGCCGGGCACCGCGCCGGGGCGCAGGCCGTGCGCCGCACGATCGAGGCTGCGATCGAGGCCGGCGTCGGCTGGCTCACGCTCTACGCCTTTAGCAGCGAGAACTGGCGGCGGCCGGCGGACGAGGTGCTGGAGCTCACCGGCCTGCTGCGCCACTATATCCGCCAGGAGCTGGCCGAGCTTTCCAGCCAGGGCGTACGGGTGCGGGTAATCGGCGACCGCACGCGGTTCGAGCCGGACACCAGGGCCGAGCTTGACCGCGCCGAACGCACGACGCTCGGCAACACGCGGCTGAACCTGAACATCGCGCTGTCCTACGGCGCGCGGGACGAGATCGCCGCCGCTGCCCGTGCCGCCGCGCAGGCCGCCGCCGACGGCACGCTCGACCCGGCGTCGCTGACCGTCGAGCGCTTCGAGCGCTTCCTGTCCACCGCCGGGATGCCGGACCCGGACCTGATGGTCCGCACGTCCGGCGAGCACCGGCTGTCGAATTTCCTGCTGTGGCAGTCGGCCTATGCCGAGCTGGTGTTCCTGGACGTGCTGTGGCCCGACTTCGGCCCTGCCGAGTTCAATGACGCCCTGGCCGAGTTCGCCCGGCGCGAGCGCCGGTTTGGCGCCCGTCCTGCCTGAAAGAATGAAGGGCAGGACCCCTCCTGCCGTGCGTTGGGGCGACCTCCGCAAGCGTGCGCTCTCCGCCGCCCTGTTGGCGCCGGCGGCGCTGGCCTGCATCTGGCTCGGCGCCGATGCCTGGACGGCGTTGATGGCGGTGGCGGCGGGCGGCCTCGCCTACGAGTGGGTGGCGCTGTGCAACGAGCGGCCCTGGCGCATGCCGGGTGTGGCCGTGCCCGCTTTCGTGCTGCTGGCCGGCTTGGTCGCGGTGATGGACCGTGAGCGCTGGGCGCTTGTTGTCTTGGGCGTGGGCGCTGTGTTGGCTTGGCGGCTCGGCCGGCGCCGCGCGCTGGGCGCCGGCGTGCTGTATGTCGGCCTGGCAAGCGTCGCCCTGATCTGGCTGCGTGGCGACGGCGCGGCAGGGCGGGCAAACGTGTTGTTCCTGGTCGTCGTGGTTTGGGCGAGCGACATCGGCGCCTACGCCGCCGGGCGGCTGCTCGGGGGTCCGAAGCTGGCGCCCGCGATCTCTCCGGGCAAGACATGGGCCGGGGCGGCGGGCGGGCTGCTCGCGGCCATGCTGGTGGGCGAGGCGGCGGGGCAGGCGTTGGGCACGGCTGCGCACGGCCGGGCCGCGCTGGTGGCCGCGCTGCTCGGGATGGCGGCGCAGGGCGGGGACCTGCTCGAAAGCGCGCTCAAGCGGCGCTTCGGCGTCAAGGACTCCGGCCGGTTGATTCCTGGGCATGGTGGATTGCTGGACCGGCTGGACGGGCTGCTGACCGCCGCGCCGGCCGCGGCCGGACTGGCGTTGTTGTTGGGACGGGGAGTGGTGCTATGGCAATAATAGCAGGGGAATTAACCGCATCAGACGTGCGGACCGTCTCGGTGCTGGGCAGCACCGGCAGCGTCGGCGTCAGCACGGTTGATCTTTTAGCCGCCAACCCGGCCCGTTTCCGCGTGCGTGCCCTGGTCGGTGGCCGCAACGCCCCGTTGCTGGCGGAGCAGGCTCGGCTGTTGCACGCCGAGCTCGCCGTGATCGCCGAGCCGTCGCACCATGCAGCGCTCGACGCGGCGCTGGCCGGCAGCGGCATCCAGACCGCGAGCGGCGACGCGGCGGTGCTGCAAGCGGCAGCATTGCCGGTGGATTGGACGATGGCTGCCATCACCGGCGCCGCCGGCCTGCCCAGCACCTTGGCCGCTATCAGCCGTGGCGGCGCGGTGGCGCTGGCCAACAAGGAGGCCCTGGTCTGCGCCGGCGAGGTCATGCTCCGCGCCGTGCGGGACGCGGGCGCCACGCTGCTGCCGGTCGACTCCGAGCACAACGCCATCTTCCAGGCGATGGCCGCGGACAAGCGGGATTCGGTCGAGCGCATCGTGCTGACGGCGTCCGGCGGCCCGTTCCGCCTTTCGACCCCCGAGGAGATGGCCCGCGCCACGCCCGAGGCCGCGCTGCGCCACCCCGTATGGTCGATGGGCGCCAAAATCAGCATCGACTCGGCGACCATGATGAACAAGGGGCTGGAGCTCATCGAGGCCGCGCGCCTGTTCGCGATGGACGAGAGCGAGATCGGCGTCCTGGTGCATCCGCAATCCGTGGTTCACGGCCTCGTCTACTACCGCGACGGCAGTGTGCTGGCGCAGATGGGCGCACCCGACATGCGCATCCCGATCGCGCATGCGCTGGCGTGGCCCGGCCGCCTCGGCACCACGTCGCCCCGGCTGGACCTGGCGGCGCTCGGTACGCTGGAGTTCCATGCGCCCGATCCGGTGCGCTTTCCGGCGCTCCGGTTGGCGCGGGACGCCTTGCGGGCAGGCGGCGGCGCACCCACAATCCTGTCTGCTGCGAACGAGGTGGCGGTTGAGGCCTTTCTGGGCCGCCGCCTCCGGTTCGACCAGATTGCGGCTTTGGTGGAGGCGGTGCTTGAGCGCCTTGGTAGCCATGCCGCCGATAGCCTCGATGCAGTGCTGGACCTGGATGCGTCCGCCCGGCGCGCTGCCCACCGGATTGCCGCCGCCAAAGCGGCCTAAGGACGTTATACGATGCTGATGATCCCCAATGTTGCCCGTAGCGTCGCCGCCTTCGTCGTGGTGCTCGGTGTCTTGGTGTTCTTGCATGAGATGGGCCACTACCTCGCCGCCCGCTGGCGCGGCGTCTATGTGGAGGCGTTCTCGATCGGCTTCGGCCGCTCCATCGCCAGTTGGACCGACCGGTTGGGCACGGTCTGGAAGCTGGCCTGGCTGCCGCTCGGCGGCTACGTGAAGCTGCACGGGCAGGAGCGCCCGGAGGACGTGGCGGACGACGTGCGCGCCCGCTGGCAGCCAGGGCGGACGTTCCATGAGAAGTCCGTCCTGTCTCGCGCGATCGTGGTGGCGGCTGGCCCGGTTGCCAACTTCCTGCTCGCGGCCGTGCTGTTCGCCGGGCTGTTCGGCACGGTGGGCCGCCCGGTTTCGGTTCCGGTCATCGGCGACGTGGTGGCCGACGGCGCGGCGGCAAGGGCCGGGCTGCGCGCGGGAGACCGGGTTGAGGCTATCGACGGTGCGACCGTCTCGAAGTTCGAGGACATCCAGCGGATTGTTTCGGCCAACCCCGACCGCGAGCTCAGCCTGCGCATCCTGCGCGACGGGCAGGAACAGACCGTTTCCGTGACGGCGGGCGGGCGGGACGGCGGCCAGGGGCGGCGCGTGGGATTGCTCGGCGTGCGCGGCGGCAGCACGGAGTTCACCAAGCTGAACCCGGCACAGGCGGTCGTGGCCGGCATTGAGCAGACCTGGGACATCACGGCGCAAACGGTCGCTGGGCTGGGCCAGATGTTGAGCGGCGCCCGGACGACGGACGAACTGGGAGGGCCGCTGCGGATCGCCCAGCTTTCGGGCCAGGTGGCGCAGCTTGGCTTGTCGAGCCTGATCAGCTTCATTGCGGTGCTGTCGGTCAACTTGGGCCTGATCAACCTGTTCCCGATCCCGATCCTGGATGGCGGGCACCTGCTGTTCTATCTGGTCGAGGCCGTCCGTGGCCGCCCGTTGCCGCCGCGTGCCCAGGAATATGGCTACCGCGCCGGCTTTGCCGTGCTGGCCTGCCTGTTCGTGTTTGCGACTTGGAACGACCTGACCCACCTCGGGCTGTTTCGATGGGTCACTGGGCTGATCGGCTAGCAGGGCCGGAACCAAGGGGTTACTGCCCGGCTTGAAGAGCCGGCCTTCACGGGACTTGGCGTAGGGCGGCGTAGCGTTTACAACGCCGGGGCTGTCGCTGAGGGGGCGGTTTCCATCGCGCTTCAGTCCTGGAGGGCCTGCCTGTTGTCTCGAATACGCGCCATGTTGCTCGCGACCGCCTGCCTTGTCCCAATCGTTG
>JAABUP010000728.1_pt1 | contig 66776 bp, 64 predicted proteins | sample 5559201 | NCBI WGS metagenome assembly JAABUP01 (sample SAMN10711887, study PRJNA513373) | rock metagenome | isolation source: Antarctica rocks | place: Antarctica
ATGGACGGCGCCTTCGAGCACGCCGACAACCATGGCGGCGGTGGGCTCATCACCAACGGCGACACGCAGTGGATGACCGCGGGCGGCGGCGTGCTGCACATCGAGCGGCCCCCCGAGGCGCTCGTCGCGTCGGGCGGGCTGTTCCACGGTCTGCAGCTGTGGGTGAACCTGCCCCGGGCGCAGAAGTGGGTGCAGCCGCGCTACCAGGACCTGCGGGCCGGCCAGGCCGCGCTGGTGACCAGCGCCGACGCCGGGGCGCTCGTTCGCGTCATCGCGGGGGAGATCGCGGAAACCTCGGGTGCCCGCCACGTTGGCCCGGGTTCCACCTACACCCCGATCACGATGGCGCACGCGTCGATCGAGCCCGGCGCGCAGCTGCACGTCCCCTGGGACCGCGCCCAGAATGCGCTGGTCTACGTCCTGTCGGGCGACGGCGCGGTCGGCGCCGAGCGTCGGGCCGTGCACACCGGGCAGCTCGTCGTGTTCGGCCCCGGCGAGTCGCTGCGGGTCGCCGCCGACGCCGGCCAGGAGGGGCGCCACCCCAAGCTCGACGTGGTGCTACTCGGAGGTCGCCCGATCCGCGAGCCGGTCGCCTGGGGCGGACCGTTCGTCATGAACACCCGTGAGGAGGTCCACGAGGCGTTCGCCGACTTCCGGTCCGGGCGCCTCGGAGCCGTCCCGGCCGACCGCGTGCCCCACGCCGCCGCCTCGGGCGGCGGGGTGCGCTCCACCGGCTGATCGAAGCTGATCAGTGGTCGGCGAGCCAGCGCCGGGTGAACTGGGTCTCGGAGCCGAGCAGGACGCCGACCTGCTCGGCCACCACGGACTCGATCCGGCTGCCGACCATCGGCACCGGCACCCTCGTCGTGCCTCGCAACACGAGCGCCGAGCGGCCGGGGCCGGTGTCGGTGAGCTCCTGCGAGCCGGAGATCGAACCGGGGAGTCCGCGGACGGTGACCTCGACGTCGACGCTCCACCCGCCGGCGTCCCGGGGGTGCCACTGCTCCACCCGGTCGAGCACGAGGTCCTCGCCGGTGAATCGCCGCACGACCGAGGGCAGGAACTCCACTCCGACGCCCTGGCGCAGGGCGATCCGCGCCCGGGGGCCGTCGACGGCGTGCTCGACGAGCGCGGCGTCCACGCCGCCCATCTCCTTCAGGCGCGCCGCGAGGTGCTCCGCGTCGACGAGGACGCGGTAGACGTCCTCGGCCGGGGCGTCGAACTGCGCACGATGCTCGATCGGTCGGGGCACGGGCGCCGACGCTACCGTCGGGGGTGATGAGCTCCGCGACTCCGGCGATCCCCGTCCCGGCTGCACCGATCCCGTCCCCCCGCGACCTGGCGGCGTTCACGACCCTGCGCCTCGGCGGGCCGCCACGACGGCTCGTGCGGGCGACGAGCGCCGACGAGGTCGTCGACGCGCTCCGCGCCGTCGAGGCCGCGGGGGAGCGGCTGCTGGTGATCGGGGGCGGCTCGAACCTCGTCGTCGCCGACGCCGGGTTCGACGGCACGGTGCTGCTGCTCGGCGAGCGCGGCCACACGGTCGAGCCCGCCGAGGACGGCGACGACGGATCGGTGGTCGTCCGGGTCGCGGCCGGCGAGGACTGGGACGAGCTGGTCGCGGCGACCGTTGCCGCGGGTCTCGGCGGTCTCGAGTGTCTGTCGGGCATCCCGGGCAGCACCGGGGCGACCCCGGTGCAGAACGTGGGCGCCTACGGCGTCGAGGTCGCCGACCGGCTCGTGGACGTCGAGCTCGTCGACCGCCGGAGCGCCGTCCGCTCGTGGGTCCCCGCCGCCGACCTCGGTCTGGGCTATCGCACCAGCCGGCTCAAGCTCCCCCCGGAGCGTGCGCGCGAGATCGTGCTCACGGTGCGCTTCCGGCTGCACGACGACGGGCTGTCCGCGCCGATCCGCTACGGCGAGCTCGCCCGCGTCCTCGAGGTGGAGCCGGGCGCCCGCGCCCCCGTCGCGGCCGTGCGCGAGGCCGTGCTCGCGCTGCGACGGGGCAAGGGCATGGTACTCGACGCCGACGACCACGACACGTGGAGCGCGGGCTCGTTCTTCACCAACCCCGTCGTCGAGACCGCCGGCGCCGACGCGGTGGCCCGCCGTTGCGCCGACGCGGGGCTTGCCCCGATCACGGCCTGGCCGACGGCCGACCCGGGCCGGGTCAAGCTCTCCGCGGCCGCGCTGATCGAGCGCGCCGGGGTACCCCGCGGGCACCCCGGGCCCGACTCCCCGGTCCGCGTGTCCACCCGGCACACACTCGCCCTGACCCACCGCGGGGGCGGCAGCACCGCGGAGCTCCTCGCGCTCGCCCGCGATGTCCGCGACAGCGTGCGCGAGCGTTTCGGCGTCGTCCTGGTGCCCGAACCGGTCCTCGTGGGGTGTGCGCTGGACCCCGAGACCGCCTCGTGACCTCCGATCCGGCAACGCGAAGGTGGGCCGCGCGTCGTCCGGACGTGACGCAGGGCGATGCCCGAATGTCGGCGTGTGATGGGACGATGGCGGGACGTGGCGGACCGGACGGAACCGCACGTGCGAGGCGGGGGGAATGCATGAGCTGGTCGGAGAGCGGAAGCCGAGGACCCGGCGCGCGCCGTGTCGGGGCGCTCGTGGTCGCGGTCCTGGCGGGGCTCGCCCTGCTCGTGGGCTGCGCGGCGCCGGCCGGGACGGGCGGGGCGGGCGGCGGCACCGGCCCGGCCTCCGGCGTCGAGGCCGCCCCAATCGCAGTGGCGTACGAGCCGGGCGTGAACGCCGCGGACGTCTCGCCCGCGGCGCCGGTCGCGGCCAGCGTCCCGGACGGGTCGCTGCGCGACGTGACGCTGACCGGCGACGAGGGGCCCGTGCCCGGCGCCGTGTCGCCGGACGGTAAGCGCTGGGCGGTCACGGCCCCGCTGGCCTACGACAGCACCTACACGTGGTCGGGGACGGTGACCGCGCCCGACGGGCGCACCAGCCCCCTGGGCGGGACGTTCCGGACGCTCAAGCCCGAGCAGCAGGTCCGCGGCACGCTGAACATCGGCGACGGGCGCGCGGTCGGGGTCGCCGCGCCCATCGAGATCCAGTTCGACGCACCGGTGCAGGACAAGGCCGCGGTGGAGCGGGCGCTCTCGGTGACCACCTCGACACCCGTCGAGGGCTCGTGGGGCTGGCTGCCCGACCAGGACGGCGGTTCCCGCGTGCACTGGCGCCCGAAGGAGTACTGGCCGTCGGGCACGAAGGTCGACGTCGCGGCGAACCTGCTCGGCGTCAACGTCGGCGGCGGCGCATACGGCAAGGCCAACCTGACCACCTCGTTCTCCATCGGCCGCTCGCAGATCGTCAAGGCCGACACGCAGAGCTTCCGGATGGTGGTCATCCGCGACGGCAAGCAGGTCATGGACGTCCCCGCCTCCTACGGGCTCGGCAGCGACCCGCAGCGCAACACCCGCTCGGGCGTCCACGTGGTCACCGAGAAGTTCACCGACAAGCGGATGACCAGCCAGCAGTACGGCTACGACGTCATGGAGAAGTGGGCGGTGCGGATGAGCAACAACGGCGAGTTCATCCACGCCAACCCGGCGTCTTCGGGCGCGCAGGGGTCCGACAACGTCACCCACGGCTGCGTCAACCTTTCCACCACCGACGCGAAGGCCTACTACGACACCGCGCTCTACGGAGACCCCGTGGAGGTCACCGGGTCGGGCGTGAACCTGTCGGCCCGCGACGGCGACATCTATGACTGGGCGCTCCCGTACACCGAGTGGAAGACCTACTCCGCCCTGATGTGACTCGTACTCAGGTGCGGCGATGGGCCCGCATCCCGGTGGCCTGGTCGCGCGGCTTGATCACCAGCTGGTCGATGTTGACGTGCGACGGTCGACCCATCACGAAGGCGACGGTCTCGGCCACGTCCTGCGCGGTCAGGGGGGTCAGACCGTCGTAGACCTTGTCGGCACGCTCGGCGTCGCCGTCGAAGCGCACGAGGGAGAACTCGGTCTCCACCAGCCCGGGCGCGATCTCGGTGAACCGCACCGGCTCGCCGAGCATCTCCCCGCGCAGCGTACGGTGCAGGGCACCCTCGGCGTGCTTCGCCGAGGTGTAGCCCGAGCCGCCGTCGTAGACCTCGAGGGCGGCGATCGAGGTGATGGTGACGACGTGCCCGTCGCCGGAGTCGACCAGCGCGGGCAACAGCGCGCGGATCATGCGCAACGTGCCGAGCACGTTCGACTCCCACATCCAGCGCCAGTGCTCCTCGTCGGCGTCGAGGACCCGCTCGGTGCCCTTCGCGCCGCCCGCGTTGTTGACGAGCCCGCGCAGCGGGCCCAGCTCGCGCACCGCGGCGGCGAAGGACACGACGGAGTCGGGATCGGTGACGTCGAGCGGGAGGGCCGTGCCCCCGACCTCGTCGGCGATCTCGGTGCATCGGTCCGTCCGGCGGGCGCCGAGCACGGGGTGCCACCCGTCGGCGGCCAGGGCGCGGGCGCTGGCGGCTCCGATGCCCGAGCTCGCGCCGGACACGACGACGAGGGGACGAGCGGCGGAGGGGTCGGCGGAGGTCACGATCCGCACCTTAGGACGTGTGTGCCTAAGCTGATCGGTGTGATCCCGGCGGCGACGACGGCGACCGACGCCCTGCTCCCCCCAGGCGGCGCACCTTCACCCGGTGCCGGCCTGTCGGTCGTACGACCCCACGGGCGGCGTCCCCTCCTCGGGCACATGCCGCGGCGCGTGGCCGTCATCTCGCTGCACACCTCGCCGCTCGCGCAGCCGGGCACGGGCGACGCGGGCGGGATGAACGTCTACGTCATGCAGACCGCGCTGCGGATGGCCCGGCGCGGGGTCCAGGTCGAGATCTTCACGCGGGCGACGTCGTCCGATCTGCCGCCCGTCGCCGAGCTGGCTCCGGGAGTCCTGGTGCGCCACGTCGTCGCCGGACCCTACGGCGGGCTCGGCAAGGAGGACCTCCCGAGCCAGCTGTGCGCGTTCACGGCGGGGGTGCTGCGCGACGAGGCCCTCCACGAACCGGGCTGGTACGACGTGGTGCACAGCCACTACTGGCTGTCCGGGCAGGTCGGGTGGTTGGTGCGCGACCGCTGGGGGGTCCCGCTCGTGCACACCGCCCACACCCTGGCCAAGGTCAAGAACGCGGCGCTGGCCGAAGGGGACACCCCGGAGCCGCTCTCCCGGGTCGTCGGCGAGGAGCAGGTGGTGGCCGAGGCGGACCGTCTCGTCGCGTCCACCGCCGCCGAGGCCGACGACCTCGTCGCCGCCTACGGCGCCCACCCCGAGACGGTCCGCACCATCGCGCCCGGCGTGGACCTGCAGACCTTCACTCCTCCGACGCACCGCCCGGCGGTTCGGGCCGGGCTGGGCCTGGCCCCCGACGACGTGGCGCTCGCCTTCGTCGGGCGCATCCAGCCGCTCAAGGGCCCGGACGTGCTGCTGCGGGCGGTGGCGGAGATGCGCGCGCGTCGACCGGGGCTGCGGGCGCGGCTGCGCGTCCTCGTGGTCGGCGGGCCGTCGGGAACCGGTCTCGCCGAGCCCCGCGCCCTCGCCGACCTGGCCCGCTCGCTGGGTATCGAGGACGCGGTCCGCTTCCTCCCGCCGCGGACCGGGGAGGCCCTCGCCGACGTCTACCGGGCCGCCGACGCCGTCGCGGTGCCGAGCCACTCGGAGTCCTTCGGGCTGGTGGCCCTGGAGGCGCAGGCGTGCGGAACGCCGGTCGTGGCCGCCGCCGTCGGGGGGCTGCCCGTCGCCGTCGCCGACGGCCGCTCGGGGGTCCTGGTCGGTGACCACACCGCGGCGTCGTGGGCCTCGGCCCTGGAGCTGGTCGCGCTCGACCCGTCCGTTCGGGGCCGGCTCGCGGCGGGGGCAATCGAGCACGCCGCGGGGTTCTCCTGGGACCGCACCGCCGACGCGCTGCTCGCCACCTACGCCGACGCCGCCCGCGCCCGCGGTAGGGCCGTCACCCCCCGGGGCGTGGCGGTGTGAGCTCGGAGCGCACCGCCGAGGAGCTGGAGGCCGTGATCGCCGCCGCGCTGGACGAGCGCGAGCTCGCGTACGACCGGCGTGCGCCGGGTCGGCTCTTCGTGACCCTGCCCGGCACCAAGAAGCTGCAGACCAACTGCTGGTTGGTGCTCACGCCCCACGCGCTGCTCGTCGAGGCGTTCGTCTGCCGGCAGCCCGACGAGGAGCACGAGACGGTGTACCGCTGGCTGCTGCAGCGCAACGCCCGCCTCTACGGGGTGCACTACACGATCGACAAGACCGGCGACATCCACCTGGTCGGGCGGGTGGCGCTGCACGCGATCGACGACGCCGAGATCGACCGGGTACTCGGGCAGGTGCTCGAGGCCGCCGACGGCGACTTCAACGTGCTGCTCGAGCTGGGCTTCGCGTCCTCGATCCGGCGCGAGTGGGCCTGGAGGACGTCGCGCGGGGAGTCGCTGGCCAATCTCTCCGCGTTCGCCCACCTCGTCGACGACGAGGCAGGAACGGGAGAGACGGTGTGACCCACCGCCGGCGCCGGGCGGGGGGCGTCCGGCGCCGACGGCGGAAGCGGCAGTCGCCCCGGTGCGGAGGCGGTGCCGTCTTCGCGGGACTCTCCCACCCCCGGTGGTAGGTCACCGAGAACCACACGCCGCCGCAGGACATATCCGGCCCGTTCGAGGGACAGGACGAGGGTCGGCGGATCCGAAGTCGATCTATACCCCTTCTTTACCCTCCGGTACGGTCTCCTGACGGTTCCGCGCCCGGCTCGTCGAGGAGTTCGAGACAATGATCGTCCGCAGCCCGTATCCCGACGTCGACATCCCCGACGTCGGGCTGCCCGATTTTCTCTTCTCCGATCTGGGTGAGCACGCCGGGTCCACGGCCGTCATCGACGGGCCGTCGGGGCGCGAGATGTCGTTCGGGCAGCTCAAGGGTGCGGTCGACCGCTTCGCCGCGGCGCTCGGCGAGCGCGGCCTCGGCCGCGGGGACGTCATCGCCCTCTTCGCGCCGAACAACCCGTACTACCCGGTGGTGTTCCACGGGGCCCTCGCCGCCGGCGTCGCGGTCTCGACGGTCAACGCGCTCTACACCCCCGACGAGGTCGCCTTCCAGCTGCGCGATTCGGGCGCGAAGATGCTGGTCACCGTCTCGGCCTTTCTCGACCGGGCCCGCCGGTCCCTCGCCGAGGACGGCGTGACCGTCGACGAGATGGTCTACATCGACGGCATCCCGGACGGCACGACCGGCGCCGAGGTCCGCGAGTCGGGCCTGCAGGACCTCCTCGCGAGCACCGCCGTGGCCCCCAAGGTCGTCCTCACCGGCGACGACGTGGCCGCGCTGCCGTACTCCTCGGGCACGACGGGGCGCGCCAAGGGCGTCGTCCTCACCCACCGCAACCTCGTGGCCAACCTCGTGCAGGTGCAGGCCATGGGCTCGCACGTGACGCCCGGCTCGAAGATCCTGGCTGTTCTCCCGTTCTTCCACATCTACGGCATGACCTGCATGATGAATCAGGGCATCCACACGCGGGCCGCCGTCGTCACCATGCCGAAGTTCGACCTCGCCGAGTTCCTCCGTGTCGTCTCGCAGCACCAGATCGAACGGGTCTACATCGCCCCGCCCATCGCCGTCGCCCTGGCGAAGCACCCGATGGTCGAGCAGTACGACATCGACTGCATCGACATCGTCTTCTCCGGGGCCGCCGCTCTCGACGCCGAGCTCGGTCACGCCGTTGGCCGGCGCCTCAACACCACGGTGCTCCAGGGCTACGGCATGACCGAGATGAGCCCGGTGAGCCACTGCATGCCCGACGACCGACCCGACATGGACCTCGGCTCCATCGGTGTCGCGCTCCCCAGCATCGAGTGCAAGCTGATCGACGAGGCGGGCGAGGAGGTCGGCCCGGGCGAGCAGGGCGAGCTGCTCTGTCGCGGACCGAACATCATGCGCGAGTACCTCAACAACGCCGACGCGACGGCCGCGACCCTCGACCAGGAGGGGTTTCTGCACACCGGTGACGTCGCGACCGTGAGCGAGGAGGGCGTGTTCCACATCGTCGACCGGGTCAAGGAGCTCATCAAGTACAAGGGCTACCAGGTGCCGCCGGCCGAGCTGGAGGCGCTGCTCCTCACGAACGACAAGATCGCCGACGCCGCGGTCATCGGCGTCAAGGACGACGATGGCGAGGAGATCCCGAAGGCGTTCATCGTGCGGCAGGCCGACAGCGACGAACTCGATGCCGAGGCCGTGATGGCGTTCGTCGCCGAGCGCATCGCGCCGCACAAGAAGGTGCGGCGGGTCGAGTTCGTGGACGAGATCCCGAAGTCGGGGGCGGGGAAGATCCTGCGCAAGGACCTCCGCGCCCGGGAGAAGACCGCCGCGCAGGGTCTCTGACCCCCGGTTTCGGCCCTCTGACCTGCACGAACGCCGAATGACCGATGTGAAGTCTCTGTGAGGCTCCGTAGCGGTGCGGCGTTGTGTCCGGGTTTCCACGGAACAGTCACGGAACAGATCTTGCATAGTCGATCAAGCCTCTCCGCCGAGTAGATCTTGGATGCGGGCGTTGTAGGTGTCCCGTTCGCCGTCGAGGCACTTGGCGTAGACCGACAGCAGGACCTTGACCGAGTGGCCGGCCCGCTCGGCGACCTCCGTCGGCGGGACCCCCGCGTTGAGCCAGGACGACAGCGCGGCGTGGCGGAGGTCGTAAGGGCGGGCGGCCAGCGGTGACGCCGCCTGGGCCGGGCTGAGCCCGATCTCGCGGGCCTGCTTCCACGTCCGCCGCCGGTGATGAGGGCCGGGAACAGCCGGCCGTCGGGCGCGGTGCCGTAGCGGTCGACGTGCTCACGCAGGATCGCCACGAGAGCCGGCGGCGCCGGGACGCGGCGGACGTCCTCGCGGCGCCGGCGCTTGAGGGGTCGACGCTCGGCGTCCCGGGACCGAATTCCCTGCGCTGCTAGCTCGCCGCGATAGCGGGACCGCCGGCGGTTAGCATCGTCAGGCCGTTCGAATTGGGTTTGTCGGGTCAACAGTGCGCACTCGCTTCATCCGTGCGGCCGGCCTTCGTAAGGACGTCGGCTCCGCCGCTGCTATGCGGCGTTGTGGCCGTGGCCTCGACCCAGCGCAACCCGCGATCACGTAGCCACGCGCGGGCACCACCGAGACCGTTTTCCTCGGCGACATCGAGCAGCTCGCATTGTCGCCCGCTGCGCTCGATCCAATCCCATGATTCGCGTTCGATGCCGAGCCGCACGTCCCCTTCGATGTCGTCCTCGGCTAGCTCCTGGTCGCTGCGCTCCTGCCCGAGGCTAGCCAGCTTCCGCAAGTCGTGGCGTCCCCGCGACCACGTGAGCTGTTGCCGGCGCTGAGAGGCTGCTTCCCACTCCCACCATCGCGCCAGGTCCTCCACGCGGTAGGTACCGACCGCGTCCGCAAGCAGTTGCATGGGGGTCCGGCCGCCCTTGCGCCGGCCCTCCTTGTGATGGCTGCCGGTGACCTCATGCGCAACCTTCGTGAAGTAGTCGGCCAGGTCGCCATCTCCGAGGCGGACCTTCCGCATGTCCCAGCCGTGCTCCTCTGAGGCGTCGAACCCATGCCGCTCCAGAGCGCGGGACCACCGGCCGAACGCCAGAGCACCGACGCCCTCGCACACCAGCTCGACCGGGACGTCCTTCGTGAAGCAGAGCAGAGCGTGAATGTGGACGTGCCAGCGGTTGCCGTGGCGGCGCTGGACGCAATCCGGGTTATCGCAGACCTGGAGGCCGTCGGTGACCTCGACGACCTTGGCCCAGCCGAGAAGCCCGCCGAACAGCTCCTTGTCGGCCTGCCACTGCCTGCCTTCGGTGACCGCCTTCCACCCGTCGGCGCAGGCGTCCCAACAGCCCCGCCGCGACCTGTTTTCCGCCTCCTCGATCGAGTCGGCTTCGGCCTGGCGCTCGTCCACGCCCCATCCGAGCGCCTCGGCGTCGTCGCGCTCGGCTTGGGCCTGGCCGAGTTCCTCGAGACGCTGCCGGTCGCGTTCCTCGAGGCGGATCAGACGGTCGGCGTCCTTCTTGCTGAGTTGACCGCGCTCACGGCGATTGCGCCGCGTCTCCAGCAGCGACAGCCGTTCACGGTCGGACATGGACAGCCCGAGCCGGTCGCCGGCCCGGTGGCGCATGTTGAGCGTCAGCATGAACGCCGATCCACTGGCCTCGTCGACGGCGCGCATGACCTGGGACAGCTCGTCGGCCCGGCCGGTGGCGATCTTCGCTGCGCACTGCGGGCACACCCAGACCGAGCCGCACGTCGCCAGCCCGCCGTAGCCAGCAGTTCGCGTCCCGTCGCCGTTCTCGGTCACGGCCAGCGTCGGGCCGGCGCTCGGGTCGGTGCAGTAGCCGCAGCGGCGGACACGGCCGATGCTGGTGATCTTCCGGAGCTGCGCACGGCGAGACCACCGACGTGGCCGCTTGACCCGCGACTGAGCCACGCGCTCGCCCTTCCGGGTACCCTGCTCCTGACGACGGCGGACGTCCGGGGTGAAGGACTGCTCGCCCATTACCGAGAGACCCGCTCACCGGGCACCCCCGAGCGAGACCAGGTGAGTGGTGGGGGCCGGCGCTGACGCGCCTCGGGAGAGCCGGCCACGCTGACGGCCTCGGCGGCAGTGGCGGGGGAGCGGTGGTGGTCGGGGCGGGGTCTCACCCGCGACGACCCGCCCCAGGGCTGCCAGACCGCCCGCACGGCCGCAAGCGCCACGAGGCAGCACAGCCGGCGGCCCTCGACGAGGGAGGCGCTTGCCCCCGCACGAACGCCGCGGCAGGGCAGAGCCCGCGCCGCCGAGGGAGAGACCCCGAGCCGGTCCCATGCGACGGAGGACGTCGTGGCGCAGGTCGATACGGTCGAGGAATGGCGTTGATCGGTCGTGCAGCACGAGCCCTCGCGCGCGCTCCCATCAGGCTCTACGGCGCTGGCTACGGCTTCCTGCTCGGCCACCGGGTCCTGATGCTCGAACACACCGGGCGCAAGAGCGGTCGACCGCGTTTCGTCGTGCTCGAGGTCGTGCGCCGGCTCTCCGGCGACCGCTACGTCATCGCCTCCGGGATGGGCGGGACCGCGGACTGGTACCGCAACGTCGCCCAGGAACCCCGAGTGCACGTCTCGGTCGCACGACTCCACCGTGTTCCGGCCACCGCACGACGGCTCGACCAGGACGAAGCCCGCGCCACTCTGGAGGCGTATCGAGCTGAGCGACCTGGGACATGGCGGTTCCTCAGGCCGGTCATCTCGCGCGTCATCGGCCGGCCCGGGCAGACCGACGAGGAACTGTTCACCTCCGTGCCGCTGGTCGAGCTGACCCTCGACATGAGCGGATGACAGGCACCGTCCGGCACCACCCGTCCGCGGACCACGGAACCACCACGGAACAGAATCACGATCGTGGGCTCCCGGGTGACGGGTTTCCGCAGGTGAAGCGCTGTAGACCGTGATCGTCCGAGGTCCTGCGCAAGGACCTCCACGCTCGCGAGAAGGCCTCCGCCTGACCGCTCCGACCAGCGCCACAACGGCGGAACGGGTCTTGTATAGCCGGTCGAGCCTACCCGCGAGTGGATCTCATCGGCGGCCACGCTGACCTGTTTCCAATCGCGCATCTCCGGGCCTCGGTCCCAGGTCAGCGAGCGCCGCACCGCCTGAACGGCAGGGCGGAGTGCGACGCCTGGCGCGCTCGCACCCTGCGGCGAGTCGATACGCTGACAGCGTGTCGCGACCCTCCGACCTCGAAGCGCGCCTGGCCGCCCCGGAAGCGCGCGTCGAGGTGGTGGCCGCCGACGCCACGGCTGCCCGGCACCTGGCCGCCGCCCGCGATTGCGGCCTCGCCGACCTCGGCGTGAAGGTCGACGCAAAACCGCTCAGCGATCAACGCTTTCGGCGAACAGACCGCCGCGCGCTTCGCTCGCCTCGAGCAACAGGTGGACACAGGGTTTGCCGATATGCGCAGCAAGTTCGATCAGGCTGCCGCCGGTCAACAGCAGATCGCCGACCTGCTGAACACCGTCATCGCCCAGCAGGGCGATCACCCCGCAAGCACGACGCGGCCGGGGAAGCCGGCCTGTGGGGCGTCTCGCTGAGCGACTGGGGCGGGGGTGCGGGTGCGGGTGGTCGGGACGGGGCCTCACCACGACGATGCGCCCGAGGGCTGCCAGACCGCCCGCCACGCCGCTCGAAAACGCTGAGCCGGGCCGACTTCGTCCGCTCCACCCGCTCCGTGAGGTCCTGGCGGGGCGCTCTCCTGGCGGCGTCGGCGTTCCGCACCACGGGAGCGCACGTGGGGAGCGGGAGACTGGAGCCCCAGCCCGGGGCTAACGAGGGCCGTTGATCTCGCGGCCTTCGTAGGTGTAACGGGGCTGCCCACGCTCCTTGGACCCATCGAGCACGTACAGGTCCCACTCGCAAACCAGACCGTCGTCGTACTCGCCGGGCTCCGGGGTCTGGTGCCGGAGGACGCACGGTCGCGGGCCGAGGGGTCGGGGAGCACACCCATCAAGCGGGGACCGTTGTAGAAGCCCCACCAACGAACTCGACGATCCCGCGAGCCGGCATCGCACTCACCTCCACATGGCCGCCTCGAACCACCACGGAACAGACTCGCGCTCATGGCGGCCGTGGACCGGCGTCTCTACCCTTCACGTTGCTTCCGGAGGTGGACCAGGGCATAGCGGCCGACGTCGGTGCGGTGCGTGTCCCGGTACCCGAGCCGTCGGTAGAGCCGGAGGTTGGCGTGGCTGTGCTCGCCGGTGAACAGCTCGATGACGCGGACCCCGGCGGGGAGGTGGGCCTCGGCGTGCCGCAGCAGACCGGAGCCGAGGCCCTCACCCTGGCGGTCGGGCACGACGACCAGGCGGCCGACGTGGGCGACGTCGTCCCGGATCTCGAATCGGACGGCGGCGACGAGGCGGCCGGCGTCCCGGATTCCCCACCCGTGGACCGACGGTCGGGCCAGTTCCTCGCGGAGGTCGTCGAGGCCCTGGGTCAGAGGCGGGAGCTGCAGGTCGGCGTGAGCCTGCGCCTCGGTGACGTACGCGGCTCGCTGAATCGTCAGTACCTCGCCCGCATCGGCAGGCCGGAGCCGGCCAGGGAGGACGTCATCCGAGGATGGGTGTTGCGGACTCATCGGCGCCTCGTGGGGGAGAAGGGACCGACCTCGCTAGCGGAGAACCGGCCCGCCGTTCTCAGCCGTTCCGCGAGGGCGGCCGAGAGCACAAGTCATCGCCGCCGGAGCGGCCACCACTGCTGCGCGAACATCGGCACGAGGGTAGAGAACCACAGCCATCGCCCGCGTCGGAGTCGGGCCGATCTCGCGGGCCCGGGTTGCCGAGATCGACTCAAGGACGTGGACTCGTGCGGGACACGGCGTCGGCCACCACGGCCCGCAGGTCGCCGTGGTGTTCCCGGGCCACGCCGAGCTGGATGTCCGATCCCGTCCCGCGCTCGCGGAGCCGCGCGCACCCCTGCCGCACAAGCTCCTCGTCGCCGGCCTCGGTCAGCGCAGGACCTACGTGCTCACACAGCGTGTTGAGCACCGCGTCGGCCGGCGCTGGGCGACCGGAGCAAGGGTTGACCAGCTGCTCGCGCAGACCCGAGCGCGCCGCCCGCCAATGCGCCAGGGCGAGCACCTCCTGGCGGGTGCTCGAGGCCGGTTCCCCGTCGTGCCACTGGCGGGCCGCCGTCGACACCAGCCCCCGCGCCAACGCCGCGAACAGCACCGCGTCCTCCACCTCGAGGCACACGTCGGCGACGCGTAGCTCCACCGTCGACAGCGACCGCGAGAGCCGGGCATCGAAATAGATCATTCCCTCGTCGAGCAGCGCTCCGGTGGCCAGCATCGCCGTCGTCGTTTGCTCGTAGGCTCCCCACGATCCGAACGGACCTGTCGGACCGGCTGAGGGCCACCGGTCCCACACCGTGGTGCGGTAGCTCGCGTACCCGGTGTCCTCGCCGTGCCAGAACGGCGAGTTCGCCGTCAGTGCCCGCAGCACCGGCAGCCAGGGCCCGATGCGGTCGAGAACCCCGACGCCTTCTTCGAGGGAATCGACGTCGACATGCACGTGACAACCGCAGCTGAGTTGATTGGAGGCAATCCGGCCGTACTGCTGCAGCATTCGTTCATAGCGGGCAGTGGGAGAGAGGTGCGGGTCGACATGGAGAGGCGAGGTCGCCAGCGCCGCCACCTCGACACCCACGCCGCGGCCGGCGCCGACCGCGACACGCCGCCAGCGACGCAACTCGTCGTCGAGCTCCCCACTCGTCGCGCACGGTTCCGTGCCCATCTCCACCTGCTCGCGCTGGATCTCTGCCTCCAGCGGCGAGGACTCCTCGCCGGACTTCGCGGCCTCCAACACTGCGGTGGCCACTCCTTGCGGTGACCCAGTCGACGGGTCGACGAGCAGCATCTCTTCCTCGACGGCCATCTGCCGCATACTCATCGGCCCAGTGCGAGGAGATGCCGCATGCACCCTCGCGGTTCCACGATCGCTGCCCTGGAGTGGGCGCTGGGTCGGGGGTTCGTCCGCGCCGCGTCGGAGGCGGTGGCCGGCTCAGGGGTTCTGGATGGTCCCAATGCCCTCGTGCTCCTTGCCGAAGACGATGTTGTCGTCCTCCATGAGGGCCCGTGGGTTGAAGGCGGGGTCGGCAAGCAGCCCGTGTACGCGGCGCCGCTGCATACCCATGTTGCCGCCGTCATAGATCGGCAGCACCGAGGCCTCCCGGAGCAGCTTGCCCCAGCCGTGCTTCTTCTCGAGGCTGTTGACGCCCACGATCTGCATGCACTTGAACACGCAGTCGAACATCATCTCGGTGACCTGAATCTTGTTCATCGCCCCGACCAGCTCAGCGTGCTGGTCGTGCTTGTCCAGGTAGTCCGCCGCCCGCCACGAGAAGTACCGCGCCATCTCGATCTTCGACGCGACGTCGCCGAGGACGTACCCGACGTTCTGGTACCCGATGATTGGCTTGAGGGAGCCCGCGGTGTTGCCCTTCGCGAAGTCGAGGGCCTTCTCGTACGCCGACCGCGCCACGGCCACCGCGGCGATCGCGGCCACGGGGCCGGACCACGCGAAGTTGCGGTTGATCACCAGGTCGCCGTTGCCGTCGGCACCGGGTAGGAGGTTGGCCGCCGGGACGCGGGCGTCGTCGAACACCTCGGCGTTCGCGGCGAGGCGATGCCCTTCCTTGTCAATGAACGTGTACGACACGCCGGGTGTGCCGCGCTCCACGATGATCGCCGACAGGCCCGTCGTCCCGCCGGTGTCGGAGTCGGTGCGCACGATGACGCACTGCGAGCCGGTGCCCTGGCCGTCCCAGCCGGGCGACGAGGGCCAGTACTTACGGCCGTTGATGACGTAGTCGTCGCCGTCGCGGGTGGCCACGAGCCCGACGCCGGCGGGCCGCGGCAGGTCGATGTCGAAGTTCGCCGTGCCGCTCGGGTTGCCGGGCGCTTCACTTGCCGTCCACGCCCCGAGGTACTCGCCCGTCGGGTCGGAGGTGGCCGCGCCGATGAAGCGGTCCTTCTGCTCCTCGGTGCCGTACCACGACACGGGCATCAGACCGAGCCCGTTGCAGAGGACGGTGCAGGCGAAGCCGGGGTCGACCGCGCAGATCTCCTCGGCGGCCATCGTGAAGTCCAGGCAGGAGAACCCGCCGCCGCCGTACTGCTTCGGGAGCATGGCCATTGCGATCCCGGCCTTGTAGGCCTCGATGTACGGTGCCTTCGTCGTCGCGAACGCCTCCATCGGATCGGTCTTCTGATCCGCTTCGGGCACCACCGGGGCGAGCACGTTCTCCGAGAACGCCCGCACCTCCGCGACCATCTTCTTCTGCTCGTCCGACATCGTGAAGTCGACGCTCATGAGAATTCCTCCGGCCCCGTGCTGACAGGAAAGTGGTCGGACGCTTCAAGCGCCCGCGGGACCCTACGGTGGGCGCCGTTCTTTGCGCCTGAGCGTGCTCCAGGTCTCAATCGCGTGTGGGCCTGTTGCGCGGGTGTAACGCGAAACGATCAGCGCGCGGGCGTGCTCGCGGGCCTCGGGGTCGACAAGAAAACGACCCAGGAGACGGTCGGGGCGACGCTGGCGGCCATGATCGCGGCCCGCACAGAGGAGGACTCGTAGTCCCCTATGTCACGCGGACGTGGAGGCTCTTCATGCCGTTGAGGACGTTGCTGAGGACCGGTTCGGCATCGACGAGGTGGAATGCGGTGACTCTCCTGACCAGCGACCCGAAGAGCGCGCTCATCTCGAGGCGGGCGAGCTGCATCCCGATGCACGCGTGCTCGCCGCGGCCGACGGCGAGGTGGTCGGAGGGCTTGCGGGCGATGTCGAAGCGGTCGGCGTCGGGGTACTTGCGTTCATCGCGGTTGGCCGACCCGTAGAGCAGCATGACCCGGGAGCCGGCGGCCAGGTCGACCCCGGACAGGGCGTGGTCTGCGGTGACGGTGCGGGTGAACTGCTGGACCGGGCTCTCCAGCCGCAGGGTCTCGTTGATGGCGTGGGGGATCAGCGAGGAGTCCGCGCGCAGGACCTCCCACTGATCGGGGTGTTCGGCGAACAAGCGGATCGCGTTGGACACCGCATAAATGGTCGTGTCGAGGCTCGGGGTGACGTAGTCGACCATCATGAACGGGCACTTCTCCTGCGGCAGCTCGCCGGCGTCGGCCGCGGCGTAGAGCTGGGCGGCCCACCCGTCGGGGTCGAGCTTTCCCGGCACCGCCTCGGTCATGGCGAACGAGATGAACTCCTCCACCACCGGGCCGGCTTCGAGCGCGCGCTGGTTGGGCGGCCCCTGGGCCTCCCAGGTGGCCGCGGCCCAACGCAGCATGTTGTCGCGGCCGTGCTCGCCCAGGCCCACCAGCTCGGAGACGACGGTCATGGGTAGGTGCTCGGCCAGATCGGTGGCCGCGTCGAACGTGCCGCGGGCCACGAGCCGTTCGACGACCTGCTCGGCCTCGGCCTCGATCCTCGGAGCCAGCTCCCGGAGCCGGTCTGCGCGCAGCGGCCGGCCCAGCACCTTGCGCACGGTGGTGTGGTCCGGGGGGTCGAGGAAGAGGGTGATGACGTCCTTGAGTTGCTCGTTGAGCTGCGGGTTCATCGTGACACCCTGAGCCGAGGAATAGAGCTGCCAGTTCCCCAGGACGTCCCGCACCTCGCGGTAGCGCGCGAGCGCATACACGTCGTGCTCACGGAGGTACACCACCGGCCCGAGCGCACGCAACGCCTCGTAGCGGGGATAAGGGTCGAGGCGCGCCTCGTCGGTGAACAAGTCGAGGTCGCTGACCGGTGTGTCGCCCACGAGCGTCTCCTTCGGTGTCATGACGCGCTGTGGGAGCCGGTCATGAGGGCGGCGAGGTCCTCGGGGTGCAGGAACGAGGACGGCGGGGCGGGCCCCAGCGGTAGAGCCCGGAGGCGCCTTCGAAGACTTCGGGGGTCCAGGTCTGGTCGTCGACGATGGCGTCCATGTCGGAGTAGTACTCGCTGAAGTTGCCGGCGGGGTCTTTGAGGTACCAGAAGAAGTTGGACCCCACGTGGTGGCGGCCCAGGCCCCAGATGTGGCGTTCGGGGTGGCCCTCGAGCATCGCGGTGGCACCGCGGCCGACGTCGTCGACGTCGTCGACCTGCCACGAGGTGTGGTGCATGAAGTTCACCGGGGCGGGCAGGACGAGGACGTTGTGGTGGTCGGTGGAGCAGCGCATGAACGTCGAGAGGCCGGGGACCTCGTCGGAGAGCTTGAAGCCGAGCCCGTCGAGGAAGAACGTGCGGGTGGCGTCGTAGTCGGTGGAGCCGAGCACGAAGTGCCCGAGCTTGCGGGGGGTCACTGCGCCCTGGCGCAGGATTCCGGGGGCGCGGGTGTTGGGGCGTTCGAGGCGCCCGACCCCGTTGTAGGGGGTGGGGTCCTGGCGGGGCTGGTCGAGCCGGGGCAGCACCTCGACCACGCCGATCGCCCCGGAGACGGGCTCGACGGTGCTCACGGTGTGCTCGCCGCGCTCGACCTTGTAGTCGTGGCCGGCCAGGGACGCGGCGACGCGGGCGAGGTCGTCGTGGTCATCGGCCGCGATGCGGAACTCGACGAGCTGGCGGCGGGCGGTGCGGGTCAGTTCGAGCTGTTCACCGCCGTGGGTGGTGGAGAAGGCGGCTCTGCCCGATCCTTGACGGCTGCCGGTGGTTCGTGTGAGGCCGAACTCGTCGTAGTAGGCGGCGGTGGTCGCGACGTCGGGGACGCCGACGGTGACCTTGGCGACGCGGTGCAGAGCCACGATGCCCTCCTCGGTCCTTCGGTGTAGGTGGGGATGCTGGGTCAGGACGGCCGGGGACGGGTCAGGCAGGGGCGAGGAAGCGGTGGCGCATGTGGCCGATGCCGCTGATCCACGAGGTGAGCTCGTCGCCGGGGTGCAGGAACTGCTGCGGGTCACGGCCCTGACCGACCCCGGCGGGGGTGCCGGTGAAGATGACGTCGCCGGGCAGCAGCTCGACGATCGCGGAGAGCTTCGCCACGAGGGTGGGCACCGAGAACACCATGTCCGCGGTGGAGCTCTTCTGGACGCTGGTGCCGTTGACCTCGCAGCCAAGGGCGATGTCGTCGCGGTCGGGAAGCTCGTCGGGGGTGACCAGGCACGGGCCGAGGGGGCTGTAGCCGGGGTAAGACTTGCCCATCCCGAACTGGGGCGGGGCGGCGAGGAACTGGGTGATGCGGTCGGAGATGTCCTGGCCGACGGTGAGCCCCGCGACGTGGTCCCAGCCCTCGTGCTCGGCGATGTCGCGCCCCCCGGTGCCGATGACGGCGACGAGCTCGATCTCCCAGTCGACGTGGCCGGGGGAGAGGGTGATGTCCCCGGTCGGGCCGGTGAAGCTGGAGACGTACTTGGTGAACACCACGGGTTCGGCGGGCAGGGCGAACCCGGACTCGACGGCGTGGTCGCGGTAGTTCAGTCCGATCGCGAACACCTGCGCGGGTCGGGGCACCACCGCATGCAGGGCTTCCGGCGCACTCGGCTGTGACGACTTCTTCTGGGCATCGACCACGGACGCCGTCACGGCCCACGCCCGGAACTCGTCCCACCGTGCGTAGACCGCCTGCGGGTCGGCGGAGAACAGGCCACCGCTGGCCGCCTCGACGTCGAGGACGCGGTCCTCGGCGTCGAGCAGGATCACGCGGCCGGCGGAATTGGCGATGCGCACGAGGGCTCCCAGCAGCTGGCGGGTGAGGCGATCGGAGTCCCGCCGGCGGCGAGGGACGGCCCCTGTGGTGACGAGCGTGTCACGCTTCCTCGTCAAACTTCAATAGCCCGACCGGTTTTCGACAAATAGTTGACGTGCCGACAGGATCGGCCGCAGGCTGTGAGCCACGCCGCACCTCGGGTCGCTCCCTCGAGAACCGGACCGAGGTCGGGTCGCATCGCGAACGGGTGGAGGATCTGGTGAGCGATCACGTCCACGACATCGCTGTCGTGGGGTTCGGCCCGGTGGGTCAGACCTGCGCCTTGCTGCTCGGACGTCTCGGCTACGACGTCGTCGTCCTCGAGCGCTGGCCCGAGCCCTACCGCCTGCCCCGGGCGGTGCACTTCGACCACGAGATCGGGCGGATCTTCGCCGCTGCCGGGGTCGGGCCGGAGGTCGAGAAGGTCTCCGCCGCCGTCCCGGACTCCTACGAGTGGCGCGCCGCCGACGGCCGCACCCTGCTGAAGATCGACTGGTCGGGCCTCGGGCCGTCCGGGTGGCCGGTGGCCAGCTTCTTCTCCCAGCCCGAGCTCGAGGCGGTGCTGGCCGACGGGGTCGGGGCCCTGCCGAGCGTCGAGGTCCGCCGTGGCGTGGAGATCACGGACCTGACCGAGCACGACGACCACGTCGAGCTGGCCGGCGCCGACCAGGCCGGGACCCGGCGCAGCGCGCGGGCCAGCTACGTCGTCGGCGCCGACGGCGCCAACAGCCGGGTCCGCGCGCACATGGACACCGGCGTGACCGACACCGGCTTCTCCTTCGACTGGTTGATCGTCGATCTGGTCCCCCACGAGGAGGAGGACTGGTCACCGATGAACTGGCAGCTCTGCGACCCCGTCCGGCCGACGACGCTGGTCTCGGGGGGGCCGGGACGGCGGCGCTGGGAGTTCCTGCGTCTCGCCGACGAGACCATCGAGGAGCTCAACACCACCGAGACCGCGTGGCGGCTGCTCGAGCCGTGGGGTCGCACCCCGGAGAACTCGACCCTCGAGCGCCACGCCGTCTACACCTTCCAGGCCCGCTGGGCCGACAGGTGGCACCAGGGCCGGATGCTGCTGGCGGGCGACGCGCGCACCTGATGCCACCGTTCGCCGGTCAGGGCATGTGCTCGGGCATCCGCGACGCGATCAACCTCGCGTGGAAGCTCGACCTCGTCCTGCGCGGGAAGGCCCCGGACGCCCTGCTCGACACCTACACCCGGGAGCGCGCCGGCCACGTCCGGCACGCCATCCACATGTCGGTCGAGCTCGGGAAGGTCATCTGCGTGCTCGACCCCGACGACGCCGAGGTCCGCAACCAGCGGATGGTCGACGCCGGCGCGGACCCCGCGCGCGCGCTCCCGCCCGCACCGCCGCCCGTGCTCGCCGAGGGCGTCGTCCACCGTGGGGAGGGCGGCCGGCTCGAGGGGCCGGCCGGGTCCTTGAGCCCGCAGTTCCCGGTCAGCCATGGCGGCGTCACCGGGCCGTTCGACGAGGTCGTCGGCCGGGGCTTCGCGGTGATCACTGCCGGGGTCGACCCGCGCGAGGTCCTCGACGCCGACAGCCTGGCCTTCCTCGACGACCTCGGCGCCCACCTCGTCCCGATCGTTCCCCCCGGCACCGACAACCCGCACCAGTACGGGGACGTCGACCTGGCCTACGCCGCCTACCTCACGGGGCAGGGCCGCCAGGCGGTCGTCGTGCGCCCCGACTTCTACGTCTACGGCGCCGTCGCCGACCTGGCCGACTTGCCCGCCCTGATCGACGCCCTCCGCGACGACGTCCGGCCCGCCCCGGTGGGGTGATTTCGAGCAGGCCATCGATGTCGAAAACGACCTCTATGGTGTGCCCATGACTGGCGGAGCGACGACCCGGACCGAACGCGCCTATGCCGCGCTGCGCGCGGACATCCTGGCGGGCCGGTTCGCGCCGGGCGAACGACTGCCGTTCGCAGCACTGTGCGCGCGGTACGAGTCCAGCATGGGGGTGCTGCGCGAGGGCCTGTCGCGCCTGGTCGAGCAGGGACTGGTACGCGCCGAGCCGCAGCAGGGCTACCGCGTGGCGCCGCTGTCCCGCGACGACCTCGTGGAACTGACCGAGGCCCGGGTGGAGGTCGAAACCCTGGTGCTGCGGCAGGCGGTCGCGCACGGCGACCTGGCCTGGGAGTCCGCCGTCATCGCCGCGCATCACACGCTGACCCGCACGCCGCAGATCGACGGCGACGATCCGGCCCGGTTGAGCGAGGAGTGGACCGCAGCGCACGCGGCGTACCACTCGGCCGTTCTCGCCGGCTGCCCCAACGGCCGCTTGCGGGGGATCGCCGAGGGTCTGCGGGACTCCGCTGAGCTCTACCGCCAGTGGTCGGGGCCGTTGGGTCACGACGAAGCCCGTGACGTCGCCGGCGAGCACCGGTCAATCCTCGACGCCGTGCTCGCCCGCGAGGAGGACACGGCCGCTCGTGCCCTGGCCGACCACATCGGCCGCACCACCCTGGTCCTCCTCGACGCCGCCGCACCGGAGCGGTCCGTCCGTGCCTGAATCGGGACGCGCCACGTGGCCGAGCTGATCGAGCCCGACGAGTTCCCGGGCGGTGGGCGTCGGCAGGGCCCGGACGCCGTGGCCGCCTACCTCCGCGACTCCCTCATGGCGTGGCGGGAGATGCATTCCGAGCGGATCGCCACCGTCCACGGGAGCGACATCGTCATCACCCACCACGTTCGGGGGGTGCTGGCCGACGGCACGCCCCACGAGGCCACCGTCGCTGACGTCTACACCGTGCGCGGCGGGCAGGTCGTGCGGATGCACGCGTACGCGGACCCGCAGGCTCCGTTCCGGTCGGACGCACGAGATCAGCTGTAGAGCATGAACCACGTCGCGACGTAGTGGCACGTCGCGGCGACGACGGTGGCGACGTGGAAGAACTCGTGATAGCCGAAGGTCTCCGGCCGTCCACGGGGACGGCCGACGGCGAAGCCGATCGCGCCGGCGGTGTAGATCAAGCCGCCGGCGACGATCAGCGCGAGCGCGGTGACCCCGGTGCGGACGAGCAGGTCGGGAAGCGCGAAGACGGCCACCCACCCGAGGGCGAGGTAGAGCGGGATGACGAACCGCTGGGTACCCCGCGGGTGCAGCACGATGAGGGTGACCCCGCCGATCGCTCCGACCCAGGCCACCCCGAGCAGCACCAGCCCGAGGACGGATGGCATGGCGAGCAGCGTCAGCGGCGTGTACGTGCCGGCGATCAACAGGAAGATCATGGCGTGGTCGGCGCGGCGGGCCAGCTCCTGGGACCGCGCGCTGGTCCAGCGGCCGCGGTGGTACGCGGCGCTGGCGCCGAAGAGTCCGAGGACGCAGACCACGTAGACCGCGGTGGCGCCCGCGGCGATCCCGGAGACGGTGGCGCCGGCGACCGCGACCAGGGTCGCTCCCGGGATCACCGCCCCGATCAGGGCATAGAAGTGGATTCGACCACGCAGGCGAGGCCGGCTCGGAAGCGTCCAGGGGACGAGCGACGTGGCAGCGTCGGTGGACGTGGCCGCGGAGTCGAGTGGAGACATGTAGCTCACGAGGCCCCTCGGGCTGAGGACGGGCACGATGCCCTCGCCGAGGGGTCAGCCGAGGTTCTGCACGTGCTGGAACCCGAAGCGCCCCTTGATGCAGAGGTGGCCGTGGGTCACGGAGTGGTCGGCGGGGGAGCTCACGCTGACGATCGTGCCCTGCTGTACGTGCAGCTCGAGGTTGCAGCCCACCCCGCAGAACGAGCACACCGTCGTCGTCACCGACTCGGCGTCGGGATCCCAGGTGCCCTCGGCGCGCATGTCGTGCTCGACCTTCGGGACCAGGGCCCCGGTGGGGCACACCCCGATGCAGTTGCCGCAGTACACGCAGGCCGAGTCGGGCAGCGGCGTCGCGAATTCGGTGGAGATCGTGGCGTCGAACCCGCGTCCGGCCACCGCGATCGCATAGGTGTTCTGGGCCTGGGACCCGCAGGCGTCGACGCACTTGTAGCAGAGGATGCACCGGGCGTAGTCGCGGACGTAGAGCTCGTTGTCGACCACGACGGGCTGCGCGACGGTCGCCGCGGTCTCCCCGTCGGGCTCCACGTGGTGCCCCGCGTGGCGGGCGTCGCGCTCACCCGCGCCGGCGGCCGGAGCGGGCGGGCCGTAGCGGGCGGGGTCGGCGCCGTACTCCACCGACCAGCGGGCGACGTCGTCGCCGGCCTGCGAGAGGTCGTTGGCCGAGCCGAGCAGCTCGAGCACCATCCGGCGGGAGTGGGCGACACGCTCGGTGTCGGTGCGGACCGCCATCCCGTCCTCGACCCGCCGCGCGCACGAGGGCACCAGGGGCCGCGACCCCTCGACCTCCACGACGCAGACCCGGCACGCGTTCACCGGTGCGAGATTCGGCGCCCAGCACAGCGTCGGCGTCTCGGTCCCGGCGGCCTGCAGGACGTCGAGGATCGTCGAGCCCTCCGTCGTGCGGTGCTCGACACCGTCGACGGTCACCGTGACGATCCGGCGGATCGCGCCCAGGTCCACGGTGGTCGAACTGGTCATCGCACGTCCTCCAGCAGGTCCAGGGACAACGCCGAGAGCACGGCGGTCGAGGCGGTCTGCCCGAGCCCGCAGATCGAGGCGTCGACCATCACGGCGGCCAGGTCGTCGAGGAGGGCGAGGTCGGTGTCCCGGTCCCCGACACCCCGGGCCAGGCGGGCGAGGGCCTCCTCCTGTCGCACCGTCCCCACCCGGCACGGGACGCACTGCCCGCACGACTCGTCGCGGAAGAACGCCGCGATGCGCCGCAGGACGGCGGCCATGTCCACGGAGTCGTCGAAGGCGAGCACGACGCCCGACCCGAGCGACGCCCCGATCTCCCGGGTGCCCTCCAGGGTCAACGGCACGTCGAGCTGCTCGGGGGTGACGAAGCTTCCCGCCGCGCCTCCGAGCAGGATCGTGCGCAGCCGGGGCGGCACGCCGCCCGCCTCATCGAGCAGCTCGAGCAGCGTCGTGCCCATCGGCACCTCGTAGACGCCCGGCCGCGCGACGACGCCGCAGAGGCAGAAGAGTTTCGTGCCGGTGGAGCGCCCCGATCCGACGGCGCCGAACGCGGGACCGCCCTCGGTGAGGACCTCGAGGACGTTGACGATGGTCTCGACGTTGTTGATGACGGTGGGCCGGCCGAAGAGCCCGGCGACGGTCGGGAAGGGCGGCTTGTTCCGCGGCTCGCCGCGCCGGCCCTCCAGCGACTCCATGAGCGCGGTCTCCTCGCCGCAGATGTAGGCCCCAGCGCCGCGGCGCAGCTCGACGTCGAAGCGCACTCCGCTGCCCAGGACGTCGTCGCCCAGTAGTCCCCGGGCCCGGGCCGCGTCGATCGCGTGCTGCAGGCGCCGGGTGGCGACGGGGTACTCGCCGCGGATGTAGAGGTAGCCGAACTCGGCGCCGGTGGTGAACCCGGCGACGGTCATGGCCTCGATCAGCGCGAACGGGTCGCCCTCGAGCAGAACGCGGTCCTTGAATGTGCCGGGCTCGGACTCGTCGGCGTTGCAGATCAGGTACTTCGGTCGGACCGGGGAGGCCGCGACCGCCGCCCATTTCGTCCCCGTGGGAAACGCCGCGCCGCCGCGGCCGGTCAGCGACGCGTCGGTGACCTCGCGCAGGACCCGGTCCGGTCCCATCGCGAGCGCCCGGCGCAGGGCGGCGTAACCCCCGGCGGCGAGGTAGGAGTCGAGGTCGGCCGGGTCGACGACGCCGACGCGGGCGAGCAGCCGAAGCCCCTCCCGGCGCCCGTCGCCGGCCTGGGGGACCGACACCGACGGTGCGCGGTCGGGCATGGGTTCGCCGTCGAGCCCGGCGAGCACGCTCGGGACGTCGGCGGGGGCGAGCTGGTCGTGCGGCTCGCCGGAGGGATCACCCGCGCGCTGCAGCAGGACCGCGGGCGCCCGCTCGCACATCCCCAGGCAGGGGCTGCGCACCCAGGTCCGGTGCTCGCCCGAGCCGGCAGGGCCGAGCTCGCGCTCCAGCGCGGCGCACAGCTCCTCCCCGCCGAAGGCGGCGCAGGCCACGTCGTCGCAGACGTGCGCGACCCGCGGCGCGCGCTCGTGCACCGAGAACAGGGCGTAGAACGTCGCGACGCCGTAGGCCTCGGCCGGCGGGACGTGCAGGCGGTCGCAGATGTGGTTGAGCGCGCCGCGCGAGACCCAGCCGACGGCGTCCATCACCGCGTGCAGGGCCGGGAGCAGCAGGTCACGACGGTGCCCCGGCCCGGTGATCGACCCCGGCGCGACCCCGTGCTCGAGCAGCGTCGCGTCGATCGCGGTCGCCTCGCCCGCGGTGGCCGCGTGCGGCATGAGCGTCAGGTCCACCCAGACCCCCTCACGCCGGCCTCCTCACGAGCCCGCGATCGGAACGCGCCGGGTGGATGCGTGGAGCTTGTCGATGCGGATCGCGGTGGCCTTGAACTCCGAGGTCCCCGACTGCGGGTCCCACGCTTCCTCGTTGGTGAGGACGTTGACGTCAACCTGCTCGGAGAAGTGCGGGGTGATGAAGGCGAGACCGGGGCGGGCGGCGGGGTCGAAGCGCACGGGTGCCTCCACCGAGCCCCGTCGCGAGCTCACGCAGACCCGTTCCCCGTCGACGACGCCGAGGGTCGCACCGTCGGTAGGGTCCATGCAGAGCGCTTCGGACCGGCGCAGCGGCGAGGTGTAGCCGCCGGTCTGGACCCCGGAGTTGTAGGAGTCGAGCCGGCGCACGGTGGTCAGGCGCAGCGGGAACTCGTCGGTGAGCTCGTCGACCGGCCCGGCGTGCTGCACCGCCGCGAACGGGGCGGGCACGCCGCGCTCGTCGGGGTCGGTGGCCCAGAGCCGGGTGTGCAGGGTCGGCGAGCCCGGGTGGTCCTCGGCGGGGCACGGCCACTGCAGGCCGCCCTCGGCCTCGAGGCGCGCGTAGCTCATGCCGTGGTGCCAGTCGAGCGAGAGCGACCGCAGCTCGTCCCACACCTGCTCGGGGGTGGGGGAGCCCCAGCCGTACCCGAGACGGGCGGCGAGGTCGGAGAAGATCTCCGAGTCGGGGCGGGCCTGCCCGGGCGGGTCGAGGGCCTTGCGGACCCGCTGCACCCGGCGCTCCGAGGAGGTGACCGTGCCGGAGTACTCACACCAGTCGGCGGCCGAGGGGAGCACGACGTCGGCGAGCTCGGCGGTGGCGGTGCGGAAGATGTCCTGGACGACGAGGTGGTCGAGCCCGGTGAGCATCCGGCGGGCGTGGACGACGTCGGCCTCGGACTCGGCCGGGTTCTCCCCGACGCAGTACACCGCGCGCAGCGTCCCGGCCTCCATGGCCTCGAACATCTCCGAGAGGTGCATGCCCTCGTCCAGGGACAGCGTCGTGCCCCACGCGGTCTCGAAGCGGGTACGCACGGCGTCGTCGGCGAGGTCGTAGCCGCCGGGCAGCTTGTTGGGGATGGCCCCCATGTCGCCGCCGCCCTGCACGTTGTTCTGGCCCCGCAACGGGCACAGGCCCGAGCCGTAACGCCCGACGTGCCCGGTGAGCAGCGCCAGGTTGATCAGCGACCGCACGTTGTCGACGGCGTTGTGGTGCTCGGTGATGCCGAGGGTCCAGCACAGCTGCGCGCGGTCGGCGCGGGCGTAGGCGTGGGCCGTCTCGCGGATCAGCCCGGCGTCGACGCCGGTGACCTGCTGGGCGCGGGCGAGGGTCCACGGGGCGACGGCCTCGCGGTAGTCCTCGAACCCGGACGTCGCCCGCGCGATGAACGCGCGGTTCTCGAGCCCGGCGTCGAGGATCTCCCGGCCCATGGCGTTGGCCAGGGCGACGTCGGCGCCGACGTCGAGCGCCAGGTGCCCGTGCGCCCACGCGGCCGATGAGGTGCGGCGCGGGTCGACCACGTACATCCGTGCGCCGCGCTTCAGGCCCTCCAGGACGTAGCTGTGGAACGTCGGTCGAACGACACTCCGGCGGCGCCCGCGGGGACGCCGCCCTCGGGCCCCGCCAACGAGATGCCCGGCGAACTGGTAGGCCTCCTCGACCAGGCCGCCGAGGTGGTCGCTGGCGAGGCGGTAGCTGGCCTCCCTCCTGGGGGTCAGGGCGGCGGCTCGGAGCCGCGGTGACTGGTCGGTGCCGGGGGCGGCGAGCGCCGTGAGGAAGTGGAACACCGCCCGGTCGTGCCAGCAGGTGTACCGACGCCGGGGTGTCCAGGCCAGCAAGTCGGTCCCCCTCGCCGCCACCCGTGACCGATCGGCGGTCACGACCGTGTGCGCGCGACCGTCGGCGACCGCGGCTTCGTCCGCACGGCGAACACACCGGCGATGTCCTACCGTCCTCCACAGAAGTATGGAGGAAGGTGATTCGTGGTGGGGCCAGCGAAGACCGAGCTGTTCGAGCAGTTCGCCCAGGTGGGCAAGGCGATGGGCCACCCGGCGCGCCTCGAGCTGGTCGACCTGCTCGCCCAGGGCGAATGCCCGGTCGAGCCGCTGGCCGCCGCGGCCGGGCTGGCGCTGTCGACGGCGTCGGCGCACCTGCAGACGTTGAAGCGGGCCGGACTGGTGAGCGCCCGCCGGGAGGGCACCCGCATCGTCTATGCGCTGGCCGGGGACGACGTGGCGGCGCTGTTCGCGGCACTGCGCGGGGTCGCCGCCGAGCACGTGGCCGACACCGAACCCGCCCGCCGCGCGTTCCTCGGGCTGGCCCCCGACCGGCCCGTCCCCGGCCTCGAGGCGACACCGGACGCGGCGGTGCTCGAGATCGACCGCGCCGAGCTGCTGGCCCGGGTCGGCGACGGGCGGGCGGTCGTGCTCGACGTGCGTCCGCCGCGGGAGTACGCCGCCGGGCACATCCCCGGCGCGGTGTCGATCCCCGCCGCCGAGCTCGCCGCCCGCCTCGACGAGCTCCCCGCCGACACCCCGGTGGTGGCCTACTGCCGCGGCGGCTACTGCGTCATGTCCTACGACGCAGTCCGGGTGCTCACCGCGGCCGGGCACCAGGCGATCCGGCTGGTCGACGGGATGCTCGAGTGGCGCCTGGCCGGCCTTCCCGTCGAAACCACCCCCGCCGCGTGACCAGCACAACCCAGCACCCACCCCAGCTACGAGCGACCTCGAGCGCCGACGAAGGGACGAGCAGCCGATGGACGGCAGCACGGTCAAAGACTTCTTCGAGCAGGTCTCGGGTGACTGGGACTCGATGCACCAGGACTTCTACAGCACCGACGTCATCGACGCCCTCGCCGAGCACTCCACCCTCGGGCCCGACGTCCACCTGGTGGATGTGGGCACCGGCACCGGTTTCATCGCCGGTGGCCTGGCCGGGCGGGCCGCGCGGGTGACCGGCACCGACTCGTCGCCGGCGATGCTGGCCCAGGCCCGGAGCAACCTCGACCGCCTCGGGATCGGCAACGTCGAGTTCACCGAGGCTCCCGTCGAGCGGCTGCCGTTGGGTGACCACTCCGCGGACGCGGCGGTGGCGAACATGGTGCTCCATCACGCCCCCGACCCGGCCGCGATGCTCACCGAGATGGCTCGTGTGGTGCGCCCCGGCGGCACCGTGGCGGTCACCGACTGCGTCGAGCACGGCCACGAGTGGATGCGCACCGAGCAGGCCGACCTGTGGCTCGGGTTCAGCCCCGAGACCATGACCGAGCTGTTCACCACGGCCGGGCTGGTCGACTACGGCTACGCCTACCTGGGCACCGCTTGAAACATCACGTCGACCTCGGTCGAGGTCACCGTGGACATCCCCATCTTCACCGCCTGGGGCCACGTCCCCACCACCCCAGCCACGACACCCGACACCGGTGTCGGAGCTGACCGGACATGACGGACCCGGACGGGCGGGGACTTGCCGATGTGGTCGTGGTCGGTGGCGGCGCCGCCGGGCTCAGCACCGCGCTGGTGTTGGGCCGGGCCCGGCGTTCGGTGCTGGTCGTCGACGCCGGCCGACCGCGCAACGGAGTCGCCGAGCACATGCACGGCACCCTGTCCCGTGACACCACCCCGTCCGGGGACTACCTCGCCGCCGGCCGCGGCGAACTCGCTCGCTACGACGTCGCCGTCGACACCGGCGAGGCCACCAGCGCCGCACCGGAAGCTGGGGGTGGTGGGGACGGGCGGGGGCCGTGGGCGGTGACGCTGTCGGACGGGAGCGCGGTGCGGGGTCGGCGGCTGGTGGTGGCGACCGGCCTGGTCGACGAGCTCCCCGACCTACCGGGGCTGACCCCACTGTGGGGCCGTGACGTGCTCAGCTGCCCCTACTGCCACGGCTGGGAGATCGCCGACCAGCCGTTCGCACTGCTCGCCACCGCCCCGGGCCACCTGGCACGAGCGGTCCTGCTCACCGGGTGGTCCTCCCGGGTGCGGGTGTTCCTGCACCACGTCGACCGCGATCAGCTCGGCCCCGCCGCGCTGGCCACGGCGGCCGCCGCCGGCGTCGAGCTGGTCGACGGCCCGGTCCGTGAACTCGTCACCACCCGCGGCCGCCTGTCCGGAGTGCGTCTGGACAGCGGCGACGAGTACGCCCACGCGGTGCTGTTCATCGTCCCCACCCTCACCCCACGCACTGGGCTGCTGACCGATCTCGGTGCGGCCACCGATCCGGGCGGCTGGCCGGTGGTCGACGCGACCGGGGCGACCAGCCTCGGCGGGGTGTGGGCGGTCGGCAACACCGTCGACTCCAGCCACAAGGTCATCCACGCCGCCGCCCATGGCGCCACCGCCGCCCAGGCCATCAACGAAGACCTCCTGCGTACCGACCTGGCTCAGCTGGCCACGATCCCCGCTGTCGAAGAACCCGATACGGCGGCCGGCGCGAACCTGCGTTGACGGTGCTCCGCGCTGGATGGGCACACGAGAGCATCCGTCGGTATCGCATCACCACAGGAGGTTGGGTCACATGGCGGACACGACGACCACCAGGACGCCGGGTCCACCGGTCGAGGCGGCCGCGGTGGTCTCGGCCCGGACGCTGGCCCGCGGGTTCAGCGCGCTGCGCGTCTTCACCGGGCTGGTGTGGTTGAGCAACGCCCTAGCCAAGGTGTTCGACGTCGGCACCTACGACCTCGGGTTCTTCTCGTTCAACCTGATCACCCTCGGCTCGGCGCGCGGCATCGCCACCAACGCCTCCACGAAGACCCAGATCGCCCCGCTCGGGGCGTTCTACCGCGACGTGGTGCTGCCCAACTGGGGATTCTTCGGGGCCTTCCTGACCGTCGCCGAACTCGCCATCGGCCTCGGGCTGATCTTCGGGGTGGCCACCAGACTGGCCGCGGTCGGCGGCCTGCTGCTGCTGACACCCATCTGGGTGATGCTCTGGCCTACCGGGGGATACCTGTGGGAATACCCCGCCGAAGACCTGTTCCCGCTGCTGCTGCTGGCCATCGTGCCCGCCGGACGCACCGCCGGGCTGGACCGCCGCCTCGCCCCCCGCCTCGGACACCACTGGCCCTTCTAACCCCCGTTCACAGTCTCGGCACCCACGGCGAGGGCGCCGGCGCCCTCGCTGCGACGCTGCTCACCGGGGACGCGATCTCTGCCCCATCGTTCGAGAACGAACCCTCCGGCCCACCGTCGCGGTAACGGTCGTTTGTGACCCGGCGACGAGTGATCTTCGTCGAACCAAGTTCGCCCAGGTCGCGGTCGGGTCCTAATTCGCGTGCGGAAACAACGTGTGGCAACAGCCCTGGTAGTACCGACTGTGGGACGCTCAGGCAGAGACGCGGCTCGGGTATGCGCGGGTGTCCACTCGTTCGCAGACCGATGCCTCCCAGCTTGACGCGCTGCACGCGGCTGGGTGCGAGCGGATCTGGACCGACACGGCCTCAGAGGCGGCTGGCGCGGCGCCCGGAGTGGGACAAGCGTCGGCGGTCGACGGCGGTGGGCAGCACCCGGCGCACCTTGGCTGCGGCGCTCTCGACCGCCGCGACCGAGGTGGTCGCCAGCCCGGCCCGCCGCGCGGTGGACAGCCCGAGCAGCACGGCGAGCGCCTCATCGTCGGTGAGCATGAGCGGCGGCATCCGGTAGCCGGGCGTCAACCGGTAGCCGCCGTGACGCCCGCGCACCGAGCGCACCGGCACTTGCAGGTCGATCAGATGCCCCACGTAGCGGCGGACTGTGCGCTCGTCGACTCCGAGCCGCCTGGCGAGGTCGGCGACGGTGCGGGTCCCGCCCGTCTGCAGTATCTCCAGCAGGGCCAGCACACGGGCGGTCGGTCGGGACACGTCGGTCCCGCAGATACCGGGCGGGTTGTGCCCGGTACCGCTCGCGGCCGGTGCGGGCGCACAGCTCGGCGGCCTTCGGTCGCGCTCCACAGCAGCGCGCGCCCGCCGCCGAGGGCCGACGGCGCGAGATACACCGAGTTCTCCACCGACCACCGGTAGGCGAGCTTGGGCTTCCAGGCCGACACCGAGACATAGCCGACGACCGCGTGATCGTCCTGGCCGTCCTCGCAGCCGACGAGGCAGGGGTGACCGCGCTCGGCGCCGTCGGCCCGGCGGCTTCCCACTCCGCGACCGACGGCGCCTCGAGGTCGAAGGTGACGACGGTGTGCTTGACCCAGTACGCGTAGACCGCGGCGATCGCCGTGGCGTCGGAGAACTCGGCCGGCCGGATGTGCACGACGGCGTCAACGCTCCGCGGAGGGATGGTGCTCGAGGGCGCGGTGCGGGGACGGCCCGTCGGTGGTGTGGTCGGTGTGCACGGTGACGGCCATGAGCCGAGGGACCCGGTGCAGGAGCTCGTGCTCGGCGGCCACCGCGATCTCGTGTGCCTCGACGACGGTGAGCGCACCGTCGACGACCAGGTCGGTCTCCCCGCGCAGCTGGTGCCCGATCCAGCGCAGCCGCACCGCACGGACGTCGAGGACACCCGGAACGGTGCGCAGGGCGGCGTCGGCGGCGTCGACCGTTTCCGGGTCCACCGCGTCCATGACGCGCCGGTACACCTCGCGCGCCGCGTCGCGCAGCACGATGACGATGGCCGCGGTGATGGCGAGGCCCACGGCCGGATCGGCCCATCCCCAGCCCAGGGCCGCCCCGCCGGCACCGAGGAGCACAGCCAGCGAGGTGAAGCCGTCGGTGCGGGCGTGGAGCCCGTCGGCGACCAGTGCGGCCGACCCGATCCGCCGGCCCACGCGCAGCCGATACGAGGCGACCCCTTCGTTGCCGAGGAAGCCCACGACGGCGGCCGCCGCCACGAACGGCAGGTGCAACACCGGTTGCGGGTGGAGCAGCCGGTCGACGGCGGTCGACGCGGCGACCACCGCGGAGACGGCGATGACGAGCACGATCACGACTCCGGCCACGTCCTCGGCACGGCCGAAGCCGTAGGTGTAACGGCGCGTCGCCGCACGCCGCCCCACGACGAAGGCGACGCCCAGGGGGATCGCGGTCAACGCGTCGGCCCCGTTGTGCACGACGTCCCCCAGCAACGCCACCGAGCCGGACGCCGCCACGACCACGGCCTGCGCCAACGCGGTCGCGCCGAGCACGGCGAGCGAGACCCACAACGACCGCATCCCGTCGCGACTGGCCTCCAGCTCCCGGTCGACCTTGTCGCCGCTCTCGTGGGAGTGCCAGGGCAGGGCATGGGCCAGGGAGCGCGCGACGCGGCGCCAGTGCGCGGGGGCGTCGCCGTGCCCGTGCCCGTGACCGTGGCTCGGGGGTTCGACCACGCGCAATCACCTCCGGGCGGACGGAGCCAGTCTCCCGAGCGTCCCACGAACGCGACACCGGGACCGCCGGCAGAGCGCCGCCGTCCTGTTCGGCCGGCGACGCCCTCCGTTCGTCGCGAGATCAGCCGGCGAGTGCGGCGTCCAGCGTGATCGTGGTGCCGGCGAGGGCCTTGGAGACCGGGCAGGTCTCCTCGGCGGTCTTGGCCAGCTCCGTGAACCTGGCCTCGTCGAGCCCGTCGACGTCGGCCCGCAGGGTGACCGCGATCCCGCTGATCTCGAAGCCGCCGCCGGCGGCCGGCGCGAGCGTGACCTCGGCGCTCACGTCGATCGACTTGGCGGTGATGTTCTCCCCGCCCAGCACGCCCGAGAGGTTCATCGCGAGGCACGAGGAGTGCGCCGCGGCGATGAGCTCCTCCGGGCTGGTCTGCCCGTGGGGCTCCTCGGCGCGGGTCGGGAACGAGACGTTGAACTGCCCGGCGTTGGACGAGTCCAGGGTCACGTTGCCCTTGCCGTCCTGGAGTCCGCCTTCCCAGTGGGTGGTTGCGTCGCGGCTCGGCATCGTCGCCTCCTTCTCTCCGGTCACGCGGTGCGACCGGTATCGGTTCGTCGTTCCGGTCAGCTCGCGGGGCGCTCGGCCCTCGCGAGGGTCGAGGCCGTCAGCGTCCGCAGCAGCACGATGAGCTCGTGCCGCGCGCGGGTGTCCTGGCCCGTCGCGGAGCCGATCTGCCGCGCGGGATGTCCACGGCCCGCGACCGCAGGGCGCGGCCCTCGTCGGTCAGAGCGAACCTCCGGTCACGTCCTCGAACGTAGGGGGCGATTCCATCGTGGACAACAACCCTGTCCCTACGCGCGGGTGCGCTTGCGACCGGTCACCTTGTTGTAGATCACCAGCACGATGATCGCCCCGACGATCGACCCGATGAAGCCGACCCGGTGCAGCCCACCGAGGCCGAGGGTGATGAAGAACCAGATCAGACCGCCCACGAGCGATCCGACCATCCCGATGATGACGGTCCGGAGCAGCCCGATGTCGTCCTTGCCCGGAACCAGCGCGCGGGCGATGAAGCCCGCCACGAGTCCGAGCAGCACCCACCAGATGATGTCCCACAGCGTCGACATGTGTCCGACTCCGATCCTCGACCGATGATGGATCCCCCGAGTGCTCGTTCATCCCGGGAGTGCCCACGGGGAGTCGTGGTCAGACGGCCCGGGGCGAGCGCGTTGACCGCTCCGTGCGGCCGGCGTCCTCGTCCGGGTCGTCCGGTGCGGGGTGGAGCGCGACGAGGTCGTAGGTCCGCATCGACGCCGCTCGCCCCGCGCCGCAGGTCAGGGGGGTCGGCGAGGGCATCCACCGCTCCCGGACGACGACGGTGACGGCGCCGCCGTGCCCGTGGTGGCCGCCCGCCAGCCGGACCGTCCAGTCACCGTCGGCGCCCTGCGTGGCCTCGAGCGGGGCGAACGCGTCGACGGCGTCCTCGCCGAAGCGGACCCGGGCATGGTGCTGCGCGCCCTGCACGGGTGCGGCGAGCCCGGCCCGCCCGCGCATCCAGTCCGGGGTGACCGCACCCTTCTCGTACCGGGCGACGATCTCCAGCACCTCGCTGGCCGGGACCTGACCGAGCAGGATCCCGTGCGGCATGAGGATGGTGTTGGCGGCGAACCGGTCGCCGCTGGTGTGGGTGGTCTCCCAGGTCCGCTCGGGGTGGACGGCGGCGAGCACGGCCGCGACCGGCCGCCCCCGCATCGCGCAGCACGCGTCATGGCGGCCGTGGGCGCAGACGAGGTACATCGGCTCGGTGGACGGCATCGTCGACGCGTCGAGGTCGGCGAGGGCCGCCGGGAGGTCGGCCGGCGAGTCGACGCGGCCCCACCGCGTCGACTCGTGCCCGATCCGAGCGTCGATCACAGCGAACCGGCCGTGGTCCTCGCTCGGGGCGCCGCGCGCGGCGGTCCGGCGGATGAGCTGGAAGCGCGCGCCGTGCTGGCGGCAGAAGGTGTCGATCGCCTTCACGAGGTCCGCGTCGTACCCGGCGCCGCCGAGGGCCTGCGGTCCCCACGGCCCGGGGTGCTCGACGAGGAGCCACCGTTGCGCGGGCGGCGCGGTGGCGAAGAAGGGGTCGGCACGTTCCCGCGCCTGCACCGAGCAGCGGAACGCGGTGCCGCCGTCCCCGGGTATCGCCTGCGCCGTCACCGCTCCGTGGTACCCCCGTCCGGAGCGCCGTCGCCACCGGAGGGGATGACGACGCCCTCCCGAAGCAGGCGAGCCACGAGTACGGCGGCGTCGGCGGGGTCGAGCCCGGGAAGGTCGCCGACCACGGCGCCGGGACCGGCGACGAGCGCCCGCACCGCGGGCTCCGCGTCCGTGGAGAGGTCCAGCACGCGGTCGGGCAGCTCGAGGCGGCACCCGGCCTCGCTGTCGACGACTCGGTGGCACAGTCCCCGGCGGGCGCGCACGACGGTCGTCGCGTCGACCGCCGCCACCGCCGCGGCCTGTGCGAGCGGCGGGACGGGCTCGGGCCGGTTACCGGTCCACACGCGGCGTCGTACCTGCCGCGTGACCTGCTCGGTGCGCCCGGAGACGTCCCGGAGGTTGCCGACCATACGGGTCGCGACCGCCTCGACGTGCGGGGCGAGGGCCGCCGGGTCGGCCACGTCGACGCCGAGCGGGAGCGACGTCCGGAGCTCTGGGTCGTCGGCGAGGGTGGCGACGAGGGCCTCGAGCAGGGCGTGGCGTGTGACGACGTGGACACCCACCGTGAGATGCGCCGAGACCTCTCCCTGCGCGGTGGCCGAATGCAGGTAGCCACGCGGGAGGTAGAGGGAGTCACCGGGGTGGAGCACCTCGTCGACGAGCGGCTCCTCCCGGGCACGGGCGCGGACCGCGGCCGCGTGGTCGTTCCAGGGCTGGTCGCGCAGCGGGTCGGTATGGACCGGGGCGTGGACGTGCCAGCGCTTGGTGCCCGCGACCTGCAGGACGAAGACGTCGTGCACGTCGTAGTGGGCGGCGAAGCCCTGCGACGAGGCGGGGGTGACGTAGGCGTTGATCTGGCTGGGGTGCCCGAGGTCGGTCGTGAGGCCGGTGGCCAGGTCGGTCGCGGGTGCCCAGGTGCGGTGCAACCCCTGCAGTACCACGGTGTGCCCGTCGGCGAACAGGGCGGCGACGTGGTCGTCGCGGACCTGGTCGGAGATCTCGGCGCCGACCCCACCGCCCCCGGTGAACTGCGAGGAGTCGACGACGCTTCCCTGCTTCGCGATGCGCAGGAAGGGCGTTCGCAGCGCGCGGCGGGAGAGGAGCTCGTCGACTGCGTCGAGGGAGAAGAGGTCGGAGAAGTCGGTGGTGGGGGCCTCGGGAGCGCTCTTGGCGATGTCGTCGGCCCGGGACAGCACCGCGCGCCGACCCCAGGACTCGCCGGCGAAGGCGTCGAGGTCACCGGCCACGACGCGGCGCAGCGCCGGGCGGGAACTCCGCCCGGCGCTGCTCCCCGTGCGGTCGTTCGTCGTGCTCACCGGGCTAGTGGGCTCCGCCGTCGGCGCCACCGTCGGAACCCTGGCCCGCGGCTCCGCCGTCGGCCGCGCCGTGGCCCGCACCGCCGTCTGCGCCCCCGTCGGCACCGCCGTCGGCACCGCCGTCGGCACCGCCGTCGGCACCGCCGTCGGCACCGCCGTCGGCACCGCCGTCGGCACCGCCGTCGGCACCGCCGTCGGCACCGCCGTCGGCACCGCCGTCGGCGGGACCGTGCCCGCCGTCGGACGGCAACAGCGACGTCCTGATGTCCTCGTCCTTCATCTTGTACTCCTCAGCATCGGGGGTGATGACAGCGGTGACGTGCACCCGGAGCCACTGAGCAGGCCGCCGCGCGCACCCCATCGCATCGTCACCGATCGCGTACCCGACCTGTCGTGATCCCACGCGCCCTCGGGCGTGGGCGGTCGATCCGCGCGCCTGGCAGGCTCTGTGGCCATGAACCCGGAGGGCGTCGGCACCCTGGTCCTGCTGCGGCACGGTCAGAGCGAGTGGAACGCGAAGAACCTGTTCACCGGATGGGTCGACGTCGCGCTCTCCGAGCAGGGAGAGCAGGAGGCGCGGCGGGGAGGCGAGCTGCTCACCGACGCGGGCCTGCTGCCCGACGTGCTGCACACGTCGTTGCTGCGGCGGGCCATCGCGACCGCGGAGATCGCGCTCGACACCTGCGACCGGCACTGGATTCCGGTCCGCCGGGACTGGCGGCTCAACGAGCGGCACTACGGCGCGCTCCAGGGCAAGGACAAGAAGCAGACCATGGAGATCTACGGCGAGGAGCAGTTCCAGATCTGGCGCCGTTCCTACGACACCCCGCCGCCGCCGATCGACCCGGACGACGAGTTCGCCCAGACCGGCGACCCGCGCTACGCCGACCTCGGCGACGCGATGCCCACCACCGAGTGCCTCGCCGACGTGCTCGCGCGGCTGCTGCCGTACTGGCACGCCTGCGTGGTACCGGACCTGCGCGCCGGCCACACCGTCCTCGTCGCCGCGCACGGCAACTCGCTGCGCGCGGTGGTCAAGCACCTCGACGGCGTCGACGACGAGACGATCGCCGGGCTCAACATCCCCACCGGCATCCCCTTGCGCTACGACCTCGAGGTCGCCGGGTCGGGGGGCACGACCGACCTGCGGCCCACCAACCCCGGCGGCACCTACCTGGACCCCGACGCCGCGCAGGACGCCATCGCCGCGGTGGCGAACCAAGGGCGCTGACGCTGCTTCCGTCGCTCGCCGCGGGCGACTCCGGTCGACGAGGTGAACGGCGACCGACGTTCCGGCGAATTCCCACGACCGGGGGGTCGGACAGATCACCGTGGGGCGTCCGGACGGGGTCCTCGCGGCGACATCGGCCCTACCATCGCGGTCGTGGCCGTCCCGGCGTACCTGATCGTCCTGGCCGCGGTGGCCGTCCTGGTCGCCGCGGGCCTGGGCGTCGTCGGCGGGCTCGTCGTATCGCGCTCGCGGGCCCGCACCCGCCGGGCCGCCGAGACGCGGCCGGGACCCACGGTGGCCGAGCTGCTCGCGCGCCTGGTGCGGCGCTCGCACTCGGGGCTCGTCGTCCTCAACCGCTTCGGCGACATCGTGCTCGCCAACGAGCGGGCCGAGACCCTCGGTGTGGTGGTCGGGGCCCGCCCGGACGCGCGGGTCGCCGCGGCGGCGGCGCTGATCTCCGAGGGCGGCGTCACCACCGAGATCGACCTGTCGCCGTCGACGACGGTGCGGCGCGCCCCGCAGTCGGTGGTGGCGCGCATCCACGCCCTCGGAGACGGATTCGTCGTCGTCGACGCCTCGGACGCCTCGGACGCCGTCCGCCTGGAGGCGGTGCGCCGCGACTTCGTCGCCAACGTGGGTCACGAGCTCAAGACGCCGGTCGGTGCGATGGCGGTGCTCGCCGAGGCCGTCCTCGACGCCGAGGACCCCGACGAGGTCGCCCACTTCGCCGGAAAGATCTTCCACGAGTCCCGCCGGCTCGGGTCGCTGGTCACCGAGCTCATCGAGCTGAGCCGCCTCCAGGGCGCCGAGCGTCTCCCGGAACCGATCCCCACCGACGTCGACGACGTCATCGACCAGGCCGTGGGGCGCGCCCGCTCCAGCGCCGAGACCGCGAACACGCAGCTCACCCTCGACGGCCCCAGCGGACTGGCCGCCGCTGGCAGCCGCCCGCTGCTGATCACCGCTCTGGCCAACCTGCTGGAGAACGCGATCGCCTACTCGCCCGCAGGCTCCACCGTCTCGGTCCGACGCCGCCGCGCCGCCGAGCGGATCGAGATCTCGGTGACCGATCGCGGCATCGGCATCGCCCCCGAGCACCAGGAGCGTGTCTTCGAGCGCTTCTTCCGAGTCGACCAGGCGCGCTCGCGGGCGACAGGCGGCACCGGCCTCGGTCTCGCGATCGTGAAGCACGTCGCGGCCAACCACGGCGGCGACGTGCGGCTCTGGAGCGAGCCCGGGGTCGGCTCGACGTTCACCCTGCGGATCCCCGCCGCTCCCGAAACGTCCCGCGCGGCGCCGACGCCGGCCGCGCCGCCCGCGGCCGCTCGGCCGCCCACCCCACCCGCGGCGACACCGCGACCGGCCCTCCCGCGCCCCCCGGCGGCCTCCCCAGCCGCTTCCCCGGCGACCGCCTCGTCGTCGGCGACCGTGGGGCGCGACCACGCGGCCGCCCTGCCCGGCTCTCCCGGAGGTTCCCCGTGACCCGAGTGCTCATCGTCGAGGACGAGGAGTCCTTCGCCGACCCGCTGGCCTACCTCCTGCGCAAGGAGGGCTTCGAGGCGAGCGTGGCCGGGACCGGCGCCGCCGCCCTGGAGGACTTCGAGCGCCACGGCGCCGACATCGTCCTGCTCGACCTCATGCTGCCCGGGATGAGCGGCACGGACGTCTGCAAGGCCCTCCGGCAGCGCTCTTCGGTCCCCGTGATCATGGTGACGGCCCGCGATGCCGAGATCGACAAGGTGGTTGGCCTCGAGCTCGGCGCCGACGACTACGTCACCAAGCCGTACTCGGCGCGCGAGCTGATCGCGCGCATGCGGGCCGTGCTGCGCCGCGGCCAGGAGGCTGAGCCCGACGCCGCGGCGCCCACCGACCGTCAGGTGCTCGAGGCGGGACCGGTACGCATGGACGTGTCCCGGCACGTCGTGACCGTCGAGACGTCGGGCGGCGGGACCCTCGAGGTGCCGCTGCCGCTCAAGGAGTTCGACCTGCTCGAGTACCTCATGCGCAACGTCGGGCGGGTCCTCACCCGCGCGCAGCTCATCGACCGCGTGTGGGGTGCCGACTACGTCGGCGACACCAAGACCCTCGACGTCCACGTCAAGCGACTCCGGGCCAAGATCGAGCCCGAGCCGTCAGCGCCGCAACACCTGGTCACGGTGCGCGGACTCGGTTACAAGCTCGACGCCTGACCCCGATAAGGTTTCCGGTCGTGCGACTCGGGGTGCTCGACGTCGGCTCGAACACCGTGCATCTGCTGGTGGTCGACGCCGTCCGAGGTGGGCATCCGACCCCCACCAGCTCGACGAAGACCGGCCTGCGGCTGGCCGAGCACCTCCGTGACGGGTACCTGGACCGGGTCGGCGCCGACGCGCTCGTGGCCGCGGTCGCCGAGGCGCGGGCGGAGGCGGCCTCGCTCGGCTGCCAGGACCTGCTCGCCTTCGCCACCTCCGCGGTGCGGGACGCGGCCAACTCCGGTGAGGTGCTCGCGCTGGTGCGCGACCGGACCGGGGTCGACCTGCAGGTCCTCTCCGGTCCCGACGAAGCCGCCCTCACCTTCCTCGCCGTCCGGCGCTGGTTCGGCTGGTCGGCCGGGCAGCTCCTGGTGCTCGACATCGGCGGCGGGTCGCTGGAGATGGCCGTCGGGCGGGACGAACGGCCCGCCGTCGCGCTCTCGCTGCCGTTGGGGGCCGCTCGGCTGACGCGGACCTGGTTCGCTGCCGACCCGCCCGACCGGCGCGAGATCCGGGCCCTGGCCGAGCACGTGCACGACGTCCTCGCCCCTGCCGCGGCCCGGCTGCTCGACGAGGGACCGCCCGACCGCTGCGTCGTGACGTCGAAGACGTTCCGCTCGCTGGCCCGCCTCACCGGCGCGGCGCCGCGCAGCGCGGGCGCCCGCGTGCCGCGCCGACTGAGCTCGGCCGGCCTGCGCCAGGTGGTCGCGTTCATCAGCCGCATGAGCTCGACCGACCTCGCCGAGCTCGAGGGCGTGTCGAGCAGCCGGGCCCACCAGCTCGTGGCCGGCGCCCTCGTGGCGCGGGGGGCGATGGACGCCCTCGGGCTCGACGAGGTCGAGGTGTGCCCGTGGGCGCTGCGGGAGGGGATCATCCTGGGCCGGCTGGATCACGTGCCGGCGGACGGCGCCCTCGTCGCCGCCGAACGAACGCGTGGGACCGACCGCCCGGCTGCCCCTGGACGGTCGACGAGCCAGAAGGCACGGTGACGTCCATGAACAGGGACGACGACCACGCGCCGGGCGCCCAGCGCAGCGTCGCCGAACTGCTCGCGGCCTACGGTGCCGAGCCCCGCCGTGACGGTGCGACCCGGTCCGACCCCGACGCGCGTCGCCATCGTGCCGCCGTCTCGACCGACACGCCCCCGCACACTGCCCGGTCGTCGTCCCCCGAGCCGGCACCCGCACGGTCGAGCCCGGACCGGCCGTTCGACGGCGACGGCCGCGGGGGCGGGCCCTCGTACGGGATGTCTCCCTTCGGGGACGGACCCGCGCGCGGCACGACCACCGGACGGTCCTCCTCCTACGGCCCGCCGGTGGGCGGCCCCGGCCCGAACGGCACCGCGGGCGCCTCGTCGGCGTCGGCCGCGCAGGCCTCCTCCACCACGGAGGCGTTCCCGGCCTGCCTTCCCGGCCAGGCGCCCGACGGCGGTGGGGATGGGTGGTCGCGCCCGGCCACGGCACCGGATCCCCGGGTGCGGCCCGCCGCGGAGGGCTACCGGACGTCGAACGACGACGAGACCGGCGCCCTACCCACCGGCGGGCCGATCGGGGAACCGCCGCACCCCGCGCTCCGCGGCGGGACGGCGATGATGCGCCGCTCCGACGCCCCGGCCGGCCAGGCGCACACCGACGAGGACGACGACGAGGTCGCCGGCTACAGCGACGACGACTACTACAGGGACGACTACGACGACGAGGACGACCTCGCCGACGAGGAGGACGCCCGCCCCGGTCTGCGGGAGTGGGTCGCCGTCGCGGTCCAGGTCGTCCTCGGTGCCATCCTCGGGGCGCTGCTGTGGGTCGGCTTCTCCTACCTGTGGAAGTACCTGCCTCCGGTCGCCCTCGTCCTCGCGCTGGTCTCCACCACCGGCCTGGTGTTCGGGGTGCGCGCCATGCGGCGCTCGGACGACCTGAAGACCACGGTCCTGGCCGTCGTGGTCGGGCTCCTCGTGACGGTGTCGCCCGCGGTCCTCGTCCTCCTCGTGGGTACCCAGGGCTGAGGTGAACCGACCCCTGCCATCGAGCGGCCGCAGGAGGCCGGTGGCGATGTCGACGGCCTGCGTGTATCCGGAGCCGATGTCGTCGGCCTTCTCGGCGGCGGCCGAGCTCGGCTACGACGGCGTCGAGGTCATGGTCTGGAACGAGCTCGCGAGCCAGCAGTTGCGGTCGGTGGCGCGCGAGGCCGCGCGCACGGGCATCCCGGTGCTCGCCGTGCACGCGCCGTGCCTCGCCATCACGCAGCGGGTGTGGGGGGCCGACCCGGCGGAGCGGCTTCGCCGCTCGGTGGTGCTCGCGGCCGGTCTCGGTGCGTCCACGGTGGTGCTGCACCCGCCCTTCCGGTGGCAGCGGGGCTACGCGGCCGGTCTGCACCGCCAGATCGCGGAGCTCGAACGCGCGCACGGCGTCATGGTGGCGATGGAGAACATGTTCCCGGTGCGCCGTGGACGGGTCCGGGTGTCGAGCTACACGCCGGGCCACGACCCGACGGATCCCGGGGCCCAGCACTACACCCTCGATCTCTCGCACACGGCGATCGCGGGCGACGACGCCCTCGCCATGCTCGACCGGATGGGCGACCGGCTCTCGCACCTGCACCTCACCGACGGCACGGGCAGCGAGCACGACGAGCACCTCGTGCCGGGGCGCGGCACCCAGCCGTGCGCGGAGGTGCTCGGGCGGCTGCGCGACCGCGGGTTCGGCGGCACCGTCGTCGTGGAGATCAGCACTCGCCGGAGCCGCTCGCGCCACGAGCGTCTCGACGCGCTGGCTGAGTCACTGCTCTTCGCCCGCCTGCACCTGGACTCGTCGCTGCCCGCACCCCGGACCGACCGGTCGGTGCACCAGGATGGGCGCCCATGACCGCGACCCCTGACGAGTCCGGCCACTCCGGCGACTCCGGCGACGTGGTGGCCGTGCTCGGCGGCGGCCGCATCGGCGAGGCCCTGCTCGGCGGTCTCGCAGCCGTGATCGATCCGTCGCGGCTCCACGTCGTCGAGCGCGACGCCGCGCGCGCCGCGGCCCTCGCGGACCGGCTGGGTGTCGGCCTCCTCGACGCGCCGGACGCCGCCCGCCGCGCCGACGTCCTCGTGGTCGCGGTCAAGCCCGCCGACGTGGTGGGCGTGCTCGAAGCGGTCCACGACGTGCTGGCCGGGCGCGCCCCGGACGCGGACCGTCCGCTGGTGGTGTCGCTCGCCGCGGGCATCCCCACGGCGGCCCTCGAGGCGCGCCTGCCCGACGCCACCTCCGTGGTCCGCGTCATGCCGAACACCCCGATGCTCGTGGGTCGCGCCATGTGCGTGCTCTCGGCCGGGCGCCACGCGGGCGAGGAGGAGCTGGCGGTCGCGGAGGCGCTCCTGAGCCGGGTCGGGCGAACAGTCCGGGTGCCCGAGCACCAGCAGGACGCCGCGACCGCCCTCTCGGGGTCCGGTCCGGCCTACTTGTTCCTCCTCGCCGAGGCCATGATCGACGCGGGGGTGGCGCTGGGGCTGCCGCGGCCGACGGCCACTGAGCTCGTCGCGGCCACGGTCGACGGCGCGGGCGGGCTGCTGCTCGCCGGTGGCGACGACGGCGGGCCCGGGCACCCGACGATGCTGCGCGAGGCCGTGACCTCGCCCGGCGGAACGACCGCCGCCGCGCTGCGGGTGCTCGAGGCGCAGGGGCTGCGGGCGGCGACCGCCGCCGCGGTCGAGGCCGGCCGGGACGCGTCCCGCGCTCTGGGTGCCGCCTCCTCCTGAGGCGGGTGCCGCGGCCACCGGGCATCGCGGAGCGGCCGCTCGTCGGGACGCAACCGTGCCGAGGGGTGCGGCGTGGACGCTTGACGCGCCTGCCCGTACGGCTGCCGCACCATCACATGGAGCGATTCGCTCGTCACTCGCGTCTCGCTACGCTGCGCGGGGCACGTGCGTGTCGAACCGCCGGAGGGGAAGTCCGGCGGCACGACGGGTGTCCGGGAGTGAGGAACCATGTCCCAGAACGCCGCCGGGCGGGACGGTGACCTCGCGCGGGTGCAGTTCCTGACCGTGGCCGAGGTCGCTGCCACCATGCGGGTCTCGAAGATGACGGTGTACCGCCTGGTGCACAACGGGGAGCTACCCGCGGTCCGCGTGGGCCGCAGTTTCCGGGTCCCGGAGGAAGCGGTGCAGGAGTACCTGCGCGGTTCCTACTTCGACGCGGGCTGACGGAACCGACCAGGAGCGAGGCGTCGGGGGGCACCTCGGGCCGGGGTCCTCCCGAGTAGAGTCGGTGGCCCTGCCGGTCGGCAGGCTCCCGGCGAGAGGACCCGAATGGGCTCGGTCATCAAGAAGCGTCGCAAGCGGATGTCGAAGAAGAAGCACCGTAAGCTGCTCCGCAAGACCCGGGTGCAGCGCCGCAAGCTCGGCAAGTAGCCGGGACGCCCTGCGGGGTGGCCCACACCGGGATGGCGTGCGCGGGAGCCAGGACCAAGGGGGAGCATGGTGCCGTCGGTCGTCCTCGTCACGGGCGTCAGCCGATTCCTCGGCGGTCACCTCGCGGCACGACTCGCGGCGGACCCGTCGATTGACCGCGTCCTCGGTGTCGACACCACGCCCCCGTCACGGGAGATGCGACGGCGGATGGGCCGCGCGGAGTTCGTGCGGGTGGACATCCGCAACCCGCTGATCGGCAGGGTCATCAGCACCGCGAAGGTCGACACGGTCGTTCACGCCTCGCTGTCCGGGCATCCCGGCGCCCAGGGCGGTCGCTCCCAGATGATGGAGATGAACGTCATCGGGACGATGCAGCTGCTCGCGGCCTGCCAACGCTCCGACTCCGTCCGGCGGCTCGTCGTGAAGTCGACGACGGCGGTGTACGGCGCGAGCTCCCGCGACCCGGCGACCTTCACGGAGCCCACCGAGCCCAAGGCGTTGCCGCCCGGTGGGTACGCCAAGGACGCGGTGGACATCGAGGGCTACGTCCGCGGCTTCGCGCGACGCCGTCCGGACATCGCGGTGACGACGCTGCGCTTCGTCAACCTCATCGGCCCCCGGATCGACACGGCCTTCGCGCGGTACTTCGCCCTCCCCATCGTCCCGGTCGTCCTCGGATACGACGCGCGGGTGCAGCTTCTGCACGAGGAGGACGGTGTCGCGGTCCTCGAGCGGGCGGCAGCGCACGACCTGCCCGGCGTCGTCAACGTCGGGGGGGACGGCGTGCTGATGCTCTCCCAGGCGATCCGGCGGGCCGGTCGGATCCCCCTGCCCGTCCCGCAGCCCGCGGTACCCGCCGTCGGGCGGCTCGCCCGGCGCGCACGCCTGGTCGACTTCTCGCCCGAACAGATGCGGCTGCTGAACTTCGGTCGCGTCGTCGACACCACCCGGCTGCGCACCGAGTTCGGCTTCACTCCGCGATGGACCACGGTGCAGGCGTTCGACGACTTCGTGTCGGGACGCGCCCTGCGTCCCGTGATCGACCCGTCGTGGTACGCGGCCCTCGAGGACCGGGCGCTGTCCGTGGCCCGCGCCCTGCCCGCCCTACCTGCCCTGCCCGCCCTACCTGCCCTGCCCCGGCGCGCCACCGCCCGCTCTTGACCGACCCGCCCGCCCGGAGGGGACCGACACATGCCCGAGGCCCGCGTGATCCCCCTGCGCGGCAGTGGCCGACCGCGTCCGCGTCCGACGCCGCGGCGTGCCGGCCCACCCCCCGTCTCGGTCATCGCGCGCGAGAGGGGCGGGGCCGACGCCGCCGAGCCCGCGAACGGACCCGCGCTCGCCGCGCCCACGCCGCTGCCCGTGCCCACGGCCCCGTCGGGGCTGGAGGAGCGCGTGGGCGAGTTCGCGGACTTCCTGCGGCGTCGCCTGACCGGGCAGTACGGCGTGGACGAGTTCGGGTTCGACCCCGACCTCACCGACCACGTCGTGCTCCCGCTGCTCCGGCCGCTGTACGAGAAGTGGTTCCGGGTCGACACCGTCGGCGTCGAGAACGTGCCGCAGGTGGGGGGCGCGCTGCTGGTGGCCAACCACTCCGGCACGCTGCCACTCGACGCGCTGATGACGGTGGTCGCCGTGCACGACGACCTGCCCGTGCCCCGGTATCTGCGCATGCTGGCCGCGGATCTCGTCTTCGGGACGCCCGGTCTCGGCGCGACGGCGCGCAAGGCCGGCCACACCCTGGCCTGCACCCCTGACGCCGAGGCACTGCTGTCGGCCGGCGAGATCGTGGGCGTGTGGCCCGAGGGGTTCAAGGGGATCGGCAAGGCCTACGCCGATCGCTACAAGCTCCAGCGGTTCGGCCGCGGCGGATTCGTGTCGGCCGCGCTGCGGACCGGCGTGCCCATCGTCCCGTGCTCCATCGTGGGCGCCGAGGAGATCTACCCGAAGGTCGGCGAGCTCTCGGCGCTCGCCCGCCTGCTCGGTGTCCCCTACTTCCCGGTGACGCCGACGTGGCCGCTGCTGGGCCCGCTGGGGCTCGTGCCGCTGCCGTCGAAGTGGTGCATCGAGTTCGGCACCCCGATCCGCACCGACACCTTCGACGCCTCGGCCGCCGACGACCCGATGCTGGTGTTCACCCTCACCGACCAGGTCCGCGAGACGATCCAGCAGACGCTCTACCGGCTACTGGCGGGCCGCCGCAACGCCTTCCTCGGCTGAGTCAGCTCGCGACGCGGCGGCGGTAGGCGGCCCCCGCGGCCACGGCGCCCGCCACGGCGCCGGCACCGAGGACCGACGGCAACCCAATCCGGGCGACCTTGCGCCCGGAGCGGAACTCGCGGATCTCCCAGCCCCGCTCGCGGGCGAGGGTCCGGAGCTCGGCGTCGGGGTTGACCGCCACCGCCGTCCCCACGACCGACAGCATCGGGGCGTCGTTGATCGAGTCGGAGTACGCCGCGCACCGCCGCAGGTCGAGGCCCTCCCGCGCGGCGAGCGCGCGGACGGCGTGGGCCTTCGCCGCCCCGTGCAGTAGCTCGCCGACGAGCCTCCCGGTGTAGACACCGTCGGCGTCGCTCTCGGCCACCGTGCCGAGGGCTCCCGTGAGCCCCAGCCGCCGGGCGATGATCCGGGCGAGCTCGAGGGGAGTGGCCGTGACGAGCCAGACCCGCTGACCCGCGTCCAGGTGCATCTGCGCGAGCGCCCGGCTGCCCTCCCAGATCCGATCGGCCATCAGGTCGTCGTAGATCTCCTCGCCGAGCTCCACCAGCTCCGTGACCCGGCGCCCCGCGACGAACGACAGCGCGTGCTCGCGGTGAGCCCGCATGCTCTCGGGGGAGCCCTCGCCTCCGAGGCGGAAGCGGACCTGCTGCCACACGAATCCGCGCATGTCGGCGCCGGACAGGAAGTTCCGCGTCGCGAGGCCGCGGGCGAAGTAGAAGATCGACGCGCCCATCATCATCGTGTTGTCGACGTCGAAGAAGGCGGCCGCGGTGAGATCGGGGGTGACCGGCGGTTCGGGGGCCTCGGCGTCGGGGGCTTCGGGGCCCCGGAGGACCGCGGAAGCGGCGGATCCGGGCCCGGCTGATTCCGACTCCGCCTCCGAGGCGGCGGCAGCCGACGCCTCCCCGGCCCGTCGGGCCGCGTCCCGCTCGGCCTCCAGCCGGTGTTGGCGCCGTCGTCCCACCGCCCGGCCTCCTCGATTTCCGCTCGCTCCGGCAGCCTAGTGGCCTCTCCCCGTCCCGGTGCCCGCGGCGGACGCAGAGCCGGTGGGCGGAGATCAGCCCCCGCCGAGGCCGGTCACACCCGGGACGAACGGGGGCAGGTACCCCCGGGGCAGCACGGGCGGGAGCACGGGCAGCGGGACTGCGGGTGGGCTCACGTTCGGGGGGAGAGGGGGCTTCGGTGGTAGCGGCAGCGGGAGCGGCAGCGGCGGTAGCGGCGCCGGCACCACCGGCCGGACCGGGGCGGCGGGGACGGGGACGGGGACGGGGACGGTGGAGGTCACGGCGTCCCCGCGAGTGTCGGGAACCGTCGTCGTAGTCGGGTTCGTGCTCGTCGACGGCGACGCGGATGGGGTCGTGGGGTCGGGGTCGGCCGGGGTCGACGGGGCGGCGGTCGGCGGCGCGCAGGCCGGCACCGGACCCCACTCGTCCGAGCCGGTCCGTGGGCACGCGCCGGGCTCGTCGAGCGCCTCGGCGCGCGTGGTGACCCGATCGAGCAGCGACCGGGCCGACAGGACGGCGGGCCCGTTCTCGCGGACCAGTGCCGGGGCGACGGCGTCGAGGTGGTCGCTCTGGGCGCGGGCCCAGGCGAACACCAGTGACGGCGGAGGGCCGGACGGGAGCGCGGTGAGCGGGAGAAGGAGGCGGACGCCCTCCCTGGTCTGCGCGTCGAACTCGCGCAGGTTGTCGGTGATCAGCGCCGCCTGCCCGGGGTCGACCTCCGGGGCGAGCGGGACGGACCCGGCGCCGGCCGGAGCGACCGCGGAGTCCTGCCTGATCATCTCCGACACCTCGTCGAGGCGCAGCTCCGCGACGTCGAGGTGCTTGCGGGCCGTGGCCTCCGGGCCGGACGTCATGGCCAGCTCCGCGGACTCGGAGGTGCGCTTGAGCCCGTAGAGGACCTCGCCGGGCAGCGCCCCCCGGCTCAGCACGACCGCGAGGACGCCGAGGGCGAGGACCGCGCACAGCGCCCCGGTCGCGCGCGAGAGCCGCCGGATCCTACGGTCCGACGGCGTGGGACGGGACCGGTCGGGCCGGCGCGCCGCCGACCGCCGGGGTCTCCCGCCAGGACGGGGCCGGCCCGGGCCGTTGACCCCGGGGCGGGCGCGGCGACCACCGGCGGGGGCGCCGACCCCGATGACGGCGGAGATGTCGTCGTCCGCGCTCGCGGGGTCGTGGTGGTCGTCGTGGTCGGGGGTGTCGTCGGCGGGGGCCCCGATGGCCGCCATGAGCTTGGCCCGCATCCGGCGGCTGGTCTCGGCGTCCGGCCCGACGCCGACACCGCCCCGTCCGACCTCGCGCAGGAGCGCGGTGATCTCCGCCTCGCGCCGGAACGGACGAGAAGAGGGATCGGGGGAAGGCTCCGGGCGTCGCCCCGCCGCCGACGAGGGACCGTCGTCGCCCACGCCGGGGACCCGCCCCTCGCCGTCGCCGCTCGACATGCCGTCCACCCTCATCGTCCGCGTCGGCGGTCGCGCACGCACCGTCGCCGTCGTGACGGAGAACGACCGGACGGAGGACCGGATACGCCGTTGGGCCGCGCGGCCGTGCGGGCGCGGGTACGACTCACCTCAACCCCTCGGGCATCAGCTGCGCGAGACGACGGACCGCCCGGTGCTGGAGGGCCTTCACCGCGCCCTCGTTCCGCTCCATGATCACGGCGGTCTCGGCCACCGACAGCCCCTGCAGGAAGCGCAGGGTGATGCATTCCTGCTGGTCGTCACGGAGCCGGTGGACGCACCGGAGGAGCTCGGCGTGGATCGCGCCCGCGATGACCTCGCTCTCCGGTCCGGGGCTGCGCCGGTCCGAGACGACGTCGGTGATCTCGGGGATCGCCGTCTCCAGGCGGTAGCGACTGGACTTGACGTGGTCCAGCACGAGGTTGCGCGCGATGGTGACGAACCAGGCGCCGATGTCGCGGCCCTGGTAGCTCACCGAGGTGATGCGCCGGTAGGCCCGGACGAAGGTCTCCTGGGTGAGGTCCTCCGCGAGCGACCGGTCACCCAGCCGGTAGAGCACGAACCGGAAGACGACGTCGTGATAACGGTCGTACAGCCGGCCGAAGGCCTCGGCGTCGCCGTCCTGGGTGGCGCGCACGAGTTCCCAGCCGGCGGCCACCGCGTCGGTGTCCGCGTAGGTCGTCAGGTCGGGGTCCGCGTCGGACGCCACCTCGGTCGTCGGGTCCTCGGACTCCGTCGCGGCGTCGCGCGCCAGGTCCGGGAGGGGCTCGTCGCCCGTACGGGGCAACGGCGCGGGGTGGTCGAGCGCCGGGAGGACGACCGTGGCCGGGGCCTGCTGCGCCGTTCCGGACGGCAGGGGTGTCGTCGGGGGCCAGGTGTCCTCGCGGCGTCGCTGGGCCGGGTAGAAGGGCGTCGTCCACGCCGGGTCGTCCGCCGCGGCCCCACCCTCACCGGGCTCCCGGCGGTCGCGGTCCGGGTCACCCGCCGTCCCCCGGGGGTCACCGCGGGCGTGGGGATCGGTGGGACGCGCCGGATCGGAGGGCGGGTACTCACGCCCCCGGCCGTCGCCTCTGCGGTGCAGCCTCACCGCGTCCCGCGGGGGAGGGCGGCACGCGACGGACACCGACGCCCGGTGACTGCGCTCATGCCTTCTCCCTCGATCGGAGATCGCGGACCCCGTACCCCCCCGGGTGCAGCGTGCTCGTCGGGGAGCATACGTGGGCGGGGTCGCCTTCCGACACCGGAGCGGCGACCACCACCCACGCGTGCGGGTGACCTGCTGACCTGCGAGGACGACGGTCCGTGGGCGGCACGCCGGAGGGCGTCCACGTCTGCGAGACTCGCTGGTGGGGCGGTCGGAACGAAGGGACTCCTGAGTGCTCGAGGGGCAGGGGGAGGCGCGGGTGACGGTGCTCGTACGGGCCCGGTGCCCCACCTGCGACCGGATGGAGGCGACGGTGCGGAAGGTGTGCGCCGAGACCGCGGTCGGGTGGGAACGGGTGGACGTCGACGCGCCGGATACCGACCCCGATCTGCGCGGCGAGTATGCCGACGTCGTGCCGGTCACGCTGGTCGACGGCCGTGACCACGCGTCCTGGACCGTGGACCCGGCGGCCTTGCGCGCCGCGCTCACGATCCGCCCGGCATGACGGGACCCGCGCCGGCCTCGGACGGTGCGGTCCTGCGCACCGCTACCTCCCTCGTCATCGCCGCCGCGTCGACCTACCAGTCCCTCGCCGCCCTGCCCGCCGGCGGCGGCGTGCCGGCGCTCGGCGTCGTGCGGGACCACATCGCGGACGCCCTGGTCGCGCTGCGGCAGGCCCGGGCCGACCTCTCCGAGGCCACGCGGGCGGTCGGGGCCCGGGTGGCGCAGGACCTCGATCCCGGGCAGGCGGCGGTGGTGGCACAGGTCCTGCCGACCGTGCGGGGTCCCGGAGACGTGGTCGGGCTCGCGCTGATCGTCGAGGACGTGCTGGCCCAGACGCTCGTCGCCGACGCCGTGGTGCTATCGGTTCCGACCGTCCGGGCCCTGGTGGCCGGGCTCGGTGCGGCGGCCGCCGCCCGCACAGCGCGCCTGCTCCTGGTGGCGTCCCTCCTCGCGACCGGCCGCCCGGAGCTCCTCGCGACCCCTCCGGACCTGTTCTCGCTCCCCGCTGCGATCGGCACCCTCGGCTCGCCCGACGCCCGCTACCCCACCGACAAGGCGGTCGCCGCTGGGGACGGCGCGCCGTGAGGGCAGGAGCGGGCGGACGGCCCGTCCTCCGTCGTCGCCGCGTGCTGGGCGCGGGGGTCCTGGGCGGAGCCGCCGCCGTGCTGGCCGCGTGCACGGCGGCCCCCGCGCCAGCGGTCCCCACCGGCGTGCCGCCCGCCCCGTCAGCCGCCCCGCCGTCCCCGACGGCGTCGTCGCCCCCGCCCCCCACCTACGTCGGCGACGCCCAGCCCGTCGCGCTCTGCGCCGCGCTGGCCAACCTCGCCATCGGGCTCTACGGCGACGCCGTCGCCCGCGCGATCGGGGGCCGCTACGGGGCGCTCCCCGCGGTGGTACCGGCGTTCCTGCGGGGCGCCGCCGGGCAGCACACCGTGGCGGCCGGGTCGTGGAACGAGGTGCTCGCCGCCGCCGGCCGCCCGACGATGACCGGGACGCCGGACCCCGTCGAGCGTGCGCTACGGGGGACGCTCGACGCCGCGCGGGTCCCGGGCGACCTGCTCGCACTCGCCCTCGACCTCGAGACGGTGATCGCGGCGACCGTCGTCGACCGCATCGGAGTGATGACGACACCGTCCGCGCTCGCCGCCGGCGCGGTGATCGCTCCGGTCGCCGCGACGCGCGCCGCGACGGCGTCGTTCCTGCTCGGTCGCCCGCCCGGGGCCGCGCCGGGACCCGGAGCCGCGCCGGTGGGGCGTGAGGTCACCGTGGGGTGACGGTGCGCACGCGCCCCCGTCGGTGCGGTGAGGTCGAACCGGTGGGCGATGTGCTCCGAACGGCCGATGTCCGGCGGCACGTCCGACCCGAAGAGAGGTCCTCGCCCATGGCGATCACCACCGAGCCCGCCCCCACCGCGTCGAGGCGTCCTCCGCCCCGCATCGGCGGCGGGATCGCCGCGATCGCGGCCGTGCTCGCGGTCGCGGCGGCGCTCGGCGTCGGAGAGCTCGTGGCCGCGCTGGTCTCCCCGGCCTCCTCCCCGTTCCTCGCCGTCGGCCAGGCCGCGATCCGCCTGACGCCGGAGTGGCTCAAGGAGTTCGCGATCGCGCAGTTCGGCGTCTACGACAAGGTGGCGCTGCTCACCGGCATGACCGCCGCGATCGTCGTCGTCGCGATCCTCACGGGTCTCGCGTCCCGCCGGGACGAGCGGCCCGGGCTCGTCGTCGTCGCCGCGATGGGGGTGCTCGCGCTCGTCGCCGTCGTGACCGGCCCGACGTTCGCGCCGCTGGACCTGATCGCGCCGTTCGCGGCCCTGCTCGTCGGGATCGCCGCGTGGTTCGCGGTGCATCGCACCGCCCTCGCGGCGGCCGGCGCGAGCGCCGACGTCGCCGGCGGCCAGGCGGGGGCCGGGGGGACGGCCCGCCGTCGGCTCCTGCTCACCGCGGGCGGGGTCGCTGTCGGTGCCGGCGTGGCCGGCGTCGCCGGACGGTTCCTCGTGACCGGCGCCGGATCGCCGTCGTCGGTCGGGCCGCTGCCCACCGCCGCCGGTCCGCCCCCGCCCCCCCTGGTCGGGGTCGACTACGTCGCCGCCGGCACGCCGACCTGGCTGACCCAGGCGGCGGACTTCTACCGCATCGACACCGCGCTCTCGGTGCCCCGGCTCTCGACGTCGAGCTGGTCGCTGCGCGTCCACGGCATGGTCAACCGCGAGTTGACGCTCACCTGGGACCAGCTGCGGTCGCGACGCCTCGTCGAGGCTCCGGTGACGCTGACCTGCGTGTCCAACGAGGTCGGCGGCAACCTCGTCTCCAACGCCCGCTGGCTCGGCGTGCCGATGGCCGAGCTGCTCGCCGAAGTGGGCGTACAGCCCGGTGCCGAGCAGATCGCCAGCACCTCCAGCGACGGGTGGAACTGCAACACCCCCCTCGGCCCGCTGACCGACGGCCGCCCGGCCATGCTCGCGATCGGCCTGAACGGCCAGCCGCTCCCCGTCGAGCACGGCTTCCCGGTGCGGATGGTCGTGCCCGGGCTGTACGGCTACGTGTCGGCCTGCAAATGGATCACCGACATCGAGGTCACCACCTTCGCCGGCTTCACCTCCTACTGGGAGCAGCGCGGCTGGGCCCAGCAGGGGCCGATCAAGACCCAGTCGCGCATCGACGTGCCGCGTCGGGACGCCAGCGTCCCCGCGGGGCCCACGATGGTGGCGGGGGTGGCCTGGGCGCAGCACACCGGCATCGACGCGGTGGAGGTCCGTGTGGACCGCGGGCCGTGGCAGCGGGCGGAGCTCGCGGCCGAGCCGACCGTCGACTCGTGGCGGATGTGGAAGCTGCCGGTGACGCTCTCCCCCGGGGGCCACGAGCTCGTGGTGCGGGCCACCGACCGCAGCGGGTACACCCAGACCCCGCAGGTGGTGCCCCCGATCCCCGACGGGGCGAGCGGCTGGCACACTGTCGCGGTCACTGCGGTGTGACCCCCGTCGGGGGGCCCGCCCGCGCACAGGCCGGTGACCAGCCACTTTGTGCGTGCGTTCACGAGCGGTTAGCTTGTCTGGAAGAGGTCCAGGAACGGCGCACGTCCTGGTCGGTCACCGGACCCTGGTGATATCCGCGCGGCGCAGGCCGCGACGCGACAGCGACGAGGAGGCGCCCGCCCGTGACGGTCGACCGGGACTCCGTGGTCGAGCGTCCGCGCCGCCCGGTGCCCGAGGCCACCGTGGCCCGGCTCGCGCTGTACCTGCGGGTGCTCACGACGCTGCTCGCCGACGGCGAGCGCGTGGTGTCCAGCGACGCGCTCGCGTCGGCGGCGGGGGTCAACGCGGCGAAGCTCCGCAAGGACCTGTCGCACATCGGCTCCTCGGGGGTGCGCGGCGTCGGCTACGACGTCGCCCGCCTCACCGGGCAGGTCGAGCAGGTGCTCGGGCTGACCCGGGCGCACGCGGTGGCCATCGTCGGCGTCGGGAACCTCGGGCACGCCCTCGCCGGGTACGGCGGCTTCGCCGAGCGTGGCTTCCCGGTCGCCGCCCTCGCCGACATCGATCCCGCGCTCGTGGGGACCCGGCTCGGGGGCGGGGCCGGTATCGAGGTCCTCCACGTGTCGGAACTGGCCCGCGTCTGCGCCGAGCTCGGCGTCACCATCGGGGTCGTCGCGACGCCGGCCCATGCGGCCCAGGGCGTCTGCGACCTGCTCGTCGACGCCGGCGTCCGCAGCATCCTCAACTTCGCCCCGACGGTGCTCTCCGTGCCGGCCGGGGTCGAGGTGCGCAAGGTCGACCTGGCGGTGGAGATGCAGATCCTGTCCTTCCACATCTCCCGGCCGTCGGAGGTGTTCCGACGATGAGCCTGCTCGTCATCGGCATCTCGCACCGCACCGCACCGGTCGCGGTGCTCGAGCGTGTCGCGGTCTCCGGCGACGACGCGACCCGCAAGGTGCTCGACGAGCTCCTCACGGGGGAGCACGTCAGCGAGGCCATGGTTGTGTCCACGTGCAACCGCGTCGAGATCTACGCGGTGGTGGCGACGTTCCACGGCGGGCTCACCGAGGTGTCGGGAGTGCTCGCGCGCCACGCGCACGCCGAGGTCTCCGACCTCACCGATCACCTGTACGTGCACTACGCGGGGTCGGCCGTGGAGCACCTGTTCTCCGTGGCCGCGGGCCTGGACTCCATGGTCGTGGGCGAGGCCCAGATCCTCGGGCAGCTCCGCGCCTCCTACGCGATGGCGCGCGACCTCCGCACGGCCGGTCGGGTGCTGCACGAGGTCGCGCAGCAGGCGCTGCGCGTGGGCAAGCGTGCGCAGGCCGAGACCGGCATCGACGCCGCCGGCGCTTCGCTGGTCACCGAGGCCCTCGTCGACACCGGCGAGGCCCTGGGCGGGCTGGCCGGGCGCCGGGCGCTCGTGATCGGGGCGGGCTCGATGGGTGCCCTCGCCGCGGCCCAGCTGCGCCGGGCCGGCGTCGCCGCCGTGGTGGTGGCCAACCGGTCGGTTGCCCGTGCCGAGCGCCTCGCGGCGGCGCTGCGCTCCGAGGACATCGCCACCCGGGCGGTCGGTCTCGATCAGGTCGGGACGGAGATCGCCGCGGCGGACCTCGTCGTGGTCTGCACCGGCGCCGTCGGCACCGTCCTGCACGCCTCGACCGTCGCCGCCCGGACCCGGCGTGGTGCCGACGCGACGCCCCTCGTCGTCTGCGACCTCGGCCTGCCCCGCGACGTCGAGCCCGGCGTCGCCGACCTCCCCGGCGTCGTCGTCGTCGACCTCGAGACGCTCGGCGACCGCCTGCGCCGCGCGGCCGCCGGCCGCGCCGTCGCGAGCACGCGCACCCTGGTCACCGAGGAGGTGCGCTCCTACCTCGCCGCCCAGCGCTCGGCCGAGGTGACGCCGACGGTGACCGCGCTGCGCCGCCGTGCCGCCGAGGTCGTCGACGCGGAGCTGTTGCGGCTCGACGGCCGACTGCCCGAGCTCGATGCCTCGTCGCGCTCGGAGGTCGCCCAGGCCGTGCGCCGGGTCGTCGACAAGCTGCTGCACACGCCGACGGTGCAGGTCAAGCGCCTGGCCCAGTCGCCGGGCGGCGACACCTACGCCGAGGCGCTGCGCGAGCTCTTCGAGCTCGACCCGCTCGCGCCCGCAGCCATGAGCGTCGAGGGTGGCGCGGTCGACACGGCGCTCGCGGTCGACAAGGCGCTCGCGGTCGGCACGGTCGGCCCGGACTCCGCTGCCTCCGCTGCCTCCGGGGTCGGGCGGGCACCCCGGTGAGCACCCCGACCCCGACCCTGCGGATCGGCACGCGGGCGAGCCGGCTCGCGCAGACCCAGGCCGGCCTCGTCGCCGACGACCTGAGCGCGGCCGGCGCCGAGGTCGAGATCGTCATCGTCGCCACCGAAGGCGACCGCACCCAGGCCTCCGGGGTCCCGATCGCCGGGTCCGGGGTCGGTGTCTTCGTGGGCGCGCTGCGCGAGGCGCTGCGCGACGGGCGGATCGACGTGGCGGTGCACTCTTACAAGGACCTCCCGACCGCGCCGGCGCCGGGGATCGTCCTCGCCGCCGTCCCCGGCCGCGAGGACCCCCGCGACGTCCTCGTCGCGCGCGACCGCATGGTGCTCGGGGAGCTGCCCCCCGGCTCGACCGTCGGCACCGGCTCGCCCCGGCGCGCCGCCCAGATCGCGGCCCTCGGACTGGGCCTCGAGGTGGTGGGGATCCGCGGCAACGTCGACACCCGGATCGCCAAGGTGACCCGCGGCGAGGTGGACGCCGTCGTCCTCGCCCGCGCCGGGCTCGCCCGCCTGGGGCGCCTCGGCGAGGCCACTGAGGTCCTCGACCCGCTGCAGATGCTGCCCGCACCGGGGCAGGGCGCCCTCGCCTGCGAATGCCGGGTGGCCGACGTCGACACCGAGCGTCTCCTGCGGGAGACGCTGCACGACGAGACCGCCGCCGCGGCCGTGGAGGCCGAGCGTGCCGTCCTCGCCGCGCTCGAGGCGGGGTGCGACGGCGTCGTCGGGGCGCTGGCGGACATCGTGTCCGACCTCGAGGACGACGGCCGGGCCGTGGAGCGGTTGTCGTTGCGCGCGGTCGCGGCCACGGTGGAGGGGGCGCTCGTGCGCGCCTCGGCCACGGGCGAGACCAAGGACGCCGACCGGCTCGGTCGGGGTCTGGCCGCCGAGCTGATGGCCGACGGCGCCGTGCCGGGCGCACCGTCAACACCGTGAGGACGACAGCGTGAGACATTCCCCGAGGCCGCGGCGTCGGGAGACCAGCCGGATGGACCAGGGATGGGACCGAGAGAGATGACCGCAGTACCCGCGGCGCCCGGCGCGCCGCCCGCGCCGACGACCACGTCCGGATCGTCGGCCGCGTCGTCGGCGTCGGCGCGTTCCACGACCGCGGGGCGGGTGGCGTTCGTCGGCAGTGGGCCCGGCGACCCGGGGCTGCTGACGGTGCGCGCCCGCGAGGCGCTGGCCTCGGCGACCCTCGTGATCGCCGACGCCGACGTGCCCGCGCCGGTCGTCGGGCTCTCCGTCGAGGGACCGTCGGCCGCGGCCGTCCGCCTCGTCGGACCGCTCCCCGAGACCGAGATCGACGGGCCGCCGCGGCCCGAGGACCCACAGCCCGCCCTCGTCGCGCACGGCGTCGAGGCCGGCCCGCTGCCCGCGGACCCGGCGGCCCTCGCGGACCTGCTCGCCACCGAGGCCCGCGACGGCGCCTCGGTGGTGCGCCTCGTCGGGGGCGATCCCCTGACCCGCGATGACGTCATCCTCGAGGTCCGCGGCGTCGCCGGGAGCGGCGTGCCCTTCGACGTCGTGCCGGGCATGCCCGCCACGACGGCGGTCCCGGCCTACGCCGGGGTCGCGCTGGGCAGTGCGCACACCGCGGTCGACGTCCGTGCCGGCCTGGAGGGCGCCGCGCTCGCGGCCCTGCTCGGTGCGCCCGGCCCGCTCGTCCTCCAGGCCGGCCCTGCCCACCTGGCGCCCCTCGCCTCGTCCCTGACCGACGCCGGGTTGAAGCCCGAGACCGCCGCCCTGGTCACGGCGGCCGGGACCGAGTCCCGCCAGCGCACCGTCACGTCCACCCTCGCCTCGCTCGCCGCCGACGCAGCCGACCTCGAGGGGACGCTCGTCGTCACCGTCGGCGACGTCGCCGCCGAGCGCACCGCCCTCTCCTGGTGGGAGTCGCGGGCGCTCTACGGCTGGCGGGTCCTCGTGCCGCGCACCAAGGACCAGGCCGGCGCCATGTCCGACCGGCTCCGGGTGCACGGCGCGGTGCCCGAGGAGGTGCCGACGATCGCCGTCGAGCCCCCGCGCAGCCCCGCCCAGATGGAGCGCGCGGTGAAGGGCCTGGTCGACGGGCGCTACCAGTGGGTGGTGTTCACCTCGGCCAACGCGGTCCGCGCCGTGTGGGAGAAGTTCGCCGAGTTCGGTCTCGACGCCCGTGCCTTCTCGGGGGTGCGGATCGCGTGTGTCGGGGAGGCCACGGCGTGGGCGATGCGGGCGTTCGGCGTGCAGCCCGAACTGGTGCCCGCCGAGCAGACCGAGCAGTCCTCCGAGGGCCTGCTCGACATCTTCCCGCCCCACGACGACGTCCTCGACCCCGTCGACAGGGTGCTGCTGCCCCGCGCCGACATTGCCACCGAGACCCTCGCCGAGGGCCTTCAGGCACGCGGGTGGGAGATCGACGACGTCACCGCCTACCGGACCGTGCGGGCGGCGCCGCCGCCCGCGCCGACCCGTGAGGCGATCAAGACCGGCGGGTTCGACGCGGTGTGCTTCACCTCGTCGTCGACGGTGCGCAACCTCGTCGGCATCGCCGGCAAGCCGCACGCGCGCACCATCGTCGCCTGCATCGGGCCCAAGACGGCGGAGACCGCCGTGGAGTTCGGCCTCCGGGTCGACGTGCGCCCCGAGACCGCCGAGGTGCCCGCTCTGGTGGAGGCGCTCGCCGCGCACGCGGCCCAGCTCCGCGCCGAGGGCAACCTGCCACCGCCGCGCAAGTCGAAGGCCCGCAAGCGTTAGGGCGCGCACCGTCCCGGAGGACCACGCCATGTTCCCCACCGACCGCCCCCGCCGGTTGCGGTCCACCCCCGCGCTGCGACGGCTGGTCTCCGAGACGGAGGTGCGTCCTCGTCACCTGGTGCTGCCGGTGTTCCTGGCCGAGGGGATCGACGCGCCGCGACCGATCACGTCGATGCCCGGCGTGGTCCAGCACACCGTCGAGAGCCTGCGCAAGGCGGCGGCCGGGGCGGCCGCCGCCGGGCTCGGCGGCATCATGCTGTTCGGCGTGCCCGCCCGGCGCGACGCCACCGGGTCCGGCGCGCTCGATCCCGACGGCGTCCTCAACGTCGGCCTGCGGGAGGTGCGCGCTGAGGTCGGTGACGCGCTGCCGGTGATGGCGGACACCTGCCTCGACGAGTTTACCGACCACGGCCACTGCGGCGTCCTCGCCGCCGACGGATCCCGGGACGCGCAGCGCAGCGGAGCCGGACCAGTCGAGGAGGACGCGCAGCGCAGCGGAGCCGGACCCGTGGTGGACAACGACGCCACCCTCGACGTCTACGACGCCATGGCCGTCGCGCAGGCCGAGGCCGGGGCCCACATTGTCGCGCCCAGCGGGATGATGGACGGCCAGGTCGGACGGATCCGCGCGGCGCTCGACGCGGCCGGTCACTCGGGCGTCGCGGTCCTCGCCTACTCCGCGAAGTACGCGAGCGCGTTCTACGGCCCCTTCCGTGAGGCGGTCGACTCGCAGCTCGTCGGCGACCGGCGCACCTACCAGCAGGATCCGGCCAACGCCCGGGAGGCGCTGCGCGAGACCTCCCTCGACCTCGCCGAGGGCGCGGACATGGTGATGGTCAAGCCGGCCATGGCCTACCTCGACGTGCTGCGCTCGGTCGCCGAGATGTCCGACGTGCCGGTCGCCGCGTACCAGGTCTCCGGGGAGTACGCGATGATCTCGGCCGCCGCCGAGCGGGGATGGATCGACCTCGACCGCACCGTCCTCGAGACCGTGACCGGCATCCGTCGGGCGGGCGCCGACATCGTCCTCACCTACTGGGCCGCCGCGTTGGCCTCCCGGTTGGACGCCTGAGCGCCGTGGAGGGGTCGCCAGAGGAGGGCCCGGCCGGGGACGGCATGGTCCTGTTCCTCGAGGAGGGCTCGCCGTGCTGGCCGGTCGTGGTCGGGCCGCTGCTCGCGCTCGGTGGGGGGCTCCTGGAGAGCACGGCCCCCGGCGGTGCCGTGTGGGGGCTGTGGGCGGTGGTCGCCGTGATCGTGGGGGGCGGCGTCGCGATCGTCGTCCGGGCCCGCCGCCGGTTCCTGCGGGTGATGTTGACCCCGACGCTGCTGGTTCAGGGGAGCACGACGCTGCCCGTCGCCTCGATCGCGCGGGTGGTCCCCGACGACGGCTCCGGCGCCTACGGCATCCGCGTGTTGGGCGACGGCCCGGTGGTGCCCCGCAAGTACGACGGGATCGTCCTCACCCTCGTCGACGGGGTGCAGCGCGTCGCGTGGGCCCGGGACGGCGAGGGGCTGCGGCGGGCGCTGCGCTCCCTGGTCGGGCCGGCCGCGAGCACCGCCGAGCCGTCCACCCCCGCGCCGTCCACCCCCGCGACGTCACCCCCTGGGCCGGAGCAGCAGGAGGCCGACGACCCGGACGAGGCCGGGTGACCCGCCGGATCGCGCTCTCGACGACGCTGGCGCTCGTGCTCGCCGCCGTCGCGGTGTGGTGCGCCGACCGCGGGGTCACCGTCCGGTCCTCGGTCGGGGGTCTGCTCGTCGAGCCGGTGCCCACCGTGCGCGTCGTCGGCGGGTGGGTCGCGGCGGCCGTGCTCGCCGGCACCGTCGCGCTGCTCCTCGCGGTCGAGGCGGTCCACGCACTACGGGTGGGTCGCGCACTCCGCTCCGCCGCGGCGCGTCACCCGTCGCCCCCGGCGACGTGAGCCGCTCCCCCGGTGCACGGCGCGCCCGGCCGCTCCCTGGGATGATGCGGCCGTGACGAGCACAGCAGCCCCCCCGGTCACCGACCGCTCGGCCGAGCTCTTCGCGCGGGCCGGCGCCGTCGTGCCCGGCGGGGTCAACTCACCCGTTCGGGCGTTCCGCTCGGTCGGGGGGACGCCGCGGTTCATGGTGTCCGGGTCCGGCGCGTACCTCACCGACGCCGACGGCAACCGCTACGTCGACCTCGTCAACTCCTGGGGTCCGATGATCCTCGGGCACGCGCACCCGGCCGTGGTCGAGGCCGTCCGCGACGCCGCGACGGCGGGGCTGAGCTTCGGGACGCCGACCGTCGGCGAGGTCGAGCTGGCCGAGGAGATCGTGCGCCGGGTCGAGCCCGTCCAGCAGGTCCGCCTGGTCAATTCGGGCACCGAGGCCACGATGAGCGCGATCCGTCTCGCCCGCGGGTTCACCGGGCGCAGTCTGGTGGTCAAGTTCGCCGGGTGCTACCACGGCCACGTCGACGCCCTGCTCGCCGAGGCCGGGTCGGGCGTCGCGACGTTCGGCCTCCCCTCGAGCCCCGGCATCACCGGGGCGTCGGCCCGCGACACCGTCGTGCTGCCCTACAACGACCTCGACGCCGTTGCCCGGGTGTTCGCCGAGCGCGGACCGGAGATCGCCTGCGTCATCACCGAGGCCGCGGCCGGGAACATGGGCGCGGTCGCCCCGGGGGACGGCTTCAACGCGGGGCTCCGGCGCCTCTGCTCCGCGCACGGGGCGCTGCTGGTGATGGACGAGGTGATGACCGGGTTCCGCATCACGGCGGCCGGCTGGTACGGCCTCGAGGGCGTCGCCGGCGACCTCTACTGCTTCGGCAAGGTGATGTCGGGCGGGCTCCCGGCGGCGGCCTTCGGGGGCCGGGCCGACGTCATGGAGCTCCTCGCCCCGGCCGGGCCCGTCTACCAGGCCGGGACGCTCGCCGGGAATCCCGTCGCCGTCGCCGCCGGGCTCACCACGCTGCGCCACGCCACCGACGGCGTCTACGCCGCGCTCGACGCGAACGCCGACCGGCTGCACGAGCTGTTCACCGACGCGCTCGCCGCGGCGGGCGTGGAGCACACGATCCAACGGGCGGGTTCGCTGGTCTCGATCCGCTTCGCGGGCGAACAGGGGCGCACCTTCGACGACATGCGCTCCGCCGAGACCTGGCGCTTCCCGCCGTTCTTCCACGCGCTGCTCTCCGGGGGCGTGTACATGCCGCCGAGCGTGTTCGAGGCCTGCTTCATCTCCTCGGTCCTCGACGACACCGCGTTCTCCGTGATCGCCGACGCGCTGCCCGCCGCGGCGCGCGCCGCCGCCGAGGCCGCCGCGCCGGAGCCGGCGTGACGCCCCTACGGACGACGGTCCACCTGGTCCGGCACGGCGAGGTGCTCAACCCCGACGGCATCATCTACGGGCGGCTGCCCGGGTTCGGGCTCTCGCCCCGCGGCGCGGAGCAGGCCGCGCGGGTCGCGCTCCACCTCGCCCACGAGGACGTGACCGCGATGTTCGCCTCCCCGATGCAGCGCGCCCGGGAGACGGCCGTCCCGATCGCCGCCGCGCACGGGCTCGAGGTGGGCATCGAGGACCGGCTCACCGAGGCCGCGAACGCCTTCGAGGGCCAGAGCGTGTCCGTCGGCGACGGGGCGCTGCGCCACCCCGAGAACTGGACGCTGCTGCGCAACCCGTTCCGCCCCTCGTGGGGCGAGCCGTACCTGGAGATCGCGCACCGCATGCTCGGCGCCGCCCACCGGGCTCGAGCGGCGGCCACCGGGTACGCCGCCGTCTGCGTGTCCCACCAGCTGCCGATCTGGACGCTGCGCCGTTTTCTCGCCGGGCAGCGGCTGTGGCACCACCCCTCGGCCCGCGAGTGCTCGCTCGGATCGGTGACGACGCTGACGTTCGCCGACGAGAGCCTCGTCGACATCGCCTACGCCGAGCCCGGTGCGAGGCGCGAGCACCCGCGCAGCGACGAGGCCGCCGGGGCATGAGCCGGGGCATGAGCCGGGGTAGGGGCGGAGGGGTCGCGGTGCTGCTGGCGGTCCTCGTGCTCGCCGGGTGCTCCTCCGGCGCGGCCGAGGGCGGCTTCACCTTCACCTCGCCGAACGGCCGGACGACGATCTCCTACGACCCGCCCGCGAGCCGCGGCGCGCTCGCTCCGTTGACGGGGGAGTCGCTGCTCGAGCCCGGCCGGTTGCTCTCGACCGAGGCCTACCGCGGCCGGGTCGTCGTGCTGAACATCTGGGGCTCGTGGTGCGGACCGTGCCGCGGCGAGGCGCCTGCCCTCGAGGAGGTCGCGACGGCGTCGGCCCCGCGGGGGGTGCAGTTCCTGGGGATCGACGTGCGCGACTCCCGCGACGCCGCGGCCGACTTCGTCCGGGACCGCGGGGTCGGCTACCCGTCGATCTACGACCCGCCCGGCCGCTCCCTGCTGGCGTTGCGCGGCTACCCCCGCAACGCGGTGCCGTCGACGATCGTGCTCGACCGCACACACCGTGTCGCGGCGGTCTTCCTGACGGCGGTCCTCGCCTCCGACCTGCAGCCCGTCGTCGACCGGATCGCCGCGGAGCCGCCCGCCCCCGCGTGAGCGAGCCGCCTACGACGTGCTGTAGGACACTCTGGCGCCCCGCACGCACCGCCGACCTGCTCGCCCTACCCTGGACCGTGAGATGAACCTGACCGAGGTGGCCACGTCCGGGCCCGTCCTGCTCGCCGTGGCGCTGTCGCTCGCCGCGGGCCTGGTCAGCTTCGCCTCGCCCTGCGTGGTCCCGCTGGTCCCCGGCTACCTCGCGTACCTGGCCGGGCTGGTCGGGGCCGACGCCCCCGCGGTCACCGCCGACGAGGTCGGCACCACCCGCACCCGGGTCCGCCCGCCACGCCGGCTCCACGTCGCCGGCGCCGCCGCGCTCTTCGTCCTCGGCTTCACCGTCGTGTTCGTCCTCGGGCTCGGGTCCCTCGTGTGGGCCGCCGACGCCCTGGTGGCGAACGAGGCGCTCCTGCAGCGGGTCGGGGGCGTCGTCACCGTGGCGATGGGTCTGGTGTTCCTCGGGCTGGTCCCGGCCCTGCAGCGCGACACCCGCCCGCACCTCGTCCCCCGCGCTGGCCTCGCCGGAGCGCCGCTGCTCGGGGCCACGTTCGGTCTCGGGTGGACGCCGTGCCTCGGCCCGACCCTCGCCGGCGTCATCGCCCTCGCCTCGGGGACCGGGGAGGGCAGCGGCGCGGTCCGCGGCGTCGTGCTCGTCCTCGCCTACTGCGTCGGCCTCGGCGTCCCGTTCGTGCTCATCGCCCTCGGGGCGGGGCGGGCGGTGCGCGCGCAGGCCTGGCTGCGGGCCCATTCCCGTGGGGTCCAGATCGCCGGGGGCATCGGCCTCGTCGCTGTCGGCCTGGCCCTCGCGACCGGGCTGTGGGCCGAGGTGATCGCGCTGCTGCGTGAGCCCGTCGCCGGCTTCGGCACGCCGCTGTAACGTGATCGCCGACGAGGACTCCGCCGTGACCCGCACCCTGACCCCGCCCGCCGGACCACCCCCCACCCGATCCGGGGAGCGGACATGGTGGCGCGACGCCCTCGCGTTCGCCCGCAACACCTGGCGCGGGCTCACGAGCATGCGCACGGCACTCATCCTGCTGTTCCTGCTCGCGCTCGCCGCCCTGCCCGGCGCGCTCCTGCCCCAGCGCACCCCGAGCCCGCAGGCGGTCGACGCGTTCTTCACCGACCACCCCGACCTGGCCCCGCTGCTCGACGCCGTCGGCGCGTTCGACCTGTTCGCCACCCCCTGGTTCGCCGCGATCTACCTGCTGCTGTTCATCTCCCTCCTCGGGTGCCTGACGCCGCGGACGATCGAGCAGCTGCGGGGGCTGCGGGCGCCGGTGGTGGCGACGCCGCGCAACCTCGCCCGGCTGCCGCACCACGCGGCGTCGGAGACCGACGCGAGCGTCGACGAGGTCGTCGACGCCGCGCGACGCCGGCTCTGCGGGCGGTTCGGCACGGGCTGGAAGCTCGCGGTACGCGAGGAGGAGGGCCCCCGGGGGGCGAGGGTTCGCACGGTCTCCGCGGAGAAGGGGACGCTGCGCGAGGTGGGCAACCTCGTTTTCCACGCCAGCCTCGTGGCACTGCTCGTGGGCATCGCCGTGGGCAAGCTCCTCGGCTACGAGGGCCAGGTCATCGTGATGGCCGACGGGAGCGAGTTCTGCAACTCCGGGATCCTCGGCTACGACACCTTCCGGCCGGGCCTCGAGGTCGACGGGACGCGGCTCGACCCCTTCTGCCTCTCGGTCGACGCCTTCCGCGCCACCTACCTGCCCACGGGGGCGCCCGACTCCTTCTCCGCCGACGTCCGCTACTCCGACGCCGCGACGATCACGTCCGGATCGGGCGCCGAGCAGCGTCGGACGATCGCGGTGAACGACCCGCTGCGTCTCGACGGGGAGCGGGTCTACCTCACCGGCCACGGCTACGCGCCGCGCTTCACCGTCACGTTCCCCGACGGTCAGCAGCGCACCGGGCTGATCCAGTGGGAGCCGGTGGACCAGACGACGTTCCTCTCCCAGGGTGCGACGAAGATCGACCGGCCAGGGGTCACCGACGACGCGGAGCGCCGGCGCAGCCAGCTCGCCGTCACCGGGATCCTCGCGCCCACCTCCACCGGCGGACCGATCATCACCTCGACGTTCCCCGCTCTTGGCAACCCGGAGGTCGCCGTCGACGTGCTGCGCGGTGACCTCGGGCTCGACTCCGGCAACAGCCAGTCGATCTATGGTGTCGACCAGTCGATGGTCGACCAGGGTCGCCTGGTGCGGATCGCACGGGAGAACCTCGTGCCCGGACAGTCGCTGACCCTCGACGAAGGGACGCGGGTCCGCTTCGACGACGTCCGCGAGTGGGTCAACCTCCAGGTCTCCCACGACCCGGCGCAGGGCGCAGTGCTCGTGGCGTCGACGGCCCTGCTGCTGGGGCTGACGCTCTCGCTGACGGTCAAGCGTCGCCGGTTCTGGATGCGCATCACCCCCGGCTCGCCGTCTACGACGGACGGTCGTACGGTGGGCGGCCGGACGTCGGTGGAACTCGGTGGCCTCGCGCGCACCGACCAGGCCGGCTACGGCGAGGAGTTCACCCGCCTCACGCGCGACCTCGCCGACCCGGCTGGTCCCCCCGCGCAGGAAGAGGAGTCCCATGGGCGTTGACGCCACTCTCGGCAGCTTCGGCGACGTGCTCTTCAACTCGGCCGTCGGCGTGTACGTGTTCGCGATGGTCCTGCACGCCGTGGAGCACGGGCTGCTGCGCCGGGCCGGCGTCCACGCCGAGCAGGTCCCGGCCCGGGTGGCGGTCGGTGCCGGAGCGGGCAGCGCGGCGTCCTCCGAGCGCAGCGACCCCGACGGTCCGGCGGACCGGCCGGGGGGCCGGCCCACGTCGGAGCGCTTCGGCCGCATGGGCGTGGCGCTGACCGTGCTCGGGTTCGGCCTGCACCTCGCGATGCTCGTGGTCCGCGGCGTCGCGGCAGGTCGGGCGCCCTGGGGCAACATGTACGAGTTCACCGCGGCGGTCTGTCTCGCCGCGGTGGGTGCGTGGCTGGTCGTGCTCGCCCGGCGCCCCGGCATGCGTCGCCTCGGCGTCTTCGTCCTGCTGCCCGTCATCGCCCTGATGTTCCTGGGCGGAACGGTGCTGTACACGCAGACCGCGCCGGTCGTCCCGGCCCTGCGCTCGTACTGGCTCGCCGTCCACGTCAGCGCCGCCGTGATCTCCTCGGGGATCCTGCTCTTCGCCGGGGTGGCCAGCGTGCTATACCTGCTGCGCGCGGCGCACGAGGCGTCGGGGAGCATGGCGTGGACGTCCTGGCTCCCGGAGTCCGCGGTCCTCGACCGCGTGGCCTACCGCGCCACCGCCATCGCCTTCCCGATCTGGACCTTCGCGGTCCTCGCGGGCGCGATCTGGGCCGAGGCCGCGTGGGGTCGCTACTGGGGCTGGGACCCGAAGGAGACCACGGCGTTCATCGCCTGGGTCGTCTACGCCGGGTACCTGCACGCCCGGTCCACCGCCGGGTGGCGCGGCCCGAAGGCCGCGACGGTAAACGTCGTCGGCTTCGCCGTGATGGTGTTCAACCTCTTCGTCATCAACCTCGTGATCACCGGTCTGCACTCCTACGCCGGAGTCGGCTGATTCCCTATGGAGGATCGGGTGTCAAGAGGTGGTTGGCTTGACGTTTCGGCAGGGTCGTGACGAGGATCGTTCGCGGGGAAGGTCGCCTCGTTTGTCGGCGCTTCGCGCGTCTGACCGCTC
>JAABUP010000823.1_pt1 | contig 66762 bp, 91 predicted proteins | sample 5559201 | NCBI WGS metagenome assembly JAABUP01 (sample SAMN10711887, study PRJNA513373) | rock metagenome | isolation source: Antarctica rocks | place: Antarctica
ATAAGCTGCATAAGCAGGAGCTGCCATACTTTGTATGGCGAGACAGCTCTCCCCAGTTTTTCCATACTCCCACTGGGGATTTTGATCGCTCAGAGCATGCAGTTTGTCAGCCAATTGGTTTTCCTGACGGAGGATTAACCCTTGACAAGGACAATGTCCTGGTCAGCGACTTTGAAACTTCACCTCATTTGCAGATTGTTCATGAGGGTGGGTGGAGGAATCAGATTAGTAGACCAGTCATGCAAGCACTGGGCATTCCTGTCATCAAGACATGGAACACGTCCGTGCCAATTTGGCAGTACCACAAGAATGCGCACGATGACCCAAACCATCATGACTGCACGTGAGTTGCTGCTTGTACTTGCAGCTTTTGGAAACTGCTTGCATTCCTGTCTGCAAAACACTGCTTGCATTGGCTGCTTCTAAGCACTGCTTGCATTTTCCATGCTTTGCTGCTGTAAACATCGCCTGCCCATGCTGTTAGCTCAAATTCTGGTATTACTGGCCTATCATAAGCTGTTGCAACATACTCACTTCAAGCTTCATCTAACAGTGATGTACAAGCAGAGTCAGTGAATGCTCTGCCAAGCAAGATTATCCCCTCCTAAAGGTGGGCAAATTTGTTAGAAATGTCACCATTGCACTTACCGTTGCGTTATGGACTGCAGGCACTGGTGCCATCCAAGTGCATATGCGCTGTGGCTGTATGACTCGCTGGTCAAGCTGCAAGAGCTGGAAGGAGACATTGCAAAGCACATCAGCCAGATGCCCAGTCAGCAACAGCTTGATGTCTTAGAAATGAAAGCAGGCACAGAAGGCATTGTTGTGGATCCTTTCTGACATGAATGCAGTTGAATGCGTAAACGCCTTCTGAACAAATGAGAACAGCAGGTGCGCAGCAGAGTGAAGTATTATGTGTGACAGTTCTGTGCGTGAGTCATGTACCATACCAGTGTGTTAAAGGTGTTGTGCAGCTAGGAGACTCAAATTTGCAGCTACCGTATGTCTTTGATGGTCAAGTTTGAGAGCGCAGTTCTGCACAAAAAACTGATGGCCATGAGTGGCTTGTTCTTGAAGCTGAGGGCATCATGCCAATCCTGATCAGGTTGTGACCTGAGTTTTCAGACAAGCTGCTGCTGCAGAATTTGCTGGACTTGTTGCCTGATGTGTGGCAAAGGGGGGCTGTCTCCTTCTACATGGTCTTTGCTAGCACGTCGCTGGTGCAGGCAGCTATAGGCCTAGCTAGTCACGAGTTATTAGAGGCCCTTTCAATGGCGCTTGACCAACTTTTGCAGTCAAAGTTCCACGAGAGATTGGACTGTGGCCCTCTTTGCCGTGCTGAGCACAGCCTGTACCTAGGCACGGGCAGGCATGCGACTACTGGCTGTTTGCTACCGCACTGACCGGGCAGTCTTGGGGCTATCAAGAGCGGTTTGATCTAAAGGGCATTAAGCACAAGGGGTCTAGATGCTGCCATGTGCGAGCCTTTCGAGCTATCACATCTGCATGGACTTCGGTGTCAACCTACCACATCTGCATGGCATGATCAATGCCCCATTCTGACGTGATGCCCGCTGGACACTGTGTCACATGCTCCCACCTGAGCCAATCGCGCTATCCTCAAGCCACTCTGACTAACCGCAGTGCAATCATTAGCGTGTTGGGACTTTGTGCAACAGCTCGCAAGCTCATCTGCCGTTGCCACGAGTCGTTGTAACACGTCGTGTGTCTCGTCAGCAGTCTTGGCGCGGGCTATGCAGTTGTGTGAGTGGCCTTGCATCTGATCAGATGCAGTCCACGTTGACTGGAAGTGCGCCCAACTACGACTGTACGATGGACTCCCTGGACGACTTGAATCGATTGCTCAGTAACAGCGCAGACTTTACTGATTTCGTAACTGCCCCAACTTTACCGTCTGTTTACTCACAGCCCAAAGCTCTGCAAGGCGAGAACAATGCTGGCCGTCTTGGTACCTTGCGGCAGGACGACGCGCCCGACAAAGCACTTCAAGGCAGAAAGCAGCGTGCCTTGGACAAGAGTCGAGAAGCCCAGAAGCGATTCAGACAACGTCAGAAAGTAGGTGTCTGGTTGCTCAAGCTGCTCCGAGATACAAGCTTCCTGTCGAACAATTTTTGCGCTTGCAGGCCAGACTAGATACCATACAGTTGCAGCTTGACGAAACCACGAAGCAACTTCGTGACCTTCGTGTGCAGCAACAACAGTTGCAGACGCGAAATATTTTGCTAGAGAAAATCGCTCAGCTCAGCAAAGAGCAGACAACTGACGATTACTTGGCTTGGCAGGTCCGTGATAGTGTGGCAACATGTCAGATATTGGCTGAGCTTGCGGTGTCAGAAATCTGCTTGGCAGATCCTGCTCGCTGCTTGAACAATTTTTGCCCAAAGATCTGGATTTGCACTCTAAATGATCCCTGTTGTGCAGCATAAACAAGCTGCACTGGACTTCACTTGTGGACACACTGAGGCTACTCCCCAGGGCTTCACGCTGACTTTGACAATCTTTGGGCACGCCGAGAGCAAAGAGTGCAGGAGCGTCAGCAACATGTCCCTCTCTGAGCTTGCTGCATTGTGGACAGTAAGTTAGCAATTTTCCATTGTCCACAACTCAACGTACATCTATCACGGACTCATGTCACCAAAGCTGGACGCTCAGTTAAAAGTGCACTGCACATGTTGTGCACAAGAAGGACTCAGCAGGTGGATGCACATCCCATCACACGTGCTATCAGCATGAGCAGAACACTGCTGCCTGCCTGTTGTTAAAGCCACAGATTCACAATCCGGAAGCAAGCACAGATGCCTGGCAATGATGCATCCGTCTCAGCACAAGATGTCTACATTGCGCAGGAGTATATGCGTAAGCTGGGTAAATGTCTACTCAGCATACAGCAGGATGAGAGGGGCGGCGCTAGACCCCTATTGAATCTGTGGGTGGCTGAAGCCATTGCCCTCATCTGCTGTGTGCGTGTGTATAACCCTGAATTCCTCAAAGCCATTGACTCAGCAGCCATGAATGGCTCAGCTGCAGTTAGGCCCAGCCATCTTCTTCTCACACAGCATCTGGTGAGTGTCTGTACACCACTCTTACTGTATCTGTCATTTTTGGCTTGACTGCTGCACTTCTGCAATCTACAGTAGAAGCCTTGCTTGAGCCAGCCCGTCTACCTGTCTACCTGTCACCTATGCTCATGTGCAAGTGCATTTCTGGTCCTTGGTCACAGGTGCAGCATCATCTTTTGATCTCATGTACATGTACAGCATCACCTCATGACCAAGAGGTTGTGCTGAAGGAGGCGCACAACAGCTCCCCAGTCTGCAACCTCTTGCCCTTTACCATGTGCCCTCCTTTTGACAGGCTTAACATGCCCTTACTGTGTTGACAGCGTTACTCTGGCTCGGCATTGTGGTACAACAAGGGCATGTTAAGCCTGTCAAAGGAGGACGCATGGTGAAGGGCAAACAGCTTTATTCTTCTCTGTCGGGTGATCTCTCTTCATTGACACCCACCCAGTATGCTGTCAACAGCGGTCATTGTCATTTGCAGGAGCTTTTGGAGTTTACAGACGACCAGATCCAGGACGTGCTGTACCTACGTCGCATCGTTGCAGCTAGGGCTCATGACCTAGAGAAGCAGAGGCATGAGGCTACAGCGCGCATGCTGTCTCAGGCCTCTATAAAACAGCATCCTAGTGACCATCTGGCTGAATCTCAAGCATCCTCCCAGGAGCTGAAACTGATTGGCATGGAGGAACACAAACTGCATGGCATTGCGACTGACGCACTTGCCAACGGGGTGAGTCACAGAGCAGCCTTGATTTGATGGCTGAATGTGATGTCTTATACCGGCCATGGTACATGTTGATTGTGCACAATGCCTGAGCATGAAAGGTGCCTTATCTGGCAAGAACAACGTCAAGCTGCCAGATCCACAAGAGTACTAGGGAGAGAGAAAACAGACAACATTAAAAAGTACAGGCCTTTGTTTCCATAGGTTTAGATTTTTTCTTAGCTCTGGGCTGCTCCCTCAGGAGGCTGCTGGTATGATCGCCAGGAGGCCAAAAAAATCGAAGCTGCCAATTGGTCTCAGTGCTACTCTGTTTTTTGCAGATTTGCAGCAGCATTCAGAACGCCATGGCCCTGGTGCACATGTACCCCTTCTTGCCAGATGCCTTGGAGTACCTAGAGCTGGTTGCAGAGCAGCAGGGGGTGAAGGACGCCCCTGTGGACCCCCCTGAGACCATTTCACAAGCTGACTGGGACATCCTCTTGGCTTACTGCACCCACATCACTGCCACAGACTACTTTGAGCACGTCCCTCTGCGTGGCTTCACCACATATGCTGCTGCTTCCAGCAACACCACTGCTCCTGCAGTCACACCTCATACCTCGCCAAGCCATGCTGTTGCGTCTGTCAATCCACACAGCTCAGGCAACCATACTCATAGCTCGCAAAGCCAAGCTGTTGCCTCTGTCAACCCACACAGCTCAGGCTTTCAGACTCCATCCCCCGGTCACAGATCTGTGCGTTTCAGCCCAGAGCCAACATTCAGGCAGGCTTCCTTTCCAAACAGTCTTGGTCACAGTGTGGGCCAAAGCTTTAGTCAGAGTCCAAGTCACAGCCACAGTCCAGATCCTGTTGTTGCGTCCATTAGTCACAGCCCAGCTCATGTTCAGCAAGCACAGACGCACTACAGACATCTGCTTGGTTCAGATCCACGGCCACAGGCAATGCAGTCACATCAGATGTCACGCCAGGCGTTGCAGTCACCGTCACAGGCAATGCAGGCACATCAGATGTCACGCCAGGCATCAAGGCAGGGGTCAAGTCAGCTCAGGGAAGGGTCACTCCCCTTGCAGACCCCTCCCTGGATGGTGCAGGGTCAGTCTCAGCAGTACACCCAGTTGCAGACAGGCCACGACTCAAATCTCGGCTTTCCTGGGTTCCAGAGCGGTCAAGAGCAGGCACATGGACGGAATGTGCTGCAAGTGCAGGACCAGACATTACGTCAGATGAAGCCCAGTTTGATGCATCTGCGGCCAGGTCAGATGCCGGATGACATGACAGATGGTATGAATCAGGGTCAAATATCAGGACATGTGACAGCTGCCTTGGATCATCAGATGCCACATTACATGACGTCTGGTCTGGACCGTGAGCAGAGCGTCACCCAAGCTCAATCAAACAGTGTCACAGGATACCATCAAGGCGTACAAGGCCGGTCTCAGCATGGCCAAAGCCAACTGCCATCCTGGATTGGGCAGAATCTTGCCTCAGCATATGCTGTTCCTCCAGAGCAAACTGCGAGGCATCTTACCCAACACATGTTTCAAACAAGTCCACCTGTGAACCCCAAGGTGCTGTATCCTACTGCTGCCATGCGATCACAGCAGATGTCTTCACCGCAAGCACCAGCAGCCAATGTAGTTCAGGCCCCACTGGCTCCCTTTTTGAATGAGCAGCTGAAACGCATGGTGGCTCAGGGCGGGCCAAGTGCTAGAAGAGGCTTCTGAAAATGGTCTGTGCAGCATACATACCTGCTAGCATTGCATAATTGTATTGGCTACCTCAATGATTTCTGCGGCATACGTTTATGCTAGCTTACCCTCTTAGCAGTGCTCATGAGAAGATTGCAATGCATGTCACTCCATGTATGACACCCTCAGTTTCTTGAACCCTATTGCTTTTGCTGAAAGTTGTCCGTCTGGGAAAATGACGTTTCGCTCCTAGGGCACTCAGTCCAGACATGTTGTGTTAATTTTTCATGCGTCAGATCCCCTTTTGTCCCATTTGCGCACCCAAGCGTTGCTGTGTGCAGCAAAGCTTGAGTGCAAAGAAGGGAACAGTATATCCCATCTATGCCAGTAATGAGTTGTCTGTTTGCGTCTTGATGTCAAATGTGAGCATCTCACAGGTATGCATGAGTGCTTGCCATGCAGCATAGTTGCTAGCTTTTCACTGAAAAGTGGGACTTCAAACAGAGGCAACGGAGATGATGACGTAACCTGAAAACTTTTCAGGTTACGTCATCATCTCCGTTGCCTCTGTTTGAAGTCCCACTTTCCAAAAGGTGAAGGGTTTGCAAATGTAAATGAAGCTCAGGCCATCTTGATCAGTTTTGATGCAATACAAAGAAGACGATACTGTTGCCATCACTGTGCCCAAAGACTGATGGTGATGATTTGTACTCTGTAACAATCAACGAGCTTCTTATGGTTCAGAAAGAAAGAATTCGGGCAGCATGTCTCAATACGACATGTTGCTCGAAGATGAAACGTCAAGCACCCTGCAGATAGCGTTCTGTGTTCAGGGCATCAAGTGTTCTGCGACTCCGCATCGGGCATGTCATTGCATGTTGCGCATCTGACACCGCTGACTTGCCGCTTAGGGCGAGCAAACAAGTCTGCTCCGGTGGTCTCTGGAGTGTGTCTGCCACAGCTTCGACAGCCAGCGAGCAAATTACTGCCTGTCGCTGCAGCGTCACTTTTATCACAATGTGATCGCATTCCTAGGGCATTTGGACCAGCTCCAGCTCGGTCCGTGGCATGCCGGTCCGCAGAGCAAGTGCTTGAACTATCCGAGGACAGTGTTGAGGAAGCTCTGCAGGTGACTGACCAAAGGTTGGAGCGAATCACGATTGCAGCAGTCCTGGCTGCGCAGGATTCAAACGAGAGGCCTGTGTTCTTTCAGGATGCGAAACAGGAGCTCATGCAGCTGTTCGATGAAAGCGTAGGCATCACAGGTGACCAGCACTTGAGTCGCATTCATGACGTCCACTGCATGAAGTCAAGCCATGTATTGTTTGAGGCGTAATGAGATTTGCAGGAACTGTCACACTGGCAGAGCTTGATGGACCTTTTGTCAAGCTGCGATTACAAGGGCGCTTCTGGCACAAAAGAGCTGACGTGCTTGCAAGAGTTGCTGCATATCTGCAACGACGCATCCCTGATCTCATGGAGGTTGAAATTGAAGATGACGCTCAGCTGGATGACAGTGCAGCCCAATTCTGATCTCCTGATTGGGGTCTTGTTTGTGTTTAATTCAATGTAATGTATGTTGTCAAAACTTGGGCTTCTGTCCAAGGGACTTCAGCCCTAACACAAGATATATACATGATGTGCTTTCCTACAAAGGCATCGCCAACACAGTGTTCTACCAATGCTACTCGCAGTGCACTACCTGAACGCCTGTACTACTAGCTATACACCATCTGATAAACGAAAGTCCAATGTTGTGTTTTCAGTCAACACTGCATACATATAAAACCGCAGTGACTGGTCCTAAGGCACTTCTAACTGTCTGGGCAGCGTCGTTCCAACGCTAGCATGAACAAAGCAAAAGCAACAATGTCTTTGGCAAGCACACCCCATGAAGCAGACAATTTTCATCTTTGCCTGTTCAGCAGTACAAGGTAAATCTAAAACCCTAAAGTATCTATCAAAGTTGCGCAAGCCACCTGCTGGACTACTGCAAAATATGTAATCAGTCTGCACTGGCTGAACTGTCTAAATGTACACAGAAATTGTGCTGGAACTGGTAGACACACTCACAATTTCCGGCAAAACGTTGCAGAACTCCAACCAAACACGAGCATGATCTGTGGAAAACATATGGTGTAATTCTAGCGGCAAACGTGTGCCGCACATGCAAAAGGGACTCATGGATCAAGAGCATCACAAAATTACAATCCTGGACCCCCTGCAGCACATATCTGCCACATGCACTGCAGTGCAATCTCAGTTCTGGTTGACAACCTGCTGCTTAAATACTAAAGCTGTCTGATCGAGACATATTCACATTGCATTGCTCCGACACTGACTAGCCAAATCCTTGAGTAGATCTTCCGCACATGTGATGCTGCCTCTCAGACCCTCAGTGTGACGCCATTTAGAAGCCGCCCCTTGTGCGAACCCATCCATGCTGATGTGGACAACAAAATTGCACAGATTGGCGTACTTATCCTCCAGAGCCCACTGCTCAAAGGGGTCTAGAGGAGACTGACTGGCACTCAGAAAACTGCAACATCATGAGCAAATTATACAGACAAGCTGCTCAAGCACATTCTGACCAGGTTGATTTGTAAAAGTGGGCATGCGCAAAAGCCACAGCTTCCACAGCCTGTGACAAGACACAACAAACACAGAGGCAATCACCCTGGAATGCTCATGCTGAAAAATGCAGATGCAGCTCAGATTTGGCTAAAAAGATGAATCTGAGAGGTCATGACGCTCTTTGCCATCCCTAAACGTCTAAATCTTTACAGAAACGTCCATCTTACAGTGGAAATCTACTGTCAGAAACGCCTGGGGACAGTACAAACGTGTTTCTACATGGGGGATATGTTTTAGAACTAGTCAGCCTGCACTTGCAAGCGCACTACCAGAAATGTACCTTCAGGCAGTGCACTCGTGCCACAAAGTGTTGAGCAGCAGTGGTTACCTCTTGTATATAGCTCTGGCTTGTTGTTCCCTGCCTAGCCAGCCTTGCAGGGGGTCAGCCCCCATGTCCCCCGCACCCCCCTGCTCACCCCACCAAGCCGCCAGCTCAGGGCTCATACCCAACCTGCCCTGCTTAGCCTCTTCTTGCCCTGGGACTAGGTCAAGACTCCTAGATTGGTTGTGGTTACGCTGGTAAGCCTGCTTCTTGAGAGCAGGCGTGCTGCGTCGTCCTGCAGCAGAGCGTACAGCAGCAACATCAGTACTGTCCTGTTGTAAGATGCATGGTACAGATGAAGCCAACGATATGCAAAATGGTAACAATCCTGTGCAAGAACAGGCTCATGACATCTGATAATGAGTTTGGGTACCGCAAGACCAGCTGCAGGGGTGACACAGTAATGTCGCACAAGGGCGAGAAGCACACAGCAAATCTCTGCTCATGCCACACCACACAAAAAGGCTCATGAGCGTTTGGTTCACAGGATGTCATACATGGCAGACAATAACTGTGGTCGATGGCTAGGCAGCCTTACTTGGAAGGGCAGGCCTGGTGGGCCTGGAAGGCAGCTGCTCCCCTTCCTGGACAGGCTCCAGAGGGGAGGATGTGGGGCTGAAGAGGGGCAAGATGGAAGGGAAGGTGATGCGGCGGCGCGGTGAGTGCTTGCTGTTGCCGTGCCTTGATAATGATCCTGCCCTTGCCATACCTACGCATGAGACAGGTATGACAACATCATGGGCATAGGTATGGTTTGAACCTTCAAGTCAACCAGTGCTGGCTATAATTGCTGCAACACGGAAAGAGAGCAAGTACACAAAAGCATGAACAACAGCAGCTGAAAAGCAGGCAAGGAGGATACATGTACATTGATAAAGCTGTGAACAAGCTGCCAACCAGGTTACAAGCAGACTGAAGCTGCTAGCAAAGTGTTGTTAGCGAAGAAGATAAACCACATGTATAGTCTCTGGCACAGTGCAAGCCAAGTTGCTGACCATGGTTTGAGTGGTGTAACAGCGCACAGTCAGTCAGAGGACGGGAGACATTGACTTGTAACTGCAACTGGTGATGTGCAGTCACATGTCTGTTGGCGGCATGGGCGTAGGAGCAGCACAGAACCTTGTGTGCGGACACCATACCATCAAAGCATGAACCATTTTAGCATTGGGTGGACAATCGACACAAATAAAGCATTATAGAGCTGAGTGCGCACTTGAGTTTCTGGTAGCTTGCACCACCCCTGCCCCTGCAAAGGAGGGGTACCGCATGGGGGCTGAGGCCATGCCGGGGCTTGGGCCTCCTGATGAAGAGGTAGTGCTGGGACGGGTGTCCAATGACTTAGCCCTTTGCATTCCTCCAGACCCCAAACCAGGACTAGTCCTGTTGCCACTGCCAGGTGATGCACGTCCTGCCTGCCCTGCTTGGTACGGCTTGGGTGCTGTTGGCCGCACAGTCTGTAAGGGCAGGCTGACAAAGGAGTCTTCAGCTGCCTCTGGCTCCAGACTGGAGCTGGAAAGGACCTGTCGTATTGCTGGACTGAGACTGGCGCTGCCGTTGCAGACAGTTGTGTCTGAAGCAGCGCGTGTGAGAGGCCGTGGGGGCTTGTGCCTGTCAGATGAGAAAGCAGTGTGACTCAAAGTGGAGAAGGGGTTGGCAGCAGAGCCTGTGGATGAAGGTCTGGCCGGCCTTGGGGGTGTGTAGGGCTCATTGGGGTCTGCTTGGTGGAGCTGGGCTTGCTGCTGCAGTAGATGCCGAGGTGGTGAAACTCTGAGGGAGGTGTCTCGGTGTAAGCTGTTGTGAGAGGCATAGGTGACTTCAGCATCCTCTGTGGTGAGTCTGCTGGCTGGGAGAGATGCGTCTCCAGCAGTTTTGGGATGTAGCTTGGGGACTATGCTGGTGGTGCGCTGGGATGGTTGCATCCCCAGAGGGGATGCCAGCCACTGGGGAAGGTAAGCTTTCTGGGTGGGGGCGGCCTGCAGGCTGACGTGGTGGGGGGTGTTGGGGGGCCGCCCAATGATCTTGTCAAAAGACTCCAGCTTTGGTTTCTTCTGGTAGCGGTCAGCTTCAGACTGCCTAGCAAACTGCAGCATAGACAGGTTTGTGGGCAGCTGGCTGGTGCTGTCTACCAAAGATGTAGACTCAGCTGATGTCTCCCCACTATTTCTTTGCTCATTTGCAGCAGCCTGAGAAGACGAAGGGACCATCTGCGGTTGATCCGATGTGGCAGTTTGGTCATCAAGTCCTGGCTGTTGCGGACTGCTTGAAACCTGCGGAGCAGCTTGCACAGCGGTGACAGATCCCAGGGATGCAGCATCAGCACCAACCAAATCCCGGAAGGCTTGGGGGTTGGTACCAGCAGGGGCGCGGACGGCAATTGCAGCTGTGGTTGGGGATGAAGATGGAAGGCAAGACTGATCTTTGTCCTGGTCCTGGGATGAGCTGGCTTCTGCAACTGTCTGCTTGACCTGTTCTTGCAGGCTTGCTGAAGACTTGACTGACGCTCTGAAGCTGTATGGCGACTGTCCAGCCTGCAATGCAAACGCAAATAGAGTCCAGCTATCTTATGCATCACACTGTTCACAAACGCATTGCATGTATTTGCCAATGCAGCAGCTGTTCGTCTCTGGTGAAAACTCACCAAAACAACACTGGGGCTTGTGAGGTTGCTGTCCATTGTCACAAGATGGAGCACCTTGCAGAAATGGCTCTGGTCAAGTACTCATAGAACCGATGGCCCCACAACACGGTATGTATACCAATTCTGAATAGCAGGAATGTCTGTGCATCACTGTGATGCACCCCTGCCTTTCCTGATGTGGCCTACCTTTGGTGGGCATGCAGAATCAGAAGTGACACACAATCTGGCACCTGTCAGCCCTCTATGCATCATGAACACAACATGCATGTACTGCATCGGTGTTCCCATCACTGACACATGATGCGTCCTTGAGCCTTCAACTAGAAGGCATGACTGCAGCTCCACACACCTGTTCAACATTCTCAAGGTCCACATTCTGCAGCTGGGGCAGCATGATAGAGCCACTGTGCTGACTAGATGCTGGTGACCCATGTGATGGTTGTCTGTGCATGTGAGCGTCTGAGATCCCTGGCTGCTGACAGTCATCATCCAATGGGGCTACAGAAGGGGCCTCTGCCTGATGTGCTGAAGGGCTGGATTGGAGCTGTGATGGAGGACCAGCTGGTGGAATGATGGGACTAGATGGCGGCTTACTGAACTTCTGACCTGCAATTTCATGCCCAGAAGCCATTTGTAAGTGTAAGACAAGTGTCAATAAACAAGATGGCATGCAGCTTGACTGCACAACAAGAGAGGCATAGCAAGAGTCCTCTTGAGCAAACATGCTCATACCACTGTGCGATGGCATAAGGCATCCTGTCAAGAGCCAGTCAGTCATCACTGTAGGCCAAAGCTGCATTGTGTATAGCACACACTCCCTGACCAAGCAGCTGCCCTTCCACTATCCTCATGTGGCCATTGCATCAAGAGTTGCTGAATCGTATGCCTTATACAGTTCTGCACTGACGTGCTACAGAGTTCTGTACATGCATGAAATGAGCTATAAACGAACTGTAGGTTGGACAAAAGATCAAGTGCATGAACTGTATGAAAGCACGTGAACTGAGGCTGTATCACAAAAAGCCAGAGTAGCTGCATGCAGCCGCCGTTGACTACAGCCATGAGCCTTGTGTCCATACCAGCATGCAAGAAGTAGTCAGAGTCCAGCTCCCACAGCGCAGCGTGACCGTGATGAGGCACAAAGTTGCCCAGGAACAGGTTGATGGCGTCCTGCTTCTCTGCATCTGTGTAGGCATTGCTGTAGAAGCGGCGGATGGATGTCATGAGATCCCGGGACTGGGTGGCCGCCTCCCAGTCCCCTCTCTGCCTCTGGAAAAAGGTGGAATGGGCTTCAGACCCACCATACTGCACACACATGCAGACTGACAGATCAGTGATTGTTCTTTTGACTGCTCCTAGTAGAGGCTGGAACGAAAGGACATGGATTGGAGTGGAACTTGAAAGCCTGCACACTTGGCACATCAACATGGCTGCTGGTGATACAATGTTGAGTGGGCCACAGACCCACCATACTGCACACACATATGGACATGCTGATCAGCAGGCTGCCTGATGAACGTGACTTCTGGCAGCTGGCAGACAGGTTTTTGTACAGCCAAGCCTGACAAATTCACAAATGAACTTGAATACATATAACAGCCTCAAGCTGTAGCCACCACCAGCAGGCGGGTGTGCACAAGCAGCAACAAGCAAGAAGGCTTGCTGATTTCACCAAAGCACCCTTGACACCTGGAATGGATCTCAGCTTGTTCTCAGACATGCAGACGACTGAGCCTCAGCATGATGAGCAGGAGCCAAGGAGATGGCAAGGCAACAGTGTTGAGCTGGGCTTCACACGCACTCTGCAGGCTAACCTGTCTAGACAACACATTTCCCATGACCTCATACATGTCCATCAGCTCCCGAGCAGCGCTGCTCTGGGCATCAATGGTGGGGGTGTCAGCCAGGCTCAGGGCATGCAGCTGCTGCCCCACAGCCGTCAGCCCATACGCGAATTGCGCGACGTTGGTGCGATCCAAGCAGTCTATGCAGTTGGTGCGTAGCACGCCATGCTGAAGCTGGACACTCTGGCCCTGCAGTGCTGGGGGGTCCTGTTAGCTATGAGCCACCTCAACAACAAAGCTGGGCAGTGTTGCACAAGAGGTTTGTGCAGGTGGGTAGTGACTGCCTGACAGAAACAACAAGCATGCAGTGAGGGGATGAACCTGGCTTGACGAGACAGAATTGATGGCAGCCCAGACATATACTGTACAGGGCACATGTCTGCACATGTCATGGGCAGGTGGCCTGTGCCAGGTATGCAGTATCACAGGTCTGCATGTTGTGTTGAGCCCAAAGACTGACTCAACCTGTGCATGACAAGTGTGACCAGGCATGTTATGCTGACGGCAACCCACACAGGTTGTTAGATGTTCAAGACTGGTATTGCATAAGTGGGCAGACCTGCTTGGTGATGTCATCCTCTCTTTGACACATGGAGAAGAAGCTTGTTGCATCCAATCCAGTCTTGATGACCGACGCCATGTCTGCCAAGATGAAGGTGCCACGCTGCTTGGCGTGGTAGTTGAAGTCCCAGGGAATGTAAGAGATGCGCTCCTGCTCTGGCTTCTACACAATCAGATACAACAGTCACTGCAATGCAACTGCAGAAGCAGCATGTAAAAGGTGTGGAGCTGCATGCCACACAGGCAGTCTGAGGCATAAAGTTCAACAAACGAGTTGTCTGCTTTGAGAGACATAGCTGTGCCTAGGCAGATGGAATGCATACAAGTACTTGTGGAGTTGCATGCAGAGTTGATTCGCTGAGTCATGTAGGAGTGATAATCACTCAAGGCACTCATTGTGTTTCTGCTGTCAGCACCAAAAACGGGCAACCTCAAAGCATGGGATCGTCTTGCCTCACGCTTTCTGAGGATTGCATTGTCTACAGCCAGAAATGATCAGCACATCTAGTTATGTCACCGTGTCTCCCGAGTTAGTCATGCTGCATGAAGACAAGCAGAGCTGACCTGCTGGTTGATGTAGGCAATGGCTATGGCAAACTCCTTGCGCAGGATAGTCTCCCTGGGTCGCTTCTCACCACTCTTCACCAGGTTCAGCACCACCACAGGGTGTCCATACCTGGCTGACACGTCCTGTCACAATGCATGCTCACGTCACATGTACACACTACAGCAGAAGCTACTGCACAACAAGGATCAGGTGGTACAAAACCCCTTTACTGCGTTTGTGTAGCTGTTGGTCAGAAAGGATCTGCAGCTGCTCAGGTGGTAAAATTACAGGCATCAGATGTGAGATATAAGTCTGCTGTCATACTGCATAACACAATATAGCTGCTGACCTTGCTAGCCTGAGGCTCACCAGAGATCATGTTGGGTGGCTTGCTGGCGTAAACCAGATTGAAGTAGTCAAGTGCAACATGAGGCTTTACCTCAAAATGCAATCTGGTAGCTGTGTACAGGGGGTCATAGTGCTGCAGCGTGATGTCAGGCTTCAGGTGTGTAACCCCTTCTTGGTTCCAGTACAGAGGAATTGACCCTCGGACCTGCAAGCAAAATGCAAAAGCTCAGCTCCGCTCTTGAGAAGCTCATGCAAAACACCAAGGCCTTGATCCAGCGATTGTTATACAGTCAGCTTGAATCTTGGCGCACTGATAAGCAGTCAGCAGAGATAAGATTACTGCGCATTTGCCCACAAGACTTCCAAATGCCACATTGGAGCTTTCACACGCCCCACCGTGAGTCACAACAGCTCAAATGTAGAACCTCTTTGCTAATGCTGGTGCAAGCACTACAAGCTCGTCTTTCATGCGACGTCAGTGACATGGTGCAAGTGGTGTGACCTGCACGATGCTAGCCAGCTGAGGCATGCCGGTGCGCCTGTCAATGCCAGCATCCACCAGTTGCTCGGCCTCCACATCATTGGCCACCTGGCCCTTGAAATTGACCCCCCTCTTGCGGTAGCGGGTGCCAGCAAAGTGCTTGGAGCGGCGGGCAATGAGCGTGACTGTGAGGGTGCGGCCAAACAAAGCCAAGGAGCGCTGCTGCCAGAAGCCATGGATGAGGGGGATGACCCAGCTGCTGCTTTGCAGAGCCTGACGCAAGGGCCTGCATGGGCGCACATCCCTCGACTACATGCTTTGTGGAAAGGCGGCCAGACCACTGTTGGCAAGTCAAAGATGAGCTGACAAGCTGCATGATTGCTGATTATCAGCAGATGCATGAATGCCATGCAACTGGACATCAAGTTTGGAGTGCATTGCTTATTGGTAAACCAGGGCAGACGAGCTTCTTAAGTACTCCGTGCAGCGGTTCAGTCTCTTTGGTTCTGCTTCCCATGACATGTCAATACATGCGTTCTCTGGCGCAGTGAGGACAGGGTGAATGAAACTTGTTCTGAGGATGCCCTGGAGACATGCTTTGCGTACAATAGTAACACTTGCAACAGCATGAAGCCCATGATAAGGCAAACACAGACTGCCTAAAGTCATTCTGGTCTGCAAGATGGCACACAGGATTATGCTGAGTTGCAAGCTGCAGCCTTCTCATGCTGACGCCTTGTCTGTTTAAGTTGTCAGCAGGCTAAGTTATTTTTAAGTGGCAGCAGTGACAAAAACAACATGCTGCACATGCATATCAGCGTAGTTGAAAGTTAAGACATGTGCTGTGTAGTGTGCGTGCACATTGATGCCCAGGCTTGAGCTCTTGAGGGGCCATGAGGACAAAGTCACACACCTGCTGAGGTACTCATTCCAGACAAACATGGAATCAAATGGGTCTGCTGGCGCATCTGCTGTCAGGTTGGCTTGCAGCGTCCGGGCAAGGTTGTAGGTGTAGCTGAAGTAGAAGTCTTTGTTCAGCTCAAGGCCAGACAGCAAAAGCTTGCGATATCGCTTCTCTGCTGCAGTTTCCCTCCCCTGTCATGCACAACCAGCTTTGTTTTTTGAGATAGATATGCAGGTTGGCTCGAATTTCTGTCATGCTCCACAAATTGACAGCACAGTTCAGGTTGCTTGTGCAGCTGAGAGTATGTGTTTGTGATATGAAAGCATAGGCAGACAAGAACAAGTCAGGTCCACTGACCTGGCCTTGAACAATGTCGACAGAAGGCTGCACAAGAGGTACCAGCAGCGTCTTGTCGATCCCATAGACCTTCTGGCCTGCAACACAGTACATCAACTTTTTCGCTCAGTAGCAAAAATACGGGTCACACTGCTGAAAAACTTAATGTGCTGCTTGCTGCAATGACGATATACCGCAAACTGTGCCATGGTAACGGCGCTGGGTCACAAGCAGCAGGTAAAAGCCCTCCAGGAACCTGAAGCATCCGACGAGGCCGGCGGCCTGCAGTCACCATACCTTTTGGCATGGGTTCTGGGTCAAAGGGCAAATGGAGTATTTTCACTTGCTGAATGGGCAGGCCTGCTTGATGCAAAAGATAATCAAGGCAGAGCGTGGCATGGACTCATAGCGCTGTCAAGAGACTGAACAGTCGATGACCAGCTCGACCAGTGCCGGACTGACTCGGTGCAGCCGAATGTTCACATACGGATTGTGGTAGGAGTCAGTATGGGCTTGCCGTAGAAGACAAGCAGCGTTCCGCTGTTTAATCTCACCTTGCAGACAGACTGCAGGCCCCCAATGCGTGTGTTCCCGTCTCTGATGCGTCGCAACAGCGCTGTGCACTCAGCCTTGGTGTATGTGCACGGGTCCTCAGAGGCCTCCAGCTCTGCTTCCAGTCGGCTAAGCTTGAGCAATCGAAATGCCGTTGCGGCCTTGTCATGGCCCACCAGATAGTAGTGCGCTTTGGTGCTGTACAACTCAAACTTCTCCAATACTACACGTTGACCTGAACCGTCTGAAAACATGCAAAAACGGCTGCCTGTAAACGGGGACCTCTTGCACAGTCGCCCTACACGGATCTGCACTTGTCTTGATCTTTTCGTCGAGCGAGGCTCCGCATCAGTTCTGGTGCCACGCTTCCGTGCTCAGAACCCCCAATCGCTGCAGTTGGTTTCTCAAAAGCAGTTGAGAGAGAGAGAGACGGAATGCGGTTGTTAAAGTTTCAAACCGCTGGACGAACGAAACCAGTGACTGGTCAAAGCACGCCAAAGCAGGCTGTACAGCAGCAGAGTGATAGACCTTGCCGGTTTCCAGCCTAGAAATTCTAGGCCGCAATTTGGCACATTATTGGCTGTCGGCGTGCACTTTTAAGGAATGAATTGAGACGGTCACAGCTTCAGAACACGCGATGGATAGCATAGCACTGAGCTGGATACTGAGGATCCAAGAGCTTCAGGTAAGCTGTGGAAGCTGTTGTTTGCGGCTCATAGGTCTGTTTAGTTGCCAAAAATGTTGTGCGCTCGCAGCTTGTGTTAGCAAACACGCAGCGCGAGCTCCAGGCGCAACGCACGCGGCAACAGGAGGCCGAGGCCTTGTTAGGTCAGACGCTCGTGGATCAAGTAAGGATCTTCAACTTGATCCTACTGTATGCCACATCAGGCAAGGTTCGTGTCATGCCTGCTTGCTAGGAAAATGTGCAGCAAGCCGCCCTCGAAGTCCAGCTGCAAAAGGCAAAATTGCACTGTGCCATATTCAAACTGGAAACCAAGGGAAGCAACAACAACCCAACCGACCACACACTGTTGTCAAACAGCATTGCCTGGTAAGTACGAAACTGCAATAATGAAGAGAAGCTTGCTAATTGTGCAAGAGTTTGGCCGATCATACTTATGGTGTTATGCAGTGAGCAGCTCAAGCTTGATCATGTCATCACCAAAAAGCAAAGAATTGCTGCAAAGATGAAGCAAGAGCAGAAGGAGAGCCAGGAGTTCTCAATGTTGATGAGAGGCCTGCAGGTCGACAAAGAACAGTCTATTGCAGACTTGCAGCTCAAGCTCTCTGAGGTGCATCCCTCGTCCACAAGACCGCATGCTGTGCACACACGTTTATGCTTCTGTTTCACCACAGCTAACACTTGTGATTGTCACGCTTGCAGCAACGGCGTCAGACAGAGCTTGTGCGCCAGAAGGCTGTGTCACTCAAGCAGTCACTCAATGAGTCTCAAATAGAGGAAAGCACTTTGCAGGCTAATCTTGCAGGCTACAAGCAGAGAGCTGAGCATCTGCATAGCAAGAGCAAACAGCTCGACTCGCATATCCAGCTCCTCAAGCAGTCACATGCAAATGAAGCAGGACGCTTGCAGGTCAGTGCAAACCCAGCACCCTTGCGCTGAGCTTACTTTTTTGGCATTGATTGAGAGCACTAGTCTTACTGCTGGCCATTCTCATTGTGGACCAGGCAACACTGTCAAGTCTTGATACAGGAAGAACTAAATGCAAAGGAGAAGCTGCTGAGTCAGACTTTGATTGAGAAAAGGCAGGGTGAACACAGGTATATATTTGAAAGGTGCACACTTCTTGAGGCTTGATGCTGCACTGTCAAGCCTATATACAAAAATGCTGTGTCATGGCTGTCTTGTCCCAAGCTAGCAACCTGGGGGCGAAACAAGTGCAGCACAGTTCTAGGCACAGGCATGCTGTGCCTGAGATGTTTCACGCCCTTCCTGAAGCCAGCCGGTATGCTTTACAGTCTGATAGAGCCTGCTTGCACACATAGCTGGCTTCTTGCTTGCTCAGAATTCTGGCCAAAGAATGCACCCAGTAGCCTGAAGGGTGGAATGCTCTTTAAATGGTATTGGACTCTGCTTTGTAGGTTGTGTCAGGAGCAAGCCATCACTCAAGCTTTGAGGAACAGACAGCAGCAGTTGTGTTCTCAGCTTGAGAAGGTGAAGCAGGCTGTCCTGGTCCTGTCTGAATAGAGTACGCGTCATCATGGTCAACTGAGCTTCAGACATGCTTATTCAGCAGCTGCTTATGCTACAAGTTTTACATAAGCTGCAATACAGAGCACACTACTTCAGGTTTGCGTTGACAGTCTAGCTGTGAAACATCATTCCAGACTTGAGTAGCTATAGCAATGATATTGCGCATGTTTCTGCTCTGAAGATTGAATGTCTTGAGGGTGGTCAAGTTTACATGTTGGGGCTTTTTGCAGTGTCACTGGCTATGTGTATGTGCATGCTTCAAGCTCATCATTGTCAACAGATGTGAACGATTTAGGGCGAATTCATACGAGCGGCTAACGGTGGGCTCCGTTACTGGGATACTGGCCAAGGCAAAGGGCTGCCATCATGAACTACCTTTAACTTGTCGACGGTCAAGTTGTGTCTTTTGGTCTCAGGAGACCGCTGCGTTTGAACCGAGGCGATGTTCGCGTCTAAATCAGGTGGAGCTATGCCATGCTAATAGTATGCCAAGTCACAGCTCATCCAGGTCAAGCAGGATTGGTCCTAAGCTTCTGAGCTGACTGGAGAATGGCTGATCCTGACCTAGTCGGGACTGATGCGGAACATGTTGTGCGGGATAGATGCGCAGCTTGACAGACAATGCAACTGCACAAAGCCATTTGCGCGCCTTCGCTTGGCAACGTACGTATCTCACGTTGTCTGCTGTGCAAGCAGCACACACAGCGAAAATCTGGCAGGGCAGCTGTGCTGGTAGTATCTAATGCAAAATTGCCTCAGAGCACCAGCTCATGGACACCCTTCGGTTGGGAGCTCAACACGAAGTTTGATAGCAAATATGCCAAAGTTGGTGAACACACTGTACACTATCTTAAGGCAGGCCAGGGCAAGACCGTGATATTGATGATTGCCAGCCAGGTCGTGCTGGCAAGGTCATACAGGTCCACAGTGAATGCAATGTCCCGCGAGCATACAGTAGTGTGTCTGGAGCTTCCAGGATGTGGCAGAAGCGACAGCGTCAAGCAGCCTTTCACCCATCAGCAGTATGCAGACTGGATTGTACAATTTCTGATTTACATGGACATCACCAAAGCGGTTGTCATTGGCCACTCATGTTCAACTGCACCAGCGATTGCTCTGGCAGAATCTCACTCCAGTTTTGTGAGCCACTTGATCTTAGTGAGTGCTATAGGTATGCTTGGGATTTACCTGCAGTCACACAGGCCTGTTCTGCAGACATCTGGCATCATCATGCATTGCTGCGTTCAGGTGGTCATGCTCCCAGAGGCCTGGAAAAGATTGTCTTTGGCAGATTGCGGGGTGCCTTGCTGGAAGTTCAGTTCAGCATACCAGGAGCATTTCACAGACTCTATAATGTGCTTTTTCAAGGTCGAAGCTTCTGGTTCTGGATCATGATGACAACTAGCCTAGATATGACTGCAGAAGCGGCCAACGTGCAAGTACCTACTTTGACATGCTGGGGCAGGCACGACTATACATGCCCATTGTCAGCTGGTCTCAAGTATGCAGACCTGATGCCAGTCTCACAGCTCTATGTGTGTGAGCATGGGTCTCATAATTGGTTGATCCAACGACCTGAAGAATTTTTGAATGTTGTGACCAGCTTTGTCTGCGACCAAGACAGCACTGTCAAGGATCAGCTGTAGTGCAGCGATTCTGGAAGTGGTTATGAAACGTAAGGCCTGCTTGTTGTAGCATGGTCACAATGCCTATCCTGCAAGATGTGAATGCACCTGCACTTAACAGTACCAAAAACTATCATGCCGATCCAGCTGTCATGACAGTAAGTGTTGCCTTGATGTTGCTAGCTTCCACTGCATGTGTTAAGATCGCCCTGTCGGGGGTTCCATCATCATTGATTGTTTCACTGAAGGCCGACAGGTTGTGTCTCAGACGTCTGTTCCCAATCCCAGAGCTGTGTAACGTGCTTGGATCAGAGGTTCTGATACTGTGTGCATGAAGATTTGACCAGCTATACAGTCTTTCAAGTGGCAATACGCAATATTGGTCCTTGCTGCCATGCGCCCACAGTTACCCATGATTACAACCGTTTCAAGCACTCATACAACATGAAATCTTATGTCACATCCTTTTGCCCCCTAATGCCATCAGTCAGTCAGATTTACAATTAGCGCTGGAATACACCACAATTTTGTCTAGTGCAAGCCTTTTCAGGAACATTCGCAATGTACTGTCATGCCACACTGATGGAGCACTGTGAAAGACATACTCAGTCACAAAGGCTGTTGCGCAAAAAACAAAGGCTAAAGATGAGTACCTGCAGGGCATTGGCACGTTCAGTCACACAACTTAGCACACAGAGTGGTGGGCCCGAACAGACAACTCATGCAGGATCAACTCCAACCTGCATGCACAGAAAGAGGTACCAATGGTGTGGCTGACAAGCTGCCTTGCTGTGCAATCCTGATGGGGCTGTACTGAGATTCCCTTTTGGGCTGACTGATGGGTGAAGGCAATACTAACACAACTCATGCTGCAGAATGCATGACATCTGCAATGACCGCTGCCACTGACACTGGGTCACTGCCAGCTGCATAACTTAAAAAGCATCAGCTACGCTGAGGAGTGTGTGCTGAGTCTGTCACATGTGCACGCCCGCTGTGCCTAAGTCATGTGCAGCAGTTGGATATGGATCTGACACATGCATTGTTACGCTGAAAAGGTTTTGACACGTCATATGACTGTAGAAGAGCACCTATTGCACTGCCAGTGACAGCTGTGTCCATGTTCAGGAAGGGAAGCAGATGGGCAAAGCTGTGATGATTGATGACTGTAAAAGGCAACCAGCTGCCAGTACTGATGTGCTAGCTGCTTGCATACTGATACTGTCTGATGTTCTGTGCTCCTGCTGCTACAAGACCATGACACTGACCATAGTTTTGGCACCAGTGGTACACGTGCGACACATGATGCTGTTCTGCCAGCCTCTTGCTATGCTACAGGCTATCGTGGCGGCAAGCTGGATGCCGGTCTTTCATATGGCCCAGGTGCTCGTGCTGCAGAGCGTGCATAATCCCTCTCTGGACCAGGCCTGGAGTATGCTCCTTCACGAGCTGGTGCTGCACCCCTGCTGCTGTAGGCATCACGCCCACCATATCCCCTGTCATCATAGCCTCTATCATATGCAGCGCCGCTATAGCCAGAACCATATGCACCACGTTCGTATCCTGGTTCACCATAGGCAGCCCCACCATACCCTCTCTCAGGGGGGTACCCCTCCCTGCGTGTGCAGAACTCATTGCAGCAAGTTGAGGTGTACGTCGAAACGGTGTGCAGCACTGTGGAAGTGCTGCATATGGTAAGGCAATTTTGCTGCAGAAAGCAATTGAAGTGTTTGCAATGAACAAATACAGAAAGCAGCAACAAAGCACTGATGCAAAATAAAATTTTGGCAGGAATCTGTTTAACAATCATGAGATACCTGGCATAGTTTGCAGGCTCCCTGCCATAGCTACCTCCGTATCCCTCACGTTCATACCTGCAAGCCATTGTGCATTGAAACGCATGAGATGGGGAGAACTTTCATCAACTGCCAGGTTTGATTGGTACACAGAGCACTCACACTCACCCGTATGCAGGAGGACCATAGCCCCTATCATAGCCTCTATCATAGTCTGCTGGAGGGTAGGCCCTGTCATAACCTCGTTCAGGTTGACGAGCATATCCTCCATACCCACCCCTTTCGTACCCTCTCCTGTCATCATACCTAGAAGCTGAAAATCCTCTAGGTGGAGGCCTCTCAAGACCTCTTTCGTAGCCTCTGTCTCTGTATCTGTCAGGACCTCCACCATATCTAGCTCCCCTGGGGGCGTCTGACCCTCCAGCAAGTGCAGATGCTGGAGTGCCTGGTGCTGTTTCAGACTGAGGGATAGCTTTGGTACAAGATATCTTACGGCCGTCCAGGTCGCTGTCATGCATATTTTTCACGGCTTGCGCAAGTTCCTCCTCGGTAGCGAAAGTGACAAAGCCGAAGCCTCTAGATCTTCCTGTCATTTTGTCGAGCATGACGGCAGCATCTTTCGCCATATAACCTTTGCTCCTAAAAGCTGCATCCACCGAAGATCTAGCGCTTAGAAGCAAGGAAGGATGGAGGACCCTCTGCAAGAGGGTGCGAGGAGAGGCTTACTGTCTTTCAGTTCACGATCGTTCATATGCCAGGAAATCCCCCCAACGAATGCTTTGTGTTCCTGCTCTGGACCGTTCCGGCCATTCTCACGTGGAGGGTCATCTCTGCTCATGGCTGCTATATCACAGGTTAAGCTATTGCTTCTGCTTATTGCAAAGCGTGGTGTACAGGATCACTCCCTTGCCCGGCGGTATGCTACATGTGTACCGTCACAATCCGGCAACCGTCACAATCTGGCCACCGTCACATATCTAAAAGTGAAGTGACAGATGCAACTAGGCAGGTCGGTATGGGTCAGTAGAGCACTGATGCTACAACTGCCACACTAAGGACAGCTCCTGCTCATCATGGGGCAAGTCCGTACCAGCCCAGCTCTGGGGGACTGGTTGCTGTTCGCTATCTTGGCTGCACCGCACGTGTTATATGCTTTTGTCTGGCTTTTTCCCGGCAGGTGGCGAGCTGTGTTTCGTCGGAGCCCCCTGAATACGTTTGCTGCCTTCGCAACTGCCCTTAAAGGTAGCGACAGTTGAGACTGCCTTGCTTATCTGTTGTACTGGCGCTCAGCGTTCGCTCAAGCACAGGAAGGGAGGTTCCTGATTGGCGTGCCTTTGCAGTGCTGCAGTTCTCTATGGTGAGTCTCTGGTGGCTGGCTGACGAATGGGGTGTTCCTCAAATCAGCAAGGTCCCAACAACTCACCTGCTGCTTGGCGTAGGGCTTGTCGGTGTTGGCCAGGTGAGATTTTGCCTTGTACACTCAGCAGATACAATCGAGCAAAAAAATGATGAGCCCAGTGTGCTGCAGACCCTCAATGTCAGTATGTACAACGCCATTGGTAAGAAAGGCGTGTACTATGGTGAGAAGCTTGGCAGCAAGGTTCCTTGGTGTACAAGCTTTCCTTTCAGTGTTGTGAGCCATCCTCAGTATGTGGGATCGGTGCTGTCAATATGGGGTGTATTTGCCCTGGTGTATGCTCAGGGACCAGCCACACTGTGCATTGTCGCCACATACTGGACAGGGTTGTACTTTGTGACAGGGCTGATTGAGCAATTTTTGTGATTCCAAGGCTTTGACAAATATTGTTTGACGGCAGCAGCTGAGCCTAGCCTCATGATTTAGCTTCAAAGCAGTTTGTCTTCAAAATTCAAGTAATGTTTGAAAGGATATTCTTATCAACACAGTACCTTTAAGTCAGAACAACATGGGTGTCAGCATCACAACATCAAGGGTTCATGAAGGAGAAATCCATTGACGAGCCGCTCTGCCAGTCTTGACAGCAATCTTGGCAGCACTGACAATAGGAGCAGGCATCGCTGACAAGACACCAGGAAACATATAAACTAGTTTTCTGCCTGCCATGGTGACAGCGTCCAGCTCGACGTTGCTTGCCTTCATGTCGCTGAACACTGCAAGAGCCTCCTCCCATTGATTGCTATCTTCACAAGCTGAGATTAGACTGGAGTACACATATGCGTTGGGCTGGACATTGGCTGCCTTCATGCCCTGCAACAAAACCTGACTGTGTATCTTGTCATGTTGTGGAAACACAACAGAGGCAGTCTCTGCCAGATCAGAGCATGTATAATTGCACATGCAAGCCTGTAGAGTGTGCCACTGCACCCTGTCTGCACATGCCTTTTACTTGCATGTGCCATTGCTTGAAAGCACGCACCTCATACACGTCCAACGCTTTCTCCCATTGTAGGCTCTTCTGGCAGGCTGAAACAATGCTGGAGTAGGTGACGAGGTCTGGATTGCAGCAGCACTCTGACGCATTTGTTGCACAACTTTGCATAGTTTCAAAGACGTCCATAGCCTGCAAGGCACAGAACAGATCCCTTTGCAGCAACAAGTAGTGCACATGACAAACAACATTCAGGACAACAGCAAAGAGTGTCCGTGTGTCCAAGCACAGTCCACCTGCTGCCATTGTCCTCCTGAGCCCAAAGCCTTTATCAGAGCATTGTAAGCAACTGTATTGGGCTGCACCCCGTCTGCTTGCATTCTCTGCAATGTTTCCTGAGCCTCTTGCCAAAGACCAACCTGCAGCCCAATGGAGCCCTTCAGCATGAGGTCATGACAGTCGACGTTTCATGAGAGCAGCACAAACCATGAGAAGCCCATGGCAACTAGACAAGCTGTGTTGATGGCGCTGAGGCCATGTATCGTGCACACAAAGGTCAGATCACAGCAAGCACCATAGCAGCAGGATGCAAGCAGCAGCACAGCACACCCTTTGCTGCATGACATACCCTTTCACAAGCTGTGATGAGACCACACATAGTAAAGACATCGCCGTTGATCCCCTTGGCTTGCATCTCTGCATGTATGCTCTGCACTTGATCATACATGCCTGCCTTTCCACAGGCAGATATCAAGGTATTGTAGGTGACAAGGGAGGAGCCAGTGTATCCAAAGGTAGGTCCAGCTTCACGCTCCATGCTTCTGAAAACCTCCAATGCACGTTCTGCCTGCCCACATCTTTCACAAACGCTCAGCAAGGAGTTGTACGATACAGTATTGGGCTGGACGCCTGCTCGCCGCATGCCTGCAGCAACAGGAATGCTTTGCAAGAGAAGCATTAGCTGGGAGTTGCTGTCAAGATCAAGCAAGATGAAGCTGTATCAGCTGTATCTAAGCTTGCTTGCTGTGACTCATCAATTATACCCGCAACATCAGCAGAAATGAACAGCATAAAAGCACAAAGTCATGACTCTGTCATTAGTATGTCTCCTGACCTGTATGCATATACTGCACAACTCAGCCCAGCAGCAGCCAATCAAAGAGCAGGCCAAGTAGGCCGGCTTGCAGGTGTACTCACTTGAGAAGACAGCCCATGCTTGCTCCCAGTCACCGCCTTTGGCACAAGCAGCAATAGCAGAGTTGTAAGCGATGACATCTATTGTCACATCGGCTGCCTCCATTCTCCTGAAGACCTGCATGGCCTTCTGCCATTGGCCTGCCCTCTGGCACAAACTCATGAGAGATGTATAAGCATGTACATTAGGGATAATCCCTGCAAGAAAAAAGTTGTTTGCAGCACCTTAACTATGTTGCATATGTGCAGCATTTTCCTGCTGTACTGCACACTCAGTTGTCACATGCGTAGAGCAAATCAAATATGCAGTAGCAGTTTGGCATCAATGGAGTGGCAGATGGGGGGATGGGTGGGGGGGGGGCAACTGTGATCAAAACAGTTTCAGTCACTTGATGCTTTGCATGCTTGGCAGGTTTCCTATGCAGATTATTAGTCAAATTGTGGTAATGCCTGCCTTGCACAAGCTGTCAAACCTTGAAACTCCATGTCGTCAAATATTTCAAGACCACTCTGCCAGTCATTGCCACAACTTTGGCATGCATTGATCAGAGATGTGAATGTCCACACATCAGGCTTAAGCTTGGTTTCCTGAAGAGCTTCAAAGATCTGCATGGTTTTATCCCAATCTCCTGACTTCCCTGCAGGACATCATCAACATTAGGCTCAAATATCAGCCAAAAAACTGATGCAAAGTCATGTAGTCAAGCTTGCCGAGGCAAAGACAAAGCAAGACATGTCAGTCACAAAGACTTAGCAGCATACCAGCAGCATTGATGGCAGTGTTGTATGCAACCAGGTCGGGCTTGATGCCTCTGCTTTGCATGCTCTCAAAAATTTGCAAAGCGTCTGAACAATCATTGGATCTGCGGCTGAACATGGTCATCAGGCGTGTGTAAAGGAAGGTGTCATGAGTGTCAAAAATGTCGCTAGAGTTTTGTTTCTCCATCCATTCAAAGGCCTTGAGAGCTTTCATGCGATGTCCCCACTTGTCCAGATATGAAAGGATCCTGCAAGCAAGGCAAACAGCCATTCAGTTGTGGAAGGCTGCATGCTGTCTGTGATAGATGAAAAGGATTGAGTGCAGAGCAGCATGACAGGGAAGACATGAGCAGTGAATACCTCATGATCTGACGTCGCTTCAGAGAGCTGCCTTCAAGAACAACAGATGGTGCTGCAGTTGCTGGCAAATCAGCTAGTTGTTTAGCAAGCTTCAGCAAATCAACTGGTGTACATGTGGGCTCCTGCATAGTCTGCATCTGCGTTGAGACAGTCATGCAGAGGGAAGTAATCCTGATAGCATTATTGTGTCTGAGTGTCAAGGTATGAACAGTGGAGACTGACCTGAGCATTGACCTCTATGTCCGAAAATGACACAGGTGCATCTCGTGCTACGTTTGCAACTTGTTCTTGAACCCAGGTGTCCAATTGAGCTCCTGGGGTGTCAGAACCAGGCACCTAGGCAAGTATGCGATGTCACATATAGTACTGAAAGCATAGGCGCACACGACTCAAACTGCTAAGCTGCGCAACCCTTCACGCACAATCATGAACAGTACCTGTCTTGTTTGAGGAGGCCTTGATGCCTGTGTGGGCCTGCGAGGCCGCTGCAGCTCCGACACATTTGTTTGGTAACTATGGACGTGAGTTTGCTTTCGATGCTGTTTTAAACTAGAGGTGGCCCCGTGTAGTCTAGTGACATCCGCAGGGCTTTGAACGGTCACTGGACACTCTCGGGGGGCCCCGAGACGCATTCAGTACAGTGAGCACTTCAGGCCACACTCAGCAAGTCAGCTGCTTTCGCTCGAGGCTACTTCACACGGGACAGCATGCTTTTAAATTAAATGGTTTCACAAAAACAGAATTCAAGCAGTGACAACGCGCAAGAGGCTGCTCGAATGACAACACTCCCTCAGTCCACGCTCTACAGCATGTTGATGCTCTGGGCTTCGCACAACGTTTCAGACCTCAAAGCCCCTGTCTTGCCTTGTTGTGATTCAAAACAGTTCCGCCCATGTGAGCAAGCGCTTGCTCATATTTTACAGACCATCAGCGAGGCTTTGTTGGCAATCATTACTCAGAGTGTAGCAGAACACGATAGCCCGTGTGCAATATTGCTTTTATGTCATCTGCACAGTCAGGTTAGCTTCAGAACGCGGTCTGACAGACTACCATGCTTGCAGTGCTTGCAGATGTATCATTGCTTGCAAAACTGATGGCTGTGCAAGGCTTCAGCTGCTGTTGTTTGCAATTTTTCTGCAATTAGTCTGCTAAGCTGTCGTTTCCTTGAAGTAACACCCTCAGCGGCCTTGTGGACGCTACGATTGCCTGCCACTTGGTGCTGAATGATCTTCATGCTGTTGTAGCGGGGCACGTGCTCTGACTGATAGCTAGGGCTTATCAGAACGTATCAGGGTTGCCTGCCGGATGAACATGCATTGCAACTGACCAGAGAGGATACACATTATCGTTGCGCTCTGGTTGGCGCCTTACAGCATCAAGCCAATATCTTGTAACTACATCGCTATCTAGCCTCTCCCTGCTACAAATTGGTATGGACGCATGAGTAAGGATGCTGATCAGGCTAGGCGTGATGAACAGTTGAGTGTTGGTGAATATGTGTTGCTGTCAACCAAGTTTCTGAGGTTGTTCCACGTGGGCAGGAAAGAGCTGCTGAACAAGTATCTGGGACCATTTGAGATCCTGTCAAGGAAGGGTGCTGTGGCATATGAGTTATGCTTGCCTGCATCTATGAGCAGGATGCTCAATGTGTTTCATGTGTCCCTGCTTAAGCGGTACAAGGATGTGAACAGAGGATCTGCTCCACCTCCTGCTGTGGTAGATGATGGTGAAGTAGAGTGTGAGATTGACAAGATTCTTGCACACCGCGACACCAAGACTGGTCGCAAGTCATTCTATGTGCAATGGAAAGGCCTGCCTCCAGAGGAAAATGAATGGCTGACTGCCAGCAAACTAAAGAATGCTACTGATGTTGTGCAGGATTACCTTGATGAGCTGAACAACAGAGGCAGACAAGCTGCCAGAGTTGGCAGGCCTGACAGTGCTGCAGCTCAGTGACAGTGGCAAAACAGACAGTCAAGATGCAGTTGTTGCAAAGCCAAAGCGTGGCAGGGGCCGCCCAAGGAAAACTGGCATCACTAAGCCTGCTCAGAAGCGCGGCAGAGGCCGGCCCAGAAAGCAGCAATAGTGTTGTGCAGTTAGCAGTGTCTGGCGGTGGCCACAGCTGGTCTGTCTGATTGTATGTAAGTGGTCTGTGTGCATGCCTCAGTAGTGAGAGGGTAGTTGAGCAATGATGTTTCAAATGAACCCATTTGATGAATGAATTAGAATGCCTGTGATAGGTATGTGCGCAGTGGCCATTGTGTTTGTGTTGTGGTCTTCTTTTGTGTATGTGATGGGGCAGTGCCATGTTGGTGGTATGGCTCAGCAGTGATATTCATCAGTGATGGCAGGATTGGCTTGCTTTGTGTGTATGTGGTGTTCCTGGTTACATACCCCTATGAGTTCATCAACAGGGACGTTGATGGTTATAAGTGGGGGGGAGTGTAGCGGGGCACATGCTCTGACTGATAGCTAGGGCTTATCAGACGTATCAGGGTTTCCTGCCGGATTAACATGCAGTGCAACTGACCAGAGAGGATACACATTATCGTTGCGCTCTGGTTGCTGCCTTACAGCATCAAGCCAATATCTTGTAACTACATTGCTATGTAGCCTCCCCGTACCAAAAGGTACTACCAACTGTAATCGTCAACCATTCACGCAATCATCCCGTCCCATGCTCGCTGTGCTTGAGTGCGCGAAGGGACCTCTGCTTTCGACGGGAGCGAATGTTTTGAGCATCGGCAAGGCAGTCATTGTTGTATTCACACCCTCCCTGGAAGTTACACCCCTGCAACGACGGCCTTGCGAGCGACGCATCTTGTCAGAAGATAGTTCCAAACTCGGTGACTCCGAAAGCTTACTCGCTGAGTTACCGTGCGTGAAGACGTTTGGGCAGGTGTACCCTTCAGCATGGGAACAGCTGCTAGAAGGCAGGATTATGACTATCTTATTAAGCTCTTGTTGATTGGCGACAGTGGTAAGCTTGCAATCGTCTTGCAAGTCGAGCAAACGCAGCGCAACATAGGCATCGTTCTCTGATCTTGTGCCCGCATTTTGTTATCTGTTGAGTCGCGAACGTGTCACTGAAACTTCGCAGGTGTCGGTAAGAGTTGCTTGCTGCTGAGATTTTCAGAGGATTCTTTCAGTTCTAGTTTCATCACCACCATTGGGTGCGCACACTGCTATTGTGACATACGAGGATTACTATAGATCCCTGATATGCTATGCAATTGCGTTTAATCGCTGCTACCATTGAGGTACTTTATGTTTGCACAGGATTGACTTCAAGATCAAGAAGATTATGCTGGACAATAAATGGATCAAGCTCCAGATCTGGGACACAGCTGGTCAAGAGCGCTTCAGGACCATTACAAGCGGTATGATGGAAGCCAGCTGTGATCATGTTTTGCTACCCAGCAACTTAAGTTTTGCACCCTGCAGCGTACTATCGGGGCGCCATGGGAATTCTGCTGGTGTATGATGTCACAGATGATGCATCCTTTAACAACATACGCAACTGGATGAGGAACATCGAACAGCATGCTTCAGACAATGTCAACAAGGTCAGCTGCAAAGAGCTTCTGCTACTTGTGTCAATGCTGCCTCTGCCCTCAAAATGCTCGGCAGTACCTGCACCACAAACAACTCCAGCCGGGTCAAACATCACAGAATGTGCTATGGCTGTTTCAGGTTCTGGTTGGCAACAAGTGCGACATGGATGAGAGCAAACGTGTTGTCCCATATAGCAAGGGTCAAGCTCTAGCTGATGAGTTTGGGATTCAATTCTTTGAGACTAGTGCCAAGTCTAACCTGAAGGTTGATGAGGTGCAGAATCTTACTGCAATCCAATGCTGCTGTAGCTGCTTTGTCTGCAGTTCATGTATCATGCTGATCTGCATTCCAGTGCTGCACTGGGGAGAGGCAATAGTACTGTGTGGCAGACCATATGCAAGTGTGCCATTTCATAAAACTGGTGCCATTACACAGCCATCCGCTGGCCAGCTATTTATACTTTGCCCCTGCAAGATCCCCTTCCACTTACGTGCTTGCAGGTGTTTCAATCTGTAGCCAAGGATGTGATGCTGCGCTTGCGAGAGACTCAGCAGGCAGGTGGAGGGGCTCCTGCATCATCAGGAGGCACAAGGGTGAAGGTTGACCAGCAAGGTTCAGCCAAACCAAGCAGCAGCGGCTGCTGCTCATAGTTCTTTTTTGTGGTCATTGTCACTTTCAATAGCGGTCACCAGTCTGTCCTAACTTGTTTGGATACAGCTGCTATTGATTTTGGCCACAGCCTGCTCATGTCTTGCCCACCAGACACTTGTACTTTACTTGCTGTGGCTGCTAGCAGTCAGTCCCAATGTATTTCTGATAGCTTAGGCAGGATGGACACCAGATTCAACTTACCACTAAATAGTTGATTGAACTTTGTGCAAGTCATGTGGACATATGGGTTTTGTGGCACCACAGACTCATTGCTGGCATGTAAAAAAGCTGTTGTTGGCTTCTTCATGCAATCTGGCATGTACCAACATTCTCACCCCTGCTAACACGGCTATAAGGCTTCGCATGGCCAGCCTCGAGCACGCTGCCAATTGCCAGCAAATTAAAGTAACTAACCGGGTATCATGTCTGAGGTGGTTATATACACCTTGCTGGAAATGTGTAACTACGGGCAGCATCTAGTCAATAGGTCGAACAATACAAAAGAAATCCTACTGATCAGGATAATGTTATCACGTCAATATAACCAGCACAAGTCAAGCGCAGATTGCACCTTAAAAGTTAGCCATGAAGGGATTTAACATTAGCTACACCCATGCTTAAGCAGCACTTGTTGCCTGAAACATCATGGGCATAGCAATTCGTGGATACACTGTTCACAACTGATCTACATTGTCCATGCTGTTGTCCCCCAACAGGATCATTGAACCTGTTACACAATGAGCATTACTGACATGGCTGGACATTTTTCTGTAACTCAGCAGCATCATTGGCCAGCAATACATTCGGTTCTGACTGAATCCGCTTCTGCTTGTTGGTTTTGCCATCAAATTCATCCTTGGATGCTGCACCAGTTGCAGGGCCAGCATCATGGCTACCCATCCATGATAAGGGAGGAGCAGGGTGGCCAACAATTGGTGACAGACTGCCTGTATCACGCAGGCAGAATACCTTATACGCTCATGTTAGCCCCAAAAGCAACACAAATAGCACAAGCAGATGGCAGGAGAAGCCACCACATCTTTATAAGCCCATTTGGCACTTGCAGTGCAGCCCAATAGTCACACCTGCAAGCTTCCAGCATTCTGTAGAGTCAGGGGGGTTTGGAGGGGCTGGTTGTGCCAGGGCTGGGGTGTTCCATGGGGACAGCACGTTCAGTGTGCCCTGTGGAGCAACTTGAGCTGGTGCTTGTGCCTTGGGGTCTGGGGGCGGGTCATCTGGGGTCTTGAACAACCCCTGACCACTGCCGCTGCCACCTACAACATAGTACTCTGCATCAGATCAGCTTAATTGACAGAAACAACCATGACCAGCTGTGATCATCAGCAACATGCAAAACTTCATCTCAATGTGAACATAGAACAAGTAAGTAAGATGACTATACGCTTGCATATAAGCCTGCAATCTCATTATGAATGTGAAAAGCAGTCATTGGGACTTGACCTAGCGAAAGCAATACTAAACAATATAACAGAGCCTTGCACTGCTGGCACAAGTGCAGCAGCGGCATTTGATCCAAGCATTGCAAGATCCCTGCCATTGCAGTCAGGAGCTCCAAATGCTCGGCCCTGCTGGAGCCCACGCTGGGGTAGCAGATGGAATCAACTGGTTGGCATTTGTGAAGACTGGATGTGCTGGTTATGACTACAACTTGCTTGCAGGAACAGAGGAAAATCAACATTCAGACAACAAAAAGAACCTACTGCTGCTGCACAGCATAAGGACTCACCTTGTGAGGGTGGCATCCTTTGAGTGCAAAGCAGGGGATCTTCCTCAGAGCTGAGGTCCAGCCTGAGCCCCCCGGGCTGGCCCTGGCTATCATCCTGCCCCGCAGACGCCTCATCAATGGCACCTGGCAACACCACCGCTGGCCCAGCCACTGCAGCTGCTTCTTTCACCTCTGTGCCTGCTTCTGCTGATGGCGCAACTCCACACCCAGCTCTTACATCTGCTGCTGACTTTGCCAACACCTGAAATTGAGCATCCGTGTTGGCTGGCTTTACACATGGTTGTGCCCCAGCACGCCCTACTGTGTGAGCTGCTGTTGGATGTATGGTCTCTTGCATCTGGAGGCCTCTGATTGGCGAGAGACTTGCTGAGCAGGACTGCATATCGGTCTGTGCAGGCTGAATTCCTGATTTGGCAAGCTCTGGTGTTGGCAGGCGCTGCCGTTTGCAGGAGGCCCCACCATGCCTCATTCCATGACCAGTGCCTGGATGCATGCTGCCCTGGGCAGGCTCTTCTTCAGGAGCCTTTCGCTTCTGGCCCTGCCCTTGCAGCCTGCGTGCCAATTCTTGAATGGGGTCCAGCATGGGGCGCTGTCCCAGGCCCTGCTCTAAGCTTTGCCCATCTGTTTGGGCACAGCTTCGAGCTTGGCCCTCGGCACTGTTCTGCCCCTGCTGCTGCCTCTGTTGGCGCATGACCTGTCTCAATCCACTCAATCCTGTGTAGCCATGCAACGCTGCCCTGAATAAGCTGATTGCGTCTGCCTCTGCAGGTGCCGCAGGAAGCTTGCCCGTTGCCCCGCTGGTTTCAGGCTGACCCACACATCCTGGCATGGCAGCATGCGCTAACAGTGATGCCTGCTGTGCGTTGGCTTTAGGCAGTTGCTGCTGCTGAGTCACTGCTTGGGGATTGCTGTGCAGAGCGCTGCTCACTGCAGCTTGATTGCTGTCTTTCCAGGCTTGTTTGGCATGAGATGTTGCAGGCGCCTGATCTGCAGCTGAGGATGTGTCACCTTCAGCTGTCTGCAGCTTGCATGGCATGCCTGCCATATCTGGAACTGCAGCTTCTGACTGATTGGGTTGGCCTGTAGGTACAGCCAGTGGCCTGACAACAAGGTGATTATCAGGCCATACAGCTACGCCAGCACTGGCAGCACCATCAGCACTGGCGTCAGCATTGTCCTGCGAGTCTTGAGAGTGCTTTTCAGCCAAGGTGTGGAGCTGACTGATGGCTGCTTCCCATTGTTGCTCACTGCTGCCGTCAGCTTGCTCGCCTGCTGCTGCCTGTTGCTGCAGGCCATGCTGTTGGTCTGCCCTTTCACGCTGACGGCCTGTGCCCTCAGGATGCACATGCTGCTGGACACATTCAATTTGGTGAGTAGACTGTTGCGGTGGTGACTGTCGGGAACCTTTGTGGTTGATAGGACCTGCCTGTGCAGCCAGTACTGATGGGGCCGCTGTTCCTGAAGCAGCCACGGCGGCCGTAGCTTGCTCAGCCACCTCCTGCCTTGCTGGCCGTGACTCAGGTACAGCTGGGGAACCATTGGCGCCAACCTCAATGCTCTTTGCCTGGCCTACTGATATCTGCCTTGCAGACTGAGCAGGCTTGCCATCACCCGTGCCAGAACCTGCATGGGGCTTTTTGGCTAGCGTTAGCTGCTGAAACGTCAGCTTCTTTGCAGCATGCTGCCGCATGGCACTGCTGCCAGAGCAGGACTTGGACTGCCTGGCTCTGACGACCACTGCTGCCACACCATGCACTGCATTGGCATCTGCCACAGCAGCCTGACTGCAGCTCCCAGGCCACCTGCTGGGCTCAGAAGATGCCTGATTGGCTGCTGCAGACGTTGCTTGGGCCTCAGCTGCCTTGATGGGCTGCTTGGCAGTTGACTGAGCAGGCATTGCTGTGACATTGGTGCCAGCTTGCTGAGGAACTGCCTTGGGTAGTGTTCCCTTAGCACTGTTTGGCATGCTTTGCTGTGTTGCAGACTGTGCCTTTGCCTTGACACCCTGCTGCAGCAATGAACAATGCATGGGACTGGCACCAGCAGGCAGAGGTCTGCGCAGGGTGTCAACAAAGTTGGGGGCTGCAGCTTGCAGATTGGCGTCCAGCAGCTGAGGCTGGCTTGCTGGTATAGGCTGCTGCGTCTGTGAGTTGCACACTGCCAGCTGATGTGCAGCAGCGCCATCTCTGGCTTGCGACAGCACTGCATGAATGCATTTGTACTGAGCACAGACACCATGAATGGCTGTGCGTTGCACTCCTATCAAAATATGTGGCAAGCGGGCACTCAGGCGCTCATGTCAACTTGACAGATTACTGCTGGTGAGTTGCAAGCAATGACCTCACAACGTTGGGCATGAGACAAGAAAGCAGCCAGATGTAAGGGTATGGCTTGAAGAAATTCACACACTTCCGAGAAGTGTACAAGTGCATAGCAACTGAATACCTGACAGGGGTTGCGCAGGTGTTGGATGGCCTGGTGAGGTGGAGTCCTTCTGGCTGTCCATGAGCAGGAAGGCTGCCACATTCACACCTGCACAACTCAACAGCCTTGCAGCATGCGGCCACAGCTTGTACTGTGCAAACCCTTTCAGCATCATGCCACTTGTCAGGAAATATGGCAAGAGTGATGATCAGGCTGCACATGAGACACATTTTGGACACATGGCAAGATTGTGTACGCCTAGATAGCCCGTGCTTGCATAGTCAATCTTAGAGATGCCAAGTTGGTATGTGCTGGAGCAGTTGTGCTGCTAGGTCGCATGGAGCAGGCAAACAACAGACCCCGTTTGTTCACCAACTTTGCACTTGGTGCATACATCCAAAGCACTTACTTGGCAGCATATCAAGGCTGTTGTACTGTCCTGTGCATTGTTTTCTGAAAAGGGCAAAACTACCTTGTGTGCCTGCCTGCTCATCAGAGTTGTTGACCAACACGACTCGCAAGGGCCCTGCCTGTCTTGGACTACCACCTGACCTCTCACGCTCTGCAAGCATGTGACTCATTAACGTCTAAGTGAACACATGTGGCAGCTCTGATGAGTAATCAAAGCGCAGAAAGTGGGCCACGCAGGCAGTCAAAACACAGAAAAATGGGCAACAATCTTTCAGCAGTTCAGGGCATCATTGAGTCATGCAAGGTGTGCATCATATGAGAATGAACGCATTGCAGATTGATTTCTATTTGCCTAACCATCTATGAAACTATGTCTATGCCCTCAATACAAGATGACAAGGTGTGCAATGGTGTACTACAGGCATAGGTCAGGCTGTTCACTAGCATGTTGCACTATGTGGCAAAGAGCACAAACTGGCGTCGAAAGTACAGAGTACCAACTTCCCAGAAGTACAAGCCTGCTGACAAGCATCATCTGCACTCTCCCAGCATACTCTTGTGTGCCCAGGATGTTGAACTGCATCTTCAGCTAGCTTTGAACAAATCATGCAACTCACCGCAAGGGGACTGAGTTGGCTGAGAACGGTTGTCTGATGAGTCAGGCGTCTCAGGCACTCGCTTGAGGCTTGAGGTACTTGGCTGAGAAGCATCATGCAAGTGAGCCTTGTGGGCACCCTGCTCAGCATTTGCTGGCCACCTCCCAGCGTTCGTCCCAGGGACTGATTTATGCCCATGCTGAGCAGTGGCAGCCAATGCAGTGTTCCCAAACTGGCTGTCAACATCTGCTTCTGGGACTGCATGATCCCCAAGGTGCTCACTGGGTCCAGCAGGAGCAGGGGCAATTGGAGTGCCAAAGGCTGAGGATATGACCTGAGGCGCTTTGCCCTCTGTCATATTGTACTCTGAGACCAGGCTTGCCAGGTGTCCGCCAGACTGCCTGCTGTCATCCTTGCCCTCACGTTGCTGCTGCTGCTGCTGCTGAAGAGGCTGCTCCTCATGCCCTTGCTGTGTGCAGGCCTTGCGTGGCAAGTGCATTGGCAGCGCCTCTAGTGAGCAGCCTGATGAGACCGGCTCAGAAGCATGCATACAAGCAGCCACATCAAGCCCAGTGCCTGCACCACCAACAGCTGGTGCTGCTGCTGTCGCTGCCACACTGCTCCGGCCTTTGTACTCTTTGCATTGCATGTTGCCACTCCCTGCTTGCTCTGCTGTCTGACTGAAATCAACCTCGTCAGGGTCAGCAGCAGCTGCTGCTGGCTCTTGTGCATCAACAACATGGTGAAGAGGCAAAGAGGTGTGAAGGTCTGGCTGCAGCCTTTGCTGGGAGCAGCGCCCAGGGCTCTCTTCTGAATCTGGGATGATCACCTCTTGCTGAGAAGCGCATGCAGCATGTGCAGCGTCATCAGCACCTGACACAAGGGGTGCCTTTCTGCCTGCTGGCAAGAGTTCCAAATGAGCAGGCTTTAACATGTCCATGTGTGGGTAGTTATAGAAGTGGGCCTGCTTGCACTGTCTGAGTGTTTACCATTTCAGACACTAGTCTGTCTGACTAGTGTCTCAGGTAGGCGTGAAGCAAATTGTAAGTGGTTGTGTAGACCACGTACTAGATGCATAACAGTTATGCTAAGCACCCAAAAGCACAATGAGCAACTCAAGCATGCCGTGCAGCACACACTATGTTATAGTCTCAGAGAGATACACTGCTTGAAGACCTGAGGATGAGAACACACACCTGACACACTGGGCTCGTCGTTTGCTCTAGATCTGAGCACTGGGGTGAACAGCACTCCAGGCTGTAGGCCTGCCTCAGCATGTTTCCCCGCTTGAAACCTGAAACTGCCCTCTGACAGGACAAGCTCTGGAGATGCCCCCAACATGTCTGGTACAGTTGGCAGAGGAGAAACTCCGTTACCACCATCTGGGCTTGTGCTCATACCTGCTGATGATCTCATACTCAGATCAGAGACAGACAGTGCTGGCTGTGCTGATGTTGCAGCACATGTGCAAGCAGGTGCTGCTATCGGTGCCACAGGTCCACACGACATTGGCAGAAACTGAGTACCGCTGCTGCTTAGCTGGACTTTGCTGTTGGCCTGAGCTACTGGCGATGGCATTTCTATGTCTTGACGCACTGTGGCAGGTGCTGCTGTGGTGAGCGCTGTTGCATGCTGCTGGCTGGTTGACTGCTCAACTGTTTTACCATATACAGACGCTGCTGTGTTACCACAAGCAACTAAGCTGACAGCCGGCTGACCTTGCTCCACACTCTGAAGCAGGACGCTGAATCCTGGCAGTCTTGCTGGGCCGCCCAGCCGGGCTGTGGGCAGGACCTGTGGAGCTGGGTCACAGGGCTGGTCAGTGACTGCTTTTGCTGCGCTGCCCTGCTGACCCAGCCCCGCCTGTAACCCATGACTGGGTGTAAGCCCATGCACCATCCGGTGCTGCTGCTGCTGCTGCTGGGTTTGCTGACGCACAGAGGGTAGACTGTGCAACAGGTTCTGCTTGGAAGCAAGTGTGGTAGCTCCATCCAAGCTGGCTGTGGCAGCTCTGTCAAATGGCTGTTGAAATCCATGCAGCCTGACTTGGCTGACCAGGCTTGAGCCAGGAGTGACTTCCTGTGCACAACTGTTGCTGACTGGCGCACCTGATAGCAAGGACATGGGTAGCACAGGCAGCTGAGTGGTGACAGGACTCGTGACCGCTGCTGACATCATGGGCAAGAAAGTGTGCTGTTGAAGTGGTTGCCGCTCCTGTTGCAGCTGAAAGTTTTCAGCTGATGCCACCGAATTTGCACATTGTGGCGAGCCATCAGGCATTGAACTGCTTGCATTGTGCATGCTGTGACTGAGAGCACATGGTTTGCTGGCCACTGCCAGGTTCTGTGGGTGCTGCTGCACAGTGCTCTGATCTAAGCTGTGGGCAGATGCCGGTGAAGACCATGGCATCACTGAGCTTGCCTGTGGGTTTTCTGCCATCAGGGGAGGCTGCAAGCATGCTGGGAACGTCGGCATATTTGCATTAGGCTGGTCTGGGCTATGAAACTGAGGTGCGTGCTGATAGAGACTAACGCAGTGTCGGCTGTCACTGCTCTGGCAAAGACTTGAAGCAGGCAACAGTTCAGCTTGATGTGCCTGCTGCGTCTGTGCAGCATCATGCTGATGGCCTGAGCAATGATGCTGTGCCGGGTCTCCGGTATCAGACATTCCCGGGGCTAGAAGCTGTGCTGCAGCCACCCCTGTCTGCCCTGTCTGGGGATGAAATGAGGGCTGTTGAGGAGCAGCATCAGGGATCAGGCTTGCCTGATAATTGGGAAGGGTGAAAGGGCTTGCAGCAGCTTGGGTAGTGTGTCCTGAGTGTTGCAGCTGGCCTTGGTACACAGGCCATGATGGCCGAGCTTGCAGTGTAGCAGCAGCAAGGCATCGCTGCCGAACATGATCAGAGATCTGCTGCATCACCTGAAATGTAACAGACCACATGCAGTGCTGTAGCGTGACACTTACTAGAAGATCATGGCACTGCTTGTTGTCTTAGCTCAGTCAGAAATCTTGGCGGCACATCCAAGCCTCAGCAGGCAGGCAGACAAGTCACCTGAGCAAACGGTGGCAGTTGGACTGTGGCTCTTGTTTCACTCACAATCCTAGCACGTTGTGCAAGTTCTTGCTCACAGTGTGCCAGCATAAGCCTCTCAGCAACCTGAACACAGATTACAAGCTGTTCGAGTGGTCTGGCGGACACTTCAAGGTTGGTTGTGGTAGCTCCCGATCTTAATTTACCTTGCTGGTCACGCCAGTCTGGAGCTGCAGCTGCTGACTGTGTGCGCTGTTCTGTTCAGCATGAGCTTGCAGTGTATAAGACAGCTGAAACAGTTGCTGCAGGGCGTGGTTGAGCTGTAACTGAAGCTCATGATGCGCCTGCAACGTATCACATACTTTGATGAAGGGTTATCTCGCCTGCCAAAGTTCAGCCTCGATCAATACCTGAGGAACCTGCTGCTGCTGCGACAAGAATCTTGCAACCATCTCTACCCTTTGCGCTATCGCTGACAATTGTAACAAAGCAGCAGCCTGCAAAGGCTGCCTCACATCAAACGCTGTTGAGTCATCTCGACGAACGCTTGCAGCCCCCACACGCTCACCTCGGCACTGTTGGACACTCTCTGAAAGACTACCTCTGCAGGAAATTCCAGAGCTTTAGAGATGCCCGCCATAATCAGCAACACCAAAGGGCAAACGACGAAGGACAGGTGCCGCTGGTCTTGCTCCCTGCCGGCTCACAACGGACGCATTGGCCATCAGCTGTAGGTGACAGCGAAGCATACGCAGCATGCTTCGCTCATGTGGGAGCCACATGGCAAAAGCATGTGTCCTTCGTTTCTTCGTTTAGCTATCTTGAATTTGCACGGCGGCCAACGTGTAGCTACGTCAGGGGCGATGCCTCTCTAGCTATGTCGATCGCTCTGTACCGCAAGCTATCAATTTCGCTCATTCGCAGCACGATGTCCGCTCAATACCTCAGCAAGTGCTTGGGTCAGGTCCCCTGGCAGTGCACTATGCGCACGTCAGGGTCAACAGTTGGCCCAGGAGCGGTGCCTGTGTCCCGGCAGTTTGCATTGCGTAGACCTTCTGTCCAGCTGCACTTCAGTCGCAATTTCCTGACACAACAAAGCCGTCCATTGTTCTTCCCAGTCAGAGCTGAAGATCCGGACACTACCCAGATAGGTCAGACGGATCAAAGTTCAGCCTCTGCCGCAACGCAGCTGCTAGGTGGAGATGAGCAGCAGCCTTTTCCAGGCGTGCAATCGGAGTCTGGTGTCGAGCTGATCTCCCAGGCCATACCGACAGAGGCAGTTTTGTCGGCCAGTGTCACCGAAACCAACTCCAGGCCAGCAGACAGCCACAGCTCTACTGACAGCACGTCAGGCAACTGGGAATCTGCCTTCCAAAGCCTTCTAGACGTGATCAGCAAAGGCCAGCACTTCGAGGGCAGGACTCCCACAGCAAAGCAGTTCTCCATCGGTGTTCTGAAAAGGGGCGTGCTCAACTTTGCCAGGTCTAGACAGGACATTCTGTTCAGTCTGCCAGCTGAAAAAATACAGGCTGTGTTGGCGGCTGGTCTTCCCTATCAAGAGAGAAAGGTATTCTTCTCGGTCTTACCATGATGTTGTGTAACCTGAGCATGTATGCAAGCTGTGCATCTGCATCTCTGCCATGTATGCCTACAAGCACAGCATGAACCCTTGAGAGCATGGAGAAGGAACTTTGGCTGTCATGCCCCCTCAGATCTGATCCATGTAGGGAGAAACAATAAGTTGTTCCCTGGTAGCCATCCTGCTGTCAACCATCCCCCTATCACTGCATCTCATGGGCATTATCGTGACTCTGGCTTGACAGCAGCTATTCTTCAGTGTAGCTGGCCACACATTCAAAGCATGTCAAAGCAACACAGGCTTGACAGCAGCTTTTGTGCTGTGTAGTTGACTATCGCCACCAAAAGGCTGTCAACAACCTTTGGTGAGGAGAAAGGCTTTCTGGGGAAACCTGAAGGGTCCTTCCAAGACTTGACGCGCCTTGTCATTGCGGCAGCATACAGCTACGCTATGCAGCAAGGCCGTGTCAGTGTCGACAAAGATGCGGACCTGATTATATCACATCAGTACAATGAAGGTGAACTTAGCTATCTGTCATCACAAAATGCAGTGACTCAGCTTCCTGCAGATGCCGAGTTATCATGACATGAGGCATAGCAAGTTGTTAGACTGCTTACCCTCAGCTGATGCATACAAAGTTTTCTCTGCACCATATCCATGTTCACATTCTGCTACATTCATGTCAATGCATGCATCTTGGCTTCTTTTGAAGTACTTGTCACATAGATGATTGCTGGCTTTGCTGTCTGGATGATTGCACACAAAAGCTGTCTTGCACACCCAGGATTGCTGCACTTTTGTTGCTATACTGTGTGTGTCTAGTCTTTTTGCTCAATACGACTAATCAATATTTGGTGTCTTGTCTGTAGGCCTGATGACAGCAGTGACAGCTGTGTTGCCAGACATTGTAGCAGCTGCAAGTCAAGAGCCTTCAGCTGAAGCACAAGCTAAAGCAGGTGTGCCTGCATGCTGTGCACATATCATTTATCCTGCATGAGAGTAGATTCAGCTGTGGTACTGCACAGACACAGATACATGGCCTGTGCATATGGGCAGCTGTGTCATGACTCCAGTAGCAGTATGTAAGGTGCATAGCTGAGTTGCATGGAACTGCCAATTGCAGCAGTGACCTTTGTTCCTTCTCATGTGTAACTGCCATGTCAGATGCTACACAAATATATTCTTGAGAGCCAGGCTTTTTTTGTGCAGTGTTGCTGCAGCTGGTGATACCTACTGCCAGCGTTATGAGCCTGTCTTTATAAGCATACTGTTTGCCGTTGCCGTTGGTCATAAGCGTTTCAGCTGGCAGTTCATATGTCATTTCGTGGCAAATGCTCGGCAGGAACACACCCATGCATCACAGACAAACTTTACTGAACTGTGCCGGTGACCAGAAAGACTGTTGGCGTGCAGATGCAAGTGCGCTAGTGAGGGAACAGAAGGCCATCACGCCACAGCCCCAAGACTTTCGGCCCTCTAACTCCCATGGGGCCTCCCAAGACAAGCGACAGGACCGGTCGCGCTTCTTCATGGAGAAAGGCTGGGATGGTTTTGAGCAGGCGGGGATTGAAGTCAAACCCGGGGACTGGCTGTGTGCGGAGTGCAGCCAGCATAACTTTGCTAGGAATCCAGACTGCTTCAAGTGTGGTGCGCCTAAAACGTAAGAGTCTGGACCCTTTGGTTCCATGCCATGTGCACAGTCTCTGCCTTGTGCTTGAATTTACAAATCATTCAGGCTACAGTGTTTGCCCTCTGCTGTCTTGTTTGTTGAGCCTCTTGCACACCTTTGTGTAAAGGTCTTGACAAACATGGCAAAATAACTTCACATTGGAACATTGGAACAGCCATGTGCCTGAGTTCTTTCCAGCTAGACAATGTGCAGGGCTTGCACCCGCATGGGACAATGTGCACATGGCATTCCAGTATGTGTGTAACAGAGATGTAGCTGTTCCCTCTGTGCCTTTGTAGTTCAATACAGCTCCTCCATATTTGTACTCTCAGTGTGTGAAGGCTTTTATTGAGCTGTGCAATACATTGTCAGATGTTCAAAGCTGCAAATCACTAGCAGCTGGCAAGTACCTTCATGCACATTGCTGCACAGTCTGTCATGTGTTGCTCGGTTGTGAAAATACCTGAGGGTCTTTTGCGTTTGGTCCTGGCATCGCTTTACCTGGCACTGCCTTGACAACTATATGTACCTATCCGGTCCCTTTTTTGTCTGGGTCAAATGGGACCTTTGCCTTCAGCAGGGAGGCAGCCTTGCCTGCAAACTTGAGCTCAGACAGACGCACGCCAGACCGGCGTGCTCAGACAGACTCATTCTCAGACAGACGCTCTCAGACAGATTCTTTCTCTGACAGACGCTCTCAGACTGACGGCTTTTCGGACAGACGTGAGAGACGGCCTCAGAGTGACTCGTTCTCAGACTCAGCAGCTTCCACGCCTGAAGGTAAGCACCACACAAGCTGTGACATGGCGCTGCTCGTTCATTGCTGTGCATCTGCTCCAGGTCCCATGCTTGGCGAGTCATAAGATCTGCTTGTTATGTTTTATCTGCAGGCTTTCAGATCTCCAGACCAAAGCTTTCCGCTTGTCAATATGTAGCAGTTCTTTGTGTGTAGTCATTTGATTTGCATTTAGAAGTGCTTCTTGGCTCTGCAGCTATTGAACAAGATTGTTGTCGGAGTTTGGTACAAGACGTGTTGTACTGGACAACAACAGACACTTTCTGATAACTGACACTCTCTGAAGCTATGTATGTTATTTCGTCAGAGACTTACAGACATGCGTACAGAGCAAAAGTGCTTTCATCAACTAGGTACTTAACAGCATTGGACGACCACAGGTGATTGGGGGTGTTCAGAGTGTGGCACCAGCAACTTTGCTCGCCGCGGGAAGTGCTTCAAATGCGGCCGTCCCAGGTTGGTAGTTCTTCAAACAACGCTCGCTTCTGCAACCTTTGTCATGTGTTGTAGCTGCAGCTTCACCGACTGCGAAGATGCAATCATTGCTATTTCAAGCACGTCGTTCAGCATCAGCAGTGGGGCCACTTTTCACACCATGTCCCCAAGGCCTGCCCCTGCTTGGGGCAGGCCCCAAGGCTGCCCCAAGGCAGCAGATGTATCCTGCTAGCATGCGTACCTGCTCAATGGAATACAGGCGACCAGGGCATGGTCTGTCTGACTTGTGTGCTGACTATCTTTGTACACATGTGACAAGGGCGTATTTCACAACTTTGTGGTGACTTGTTCCATCGGTGAATGTGGCAGGGGCAAAGAGCTGGCAGAGGGTCAGAAGCCGGGTGATTGGACCTGCCCCTCCTGCTCAGCCAACAACTTCTCTCGTCGCACTGACTGCTTCCGTTGCAAAACACCCAAGTGAGGCTCATACCCCACCATCATTGCATGTTGTTGCAAGACATATCAACTTAGCAAACATCCCTGGCCTGTGTATCCTGCAACATACTCGACTCAGCATCTGCTGCCCCTCATGACGCCACTCCACATCGTTACCACATGTTGCTGTAGTACTGGCATAGTCCTGGCTCAGACCATGTCTGCAGCAAGCAGGTCACCCCCAAGCAGTGTCATCTCTTGAGGCATGTTGTTGCTCTTGCATTGCTGTAAAGGTGAAACTGGCAAGTGGTGTGTTGCTATAGATCCTGATCCTAGTCAGCTGCATGTGTTTGTCCTCTGTCCTTTGTAGTCAAGTGAGATCGTACACTGAAATCCAGTCAGAAGTAGCCATGACGGCTGACCGGCAGACCTGCTTCATGTAATTGCCACTTAGCACAGCAGCTGGTGTGCGAGTGGGCAGTGGCTCTTTGTGGTCCAGTGAATGGTGTCATGTTCCACCAGTCTTATTGTTGGACTAGCTGAGCTATCCAGTTAATACACCGACCCTTTGCAGGCCCGAGGACCAAGGCTACAGAGCACAGAGCAGGCGTGACAACTTTGCTGACAGTAGGTCCCGCAGCAGCAGCAGCAACTTTGACAGGCCTGTGTATGAAGCCAAGCCAGGTCAGTCACAAGCCTAGTCTTGGATTCATAGGGGAAACACACCTTTCAGTAGCAGTCAGCCCATACGCCTGATCATTCTGCATACGCTCACAACCCGTCAGCCAATGTTCCTACTGTGCTGGCTGTTGCTGCAATGCATGATAGTCTTTGTGCACCGACAAAAATAAAGTATTCCAGCACCTTGGTACATATCAGGTCATATTGACTCTTGGTCTGGATGTTCATGTTCTGAATGTGCTGGTTGAAGCGCCCTTTGCCTGCATGGTACAGGTGACTGGGATTGTGCCGCATGTGGTGCATCCAACTTTGCCAGGAGAGGTTTGTGCTTCAAGTGTGGTGAGCCCAAGTGAGTTACTCAGCTCACTGGTCTGCAGGCCCATGTCTACCATGTCATGCCTCTGCTCTTGTTTGCTTGCAATGCTCCCAACTTGGCTATGTGTGTGGCTGTGGGGAATTAAGTGTGCTGCGTATGTGTGCCTGATGCAGATTGGTATGGTTCAGCGCTTGCTTCAGCCTGCGCTTCTTGCTAGCTTGGTGTGCAACTATTGCTGCAGGACTGGCGGTGGTTCTTTTGGAGGCAGCTCAGCAGCATCAACTTCAGGCAGAAGCGCAGGCAGGGTGTTTGACAACAAGCAGGAGGAGTCCTCCTGGTTTGATGCTGATGAGGCCAGTCCCAGCAGCAGCCCTTCAACATCCTCATGGGATCCCAGGACCAGCTTGGGGACAGATCAGCCCCAACAGGAGCCCCAGAGTGCTCCCCGATCAGTTGACAGGGATGCCCCAAGGAGAGGCGGATCACAGGGGGGGTCAGAGTGGGAGAGAGGGGGTGCAACAATGAACAGGGGTGGGCGTGGGGGGTTTAGCCGGGGTGGTGGATCATCATCTGGAAGAGGCGGCAAATCATTCGGCAGAGGTGGTGGATCATCTGCAAGAGGTGGTGGATCGTTCGGCAGAGGTGGTGGATCATCTGCAAGAGGTGGTGGATCATTCAGCAGAGGTGGTGGATCATTCAGCAGAGGTCGTGGATCATCTGTAAGAGGTGGCGGGTCATCCACCAGAGGCAGGGGCTCAGCTGACTCCAAGGACGGCAGAAGCTTTTCAGGGTATTCCAAGGGCAGGGATGTGATCACTGGAGAGCCTTTGGGGAAGAGCCAAGACAGGTCCTTCTCAGAGAACAGCTTTGGTGGCAACTTGCATGATTCGGAGTGATCGTGCCAATGAGGGCTGGCTTCTGCAGTGTACCACAGTGTGCTTTGTAGGCTGAAGAACCTAGTCTCCATCTGAGCAGAGACTCTGTATCTCAATAACGAGAATTTCCATAGTTGCAGCATGATTCAGTATGCTGCATCTTCCCAAAACATGTTCAGATTCAAGGCAACTGGCAGGATGGGTTCTGGCATTGCTAGGTGCAATATCTTTTTGCACATACTAGGTGCAGCAAAGTTTCTGCTGTCGTTCTGACTCAGGTTAGCTCAAGGTGTAATGTTGCTAGCAGATGTATGCACTTGCGTGAAATCAAATACACAGGTCATTTTTAACAGTGGGTATGAATTATGCTACATCATCAAAGCAGAGTGTTACCAGCTACAAGCTTGAACTTTGGGTCAAACTACGTGTGTTGACCTCTGAATGGCCATTTTCTGCTGTCAGTATGTGTGCCATCGAAATCAGATCTGCACTTGTAAAGATTGCTGAGAGCTGCCTCCTACTGGGATACTACCGCAGTTCCTGCTCTTAGACTAGCACAAGGTTAACCAAAACTGTCTGCAGCAAAACTGGACAAGAAAACTGCCAAAAATGGAATATGCACTGGAATGTCACAATTGGCACCTATGAAATGTTGAAATGCTCGTTGACCTTTGTCTTAAGCTGATCACACATTGCCTTGGCATCGCCCAGAAGCATGGAAGTGTTTTCCTTGTAAAATACTGGATTGTCTGCACCAGCATATCCTGTACCCATGGTGCGCTTCATCACAATCACAGACTTGCTCTTCCACACCTGCGTACAAAGCAGAGATGAAGCTCTAAGCTTTATGTAAATAAACAACTTGTGTAGCTGTTGGGTCGGAATGCTCTTTCATCTAGGCTACTTCAGGTGTCATGTGATGCCATTTCAGTGGAAAACTTATAGATATTCAAGCATTGACAAGCAGCATCTTGCCAAGGGCAGCTGAATAGTCTGAAACGGCTACTCAAGACAGATCAACGCCCACCTGGCCTTGCAATCCAGGCAGATGCTGCTGCAGAAATGGGCATGAAGGTGTGAGCACCCCGACTGAAGCTCACCTCTAACACAGGCATGCCAGCAATGACACTGTTTGGGTCATCCACAGCGGCAGAGTTGACAGTGTCATTGGCTCCAATGACAAGGGTGACATCTGTGTCATTGAAGTCAGCGTTGATCTCATCCATCTCAAACACAACATCGTAGGGCACCCCTGCCTCAGCCAGCAGCACATTCAGCTGCCCAGGCATGCGGCCTGCCACTGGGTGAATGCCAAACCTGGAGTCAAGCATGAAATCTGATATGTAAATGCAAACCAAGAGGTCGCGATACACCGACATATGATGTCGCTGAACCAATGCTGATGTTGTGCCCGTGGTACGATGGTACTGATGCTTAGGCATTTGCTGGACAGCTGTTGCAGTGGCAAGCAAGCAAGACGCAACAGGCGGTCCTTGCTGCTGGCTGACCAGCTGCAAGACTGATACGTTATTGTTCATGCTTCAACACTAAAGGTCGGATGCAGCATTGAGCATGAGCAAAACTGCAATGCTTCCACCACAACATGGACAGACTCATACAGACAATCCTCCAACACACTTGCAGCCCTGCTGACCAGTAGCTGAACAACAAGGCTCTGCACAGCTGCATCAGCAAAGCTATCCAAGTGTGTATGCGAGCACGCTGACCTGACTTTGATGTCTTTGCTGGTCAGGGTTTTCACCAAGTCAGCAATAGCGTACTGAGCACTGGCCACAGCCAGGCCGTATCCCGGCACAATGATGACACTGCGTGCATTTGTGATGGCATCCACAGCACCACTGATATCAGTCTCTTGATGACTCAAGGCTTCACCCTTCTCGGCAACTTCCTTGGCTGTGATGCTGTAGCCTCCCAAAATGACGTTTGCCAGGGACCTGTTCATGGCCTGCAGGGGCAACAGAAATGGGGATAGTTTATTTAATTATCTTAAGGGCTGCAAAGTGAAAATACAGCCTTGGTGGAAACATGCAGTTACAACGAAAATACTGCCAAAAGAGATAGAACCTCACAGCTGGGTAGATCCCATAATGATGGTGATGTGAACCTCCACAAGACACGTTTGCCAAGGCCAGTGTGTGTGTGGGGTGGGGGGGAGGGGGCTATATAGGCAGCCAGATCATTGAGAAAGAAGCGTGCACACAGATTTGTACAGCATAACAGCAATGCACAGGCAAGCTGTTCTGTTTGCAAATGCATGTCTGCCTCTTCTGCTAGCCAATAGCAGTTGAATGCTGCTAACAAGGCTTTTGGGATGGTCACCCATGGACGAGCAGTGATGGCAGTCTTGCACTAACTTCTGCCTGTCATGGTGTGTGTACAGATGCTTATCACAGGAGCAACAGCATGGTGGAGGCGATAACACCGACCTTGCACATGATGTAGGAGAGAATGGCTCCAGATGAGCCAATGAGAGCGCCCACAACAGTCAGCAGATCATTGCCCAGCATGAAGCCCTCAGCACACAGTGCATACCCACTGTAGCTGTTCAGTAAGGTGATCACCACTGGCATGTCAGCACCTGTGTACACACTTGCTGCTCACACATGCATCTACTGAGTCGCAGAGTACTGATCTGCAACACTGAGTGCGCCTCAGGCGCAGTGAGCAAACGCAGGCTTGCAACACAGAATACTTCTGAACAAGTGCATTCAATGACAGGGAGTTACTGGCCACGTTACAGCATGACCTGCCTCACTACTGAGGCGGCCAACTGTGCAGTAGACGCACAGTCTACTCAAGAGCTGCTTGCAAGCTCAATGCATGCAGGCAGCAGCAATGCACATAGCTGCTTCAGCACTGACCTCCAATGGAAGCAGTCATGTGGGCACCCATGACCCCGCCAAGGGCAGTGGTCGCCCCCAGAGCTGCCAGTCCAGTAGCTGGGTCCCCAGTCGTCAGAAAGGCAGCTGCTGCTGCAGCATTGCCGGCTAGCAGGCCCATGTTGATGGGGTTCTTGCCTGGAAGGGCCAGGGGCTTGGATGCTAGCACCCCATGCAGCTTGCCAAAAGCCACAGCAGAACCTGTCGTCATGACATGCACTGGGCGTCACTGTGCTGCAGTCATGGTACATATGCTAGGGCTGGCGGCAGCTGTGAGAGGATGACCAGCATGTATTGCCATGTTGAATCAGCATCCGTGTTCTGAGATTGGATACTCAGAACGGAATGTCTCAAAGGCAGAGCCAAAGCGGCACACACCAACTACTGCTTCATGACAAGGCGACACACTGCTCCACCAGTGCAAAGCACGAGAGGCAACACCAGCGTTGAGCGGCGGCTATACTCCTACGCAGGACATGATGTTACACATAGTAACAGTGCCCGCAAGGACCCAATCGCTGGCAGACATTGCATTCCTCGTGTCACTTGGTGCAGCATCAGGGTGCAGCACCTGTCACAGCAATGGTTCAGCAAGCCAGGTCCCACAACCGGCATATGTTAGCATGTGTCAGCATGTGTCATCTCATATTGCTTCCGTGTGGCTTCAAGCAGTGACAGGCAGGCCAGCATGCATGACCTGTCATAGTGATGGTGCCAATGAGTGCCCCCAGGAAGGTGGCAGTCAAGGCCACTGGGTCACAAGCTCCATGTGCCATGTAGCTGGACACAGAGGTGGCCACAGCTGCCAGGCCCACCAGGGAATGGAAACCTGCCACCATCTGAGGCAGGTCTGTGATGGCCATGCTGCGGGCCAAGTAGGCGCCCAAAGCGCCCCCAGCCCCCATGGCCCCTGCAATATATTCTCAAAGGCTTGTGTCAAAAGCCTTTGACACAAGGGAGCGGGAAACACTACTGCTATGTTGTCTTTTTGCAGTGATTGCAAAATCTGCATGTTTGTCACATCTGCATGCAGCCTTGTACAAGCTTGATGTGAGGTACATCATCATCCTGCCAGCCTTGTGTTGATGCCTCACACTTGTGTACACATGCATGGGTCATGCTGCTTGCCTGTTTTGGCTCCTAAAGCATGACTGCTGTCACGGTATACAAGCTTTTCATGTCATATGAATCATCACTTGGGTTGGCAGTACACTTGAATGTCCATGCTGCATGCGAGGGCAGGATTTAGAGACCTTCCCCAGCAAATACACTTTTGTGGTCAATTGCAGTGAATAGTGGAAACATCAACCAGGAAGCGAGCACTTATGACATCAGTACTTGCCTGCAATCTGTCCGTACAGAGGCACGTCGCCGCCAATGGCACCCAGGGTGGCTGCAATGCCTCCAGTGACACCCATCAGCCCCAGGGCATTTCCCGTGCGGGCCGTTTTCTGGTTAGACAGGCAGGCAATGGCCCCAATGCACAGGCCTGACGAGGCCAGGTATGCCATGTTAGTCATCTCTGGGTATCCTGCAACCACATGCAATAGCAGGTTCAGTGTGAAAGCAACAGGTAGTGGTCTCACATGAACGCTCTGGGTCTATACACTGTGGTCCCTGCTTTGTCCCATCAGCTGTTACTGTTTTCTCTGCCTGTACCATCTGCAGTTGTCGATGCTATAAGCCAGTCTGAAGACAGCCGTAATTGGTGGCAAATCACGTAAGCTCCTGTGTAGTGTCATGGATCACACTGATTGCACGGCAAGATTGCCATGCACGCATGGTGGCCATAACAAGTTGTTGCTGATGTGCTGACCATGTGCAGTTTTGAAAGAGCAGCATAAGACATATTGTCAAAAGGCAGCAGAAAGAAGTCATGTTACCAGGGCTATTATTCTCCATTTAGATGACAACTCTGTGTTTCTATAATTGCATTGTCAAATTCTGACACCACTCTGTCACTGAGGCAAAGATTTGTATCTTCTGCATGTATACAGCAGTGAGTGTAACGAGTGGGCTAACCCCATAAAAAACGCAGGTGCAGAAGTGTGTAGTGCTGAACATGCTCACAGAACAAGCGCTTGCTGATGCCCATGACTGTGAAAACTATCATTACCTGAAATATGTCCGGCAGCATAGGACCCTACAAGAGCAGCCCCAGGCACAGCATACAAGTAGTTGTACTCAGCAGGGTCGGTGGGACGCCGGAACATGTTGAGCATGCGTGATGTCACTGTGAAGCCACCCCCAATGTTGATGGCTGATGCCAGCACAGCAGTCGCAGCCAGACCCTGTTGACAGCAACAAGAACGGAAGCTGAAGATGGCGTCTTGAAGTTCTGCCGACAAAAGCAGAGACAAGTGTGTAGCCAAGCTGAAAAGTCTGAAGGACAGCTGTCCCTTGATCTGCTACACATGTGACACTGTACAAGCAAAGACAGCAACTGCCTTTTGAACACGTCGCAGCAAACAAACACAGGTACTTCACAAGTGCTGACACAACCAAGACTATCAGCGCTGTGAGTACTGATGCGGAAGCTTCAAGCTATGCTTCATCACGTGCAAAGTCCTGCTTCATCACTAGCAGCATCGCACACTTGTCCACATCTTGCAATGCATGTTGACTCCTCAGGCTGACCTGAGCAGTGTTGCTGGGCAGATAGCCGCCGCCCATCAGTAGCAAACCACCAACAGCAGTCAAGCCAGAGATGGCATTGGTGACAGACATGAGGGGGCTGTGCAGGGCTGGGGTCACCCCCCACACCGTCTGGTACCCACACACACTGGCCAGCCCAAATTTAGTCACCATGGAACTGAACACAGCGCCAGGTGAGGCAACACCCAGTGCCATGATGGCCCCCAGGCCACCAGTCGTGACTAAGGCATTGTTCAAGGTTGGCTTGTACAGGTCCACCGGGCCGACGGGCTCTTCCTTCTTCTTCTCCTTCTTGGGCGGTTGCGCTGCGGTCTGCAGCAGAAGCTTGTGCTGTCAGCAGGCAAGTGTTTGGCGCTGGCTTGGGCTTAATTGATTGCTTGCTGATGCCCTGTTTGCAACACACATGAACAGGCAGCAATCATGCATTGCAAAGTGACAGCATGAGCAGCGCCTGGGCAGCATTGCATCAGACAAACCTGAAGCTTGTTGCTGAGCATCAGAAATGACACCCTGCTGCAGTCCCACTGCTCCAGGCTGCCGTCTCACGAGCATCCCATCACGCTCACAAAAAGGTATAGACTTTTGAGAACAGATCTTTCTTTGCTTACAGCCCTGCGTTTAGCCCTGGCGACCCACCTTGGGAGGGGGTGCAGGCCACATCATCTCCCCATTGTCCAAGACCAGGGCGCCTCTCACAGCATCATCTTTGTGGTCGATGTAGAACTGCTCCTTGTGACCGGTGAAAGGGCCCATGGACAGCAAGAACTTGGAGAGGTTGTTGCTGTACAGAGTGCTAGACTGGGTCGGAAGGCGACTTGGCAGATCTGTGTATCCTACGCATGTCACTCCCTGCCACACCCGCACATTGGCGTCAGATGCTGTGCTGTACACTCAAGCAACTGTTGTGTTGGGTCCAGGCAGCAAGAATGCAGATGGTGTCACCCATACAGCATGGCGAAATCAAGCACCAGTCAAGCATGTTTGTGTAGCATATACAAGTCATGATCACACATACTATGAACAGGGCACACAAGGTCATCAGGCCCCAGCTGTTCAAGACATGGACGCACCCAACTCAGGTCACAGACACAACTTGCAACTTGTTTTGAATGCACAAACGAGCCTTTTCTGGCGGCCAGGCTATTGTGTTGTGACAGGCGAAGCCACATTGCATGTTGAGAGCTTGTCAGCTTGTGCTCAGAGGTGCAGGATGGACAAAGCGCGTTCAGGCCCTTGCTTGACTGACCTTGTGGTTGATGACTTCATTTGGCACTGTGGTCTCCACATTGCCTCCTGCTTCTGCTGCCAAGTCCACGGTCACAGACCCTGGCTTCATGCTCTCTACCATGTCGCGTGTGATCAGTACAGGAGCCTTCTTGCCCGGAATGAGTGCTGTTGTGATGATAATGTCCACATCCTTAGCTTGCTGCCTGAACAGGGCCATCTGCACAGCGCCAGCATTTCAGTGTCGGCCACAACCACAATGGCAGCACAACTACACTGCCTGCCTGTTATCAAAATAGCCCAGGGCTCAGAAGACAGCAGCCACCTGTTGCTGACTGCAATGTCTGATGGACTGCAGTGCTCGAGACAATGCCAGTGTGACATCAACGTCATCTGACTATCAGATGCTCTGGGATCATCGCCTTGACGAGACACTTTGCGCTCTGCAACATCAATGTGCCCAGCTGCTTGCCAAAAGGCTGTGCTGTATGCGCATAGACCAAAGCCACTGCCTTCCAAATCATTCAATGTGTTGCTTGCTTTCAAAAAGACAATGCTAAAAAGGTTGCATGTGAGGCGTCCACTGCAAGCAGTACTGCAATGTGGTGACTTCAATCCTAGGCACATACCTCAGCATCCAGAAACTCCTTGGACATCTCCTTGGCGTAGCCGCCTATACCTTCACCACTCTCTTCCAGCTCCACAGTCAGGAACTCAGCTCCCAGACTCTTGGCTTGCTCTGCCACTGCTGCCCTGCATCAGGCACCCTCCTATCAGATCAATCAACACTGTCACACTGTGTTCACAAGTATGAGTCAAGGCACTGTCATACAAGCTGACGTGAAGTGCTTCCTTTTGCATTGGCTGGGCCATTGCAGGCACAGGCCTGGGTTGTAGAGCAAGGCTATACATTTCAGACGGCTGTGACAGATGGACAGACAGCTGCATGGGGTAGAGGTGCACACCTGGTGTCAAAAACCCTGACAACAGCCCCCATGTTCTTGGCAGTGCCAATGGCAGACAGGCCAGCAACTCCCCCACCGATGACCAGCACCTTGGCGGGGGGGACCCGCCCTGCAGCTGTGATCTGGCCAGTGAAGAATCGACCGAACTGGTTGGCTGCCTCAACGACTGCCCTGCAAAGGCATGTCTGAAAAATCAGTCATGCCCTGCAAGACACTTGGCGGGATGGTTGTAGACAAATGGCATCATGCTGTTATCAGTGAGTGCATGGGACTTTCCAAAAGACCTGTATGGTCCGTTGCTGACAGTCAAAGCTACTGAAACCTTTGCTCACATCCAGCGAATGAGGGACCATTAAGGTACCATCAATGTATACTGTGGCCACACAGTAAGTATCTTGATGGCATCAACTCCTGTACTGAGGCGGGACTGCGCAAGCTATGCAGGCACTAGTCAAACCTTCTGCATGCTGCTAACATTGTATACAATTTGTGACACGCTAAAAGCTGGCGACCTGTCAGAACAGACTGTATCAGTTGCACTATACAGGTTTGGCTGGCAGCTGATGCTTGGGCCATTCACTACGGTGAAAGCCATACCCACCACCTGAGATGCTGTCTCACCTGTACCCCGCAATGTTGGCCATAGAGCTCAGTGAGTCATAACTCTGAGCCCGACTGCACAAACAAATGGACACATCAGGTCTGCCTTGAGATGTGGTCACATGCAAAATACAATCATGCTGTAGATGCTATATGAAAGGTAAAATTGGATGACTACATGTCATCCAAGTCAAGGCACATGGCCTACAAAAGGATGCCACAATTGTATATCTTTGCTCACCTGAGTGTTCGCGGAATGCAGTCCATGCCTGCATATCCAGGCAAACATAGTTAAATCATGCGGCAGCAGACTTGATTGTGAATGGAACACACCCACAATAACCCGTGCAGCAGGCTCTCATCAACGGCAAACTCTATTTTTCAAAGGCTCTCATAAATGGCAAACTCTATTCTTTAAGAGTGCAAGTCATGGCAATGTGCAGCATTTGGCCAGGACCATACGGGTGTGAGCCAAGAAGCAATGCAAGCCACTGGGGTTGTTGAAGGGGCTTGCCAAGAACAGTCATGTGCTTCTTTTGCAACTCATCAAGCAGCTCTTTGCTGCGAGCGGGATGGATGTAGCTGATCAGCCTGCAGGCAATGCAAAGTTGTTTGGGACACTTGAATGCAGCGGTAGCTGTGGCAGTAACATAATGCAAATGTTCAAAGCCTTGCAATTGTGCTTTGAGATGTGAATTGCTACAGGAGAGCGCACCGGGAGCCATCCTTGAAGTGACCAACCTCCTGATCAAGTTTGGGTGGTCTAACTTTGAGGACAATGTCCTGCCCAAATGCATCCTTGTTGTCCACAATCTTACCACCAGAGCTCTCGTAGTCTGCATCCTGCATCATGTAAGAGGCCACTTTACAGGCTTACAAGGAGAAGCTGTTCACTTGGATCGTGTTTGGTCCAGTGCATTACATACAGTGAACTTTGCTCCTGCTCCAGCACCCTTCTCAATTATAACCCCTTTGAAGCCAGCCTTGACCAGGGTAGACACTCCTGTTGGGCTGAGTGCCACTCTCTTTTCCCCAGCAAAGCTCTCCTTGGGTACACCTGAAGCAAGCAAATGTCTGATTGTTGGCATTTGCTCAAGGGATTGTGGAGCACAACCTAACGCTAGGCAGGCAGTCATACCGACTGTCAACTCGGAGTAGCTGGTCGGAGATGGCTTGCTTGCGAACCAAGATCTGGAGACCTGGTGCAATGCTGTGCAGACTGCGCCGCTACGGTCAACCCTGCTGCCGAGAATGTCAAAGCTTGCCAAAGTTGCATGCGCCTGCCTGCACAGGCGGAATGCCTGCATTCTGAGCAACGCTTTAGTCGTACGGTGTTCAAGCCAGCAGTTTCATGACTGTCACTGCTGACCACCCGCTGACTGTGGAAAAGCAACAGCAAAATATACGCCGATCACTGTCGACAGCGGCGATACCAATGCTACGGGAAGACTACAAACAGCAGCCAGTCGGTTGGCTGAGAAAAGGCCACCGGCCACCCAATGCGGTGCGGTGCTAGGCACCCCGACGGTGTGACTCGCTGAACACTGTGTTTCGGAGCGACCCGATCGTTTACTCGTTTAAGAGGGTCCTGCTCAGCATAAGAGATAAATTACGGAGATGATTACGGATCAGAGTACGGATCGCGAATATCGACGCATGCCGTGCGAAGTGGTCCTATTACACTGACTTGTAAAGACCTATCTGCAGCAACGTTGGTTCTGATATACTATGCACTACTGTGTACGGCTGCACTGGGCAGTGATGTGCATCCTGGAAGGCATATTTACGACGAGTTCCCTTCTGCAGGCCTTTGCAAGCTGTGACACCCTGTTTGTGCCAATGAAATGTTGCAAGCGAGTTTAGTTTTGCTGGTGCAACTTGGTGAGTACGCAGTCTATCAAAAGCTACATCTGCTGGTACTGCACAAGGACTGACAGCCAACTAATGACTCAAGCTTGCTGAGACTGCAGAACTGTTAGGCCAACCATGCTTGTACAAGTACAACACATGTGCTTATAACTGTATACATGTAGCTGCAAAGCTAGCATTCCAGATCTGAAGTCTGATTATTGTGTCCTGTACGGCTGATATTGGTACAAGGCTGCAACCTGTGGATTGGACTTCATGACTGCATGACTGATGACTGGTCTGCAAGGCTGCACAGGGCTATTGATTGGGTGCAAATTGGCGCTGTAAGGCTGTAGCGCTGCAAGGCTGTTGACTGAAGCTGCAGGGTTGCAAGGCTGATGGTAGGGGCTGCATGGCTGATGATTTGGGCTGCAAGGCTGCACTGCTGCAAGGCTGCATGGCTGATGATATGGGCTGCAAGGCTGCAAGGCTGCACGGCTGCATGGCTGCAAGGCTGCATGGCTGCATGGCTATCTGAGCTGGATTGCTGCAACTTGCTGAGCTGCTGCTGCTGCTGAGCTGTAAAAGCTGAGCTGCTGCTGCCGCTGAGCTGTAAAAGCTAAGCTGCTGCTGAGCTGCCAGAGCTGCAATGCCGCTTCTGCCATGGCTGCATTGCCGCTGCCGCTATAGCTGAAGAGCTGGAATGGCTGCATTGCCGAGCTGATGGCCTGACCAGGCTTAGGGTCTGCCTATAAAACCATATGTCACAAGGCGGGAAAGGCATGAAGTATGGGACTGACTGACGGTCAGGGGGTCGACGATTTGTAGATTTGCGCCGCACAACCGAGCTTTGTCACTGCCAAGCGTCTGTAGGGCTTTTCTTGACGTCCTCTCTATTATCACCCTGACGCATTTGCGCTCGGCGTTGTGACGTTGAGGTCTTTGCGATCTTGTTGGTTTTGATAAAACTTCCAGCGTACATGGCGTCGTGTTGGCTTGAGAGTGTGTTTGGCGGCCTTGCTGGGTTGACATCGGTATCAGGCCCGTTACAGCAACACTTGCTTTGGTTCGTTTACATTGGTTTGGGTCGCTTTCAGGCTATGATTGATGTTTCCCTTGCCTTGTCGTCTTGCTGTGGCATTGCAACGCAGCCATGTTGATTGTCGATTAGTGTTGAGTTGTGTCTGAAACATGATGACACACTCTGGTTGTTTGCTTGCTCACAAAAGCTGACGCTCGCACTTCTGCTAGACACTGTTGGCCCCGTCATGGACCTGGAGATAGAACAGAATCAGCAGCTTCAACTCGTGCACAGATTGCTTGCCTTCATTTTGGCGACGGTCCTCCTCCTGTTGCAAATAGGTCTGCATCACTGTCCAAGCTCATACTCATCTGCTGTACATATGTGCAGTGTTGTTGCTGCTTATCACAGGGTTGCCTCTGCTGCACCACATGTTTTGAGACAGCTATTGGCTGCTCCAGCTTGGAGCCATTCAGCTCGTTGTATTGTTCATAGCCACACTGGTCAAGACTGGTTTGTTTCAGTGCAAAGCAATTGAGTTGCAGCATTGTGAGCATGCGCAGCTGCTAATACACCATGGAATATACACTGGCATGTATGCTGTAGATTCTGCACTGCCAGCTGACTTGTATCAGACAGGCTTGCAGAGAAGCATCAGATAATCACACAGCTTTGGAAAGTTCTGTTCGATAATAGCAAGTCAAGCTGCAACATACAAAATGGGTATACTTATGCTGGTGTGACTGGTTTACATGCAACTCGCACTTCAGTATGCCTTGATGATTTTGTGACTTTCAAAGCCCTGCTGGCATTGCAGTAGTAGCTGGTCCACCAGGCTGTTGTTCTGCAGGCAAGCTATGGACCACTGTGACAGACTTCGTTTTCCCTAAGTTGTGTAAGCAAGTACTGTATGCTAGTTGACTTTCAAACATTGTGCACGCATCAATTTCAGACAAATGCTGAAACCAAGGAACTAAAATTTCATGAGAAGCTTGCGCCTATTGCTTTTGACACTGCTGTCACAATGCTGGCAGTACCTTCTCCTAAGACAAGTCCACTAGCAACCACCACCATCAAGCTTGGCTCTGTGGTTTCCATGTAAGCCAGCTTTGTTCAATCAACGAGCCAATGACACGAGGTATTGTCCACTTTGGAGCTACATACATGCCAACAGCAAAACCTATGCCACTAGGCAGAGCACGGAGTAGCTTCTGGCTCAAAGCAGAGCTTGCCGAACTTGCGTCTGAAGGCTGATCCAGGTTTGCTTCTTTGCCATCACTGTGGATGAAGAAGCTGGCAAGGGGTAACAGCGCAGCTAGAACAGCTGAGGCTATACAGAAATGCATCACGCGAGGTGGCAGCTGACCACCATTCACCTGCACACAAGCCAGTCTGGTTTAGCCTCATGCTGAGCAGCTCACACAGGGCTGCAATTGAGAGAGATCATTGTGGAAGCTCAAATGTACTCAGAGCCTGATTCCAGCAGCTGAACATTGCTCTTGCAAACATCAAACTGTCATTGCCTTGTGGGAACCAAGAGTGGCAATGCCTGCTGCAGGTGTTGGCGCACTCATATTGCCTGACTAAGAAACTCAACTTTCCTAAGCTGCCACAGTCACAAGATAAAACTTTGACTGTAAAGTTGCTAGAGCCCCTGCATGGCGATAAACATGATCCTCTGAGACTGGATTGGAGCCCAAGATGACCCAAGCAGACCTCATGAACACCCGTTGTCAGCAAGCACATAGTAGACTGGGCCCCTCAAGTGCATTTTGTTGACTGCGGTGTGCATATGAACAAGAGAAAGACATACCAGTTCAGCCATGTCAAGCCAGATCTCAGCAGTGGGAGCAGGGAACTCGGGGCCAGGGATCTGAAAGGCTGAAGTGTACAAGGCATACGCCCCCACACTGACAAAGACAGAGGCAAAGGAGCCCATGAGCATGGCATAGAACTGGGCCCTTGGGCAGACCCCCAGCAGGTGTGCAGTCTTGAAGTCCTGCATCATGTCTCCTGCCTGTTGTGCTCCTGCCTCTGCAATGGCTCCTGCCACTAGATTGGGCACAACCCGGCCAGGTGCAATGATGGCAAACACTCCCTGCAAAGCGAAAGTCATGGGCGGAACCGCTCTTGGGTCATCACACTTGTTGTGCAGTACGAGTGCTGCGTGAAAGGACAGAGTTTCAGCAACCCAGCCTATTCAGATGCAATTCCCTGTGAGAGTGTATGAGTCCCATAGCCAGGCAACCAGCTCCTGTATATCCGCATCTGATGGCCATCAAGGACCGCTATTGGGCAAGATTCACCTTTGACAATGGTCCTAGACAAGACCTGCGTGCCACACAGTGATGTAGCCAATACTTGTGGCCCAGGGAAGGGTGTGGCCAGAACAGCATACCTGGGACAGCTTGCCAACTCCGCTGACAGGGTTCAGATCGGTCTGGCCCAAGGCTCGCACTGCCAGCACAGCCACAAGCAGAGCCAGCCCCACTGCTGCCAGGGGGTCAATGACCGGCAGGTCCAGCATGGGGGTCAGCATTGCAGTGCAGAAGGCCCCTGACAACACAAGACCCCCCACCCACCAGGCTGTGGGGATGCGCTCCTCTGCTGAGTCATGCTCCTGGTCATCTTCTACTTCAGTGTTGGTCCTGTGAGATGACAAAGTATGGGGTGTGTGGCACGCTGCAGATGAGCATCTTGCTGATGATATTAGACACTGTCATGCACCTGGCCCTTTGCAAGAGGCATTGGGTGTGCAAATGCGGACAGACATGCCAGCAAATAAATCAGTGACGTCTGTTACTCCACATTGGCATTGCAGCAACAGACATGACAAACACAGTTGATGACTGTGATGTCAGCGTAAGTTGGACAAACCATGCACAAAGCTCAACACACCTATGACCTGGCACACAGGCGGCACATCTCAGCAGTGAATAGATTGTTCACCTCATAGCTGCAATGTGGCGCTTCAGGGAGGTGAAGAGAAGCAGGGAGAGGGAGGTGAGGCTGTCTCCCAGCATGATAGCAAGGGAAACCCACAGCACCCAGCCTGTGGCGCCAGTCTTCCAGTCCCCAATGGGCCCAGGTGCCCATCCCTTGTACCGAGCAAAGGGTCCCAGGATCCCATACCCTGACAATCATTTGTTACAATGTTGCATAGATGTTGACTGAAGCTGCTGGGTTGTAAATGTAAGCAGTCTTCTGCAGGCACTGCAACAGAGCATGAAGTACCAAATGAGCAAGGATGCAGGACTGCATGCTGCTGCTGAAAGCACACACACCAACCATAGTGTGCTGTACCAATTATCATTAGAATGTGCCGCACAACCTGCATGTGCATGAACAGACAGTACTGCCCTAGCCAGCAGAGGCCTGATGTATACAGGATTGTTTTGTGTCTTGCTGCATGATGCAGTGTCAAGCAGCAGGCACAGCTCAGAAAGGACATGACAATTCGACTTGCCAGAGGGCATCTGGTGTGAGAACAGATCAAGCAGTGTACCTACAACAGCTCCAGCCAGCATAGAGAAGGCTGTCTTAGGGCCCATGATCATGCCCTGCCCAATGTACCCCATGGAGGGGGTCACTTCCCATCCCCAGTCTGTCACCACCCTCATCCCCAACCAGGATGCAACAGGAAAGCTGTGAATGGCAGGGATCCAGGACGCCAGCAAGGTGTAGACACTTGCTGCAGCAAAAGACCAGAGCAGCGCCTTCCAGGCAGCTCCCCAGTCTGTCTGACTATCTGGGCTGTCACCATCTTCTTTGCTCATGCCTGCAGCTATACCCATCGTCTTGATCAGGGAATACACACCAGGGAAGCCCATGCTCCCCGCATGCGTTCATCAACACTGCCCATGAGTGCATTGACAATACAAGTCAGCAGCACCAGCATCAGCCGCATACAACTTATTCTATATTGGTCAGCATGCGCCAGTCACAGGCAGAAAGCATACGCTGTCTGAACTGCTGGCGTAGCTTGGTCTGCAGGGAGTTGATGCTGTCCTGCTTGGCAAGGCGGATGCTGTGTGAGTGCAGCCCACTGCTGCTCCTCATCATCAGTGGTAACGCCTCCTGCATCACCTCAAATCTAGCTGAACAAGCTGCACCATCACTGAGTGGGCTCCCAAGCACAGGATCGTGATGCACAACTGTGCTTTGCAGCTGCAGGCAGCCATCAGTATGACAATTATATTTGCACTCATAGAGAGTATGGAAGCAAATCTGTTAAAGCAGAGGCCACAATGCACTTCTAAGTAACACTCCATGAATGTGTGAACATACCCACAAAGCACTGGAAGTTTGATCCAGCAGAGGGTCTCTACATACAGCCATTTTCGAGTGCTGGCAGTTCTGACAAATCACCTCATTATCAAGTTCAGAAGCGTCTGATGCCTGCCGATTAGCTTTTGCTGCAGTCAGTGCTAGGGAGCTAGGGCGGCTGGATCTCCCTCTCAACCTGGTGGACCTCGTGCCGCCGGGGCTCTGGGGGGTGTGTGGGGGGGTCTGCAGCTGCTCTGACGGCAACTCGTCCAAAACCATGTCTGTACAGCGAAACTGATATTACAGGACAAGTAAAGTGCAATGTCTACCTTTTCTTGCAGGAGTACAGCTTGGAAATCCTGATTGCAAGTGGAACATTTCATCAGGATGGCAGTGCATGTGCAGAGGTTGTGGAGCGCAGTGAATGCCTTGCAGGCGTCAGGCACTGCTGCTGAAATTGTGTCAGTGCGTGGAATTGCATGATGTTGTCAAGATGTTATTGCTTAGGAATGCATTCCAAGTCCAGCAGTCAGGAGGACAAGTACCTGGCTCTTCAGGAATGACACTGACAGTATGTAGCTGTTCTGGTAGCTGTGTATTCGTAGGGACTGCGTGCAGCGTCCTGATCACATTTGCTGTTGCAGTTCCGGAAGGAAACTTGAGCTTCTCTTTGAGGATGGTCTGGGTGCGCAGGGGTACTGCACAGAAGACGCCCAGGAATGCCAAAGCCAGGGACCACAGCACAAGCTGTCCGTATGACAGTATGACTGGGCCGTCTGGTGGGTTCTGCTCTACAGTCATAATTCCCATAGCAGGGATGACACCCACCAAACCTGCAATGTTTCACTGGGAAAATGAAGTGTATGCTCCGTGTCAAGGCATACATACGGAACATTTGTGAAGCGATTTGCTTCATGCTGCATTTCAGGCTAGGGATCAGAGCACATTCATCAGCAGCACAGTGGTGGTGCAAATGTATTGCACCAAAGACGGTAGTGTGAAGTTTGGGATGATTTCAAAAACTGTGTGAATGTATGATGTGAGTGCTGCTCTATGTTGTGCACAAGTGCATCCACAGTGATACGTATGTTACCAGCAGCAAGGGGCATGGTTGCTGTAGCCACTGAGGTGGTCTGCACAATGACGTTCTCCTCCACTGTAAAGCCCTTCATGCAGTCAAAGCAATGCAGGACTCTAAAGACCCCAAAGCCCAAGATGGCAGACTGCAAGCTGCCCATGGTCACCCAGCCAGTTTGAAGCCCAAAATACGTGTTTGAGAAGCAGAGAATACTCCCGACACACAGCCCTGTTGTAACTGCCCGAATGGTCAGCTGGCGTTTAGGTGCAATCTCTTCAACTTGCCTGCACACAAGGTTGTGGTTGTGTCATACAGCCTGAACAGAAGGGACTGACAAAATGTCTACACAACCTGCTCAGTGAGTTAACAATGGCATGCAGAAGTCACTGATGGCACACCAGTCGGCAGCATCATGCTGTCCATTCAACGCTTCACTTGTGCTCGCTGCGTATTGGCTGTCTTCTCTTTGTCGGCTGTCGAAGTCTGTGTCTGAGTCGTTTTTGAACGGCGTGACTAACGTATTGCCTCGAGCTGCAAAACTCTCAGATACTTGAGGCGAGCGTGCGCCATCAGAATCTGGGTTCATGACGTCGCTGTTGCGCTTTTTGGGAGAGCTCGCTAGCATTTGTGCGACTGCCGGCCCGACTTGCCTTGCGGGCTAGCGCTCGTCACTGTGGTATACCCCGTCATGCAGATCTGCGTCGGCCCTTGTGACATAAGCAGCGGCTCCATTGGCGATCAAACCAGCATCTGCACATTCAACAGGTCCTTGTAGTGCTCCAAGCCGCAGCAACTCCTTCTCTTGCCACAGTATTGGTCCTGCTGAGAAAATCCCGTGAATCCACGTGCGGTAGCTATATAGTGCTGGCACGTGAGGGTGGTATTATTGCACTCGTGGCTTCAGGCTTGCCCGATTGCGCCCCACGGCAACTATCATATCATTGCATTTGGCCTTGCTGGTGATCTGCAACAGTACAGTGACATCGACTAGTTGCCTCGACCGTCTTCGCACATGCAGCTCACAAGCTTGACGTTGACCGGAAGAGCTCTCCCTCAACTTCACAGCAGGTGTGCTCGCGTTCGCGCTGCCTTTGCCAGCACCATGAAAACTGACAAAGGCAAAACTGTCAAGAAAGAGAACTTGCCAAGCAAAATATGTGCTGTATGCGGACGTCCCTTCACATGGTGCGTTGATCCTGCATGCCATGCAAGCGTGTCAAAAGTTCAGGCACTTGTGCTAACAGAGCTCTGTCACGTTGGTGCCAACGCCAACTGCAACTTCGACATCAACGACCTGATGATGATGTTGCCTGGTTTCAGGAGGAAGAAGTGGGAGAGCTGTTGGGACGACGTGAAGTGAGTCCTGACAGAAATTGCTTATTCCCGTTTTGGTCTTGATGGATGCTTTGCATCAGCAAGATACTCCTATACTGCAAGTACTTATGACTGTTGCTGCGCTGGTGGCTCGCAATTTCAACTTTGTTACTGCATTTTGCAGATATTGCAGTGAGCGCTGCAGACGCAGTCGAGGAGGACAAACCGCCCAGGCCGCTCCCTCGGCAACAATGGCACCAACAGCACCTTCTGTGTCCCACTCATCATTCAAGGCTGGCAGATCACCTGACATCAACAAGAGTTTGAGATGTCAGGATCTTGGAAACATTGTACATTTGGAACACTTGAATCTGGAGGCAAGTCTCTTCAGCCTGGCATATTTACCATCTACCATAGATACTGAAGCATGTAATGAAACGAGCAACACTGTCATGAACGATACTGTCATGTCGTTCATGACAACCTCTTGCTGATACTTTTGTTGACCACACAGGTGCCTGATAAGGAGCAGGCTGGAATTTTTTATGGTGAGGGATTAGGACTTTCTGCAGATCCAGGGTCAACAGCTGCGCAGCGTGGAGGTGTTGCAGTCACATGGTTCAACATTGGACGACAGCAGGTATCGCTCCATACTGCCGGCCACAAGCCAGTCCTGGTAGATGCAATTTGCAAGAGGAGAAGCAGCAATACTGTACATGCTGCAGTACCTGCTGCCCTCCCACAACTGCCATCACATTCCAAGGCATAACATGCAGCTGTGGCAGCATACATCAGGTTGCAAGCCGTCAGCATGGCTTTTGGCCAGTGCATGCAACCCCTTCAGGTTTGATCCTTTCTTTGATCCTTGAGCAATGCAAGGCATTGCGGCCTTTGTATCTCATTACGTTTGTGTGCTTTGCAGTTTCATATTTCCAAAGGTCCAGAAGCTCAGAGGACGCCCATGCCTGTAAAGCTTGTCCTTCCAGACCATGCAGCGCTTGTTCAGAGACTTGAGCTAGTGGCAGCCCATCTTCAGGGAACACAGTTTGCATTTGAGCAGACAGAGGGCAGTGTAATGGTGACAGATCCTTTTGGGCAGCAGTTTGAGGTTCTGGCACCCTCAGATGACGACACTATCTCAAGAGGCATTAAAGATATTGTGCTGCCTTGTGCTCCTGGAACTGCAGCTGCAATTGGTGCTTTCTATGAGAAGTTCTACATGGTACGATTCATCTGCAGCGTCTGGTCTTGCTGGTGATCCTGATTGTCATGCATAGCAGACTGAACTCTATGCACACTTGCCAAGCTGTGTGTGCAGCCGTAGAACCACCAAGACTTGATCTGACCATGTGTGTTGCTTGCTTAGCTGCGTTCACAAAGCACTGCATCTTGATGAAGCTACTGTTTGAAGCTCACGTTGATGCTGGTGTTTATGTGTTGCATGGTACTGCAGGCAAGGGTGGCATATGGAGCTCAGGATGCAATGGATTCTGCCAGTGTTCTGTTTGGACCTAGCTCCTCTGTGACATTTGTAGAGGATGAAGAGTACAAGACTGCTGAGGCAGCCATTGGTGATTTTGAAGGGTGGCACATTGCCTTTTACATGGCAAATTTCAGTAGCGTATATGACAGGGTGTGCGATGCTGGCATTAATCTGCTGGATCACAAGTACAATGACAAGGCTCCAACACTAGAGGATGCGCTAAAATGGAGTCAATTTCGGATGGTTGACATTCTTGCTGTTGACGACAGTCCTGAAGGGTGCCCTACAAAGTACAAGTCAGGCGATGTACTTTATAGCTTTGGGCATGAGGCCCGCAGCCTGTACCACCCTAGATATATGCGGAGCCTGTACAACAAGGGAACCAATGTGTATGATGACCATGGTCCAAACCTGATCTAAATGGGGCAATCTAGTCAGTTTGTAGAACCAAAGTATGCCATTGATCTATTTTGGCTATCTGTAAAATGCGTGCTGTTCAGTGAGGTGAACGCTTCTCATTTAGGCTGGGCAGTCGTCTGTGCTTTTTGAATTTGGTGAATGTCACGCATGTACAAGCACACTCATGTGCACAGCTGGTCTACCCTGAGGCTCAAAGTTATACAAACTTCAGTTACCTTACAGACATGGTGTGAAATGGTGCACATCTGAGCAGAGTTGTTACACGGAAATTCGGGATTCCCTGAAATCCGGAATTCCAGTAACCTTTTCACCAGAATCCGGAATTTAGGTGAGGCCCTACAGATTATCTAATATCATATTAGAATTCCGGTAAACTCAGTACGTGAATTCCGGATTCCAGTGGAGACCACTGCAATTCCTAATTCCGGTATTCAACTCCACTGTTATCCCGGATCCCAGTGATTGTGGTACATAAAAAAAGAACAGGTCGCGAAAAGCCATGCGTCGCAGCAAAGATGCTTTCATGATGATGCTAGACCAAGCCAAAGTTCAAAATGTCATGCTTGTTGATTTTTACTACTCTGAACGGCGCGGCAGACGCCTTGGGCAGCATAGTCAGGCTTCAATGTGACACATGAGTTCAAAGAAAGACAGGAATGCCAATATTAATACTGCAAGGCAGCAACAACTAACGTGGGAACTCCACTGTACAGACATGTCACTTTCACAACACAATACAAAGCTATTCTGCTACCATGTTCAATGCTCACCCCAGTTATCGCACTTCCTGCCAACATGACATCTGGCTGTGCATTGCACATTGGCTTTGCG
>JAABUP010000824.1_pt1 | contig 66735 bp, 9 predicted proteins | sample 5559201 | NCBI WGS metagenome assembly JAABUP01 (sample SAMN10711887, study PRJNA513373) | rock metagenome | isolation source: Antarctica rocks | place: Antarctica
AACCTAGTAATTAACTAGAGAAGAAAAGTACTTAAGTTTAAGCGAACTAGCGATATTACTAGATTCTAACCTACACGTCGATAGTAGACGACGGTAGATAAGAAATCGAACCGAAGAACGGTTAAGGCATATATTACCTTAATTTCAAATAAGGATAACCTTAAGATATAAGGATCCGACTTAATAGATACTAGTAGCGGTCCGCTAGGTTAATAAGTTAGAGTTCTTAGAGTAACTAACAGTACTCCTAATATCCTATAAGAGTATTAAAGATAGAAACGCCTCTTTATAGAAGAGATAATAGTAAAAGCTCTACCTAAACACTAACCTTAGGATTATAAGATCGAACTTGAACTAGGGAAGGAACTAATATTTGGACCTATTTATACGTTATCCGAAAAGGAACTTATAGTACTACGCGGGTACCTTGATAAGAACCTAAAAAAGGGGTTTATTCGAGAATCCAAATTACTAGCAGGATATCCGATACTCTTCGTAAAGAAGAAAGACGGGTCACTACGACTATGCGTAGACTATTGAAAGTTAAACGACGTAACGATTAAGAATCGTTACCCGCTACCTAATATTAGCGAGCTGTAGGATCGGCTAGCTAAAGTAAAGATCTTTATAAAGTTAGATCTTCGAGGAGCGTATAACTTGATTCGAATGAAAGAAGGTAATGAATAGAAAATAGTATTCAGGACTCGATATAGATATTATAAGTACCTAGTCATGCCGTTTAGTCTCACTAACGTACTAGTAACCTACTAGGCATTAATTAATAATATTATACGAGCTTATTTAGATCTTATAACGATTATATATCTCGACGATATATTAATTTACTCTGAAACTCTTAAGGAATATATCCCTTATATGCAAGATGTATTAACATGCTTATTATAAGCGGGACTCCTCCTAAAGCCAGAGAAATGCGAGTTTTATAAGACCTTAGTTAAGTTCTTAGGGTTTATAGTAATAACTAAAGGCGTTCGTATAAGCCCTAAGAAGATTCAGGCTATATAAGAATGGCCTACACCACACGATATTAAATTAGTATAAGGATTCTTAGGATTCGCCAACTTCAATAGACGTTTCATAGAAGGCTACTCTAAGAAAGCCTTGCTACTAACAGAAATTACTAAGAAAGATACGGGATTTTAATAGGATACTAACTAGAAGAAAGTATTTAAAGAACTAAAGCAAGCTTATATAGATCCTCTAGTACTCTATATATTTCGAAATAGAGAACTAGTACGCATTAAGATAGATGCTTTAGATCTAGCGATTAGAGCATGCCTCTATTAATAGAAAGACGGCAAATAGTATCTAGTAGCATACTACTCACGTAAGATGTCTCCAGCAGAACAGAACTATAATATATACGACAAGGAGCTTTTAGTAGTCATCTATTCTCTATAGCATTAGAGAGTATATGCTGAAAGTTATTTAGAACTTACTATCTTCACTGATTATAAAAACTTAGTAGGCTTTATAACTATAAAAGAGTTGAATCGATAATAAGTTTAATGGTCTAAACTCCTTAGGCAATATAAGTTTAAAATTTAGTACACCCTAGGAAAAGATAATAGACGAGTAGACGCTTTAAGTAGATGATCTAACTATATATAAGTAAAAGATATTACCACTTAACCTATCTTAAAATAAGAAAACGATGGATCGTTAGTACTAGTACGGAATCTAGCCACGACTATACGAGTCACGACACATATAGTTCCTGATTTAAAGGAAGTATACGAGAATAACAACCTAGCCGGACAACTTAGGAAGGAATAGCCTAGCCGGGACCTGTTACTATATAAATAGAAACTGTACTTACCACCGAAAGTAATAGAAGAAGTAATTAGGGATTACTATAATGATCCTTTACTAGGATATCTAGGAGTATCTAAAACATTAGAACTTATTTAAAGAGTATACGCCGCACTAAACCTGCGAGCGTTAGTCGAGTAATATATCAAGGAATGTATATACTACCAGCAGAACAAATCTGTAAGACATGCCAAGTACAGACAAATTCAGTTTATAGAAGTTCTAGACACACTATAGAAAGACGTCACGATGGACTTCGTTATTAAGTTACCTCGGTTAGTTAACCCGGTAACTAACGATAAGTACGATTTAATAATAGTTATCGTGGATAAACTTACTAAATATACCATTATAATCCTATATAAGGAATCCTATAATGCTAGTCAGCTTGGATTCATTTTATTAGACAGACTAATTAGAGATTATAGCATACTAGAATTAATAACTTCGGATAGAGATAAACTCTTTACATTAAACTATTAGAAAACTTTAGTCGCGTTAATTAGAACTAAACTACGAATATTAATAGCCTATTACCCTTAAATAGATAGATAGACTAAACGAACCAATTAGATAATAGAAGTATACCTTAGATACTATATTAATAAAAGGTAAAATAATTAGGTTATATTACTCCTAATAGTATAGTTAGTATATAACGATAAAAGGTTAGATATAATAAAGCTATTACCGTTTTTTATAAACTACGGTCGACACGTAAACTTATTCCTAGATCCTTAATAAGGACTAGATACCGAAAAAGCCTTAGTATTAACTTCTAATATGAAAAGCCTATATAAAGATATATAGTACACGATTAGCGAGGCTAATATTACTATAAAGAAGTTAGTTAATAAGAAAAGAAAATTAGGTCCTCAGCTAAAGAAGGGGGATAAAGTATACCTCCTTATAAAGAATTTAAAAGGTATAAGACTAAGTAGGAAACTAGACTATATTAAAGTCGGACCATTTTTAGTTATTAGAAATAAAGGGCCTGTTAATTATAAATTACAGCTTCCACCTAACGCTAAAATCCACCCAGTATTCTATATCTTAATGTTGGAACTAGTAGACCCTAACACACCTTTATAAGAAACCTTCTACTTCTAGATAGAAGAAGAGAATGAATTCGAAGCCGAAAGGATTCTATTATAATAAGGTTAGAGCTACCTAGTAAAATAGAAAGGATACGAGGACTTAGAAAATACCTAGGAACTAGTTACGAATCTTACGAACTGTCAAGAGCTCCTCTAGTAGTATTACTAAACCCAGGCACACCCTGAGCGATCCACTTGAGAGCTCCAGGAGAGAGAGTTCCGGAACCCTCGAACTCTGAAAAGGTAGGACACTCTACGAGTACCCGTTTAACTTTACCGGCCTTCTTAAGCTCTTCTAGATGTTCTAACTCCTTAATATTATTAAGACCCTTATTAAATATCTGCTATTCCTTCTCTTTAAGGAAACGCTTCTATTAATAAAGGCGTTTCAGCTTCGTCTATTTTTAATAAGCGATTTCGTTAGCGGCCTCCTACGCTACCTCTATCTCTATCTCTTCGCGTTCGAGCTTCTCTATAACTTTATTAATACTAGAGAAGTAGACGACAGGTACGGCCGGTTTATATTATTTTCTAAGCCGAATATATTCCGCGCACCTTCGAGATAAAGAAGATACCTGATACTCCTTTTAAGACCTTACGTATCGCAGGTACGATACTATTATAATTACTCCCTTATAAGCCACTCGATCCGATAGCTTAGTACGGCGTTATTATAAACGAGATGATATAAATATTTATCTAACCTTTAAGACAAAGGTTTAGGGGATAAGGGGTAATATTATAACCTTAGTAAGTAGAGCCTTAGCGGACGCTATAAGCGCTTACTAAAGTCGAACATGCCTTAGTATAGCGACTCGAGCGATTGCTCGACCTAATCGCTCTAGTTAACGTAGGTCGATTACTAGCGACCAGCGCGAGTATAGACTTTCCTATATCTATATAGAAAGCGTGATCTTTCCCTTAGATAGGAGCTTCGTGCTTAACTTATATTATTAACCTAGATATCTCCTAGATACTAAATATAATACTCCACCTGTATTAGACTAGTTTAGTACGAAGCCTATTTACCTTAGTCCTTAACACTCCTCTCTACGAGATCCACCTAGACTCCGGAGCCTTCTAGTTAGAAGACGACGGGTCGTAACACCCCCTAAGTACTTTTATAAGTTTTATAAATCCTCCCTACTATCTTATAAGCTATATATTAAGCTAGGCGTATTAATTATACTATTAAAGAATCTTAATCTATTATATTTATATAATAAAACCTAATTATAAATAATAAGATATAATAAATATATCTTTAAAGAGGAGATTATAAGTAGTACTTATAATAGTAAAAAGGTAATATTATTTAAGATACTATTATAATCTAAAGAAAATAATAGGTAGATTCCTACCCCTTTTATCTATAAATAGTACTCTATCTAACTAATATCTACTATAATTATTAATAAATTATAAGGCTAATTAATAAAGTATATAAATATTAACTTATAAGTTAAGCCTACTTTTAATTATAATTAATTATATATAGCTTTATTATAAGTAATAAGATAGGATAACCTTTTAATAAGTACTCTATCTAGTTTATATAGATTAATTAATTAGCTATTAAGGATTCTATTAAGGACTACTTTTATAGTTTATAAAAGGCTTCCGTAGGTAAGTAATAGGCTAGCGACTATATTAATATACTAGAAAATAAATAAGACTAACGTCCTTATTATTCCTACTATTAGCTATAAAAGTAAAAGTAATTAACTACCTATTAAGGTCCTTAATATAAACCTAACTACTTATCCTTATAAGCCTTTATTATATTACCGACCTCGCTAAGATCCTTTAAATCGTACTAGGTATTATCCTAGTTACTATATCTAGCCTACTTAATAAGATACTAGGTTTTCCCCTAGTTAATATACTTATTAACTAGCTATTTAATTTTATATTTATTATTATACTCTATACTATCTTTTATAGTAATTAGTAGAGGGTTTATTTAATTAAACGCTCTTCTATAAGGGTCTAGGCCCGGTATCTTTAGTTCTAGCTATATAATAGATACTACTAGCTAGATCTTTATAGTTAGGGGAAGCTCTAGCTTATAAGCGAGGGAGCCGACTCTATATAAGACTCTAAATAGTCCTACTTATTATTAAGATAGTTTATAATTAGTTACTCTAGGAATCTTATAATTATAGTAGAGATATAGGAATACTTTATTATTAATTATAAGACTTAGCTCTTTATATCTATTATTATAACGCGCTTTTATTATAGTATTAATAAAAGATATATAATCCTCCGCTTCCTTATACTTAGTAAGTTATAGCTTATTAAAGGCTTCTATAGGTATATCCCTAGTAGTAAGTATATCTATAGTATTATTTACCTTAAATCTATAGTAGAGCTTATTTAAAGTAAAGCCTATAATAGTTAGCAAGTTATTTAATATAGCTTAGATATATAGTAGCGTTAGATCCTATTTATTCTAACTATTAGAATTATAGGTTAAGTAAAACCTTATTATAATTATTACTATTTAATTAGTATATTTACTCTACCTATTAGTCTATAGATAATATATTATAGATATAAGAAATTTAACTCTAAGACGCTTAAAGACTTCCTACTAGAAGTCTAATATAAATTAAGGGTCTTAATTACTAATAATACTCCGTAGTATACCCTAATTATAGGATAGGAGTTCGCGTAGTATAACCTTAGCCTACTCTAGAGCTTTCTATATATTTAAGCCTAGTAGAAGAAGGACCTTCTTTAAGAACTTATATATAATAGTAAGTAAGTAGTTTATCCCCGTAAATATTATAAGTAAAGTAATAATAAAATCTATTATAATAGTATAAAAAGGTATTAATAGCATTAATATTAGAACCTATATATTATATAGTAGATACCTCTTTATCTAATTTAACTAGTATTAAGGGTAATAAGAGATATATATCTATAGATTTTTCGCTAGGTAATAAATATATACGGAGTTAGAGAGTTAATTATACTATTAGTAGTAGTTATTATAATTTAAAAGATTATATACTTATTTAAATAGTTCTTACTCTAATAATAGAGGTATATATAGCTTATACTTTCCTTTATTATTAATATAATATAAACGGTCGTCTTAAAGGATAAAAGATAGGCCTAGTTTTATTAAAGTAGTAGCTTTATTACTACTATACGTATCGCTTATTAAAGACTTTAATATACTAGCGATCTTCTGTTATTAGTTATTATTCTTATAAGCCTTTTATAGCCTAGACTTAGATTTATTAGTTATATCTATTAAGGTCGCGTTATATACTACTATATCCTCTTTATTAAGGTACTTAATTAGACTAAAAGCTTTAGTATTTATTATAAGGAAGGTATTAATAGTCTTATTATAAAGGGTATTAAGTACGCCTTTAATTAAACTAGATATATTTATAATAGTAGTACGTAGTCTTAATAGGGTATCTAGTATAATATTAGATTTTCCGGCCTTATAATATAATTCTAAGTTAAATAAGGATAAGTACTAAGAGGCCTAGATAAGTTATAAATTTAACTTATTAGTACTAGTAGTATTTAATATTATTTACTTAGAGATAGATACGGCTACTAAGTAGTCTATATATACTATAATAGGAGGCTTTAAATTAGACTTAATTATATATCTAATCTTTTTTATAACCTAAATAATTCCTACTACTTCTAGTTTTATAAGCTAATAATTCCGTTCTATATTATTAAGATATCTATTAAAGAATATTATTAATTAGATATTAGTCCTTATAAAAGGTTTTAAGGACGTTAGATCCCCTTTTATATAATATATTATAGCTACTAGATTAATAACCTTAGAGGTATTAAGATTAATATATAATACTCTATTATAGTTATAATAGATTAGAAAGCGTAGAGTATTAAAAGCCTTCTATAAGTTTTAGAATACTAGTATTTCCTTAGGTATAAGCTTATAAAAGATAACTTATACTATATATCTCTTCTATACTAGCCCTTTTACTCCCGTAGTAAGGCCTTTATTAAGGATGACTTTATATTTTTATAATAGATCCGCCCGTTAGGCGTATTAAGTAATAGATAAGCGGAGCTATCTAATAAAGCTAAGGAATACTTCTAGGTCTCTAAAGTTATAGGGAAAGCGTAGGGATATAATAACTATAACCTTCTCTTTAGTTATTAATATTCCTAGGCCGTCGACGTACTAGCTAAGTAGTATAATAGATAGGTAGCTAATATATAATTTTAATAGTAATAGGCTTATATATTTCTTCTAGAATAGATTAAAGACTTTATATAAGTATTTAATATACTCTTATAAGGTATATAAGTAAATAATAATATTATTAATATAGGCCTTAGTAAAAGCCTAGTATTACTAAAGTATAGTATTAGTCTAATACTAAATATATAGAGGTAAGCTCTTGTAGCTTATAAGAGCTATTAAAGACTACTCCTAGCTATAATAGCTTATAATTATAAGCTTATAATAATCCTTAACCTAGATATAGAACTAATAAAACTACCTAATTATATTAATAATAGAGATATACTAATACCTTTAGACTAAGGCTATTATATTAGCTTATAATAGTAAGGGGTATATATTACTATCTATAATCTTATTAAGCTCTTTAATATTAATAATAACTTAATCCTTCTAACTATTAGGAGTATCTTATTAAATTATAAAGTAAGGATAGTTATATAGAGTTAGCTAATTTAACTAAGTAAGTTTCCCTTAGGCCTAGAGCTTATTAAAAGTCTTATTAATAACATCCTTATTCTTCTACCTAAGAGGATATACTTAAGTAGGTCTAGATATTATATTAGGCTTTAATAGAATTAGTATCTATTATTCTTTAGGTATATCTATTATATTACCTTTATTTATAAAAAGGTCTTAGTAAGAATTAATAATATTTACTAACTAGTTAGCTACGTAAGACTCTCTATAGATTTTAACTATATTAGTAAGTATATACTCTAGAGTAGGGTTAATTATAGTATCTAGTAAAGGGTTCTAATTAAGACCCTTATTAGATATTATAAAAGCGTATATTATAGTTAAGTATATTATAGAAGCCTCTAGTAGACTCCCTAATAAACCTATTATTACTATAATAGTAGCTAACCTAACTACCTTAGTAAATTTACCTTTCTAAGTATTTCGCTATCTAGTAGTAGTAAGGCTAGTATAATATATGTTAACTATAAAATAGCCGTTATAATTAAACTCCTCTATAGTACTAAGTCTTACTTTCCTAGGAATAATAATATCTAAGTTTATATTATTCTTAATAAAAACCTAGCCTAGGGATATATTAATAATATAGGCGAATACTCTACTAGCGTAGCTAAGACTAAGGTTATAATTAGGCTTAAAAAGGAGGTCTCTATTATCTAGAAATAACCTATTATAAACTACTAGAACTAAGATAGTAGATTATATAAGTATTATAAATTTAGCTTCATTCTTAATAACCCGTCTTACTAGGGCGGACTATATATAAGTACTTATAAGTATAGTAATATCCTAGTAACTACTAATAGTAATTTACTACTTCGTGAAATCTAGTACTATTTCTTTAGGAGTAATAATATCTACTCTTATAAGTATCTTAGCCTTAAGGTTATCTATAATATAGACCTCTCTTATAATTTAGGTAATAGTAGACTTATTATTAGCTCTACTTTTAAGGTAGAAGGTAATAGTAGTAAGTTTATTTAAATAATATAATTTAGACCTAAGACCTCTTATTAGAATACTAGTAGGTATAGTCTTAATATTAGTACCTTTAAGAATAAAGGTAGTATCTATTATTAATATTATATACCTCGGATTAGCGTATATCTTAAGATCTTCCCTATTAGTAGTCTAGCTAATAGAAGTTAAAGTATAATAGTAGTTCTTAAATATATAACCTGTTCCTTAGACTACCTCCGTTAAAGAATATATAATTAGTAGATTATCTATAAAAGGGTTTAATATATTAGCGTCTACTATAGCTACTACTATTATTAATAAGATCCTTATTAAAGGCTTTACTAGGTCTAAAGTAGTAGATTTTTAATATTAGTCTTAAAGGTAAATAAAAAGTTTATTCTTAGATAAGAATCTCTTATTATAATATTAATATCCGTAATCTAGTAATAATATAAGTATAGATAAGAAGTAGTTACTAAAACCTTCTTCCTATTATTTAAAGTCTTTAGTAACTAATACTTAATAGTATTAGGATAGATTATCTAGATATTACTTAGATATACCTTTATTATAGTACTAATTAGAGTTATTAGTAGGTTATAATATATTATTATCTTCTTAATTATATTACTATAGGTTCTTAGCGTTCTTAGTATCTTTTATAATAGCTTAATAGGCTTATTAAGGCTTTTAAAGATATATACCCTTTAGTTTAAATAGTATTTAGCCCTACTAATTTTAATTTTAATTTTAATTATATTAAGGACCTTATTAAGGTTAATATTATCTATTAGATTAAGAATTAGACGCGTTTACTAGTACTATAATTTATAGCCTTATTAGTTATATAGGTAGAGTACAGACGTTTACTTCTTAGTTAAACTACTAGTTCTAATTCGGCTAGTAGCCTTAATAGCCTACTAAAGGCTTCTAGTAAAGGTTATTATAGTAAGTATTATTATAATTATTATTTTAATAAGGTTAATATTAAGGGGGAGGCTATTATAGAGGCTTATAAGGCTATTTCTACTAAGCTAAGAATTAAGATTAATACCTACTACGTTATTATTACTACTACTATTATTAATAGGGTTTCTTATAATAAGAAGTATATATCTACTACTAGTACTTTCTCTTATCTAATAAGTTAAGGAAATTATTATAGTCTGTAGTACTACTAAGCTCTAGGATATTATACTAGAATTCTATATTAAGCTTATACTAAATAAGTAAGACGTAGTCCTTTATTATACTAAGCTTAGTGTCTTAGATAGCTCTTATAATAGCCTAAGCGTATTTATAAGGCTCCTAATATTATAAAGTATCTTATATAATATACCTCTCGCGGATTAAGGTACTTATACTAATATTATAAGGTACCTTCTAATATTCTATTAATAGATAATACTATTTATTAATATTATAGGTAATAAGATATTTATTTCCTTCTCTAAGCTTTAAAGTATACTAGCTTATAGCTATTCTATAAAGATATAACTAAAGGTTCTAGTAAGTAATATCTCCTTTTATATAAATAATATCCTTAATTTAGTCTATAAATATATATATATTATAGAAGTATATAGTCTTACTAGTATACTTAATACTTAATACTATATCCGCTAATTTATTATTATAGAATAGATTAAAGTAGCTAATATATTAGAATTAAATCTTAGCGTACTATTATCTATATTCGTAGTAGGATTTATAATAGGGTTTATAGGTAGCTGTAGGATAATACTAGTAATTATTTTATAAAGCTTAGTATATTATACTTTAGTAAAGCCTATATTTTCCCTTGTAACTAGTAGGGAAGGTCTAATAAGATAATTATAAATAGCTTCTTTAGCTAATATACCCCTAGTAATAGGATTAATAGTCTTATTATTAGATAAGGTAGAGCTTATTACTCCTACTACTAGAGGGTTCTAATACTTTATAAAATATACCTAAAGCTATAGAAGGCTATAGTACTATTTAGTATCCTTAGTAAAGGACCTAACGGCTCTTTAAAATAATAGGGTATTAGTAGCTTAATTATACGGAAAGCGTAGTATTTTAACTAATATAAAATATTAAGTCTATACTTTAATACTACCTAGTTATTTAAGTCGTTTATAGAACTTAATAATATAGTTAATATAGTATCCTATTATTTCTAGTACTTTATATTTATAAGCCTTTCTAGTAGTATTAATAAACTCGTAGATCTAGTAGGCTATAGTAATAAGGTCTTAGTTAAGAGGTAGTAGAGACGCTATAATAGTAGTTTTAGGAAAGACTATTAGTTATAATCTTACTAGAATTTTAAGAATAGAAGGAACGTAGTACTTATATAAGATAAGGTATAAAGGTAGGCTATTAAAGGCTTTAATAGGTAGCTATTATAGTATTAATAAGGTACTTATATAGCCCTACTATTAAGGGCCTTATTATTATAAGGATGTAAGGACGTAAGGGTAGTTTAGTTTATAGAGAAGGGTTAATAAAGACTTCTCCCGGAGGAATATAGGATTAATAGTATTATAAGGGTAGTATTAGTAGGTTTAGGAGTTTACGACGATTAAATAGTATTATAAAGCCTATAGTATAGTATTACTACTAATTAATAAGTACTCTATCTAGTTTATATAGATTAATTAATTAGCTATTAAGGATTCTATTAAGGACTACTTTTATAGTTTATAAAAGGCTTCCGTAGGTAAGTAATAGGCTAGCGACTATATTACCTTTATATTATTAGGCTTAAAACTCCTAAATATATATTTAGTTAAATAATAAGAAATATTATATATAAGTAGATATTATTAGATAATAGGTAGACTAAGAATATAACTTCTAATATATTAATTATAATTAATTATTAATACTTAGATCTTATTAATAGCTATTTAATAGCCTATTAAAATATTAATTATAATATTAAAAGTATATTTAATTATATAGTTATATCTTTATATTAGATTATAATATTAGACTTTTTAATAATAGAAATAAACTATTTTATTATTTAATTTATTAAATATTATTAATTAAACTTTAAAGGGTTAAATAAATATTAAGTTATATTAACTTTTATATCTAATAGATTACTTTATATTAATATAATAAATCTAGTAGAACTATTAATATTTATTATAAGAGTATAAAAGATATATTATAATATAAGAGATATAAGGAATTAAGAATTTTATTAAATAGTCTAGTAGTATAGAAGTTATTAGTAGAATAGAATATTATTATACTAGATATCTTATAATTATTTAGGTACTTAATAGATAGTATTAGTCTTTTAATACTTCTATCTTAATAATAATAATATCTTTTCCTAATAATAACTAATATAATAAGTCGTCTAATAATAGTATACTTAGTTATACCCTATTAGTCTTAAATAGTAATATTATAGTAGAGCTATAATATAAGTAGGCCTAATAACTATTTATTAATACTCTAGTACTAGGTAACTATTATAAATAATCCTTAAGGTCTAAAATTAATATTTTTAGTAATATTTACCCTATAACTCCTATAATACTTAAGGAGGGTCTTAGTATCTATAAAAGTTTATATATATATCTATTATATTTAGACTTAAATTTACCTTATAAATACTATTACTTACTAAGAAATAAAAGAATTATACCTTTAAGTATACTTTTCTTATATAAAATTCTTAAATTTTTATAGGTATTTTCTAGTATTATAATATATCTTTTATACTCTTATAATAACTATTAATAGTCCTACTAGATTTATTTTATTAATATAAAGGAATCTATTAGATATAAAAGTTAATATAACCTAGTACTTATTTAACCCTTTAAAGTTTAATTAGTAGTATTTAATAAATTAAATAATAGAATAGCTTATTTTTATTATTAAAAAGTCTAATATTATAATATAATATAAAGATATAACTATATAATTAAGTATAATATTAAGCTATTTTTATACTTCTAATATTATATCTAATATTTTAGTAGGCTATTAAGTAGGTATTAATAGGATCTAAGTATTAATAATTAATTATAATTAATAAATTAAGAGTTATATTCTTAGTCTACCTATTATCTAATAATATCTACTTATATATAATATTTCTTATTAATTAATTAGATATATATTTAGAAGTTTTAGGCTTAATAATATAAAGGTTACCCTATCTTATTACTTATAATAAAGTTATATATAATTAATTATAATTAAAAGTAGGCCTAGTTTATAAGTTAATATTTATATATTTTATTAATTAGCCTTATAATTTATTAATAGTTATAATAGATATTAATTAAATAGGGTACTATTTATAAATAAAAGGGGTAAGAATCTACCTATTATTTTCTTTAAATTATAATAGTATTTTAAATAGTATTACCTTTTTACTATTATAAATACTACTTATAATCTCCCCTTTAAAGATATATTTATTATATCTTATTACTTATAATTAAGTCCTATTATATAGATATAATAAATTAAGGTTCCTTAATAATATAATTAATATACCTAGCTTAATATATAACTTATAAGATAGTAGAGAGGGTTTATAAAACCTATAAAAATATTTAAGGGAAAAGAGTTTATTATCTTCTTCTAATATAATATAACTAATACTCTAATATATTATTATATTACTAGGGATACGTAATATTATCTTAGTATTAATACTAATAATATCTTTATTAATAATAGCGAGAATAACCCGTTCTAATAGATAAACCCTCTAAGAGATATTTAGACTAACCGCGTTAGTTCTATTTAGAACCGAATTTATAATTATTATATAACGCTAAACCTATACAGGGTATAAGCTAGCTGTAAGTAGTTTAGCGAGTCGAGTTAATACTAAAATCTAGTACTAAGTACTAAAAAAACGGTTAGTCTAGAGATATTTATCCTAATATTAGTATAGATATTCTTAACTAGATTATTAATAGTATTTCTAGGGGTATAACTATATTTCTAATATAATACCTCTATATTAGTAATAAGACTTTTATAGATATTAATACTACTACTAATAATAAGGAGATTATTTATAAATAGTCCTATTTTATTAGACTAACCGTTAAGTCGGGTTTTAGTACTATAAATTAGTACCGACCCGAATACTTAGTACTAGTTTAGGTACCGACCTGAATACTTAGTACCTACTTCTAGTACCGACCCGAAAAGCCCTCGGTACCTTAGTAAGCCGGGTTAACCCGACCTGACTCGCTAAGATATCGCTAAGACGCTAAGCCCCTAATAAAATAGTAAGGGATACTAAATTTTTCCTAGAATTACCCCTATAATAAAAATAGATTTTTTTTAATTAGAATTTTAATACCCCTTTTAGTTCCCTAGGGATATATATTACCTTTTTACATTACCTTAAAGAATTACCTAGATTAGGCTAGGTAATAATAATAATAATACTTAGTAGTATAATAGTAAATTATAGATATAATAGTAAATACTACTATAAATAGAAAATATAAGTAGTATTATAGTAATTATCTTTATAGGAGTAGCTAATTAGCTATTACCTTTCTATATTACCTTATTTACTATTAAGAATTACCTAGTTAGTAATAATAATATTACTTAGTAATATATTAATAACTCTTATATATAGTACGAAATATTATTATAAATAAAAAATATTCCTAATATAATAGTCTTAGTAAAATAGTATAGGCGGAACTAATATCTTAGCGAGTCGGGTTAATACTTTAGTACTAATACTTAGTACTACCCTATAGTATTAACTCGAATACTTAGTACTAACTATTAGTACTAACCCGAATACTTAGGCTAGGAATTTAGTATTAACTTGCTAAGAGTTAAGTCAGGTATCTAACTCGAGTTTAAAGTACTAACCTAACGCGGTTAGTCTATATTTTATAATATATAATATCTATTAGATTAGGATTATTAAGTTATTTATTAATAGTAAGATTTAAATATATAATCTTATTCTAGAAATAGGCTTTTTATAGATATACCTTAATAACCTAGCTACTAGATCCTTCTAGAATAACTAGAAGTATTTATTAAAAGTCCCTATAAAAGTAGACTACTTTACCTCTAAAATAAGCTTAATTATTATTATATATATCTTAAAGGCTATAACTAATAGCCTCTATATTATATTAACTTTATATAAGAGACTTATCTTAAAAGATAATATAAGCTTACTTAATTAGCTTAATAAAATTTATACCCTTTTTAATTCTATATAAGGAGGTAGTATTAGAGTCTAGGGGTATCTTAAATTATAAGTAAATAGTCTAACCTCCTTATAATAGTATTAATATAATATTAGAAGATACTATTATTAAAGTAACCTTTTATTAGGAATATAGCCTTTTTATAATAATATTTTATATTATTATCTTACTAGTCCCCCTAATACTATTAAGGAAGAATAGTATATTTAAAGTATTAAATTTATTATTTATATTAGTATTAATAGTAGTAATAATCTAATTAATAGTATAATATTAATTAGTATTTAACTTATTATATAAGACTTTAACCTTATTAAGGGTAATTTAGTAAGATATTTCTTCCTATAAAAGTCTATTTAAAATATTATTAAAATTATTAAATAGAATAGTTAAAATAGATAGGCTATATTAGATTAAATCCTTAATATATTTAAGGGTTAATTAATATTCTAATTAACTATTAATTAGGTAAAAGGCGTACTATTCTATAAATAACTATTACTTATAATAATTATCTAGTATTTAAAGTATTAAAAAGTCTTATTATAAGAGGTATAAATAGTTATTTAAGATATACTTCTTATCCTTATCTTATAAGGTAAGGGTATTAATAGATTAGAGTTTAATTAATACTAATATAAAAAGACTATATAACTTATAACCTCCTTAAAAATCCTTTCCCTTATTAAGGATTTTATTAATATATCTATTATTTTTAGTTAACCTAAACTTTATATAAGCCTCCTTCTATTTTATTAGCTAGCTATTTACTATTTATAAGTTATTAAATAATATAGCCCCCTTAATATAATAAAAGAGTAGTTAGTAATAATAAAGATCTTTAATTTTAAGACTAATAAAATTAATATATCTAAGAGTCTCTTCTTTTTTATATATTTTCTATTATTTATTTATTATATTTTATATAAAGACCTTAGGAAAATCCGCGTATAAATAGTTAAGTAAATCCCTTATAATAGTAGGATATTTCCTATTCTATTTTATAAAAGGTAATAGCTAACTATTATTATAAGCTTCCTTAGTAAGATAGTTTATATTAAAAAATTCTATTAATATAGTCTTATAAAGCTTATTATTATCTATTAGCTTTTATTTAATAGCCTTATTAATAGCCTAGTTATTAGCCGGCTTAAAAAGGGTATACTATTAGTCTAGAAGGTAGATTTATAAATACTTTATATAAGGCTTTATAATATTTATACTAAATAAGAGTATCTTCTAGATAGCCTTAATAGACCTAATTTAGTAAGTAGATTAGAACTCTATAATCTTATCTATTAACTCCCCTTACTATTATAACTAGCTATTAAGAGCGGGATTATTATTATTACGCGTATAATTCCTAATAAGGGAGATATTAGCCTAATTAAGTCTCTTATAAATATATTTATATAATAGAAAATAGATTTAATAGAGTTATAGATCTTAATATTAATATAAGCCCTATATTTCTTTAATAGGTATAAGTTATAAAGGATAATCTACCTATTATTAATAAAGGAATTAAGTTTAATTAATTAATTTATACGCCTACTCAAGCTACTACTACGTTACTTATAAGGGTATTCCTTATAATTTTACCCCTAAGCACCGAATATACTCGTTAGCCGCTAGAGAAACCGTTACTAGTTAAAAACTCCCTCTTATCCGTACCCTTCCACTAATTATTAGCCTTGCGGTGGTACCGCTAGGCTCCTAATACTACGGTAGGAACTTACACGTGCTTCTAGTCTTACGTATTAGTACGTTATAGTCTAAACTACCGCTTTATAGCCGGTAGAGTAAGTAAGATAGTTAGATTCACGCGGCTAGTCTCAGGGCGGTTATTACCCCTTTAGCCCCCGCGTTTTTCTTCTTCTTCTTCTTCTTCCTCTTTTTCCTTGCGGGGATTTCCTGCTTAATACCCCGTAGGAGCCTCGACCTTACTAGTTACTCCCCTGCTAGCGAGAAGGATGCGATTACTCTAGTCTCTACTATCTATTATACCGCTACTCTAATACCTATTACTTCGGTTAGTATCCTCCGAGTATCGGTCGTGCCAGCTAAGGATAGATATATAAGGTCAGCATCCTACTTATTTAAGTCCTTACCCTAGTTTCTACCCCTCCTTATAGGCGTCACCTTTTACTTTAAAGCTTAGGACTATTCGCCCGCAGGGGGGCTTTATACTTCCGGCGGAGGCGGACTATTAATACCTAAGTCAATCCTTATTTACTCCTTAAGTATATCTCCTAAGCGGATCTAGGTATTATTACCGCTTTAACTTACTCTCTACTCCGCCGCAGGCCCTATTTAGGTAGATTATTCCCTTAGCTCAACGTACTAATACGCGTATACTATCCTCTTAGGCTAAATAGACGGTCTCCGTAGTAGCCGCTATTAAACACCACGCCTTATAGGGTTAAGACCCCTACTTCGCGTTACTATTAGAGGTCTCCCTTATTTAAGCCGTCTATATCTCGCAGGGACTACTAGTATTAAGCCCCTAACCAGGTAGTATAATACGGTATTTCCACCCTACTAACTAAGGTACGTTATACTAGGTTTCTAGCGTACTTATATCGAAACCTACTTTTTATTCCGCTCCTAGCCGGTGACTACGCGGGGGGGACTTAAACCCCTAGGAGGTATAAGAGTCGGTATTAATAAGTTCCCTATATCTAGTAGTCCACGTACCCTAAGGGTGCCCTATCTAATAGTTAGTAGTCTAGCGTATCTACTAGTTAAGACTAGCTTCGGCCTATATTAACGACGCGTAGTAGCCACTAGTCGGGTAGTTTTTATAAGCGATTTCCCTTATAAATATTAGGCGCGACCTAACGCGTCTCAGGCCTTAGACCTAGTCCTAGCCCTTTCCCTACTAGGGGGTACCCGTATAAGGAGATAGGAGGGTGCCCGTATCCGTCCTCCTAGCCGCTCTTAGCTGATAACTGCGTAAGGGGACTTAAACCCCTAAGAGGTAGAGGACGCGTCTTAATAATTCGTCTCCTATCAGCTCGTCTTAACGATATAGCCCCGGCATCTCTTTCTAGTCTATCCCCTACTAGGGGGTACCTGTATAAGGAGATAGGAGGGTACCCGTATCCGTCCTCCTAGCCGCTCTCAGCTAATGACTGCGTAAGGGGACTTGAACCCCTAAGAGGTAGAGGACGCGTCTTAATAATTCGTCTCCTATTAACCCGTCTTAATAATATAGCCCTAGTATCTCTCTCTCTCTAATACGTGTATCTATCTTCTTAGGCTATATAAATAGTATCCCTTTATAAGCTTCCTATAAACTTATAGCTATCCGGCTACTAGAGGCGACTATCCGCTAGGGGTTAGAGCCTATTAAAGGGTTAAGGTCCCTAGGGCTATATATATATACTTTAAGCTATATTTAACTACGGTTACTACTATTATATACTACGCCTTATAAGCCTTTTATAGAAAGCCTGTTTCGCGTTACTTATAGAGGTCTCCCTTAATAACTAGTTATAACTAGTTTAGGCCGACCGTATCTTATAAGAGTAGATGTTTCTATATACCCTAGGGCCCTAGCCGTATATCTATTCCTAACTCTTACTAACTAAGCTCTTCTACGATAGTATAGGCGGCACTATATCTACTACTACCTCTATCCCTAGTAGCGGCTTTAAGTCTTAGTACGAATAAGGTACGCTATTACGTCTTTTCCCGTCCTTATTATTCCGCCGCGCCGGGCGGTTTAATAGTCTTAGAATAGAGTCGAGCCTAAGGGTATCCTACCGCGTAGTTAGAATAATATTATATCTACTAGCTTAAGGCTAGCTTTAGGCCTAAATACGGGTTAGGTAAATATATATTAGATAATTCCCTTATTATTACTACGTCGTAAAAAGACCCCTAGTTAACGCTAAAGGCTTAATGTAACGCGACGGTAGCGAGCCTCTAATAGATTTAAACTATTTACTATAGCTATATCTAGTATAAGTCTGTAGTACTAATATAGTACTTACTAGATACCGCGAGGTAGGAATTAAGTTTAAGGGGGTTAACTAGATACTTATAAAAAGGATAACTCCTATTAAGTATAAAAGATATCTCTTAATAAAAATCCTTTAAAAAAGCCTTATTATAATAATTCTTCTCTTAATTAAAATATCTATTACTAGAGATATTAATATATTATAAGATTAACTTATATAATATATTACCCTCCTATTAAGGGGGGATAAATACTTAAATAATATTATTAATATTACTAACTATTTAAATCTAATCCTCTTCTTATATAATAAGGAGAATATAAGTATATAAGAGATTATACTTCTAAAATTTAATAATATAATAATAGGCTATATAAATATTAAGGATATATTACTTAAAGAGGTCTTTTATTAGCTCCTAGAGCTTCTAATTAAAGATATAAGTAATTAGATTATAATAGTACTCTAATATCTAATTAAATACTAGTAAGCTTTAAATATTAAGTTATTTAGAATTATATATAAAGGTAATAAAAAATTTAGGTTTACCTCTTTTTTAAATTATTATTATAATATCTTATATTCTTACTTTTATAATATATAAGCTTCCTAATATTATTAATAGAAGGATAGTTACCTTACTACTAATATCTTTAAGTAAGATATCTAGATTAGTATAAAGTCTATTTATAAGGCTAGAGTAGTAGTCCGCTTAAATAGTCTATTAATTCTAATAATATTAATTTAAGCTATTAAGCTCTATTAATATCTAGATATTAATAACTTAATAGCTAAATAGATATCTACTATTAATAGTATAATTAAAGAAATTAAGCTAAATCTAGATATAAATTAATTAATTATCTAAATAAGATCTAAATTAGATTTAAATTATTTAAAACTATTTATAACTAAGCGGATTTAAGTCTAGAAAATAACTAGGAAAATATATTAAATAATCTTACTTATATCTATTTTATATAAAATTAATATCTTATTACTTACTAAGACCTATTATAATTCTAAGGTATATACTTATTACTATTAATATTCTAATAAGGTTCCTACTTAGAGTTACTACCCTCTTCCTACTCTAGTTTATTATTACTACTAATTAAGGTATATTAAGTAAGTATATTAGTAATATAGTTCTATTATAATATATATAATAGATAGCTATCTAGAAGCTAATAGCTAGCTAATAGGAGGCGGTTATACTATAACTACTTACTAAATAGAAATAAGAGTAGATATTAGAGGGTTATATAAGAAGGATATTAATTAGGAATTAATATAAGGCCCCCCTTAATAGTTTTAATATAAATATCCTACTTAATACGGCCTCTTATAGTATTATTAGGAGTTATTATAACGCGGGTAACTTCTATAAAGGTAGGGTAATTATAAGTACCCTTATCCTATTATTTAGGATTTAGCTATTAAATATAAATGCTTATTATATTAAAAAGATATTATAGTTTATCTTCCTTAAGGTAGTTATAGTAGGATTTAAACCCCTAGATATATAAGTTAATAGACTAGAAGGTATACTAAGTAGAAGTAAGGGTATCTTAATTTAAATTCTTAAAATATTAATAGTAAATTATTTAGTTACTCCTATATACTATCTAATATATAGATCTAGGCGAATCTTAGCCTAAGGCTATTATTAGTAATAAGAGGACCTATTAGATAATAGATAGACCCCTAGATCTAAAAGGTAGTTTAATTAATATAGGTATTAATATTAGTTATACCCTTACTAATAAAGGATAGATAATTATTATAACTAATAATATTATCTAAGAATTCTTTACTATATATAGTCCTTCTTCTTATAAACTATTTATTAATAATAATATTATTTATATTACTTAATAATTTATTAATAAATTATACCTTAACCTTAGCCTCCTTTCCTAGCCCTTTAAGTAATAAGTTAATATTAGCCGGCTTATATAACTAATTAGGGGCTAGCTAGTTATTCTTCCTACTATTATAATATAGCTATTAATTATCCTCTAAGTTACTATATTTATTTTTCTATAATAGTATATTATAATAGGGGTATATATTACTAGTAGTAGTATTAAATAATTTATTAACCTAATAAAGCTTTATATATCTACTAGCTAGAAAGATATAAGATAGTATAAGATATTAGTCTCCCTAGCTATCCTATAGTATAGTATAGGATTAACGATTTTAGTTCTATCCCGTTCTAGGATAGTATAGGTTTTCGTAGGATTTCTATATAGGATAGGATTTTCGTATATCGGCAATCTAGGGAGTGGAATAATATAGAAAAATGCGCTTTTAGCAGACTACATAAGCTTTTAGCGGAAATAGCACCTCTATTTAATTAATAGCGCTAGCTCTAGTAGGGCTACGCTAGTAGGAATTTAACACGCTAGTGTTTAGTATATAAACTAGTAGGTTCTAAAGTTTAAGCTAAGACGGACTAGTACTAGCCCCGTTATTAATTATTAGTAAAATGAGATAGGATTAAAACTTTAATAATTAAAAACGGGGCTAGTACCAGTCTATTTTAGCTTAAACTTTAAAATCTACTAGCTTATATACTAAACACTAGTGTGTTAAATTCCTACTAGCGTAGCCCTACTAGGGCTAGCGCTATTAATTAAATAGAGGTGCTATTTCCGCTAAAAGCTCATGTAGTCTACTAAAAGCGCATTTTTCTACAGTATTCCACTCCCCCAGATTGCCGATATAGGACCTACTAGCGGTATAGGATATTTATAGGATACCCTATAACTAGTAAGTATATAAAGTAGTATTTTCTAAAAGAAATATTCTAGAAATCTTTCTTATATAGAAAGCTATAACTAGAAAGCTAACTAGAAAGGTAAGAAAGATAAATATTAGCTTTCTAGTTAGCTTTCTAATCATAGCTTTCTATATAAGAAAGATTTCTAGAAATTTCTAGGTAATAGTAGGATATCTTAAAAATATCTAGGAATCTTTACTATATAGAAAGCTATAACTAGAAAGCTAACTAGAAAGCTAATATTTACCTTTCTTACCTTTCTAGTTAGCTTTCTAGTTATAGCTTTCTATATAAGAAAGATTTCTAGAATATTTTTTAAAAAAAATACTACGTTATATACTTACTAATTATAGGATATCCTATAAATATCCTATACTACTAGTAGGTCCCCTGAAAATCCTATCCTATACGGAAATCCTATTCTATCCCCATCCTATACCGTTTTAAAGATATAGGATTAGGACTAGATTTACCTATCCTATCCTACGGTCCTATACTATCCTACGTGAGATATCCCGTAGGATATCTTATATCTTTCCGGCTAGTATATATATCTTATTATATAAGAATCCCTATATACTTAATATCTCTAGCCTAGTATCTACCCCTAATATATATTATTCTACTACTAGTATAAGCCTTATTAAATAGGGGGTTAGTAATTAATATTATTATCTTTATTAGCCTATTAGTATATATATTAATAACGCGTAGGGGGATAATATTCTAGAGCTAGCTAAGAAGTAATTTCTTAGGAGGTATCTAGAAATATTAGGGGAGTAGGTTATTTAAGGTTCCTAGAGGAAATAACTACTTAAATAGTTATATTAGTAAGGAGTATATACTATTAAGGGGTATTACCCTTATTAGAGTTATTATAAGAGTAAGTACCTAATAGTCTTTCTTTAAAGCGAGGTTCTATTAATATAATATCTCTAGGGTTTACTAGTAGAGGCCTAGATCTAACCTAGGTTCTAGAATTAGTCTTCTTTAGGCGTCTAATACGCCTTATACTATTAGTTTTATAAGATCTAACCCTTTTATTAATAGTATTAGGGTATAGGTTAAAAAGAGCTAGGCGCTTAGAAGGTATTAGTAAGGAGCTAGAAGAGTTAAATTTAGTATAAGAAGGGTAATACTATACTATTTAAAGGCGGCTAGTATAATTTATATATTATAAATTATAAGGAGAGGTATTAATATCTATATAATAATATTAAGAATATAAAAGAGATAGAAAGAAAAATTTATTAACGCGGTAGGAAGGCGTTAAGATATAAGATAATTAGACTAGATTAGTAGTTAAATTTATAGATTTAGATAAATCTTTTTAATTAATAGATAGATTTTAATAATTTTTTAACTATTAAGTATCTTAGAGTAAGCTAAGTAATATTATCTATATAGAAAATATTATAGAGTATTAGTATAGATATAAGTAGAATATAAAGAAATATTAGAGATTTAATATTCGCGCTAGTTCTAGAGGGGTAATTAGGGTACTTATTAACTAATTAATAAGTTATAATAAGCTTAGGGTTTTAATATTCCTCTATTCTATTATAGTAAGAAGATAAGAGATATAATAAATTAAGAATTATACTAAATAATTTAGTAGTATAAAAGTTATTAGTAGAATAGAATATTATTATACTAGATATCTTATAATTAATTAGGTTATTAGTAGATAATATTAATCTTTTAATACTTCTATCTTAATAATAATAATATTATTCTCTAAGAATAACTAATATAATAAGTTATCTAATAATAGTATACTTAGTTATATTCTATTAGTCCTAAATAGTAATATTATTATAACCTTATAATATAAGTAGGCCTAATAACTATTTATTAATACTCTAGTACTAGGTAACTATTATAAATAATCCCTTTATTCTAAAATTAACGTTTTTAGTAATATTTACCTTATAACCCTTATAATACTTAAGTAGGGTCTTAGTATTTATAATAGTTTATATATATATCTATTATATTTAGACTTAAAGTTACCTTATAACTTGTTATAATTGTAAATTATAGGGGTTATATAGTAATATAAAATCAGTCTATTTTTATAGTAAGACTAATTCTTAAGAAATCTAAGAATTATTCTACGGGGGATCTAATAAACCCCTTAAAGAGACTAGTAAGCCTTATATATTATTTCCCCTTATAAGTTAATATAAGGCCGTAATATATACTAAGCGTATATAATATAGAACCTATTTAATTAGTTATAATAATTACCTCCTCTCTTAAAGAAACTTATCTTTAAGTTTAGTATAAATAACCTATTTAATTAAGTTTAATAAAAACCTTTAAACCTAGTATAAGATATAAGAAAAAGAACTTAATAAAGTAAGACTATAATATATATAATAATTATAATATATAATACTTATAACTTTATATTATAATATAGCTATCTATTATATATAGATATTATAATTTAAAGTATACGCGTTATATATAATAATTTTTTATAAATAATAATAATAGTTATATTAATATAGTCTTAGCGCCTTAGTATTATTATTATAATACTTAAAATTTTCCTTAATACTTTCTCTTTTATAACTATTATTAATATCTTTTCTAGGTACTTAGCGCCCTCTCTTCTTATACGTATATAATGCGTATAATATACGTAATAATAGCTAATTATATAGTATAATATCTAATATCTTAATATCTTAGGTATTACTTATAAGTTAGTTTACTAGCTCTTCGCGTAAATATAACTAATATAATATAACTTAATCTAATATAAAATATACGTAGTATACCTAGCTCTTATAATAGAGGCTAAGGTAGATCCTAATACTTAGTTAGGTAGTTAAATAAATAAGGATACTTAGGAAACTCCTATTATAAATCTTATAGAGATTCCTATTAAAGATCCTATTAAGGAGCCTACTCCTCCTATATATAAGCCCGTCCTTAAACCTACTTCTTACCCTAGCTCTACTATAAGTATTAATAATCCTTTTAGCCTAGATAATAATCTAATTATACCTACTTATTATCCCTCTTTTATAGAGGTAAGTACTTAGGTATATTTAGACTATATAGTTAATATAAAGTAATATATTATTCTTACTCCCGCTTCCCTAACTATATATTCCTAGGGAATTCCCCGTCTTAAGTAAAATATATATAAGAGGTATATTTATTATATTAATAAAGGACTTATAAAGTATAAGTATTTATAGTTATATTATACTTAGCTTATATACTAATAATATAGGTAACGCTATATTTATAATAGTTAATAAAAAGAAGACTATATTAAAGTAATATAAATATTATATAAAAATCTATTACCCTTATAACCTAGTAGGTTTTCCCTATCTTCTTAGATTATTTTTATAGTTATAGCGTATACTAATTACTTAACTTCTAGATTTCTAATAATATAATCCCGCTTTATAATAAGGTAATTAAGCTTTATTAATTAATTAATAATATTAACTATCTAGATACTCTAGAGGATAAATTAAAGCTTTAAGAAGTAGGCGTTACCCTTATAAATATTATAATTACTATCTACTCCTAGCTAGCTTCTTATAACTATATTATAGGATATCTAGGTAGTAAAAAGAAATTAATAAGTATATTAAAAGTATAAACTACTATTCTTTAAATAATAAAATATATTATTAAAACCCTTATAAGTATTTATAATATTAAGTAAGCTAAGATATACTTCCTTACGCTTTTATTATATTTATTAATTATTATAACTATTACTTATATATCCTTAAATAGGCCTTAAGCCCTTAGCCTCTAGCTTAAAGGATAAGATAGATATAAATAATAAGTAAGTACCTAGTATATTAATATTATATTACCTATACTTATATAGGTAGTTAAGTAAGCTTTAAATATTTAGCGCTAGGCTTCCTTCTCCTAATTTAATTAAATAGTTTTTTATTTCTTCCCTAAGTTATTTTTATATACTAGCGCCCCTAGGGCGTTTTACCTACTCCTAGTAGGTAAGATAAAAGAGATTAATACTCTTTATACTTACTTCTAAGTAACTAATTAAATATCCTTTTCTTTATTTACTAATTCTATCTTAATATTTATAACTTCTATTTATAATAATAGTACTTTTACTTCTTATTAAAGTCTTCGCGTATTTTTTATATATCCTCTAGATTTTCTTCTAGAACCTATTAATTATATTAGGGAGGATATCCCTTCTACTTAATAAGATATTAGAGTTTACCCTTCTTTATCTTTTTATTTAAAATCTCTTTTAACTCTTACTACTTATTATTATTAATAAGTTCTAGAGGTAGTAGCTTAGGTATAAAGGTATTACCTTACCTACGCGTATATAGCTTTAAAAGAGAAATATAAAAAACTAGGTAGATTAAGTATATTAATAGTAATACTAGGTAATACGCCTACTTACTAATAGGTCTAAGGATATAAAATAGACTAATAAGCTTATAAGATAGCTTCCTACTTAATTACTTTTACTTTAAGTTCTTTATATTTAGTATAATTAAGTCTCCTTAATTAAAAGATATTAGCTTATACTTCCTATTATAAAACTTCGCTTATATTTCTAATATATCTTACTATTAACTTAATAGGTCTTTATATAACTTATAAAGTTTTTAGATATATTATCTTATATCTAGTACCTCCTCTTAGTAAGTTCTATCCCTAGAACGTATAAGAATCTTAGGCTAATAGCTATAATAAAGTTTAAAAGGATTATAGCCTATTATCACATTCTTTATATTATAATATATAAATTTAGCTAAGGGTAATAACCCTATCTAATTATCTTATCTATTATTATAATAAGTTTTTAAATAGTATTCTAATATCTAATTCTAATATTCTATTTAACTATTAATCTATAAATAGAAGGCTATACTTAGCCTATAATTCAACTTTAAATAGTAGTATAAGTTAGACTAATAAGTACTTATAAATAGACTCCCTTAATCTAATATAATATTATTAGGAGTATTATACTTTAGGAAGACTTCTTTAAATAAGACGTTTATAAGATTAATTACCTTAAAGTCCTTTTATATAGGAAGGTAGTAAAGTATCTTTATATACCTATTAATAATTATAAGAATAGTATTATAAACCCCTCTATACTATTTATATAAGGGAAGATCTATAATAAAATCTATTATAATTAACCTTTATAACCTAGTAGGCTTAGGAAGCGTAGTTAAATCATTATATAATTAATATTATTTTACCTTAACTCTTTAATAAATATTATAAGAATTAATATATTCTTTAACGTCTACCTTTATACCTATCTAGGTATACTTTTAATAAAGAAGACTAAGCGTCTTATTAAGCCTAAAATACCCTACTAAGGGGTTATTATAATAGCGCTTTAATAGCTCTTTATAAAATAATAAGTCTTTAGGAATATATAATTTCTTATTATATTTAAGTAAACCTTAACTATTAAATATCTATTAACTAGCTCTCTTAACTTATCTATCTATTATTTCGCCTACGCGTTACTAGCTAATAAAAATATCTTCTTATTAAAGTACTTTAATTAATTTAATTATAGACTTTAAAGTTATAATATATACTATTTTATTCTCTACTATTATACTAGCTAGAAAATATAGAATAAGTTATTTATAACTAATAGTTCTAGTAATAGGGTTAAGCTATTTCTTAGTTATATTATAAGTATATTAAGGTAGCGTCTTACTTATACTCCTTATAATTTTAGGTTAAGGGTCCCTATACCTTAATAGATATACTCTATTTAAAACTATTATTCTAATAGCTATATTAATAATTCCTAGTACTATTAATCTTATAACTAGTACTAGTATTTATAACTACCTTATATATATACTATATATTATAGTAAGTTCGCCTTTATTACTAGAGGGTTATAAGCCCTATCCTAGTATAGGAAATACGTAGACTTTAGTTATAATATAGAAAACAAGGTTTAATAAACCTACTACTATTAATAGCTTTTACTATAATATAGGGATAAGTTTATTTATTACCCTACCCTTACTTTTATAATTAGGGCGCCTTAATAGTATATTAGCTAGGTTAGTCTTACCTAGCCTATACTTAATAATAAAGTTATAAATTAAGAGTCTTATTACCTATCTTACCTATTAACTACTTAAGGCCTTTATATTTATAAAACCCCTTAGATTATTATAATTAATAAGTACTTTAACTAGATAGAAACTACCTTCTAGGTAGTATCTCTACTACTTAAAGACTATAACTATTATAAGTAACTCTTTATTATAAGTTTTACAGCGTTCTTTAGTAGAGTTTATTTTCTTACTCTAAAAGGTTATAAGATACTACTAACCTAATTCCTAGAGCTATAATAGAATACTAGCTAGTCTAAAATTTAATATATTAATCTTAACTCGCGTAGGTAATATAAGACTAAAATATCTTAATATTAGTATATTAAGAAATACTTAATAGAGTATATTAAATATATACTCTACTCTATTATACTAATTAAAAGGACCTATCTTAACGCCTTTTATACTACCCTTTAATAGTCCTATTAAGGGTAATATAATTTATAAATACTAATAAATAAAATAATAATAAAAATTTATAAATTTAAGAAAAATTTATACTTTATAGAAGCTCTTAGGTCTAGGTTATAATTAGATAGTATATACCCTACGCTAATCTATTATAACGCCTTTAATTAATATAATAAATTCTAAGAACTCTACTTTAGTTATAAAGAACTAATATTTTTTTAGGTTAATAAATAATTTATACTACTAAAGCTACTTAAGTACTCTATATATATAATCCCTATACTTCACACGTAATTCTAAATAGATAAGAATATTATTAAGATAAATAATATAGAATTTATCTAATAACCCTATTAAGGACTTATTAATATAAGCTTAAAAGGTTACTAGAGTATTTATAAGATTAAATAGTATTATTAAATACTTAAAATAACTATATTATATATAAAATATAGTCTTCTACTTATCCCCCTTTTAAATCTAAATATAATAATATATATCCTTAAGATTAAGTTTTATAAAGACCTTTACTCTATTTAGGCGATCTAATATTTTACTAATTAAGGGTAAAGGATATCTATTCTTAATAGTTACCTTATTTAATTTATAGTAGTTAATATATAGACGTAGGCCTTTATCCTTCTTTAGAATAAATAGGATAGGTAATCTTATAAGACTCTTAGAGTACCTAATCTATCCTTTTATTAAGGCTTTATCTAGATAGCGTCTTAATTCTATTAACTCTATATTTAATAGGTTATATAAGGGTCTATAAGGCGGGTTACTAGTTATATTAATAATATAATTACTTCCTTAATAGGATAGTAGATATCTAGCTTCTTTAGCTAAGAATATATCTAAGAACTTACTAAACTCTAGAGGTAATATATATAAATTAACTATATATTCCTTATCTAGATTACTTATACCTACTACTCTAAGTCTTAATTATATAGGTTCTAGATTAATAATATTAGAAATAAGAAGTATATAAATAGTAGGCTATTTCTTTAAGAATTTTATAAACTATTATAGATTATTTAGTTAGAATAATAACTTATTAATTCTAAAACGCTACTTCCTTATACTTATATTAACCTTAATACCTACTATATACTATATAGGTCTACTAATAACTAGTAGTAGTCCTACCTTATCTATTATATAGAAGATATAGGTATACTAATAGGAAAAACCCTAACTATTAGTAATTTAATATATTATATTATATATACTATAATAGAAGATAGGCTTACTATTTATAAAGCCTAGTTATAATAACTTAGCATCTTTTATATATTTTAAGCTTACTTTAATAGTATAAGCTTAAGAGATAATATTTAACTAGGAATTATAATTAAGATATCCCTTATACTTAAGAGGCTTACGCTTTAGTATTATCTTAACTTTATATTAATATAATATTAGAGGTTTAACCTCTACTCCTTATAACTTCTCCCCTAATAATTTAGAGTCCTTAATAGGGTCTAGCCTTTTCCCTACTCCTTACTTACGTATTAGCCCTATTTACTTATAATACTAAGGTTTAGGCGTCTTCCTTTTATTTAAAATCTACCTTATTTTAGTAGATTAGGATAACTAGTAGTATAATAGCCCTTCTTATTATAATTCTAATAAGTAATATCTAATAAGTCGTGTAATTTAGGCTTATTATAACTACTTTTACTATTATAACTACCTATTCCTTATCTCCTTATAATATTATCCCTATTTATTTATAGGTTTTTACCTTTATCGCGATCCGCGTACTTATATAGTATATTTTACTAGCCTTTCTTACTTAAGCTTTTAGTCTTATTAATATTAGCCTTAAGGCGTACTAATAATAATAGGAGTTTATCCCTTATATTAGATAGGGACCCTTAATTTATAAGGGTAATTTAGAGCTCTTTAATAAGTTTAGTATATAAATTTATTACCCGCTTACTTTTAACCTTTTTAAGAAGTTAGGCTTCTAAAGATATTAAGTATATTTTAAACTTATAAATTACCTACGTTAAGTGTTAGTATACGTTAGTATACTATTAATATACGCTTAACTCCCTATTTATAGGATCCTTAATATAGTTTAGTAAAAAGTTCATAAAATCCTTTTAACTTAACGTTTTTAATAGATAAGAATATAAATAAGTAGCTTAAAGTTATTCTAGGTTACCCTTAAGCGCTAGTATTATAAATAGAATATATAATATCTATATAATAAAGTTAAATAGAGTTTATAAAAAAGATATATTATATTATTATATCTAGTCTTAGTATTTACGGATATTCTTATTATAATAGTTAAGAATAGGGGTTAGCTTTAATATACTTTAGAAGGGACCTAAGTACTCCTTAGCTTTACTATATATATGCTTCTAACCTATACTACTATTACTATAAAGAGAAATCTATTCCCTTAATTCTAGGGTAGTAATATCTACTTTAACTTCTTTAAGTTACTAAATTTATAGTAACTCTTCTCGCTTACGCCTTACCTATATAAGGCGTTCTATTATAAGGGGAATACTTCCTTTATAATTCTTTAAATCTCCCTTAGGGGTATTTTTAGCGTTATTAGATTTATTCATATCTCTTATATAACTTTCCTATTCCCTTTCCTATTAGCTAGGATTATTATTAATAGTATTTAATAAACCGCTTTTATCTTAATTCTACTATAACGGCGTATTACTTATAATACTACTAGAGCGAGTTATATTTACTATAACTAATAATAGATTACTACCTTTAAATAGGTAGAAGAATTAGAATTATTATAATTATAAATTATAGGGGTTATATAGTAATATAAAATTAGTCTATTTTTATAGTAAGACTAATTCTTAAGAAATTTAAGAATTATTTTATAGGGGATCTAATAAACCCCTTAAAGAGACTAGTAAGCCTTATATATTATTTCCCCTTATAAGTTAATGTAAGGCTGTAACGTATACTAAGTATATATAATATAGAACCTATTTAGTTAGTTATAATATAACTACTATTACTTATTAAATAATTAAAGATTTATACTTATAAATAAACTTTTCTTATATAAAAATCTTGAATTTTTATAGGTATTTTCTAGTATATATATATAATTACTTACTAGAAAGATATAGGATTTTATTGTAGTATAAGCTAATATATTTATTACGTTAACTTTAAAGCTTTATATCTTAGCGAGTTTTAAAGTTTTTTAAAAGGTTTTTCTAGCGTTAAATATAGTTTAAGCTAAATTTTTAGCATAAAAAATATTACCTAATTAGGCCTTGTTTACGATTTGCCACTGGGATATCCCGTGGGATATACCATCCCAGGCCGAAAATCGCCTCGATCCCATACCGAAATCCCATATCTTTCCGGCCCGTATATATAATATTAGCGTTTAAATAATATTAATTAATTATAATACGTAGTAGTTATATTAGTAAGCGAATATCACGTTATATAAACCACCGCCCCGTAAATGTAGCTAGGGGGACTGTCCTGAATGGAGTTGTGGAAGCATAAGGTAGGGGGTCCCCTGAGTTCGGATATCCAGGCCGCAATCTAGGCAGCCATCAAACCGTTCTGAAAGTTACCTTACCCATCAATACCATTGGATTGATTTCGCATTTCAGGCGCTAAAAATGACAAGTGGAAAGGCCTCGCAAAACGGCGTCGAGACCATCGCGAATGACACCTGCACACAAATTATCCGCGTCCTCTACATGAACCCATGCCCTTCGAGTATGCATCCATCTCAAGGTGCAAATTCCAGAGAGACGCACATTGACGCTTGCCTTTCTAATTCTTGATATCGCTCTCATTCATGGGCTGTTGGGATTCGCTTTACAGGCACACATTTCTACGCTCTATTCATCGCGACTTTCGTTTATGAAGCTCGTATAGGTAGGAGTAGCCTCTCATTTCTTTCAGTGCTTCGCTGGATCGGTCAAATGCATAGTAAGCATTTCGTATAGAATCTCTAGTTCTACGATGTCTATCAAAGTCTCAATATGTATATCGAAACCCCTCCTTTCGCGATCATCAGTCCATCACATCCGGGTTCTAATTCATTCTGAAGTGTACTTACAGTACTTTCGATGACTTTCTTCCCTTTGCTTTGTTTCCGATTGGCATAGAAGAAGTGCGTTGAGAATGCCACAACGATGGCTATTATGATGATGTGGGATCTAGCCCTGCCATCAGTCTCTGATTCCTAGAAGCAGCATGATGGATTACCCAATGGACACCCAAATTGCTGTGAGGTAGCGGGGCGCTTCGTTCTGACGGACTATGAAGCTACCAGCGACACCACCAAGTCCGTTGCATGCTGATACAGCCGCTGCCGTCACAGCACGTTTCCATTGGCTAGCAGCGAGTCAACGGTGAACTCCCTTAACCGTAAATTCTGGCTTACCCTGTTATGTTACTGGCTTGGTAGCTGTTAAGAGCAGCCCAGTTGGAGACATATGCCCCAGTCGCAAGGTACGTCCCAACATATCTGACTGTAACCTGCTTGGAGAATCCAAGCATACCGAAGCCCGCAATCAGACATAACGAATTAAAGGAGATTACGGGGCCGCGCAGCTGATATCCTTTCGTATGTTAGTAAATGAACCGATAGAAAGCATACCCTCGCATACTGTCACCAATGCGAGAAGATATCAAGACTGGAATCACGGCATAGAAGTACGGCTAAAGCTATATTAGCGGATTCCCCGAAATTTGGATGATTCGGTTCGCGTACGGGAGCCGAGAGCAGTATCGCTTTGTTGGTAGAAAACCCCATACCGCTTCGGAGGCTGAGTAAACCATTAGTACTGTCAGACTTATTGATAACATGGCTTACATCATCGGCAAAAAATACGAAAGAGCTGTAGACACCAGATTCAATAGAAAGAAAGTCGCTGCGAAACCATAGACCTTTGGATCCAGAAAGTGGGTCATGATTTCGGACCACGAGAAAGGGGTTGGAATCACATCTCCACGATCCCGTTGTATCCGTGCAACGGCCAGCTTTCCCTCCGCCTCATTCAAGAAATGGAAGCTATTATGTGACTGCTCTGGAAAATCCATGATCCACCAGTACGTCGCAATGCCTATCAGACAGGCGCAAATCCCTTGAACGACATACATCCATTGCCAACCTTTCAAGCCGAACCGACCATCAAGGTGGTTGAGCCCGAAATTTGCGATGCCGCCTGTGGCGAGTATGACGACCTCGCCACATTGCAGAAAAGCGAATCGAAGCTGGAGCTCTTCTCGTCGGTACCAGGTTGATATTAGAAGGAAAAGTCCTGGGTATATTCCACTCATAAAGATACCAAGGAGGACGCGCATAACAATCATTTCCTTCCAAGTATGAATGAACGCCGTGCAAAGCGTGACGAAGCCGAAAGCGAAAGTAATGGCGGCAAAGAACATTCGGGGTCCCAGAAGGCGTACTGCGATCACAGCCGGTAATTGAAAGCAAACACTCGCGACGGTGAAGATCAGGATGGAAAGGGAATATCGGTTCCCCTGATCGAGACCGAGGTCTTTCTGCATGCTGGTGACCGATGCATTTGAGATGATGCCACTATCCAAGAGGTTTAGACTGCAGAGTAAGCCTGCTATTGTGCAGAGTCTCACGTCGACCTTTAACCGTATGCGTTTTTCAAGTTTGAGTCGTTCATCGACATCGTCATTATAGGCACTGTCTGGTATCATAACTCCTTTAGGCCTCTGGGGGACGAGCGCGTCTGATTCGCTTGACATGTTGCTGCTCTACTTCTGTCCGCGAATTGAATTGCGTGAGTGATAGTGTTCAAGCACAGTAGAGTTCGAACGAATGAGTAGTCAGATATGTAATATAGGTAGTTTAATGTTTGACCACGGTCATTCATGTCCCTGTCATCTGAACCAAAACCGCTACTCCCTGCGAGCCAATAGTGTTCAATGCAAATAAATTTAATTCATATAGTGAGCGTTATGATACATCTCAGCGTTATGTTATATGTAGAGCTAGCTCCGGGTATAGCCGCCAACTAACGATAAGCGAGGGATTATCTGCAGGATGATAGCATTGACTCCATTTAGGGGATAGTGGAAACAGTCGAACATATTGTTGCAACATGTCAATCACCCGATTGGCATTGGAGGCATGCTTCATTCAGGGCACGAATGGAACCCAAATGGCAACGTTGTGGCGTAGCTCGCTGAGGCGCTTTCCAGGCGTTCGGGAAGTGCCCCATCGGATGAAGGGAGTCCAAAGATGTTCTAAACGATCGGACCCACTCTGAAACTATATGATGACTGTTGTGTGTTATGGGTCATCTTGTCTGACTGCAAACCCTCTTACACCTGCTGTAAAGTAGGTAATCAACCGATCCAAGGCCGGCATTCAACTGTCGTCGTTCCCACTACATTTCTACCTAACGGAACAGGACTATAAACAAAGCAGCTCCGGGTACTTTTCGAAAATTCTCTCAGCATGGTCCAATATTTTCCTTCCCCTGACTATCGAAGCCTACTTCCACCACTCCTCGCATGTCTACCCACAGCCTTCGCCTCTCCTCGCCCGCCGCCAGCCCTCCTACCTCTCCTGAGTCCTATTCTTCGTCAACGGGTTCATCTCCTCGCCACCACCGCATCATCGTCCACAGAATCATGGCTGCGTTCCCTATGCTGGGAGAAGGAACCGGCAGAGAAGTTAGTGGAGATAGTCTCCGAGAGTGATGCATTCGAACTACACCCTATCTCTGGCGAAATCGACTTTGGTGATGTGGAGGAAGTCATGTACAGGCGATTGGACGAGGAGACACTACAAGCGAGGCTCATCGTCTCAGATCTTGGCATAATAGCCATATATCTCTGGTGCGAAGGTGATCAAGAGGGTGGGGGAAGTGGTTGGCGTGTGTCAGAGGTTAGGCCTTTGGAGGGCGATACACACGGTCACACCAACACTTGGCTGCGGAGTATTGATCAGGCAGATGAGAAGTACAACGCGAAGATGATGGATGATGCATTACAACAGGGCGAGGACCACTCGGTTACCCAGGGACTTAGAAATGGATACCTTTCGGCGGAGAGGCCGACAGAGGACGATGATGATTACTGGGCCCAATACGACAGCACCCCCGGAAGGACACCTGCACCGAAATCTCCACCACCTGGCCCTGATAGTACCGCAACTCAGAATACCAACGGACATGCTCGAAGCACCTCAGAAGCAGACTACTACGCGCGTTACGCTCAAGTCCAGCCGGAAATGGACAACGATGACCCCTCCGAAGATCGGCAAGATTTTGGCGAGTCAACTCTGAGAGGAAATGTTGTGACACAAGCAACGCATCAACCATCGCAACAAACTAGCCCTCCCAACGACACCGACAACGGCACAAACGGCTCCTCCGAAGCCGCCAATGTCAGCATAAGCCAGCCAATCGCATCATCGCCAAGGACGCGCTCGTCCACGATCTCCAAGCTCGAGGAGACCGCGGAGTCTCAGTGCATGACCGAGTCCGCGGTCACGCATCATATCAGTACGAGCATGAAAAGCCTGTTCCGCCTCGCGCGAAGTAGTGGCATTGAGCTGGCGGAGTTTGATCGGATGATACGGACGGAGCTGGATACGTTGAGTATGATGGATGGGGACGAGTGAGGCCGATGGGGTTCTTGTCGATGTGGGAAAGCGAAGCGAGAGAAAGATGTTTTCGCCCATCGGGAATGAGAGTGGATACCCGGTGAATTGTATATGCCATTTCAACATAGCATTGCCCGGTCATGGGTGGTGATGCATGCCAGTCACTCTATCACACGCTACCCCTACGATACCAACCCGGAGTCTCAAAGCCGACAGCCTAGCATGCGATACCCTGAGCATAGAAACTGTACATAGAATCACAGCTGTTGTCGTATATTCAATGACAATGAAAAGCACTAATACGTGCCACCTTTACCACACATTCGGAACCCAGCCCTTAATGATTACTACTACAACTACAGCTGTCAAATAGTTCCGGCTCCAACTTATCTTCCCTGAAACCCGGAAGGAAATTTCCATCATGGTTTGTAAACGTGGATATCTATCGGCGTGTGAGAGTTAGAGTAGTTCTACTTCTAGTCGCTAGAATACCGATCTTGCTCAGAGAAATTGTTTAAGGAGCGGTAATCGACATCGCGTATTGGGGTCCCTGCTTATTTCAGGGAGGTAAACGTGTAGTTTGTTATAGCCTATGTCTTGAAGTGCCTACGCCATCCTTTCATACTCTACACACCATCCTCCCTATACCCCATAAACCTATCTCCATCACTATTACAATCCCCTCCGACCTATAACCCCCTCACCCGCCACTACACCCACCTCCCTAATCCTAAACACTCCTCCAACCCCCCGCTCCCCACACGCCTATCTGACAGCACCTCCACACCCCCCTAAGAAAACCACGCCATCGCCCCCTTCGCCATCGTCCACCCAGCCGTCCCACATATATTTTCTATCCGCCACACGGCAGAATCATATCCCCCAATAAGAGAAAGCTACGTTAGCAATTCCATCCCATCACGATCAAGATCCTAAAGAAGATGAAAAAGCGTATAATCCCACCCTGGAATAGTAAGCACCAAACCAAAAGAACGACGGAATTTCATCAAAAAAACACAAAAACCATGGCTCCCACCCGAAACCGCGTCTTCTCAACCCTCGCCCCCGAATCTGAATAGTTATTAACCGTCACATCGACCACACTCCGCGCCTCGTATGGATAAAGGTTCAGGTTCCGGGGTTGGGCCCGCGAGACGAAGGAGCAGGAGGAGTAGTATTAGTAGAAGAAAATTCCCTTGGCAATACTTTTATATACTACTATAAGTAAGAGAGTGTTATTACTGATAGTAATCTTTTCTCTAATCTTCACTTAAATATTATTAAGGTTTAGTAATAATGAACATGTAAGCGAGTGCATTGACAACATTACTCAATCCTTATTCACACACTGAAGCAAAATCTCACCATATATGTACCCTGTCAATTTTCCGCGACTCTGAGTTAGCTCTTGGCTCTCGCTTTGTTGGATGTTCACTCATGATGGCACTGGGAGCTTTTCGTCCAAGTCCCCGTCGCCCTTGTCGTCACTCTCCCAGAGAGTCGCCCTCGTCGCGAGATAATTCCTCACGAAATCCTGCCCTTCCTGATACCTCCGAATGGGAATGCGCGTCAGTCGCCCCACAACCGTAGTCCCTTTCTCATCCTGCAGATAGGCCACGCATTCGCCTCCCCTCTGCTCGCTCTCGGCGAACGTTTGCGCCAGCCGCGCGTCCGTCGTGTGCCACTGATATCCCTTGGTGTAGCGAGCCACGTACAGCGCGATGGTAGCGTAGAGCTGATAGCTCAGCCAGACGTACTGCAGGCCCGCCGGCATCCAGAGGAGGGAGCAGATAAGCCCGAGGGGAAAGATGAGACCCAGGGCGACGACGATGGTGACCTGAATGGTTTCGCGGAGACGGTTGCGGATCGGGTGGCCGTAGTGTCGAAAGAATTGCATGACGGTGGACTCTTGGCCCTCGATGATGAGGAAACCGTTGCCTTGCAGGTTGACCTCGAAGCGTCGGGTTGGTTGCTGCTGCACGCTTTTGCCGGATTCGGGCGGTAGGATCCCTTCTCGCTCGAGGGCAAAGGTGGCGCTGAGGACTTTCAGGAGGAGTGGGAAGAACCAGAGCAGGCTGGAGGGGGAACGCCAGACGGCGAGAACGATGGCGCCGGTGAGAATGCTTGTGATCTCGCTCCAGATAAGGGTAAGGATTGTATGGAAGGTGATGGGACCGGTGTCGTTTTTGACAACCTTTGCTGAGTCGATGTTCTCGTCGGGTGGGGCGTAGGATAGCTCCAAGATATTGACAGACGATTTGGCTCTGACCAACAAGGTCTTTTGCTCTCCTTTTTCGATATGCTGCTCGTCCTTCCGCTTGGACGTGACGGGGATGCGGGATACGGCTTGAACCCAGAGACCATTTCTGGCATATTCTTTCCCAGGGCTCCCAGGAAGACTGTCATGGATTTTATACTTGAAGTGGGTATTCTGGTAGAATGCCGTTCCAAGCATATTCCCAAGGTCGCGGCCTTTGAATATACCATTCCGATGGAATTTGTCCAAGGTCGTCAGTGCAGCTTTGTGGATGGGTCCACCCATCGGAGTCAGTAGGCCGACCTGCAAAGAATCTCGCCATGTCACGGCATTGAAAAACCTCTGAGGCCACAGAAGCCGATCAAATACATCTTCGACTGCTGCTTCTGCGCTAATGTATCCGATCAGCGTGCCCAGTGCACTGACCAGAGGGGACGATTGAGATCCATTTGACATTGCCGGAAAACGATCCTGCGAGTTCAAACAGTGGGGATCGTAGAAGGCTTCTTGGTGAAGGAATACCGGGTTGTGGGTGAGCACCACCATCCTCAGTGGGAGAACCCCTCATATATCCACAGCAGTTACCACTTGAGAAGTTCAGCTGCCTAAGCTTGCCCCCAAGGATTTAGCGTAGGATTTATAGGGTTGCATTAATGCAACCATCCACAGTAGGAAGGTGGCTGGTGTGGGGCGCATGAAGATCGAAGGCAGTCTTCTATCGCCACTGCCTCCGTACGCTGTGGTCGCTGACTATGAAGCCAGGTACGTACCGAAGTACCAGGCTGTCAAGCCTTTGGAGGGCCGACAAAGCTGGTGACATGCAATACTGCAAGCTGCTTACCTCACTCCCGTGCGCAGTCGATGTGCATTCGACTGAAAAGGGTATCTATGATAGCCATCCACAAAACCAGTATTCGGGGAACAATGTGAGCGAAATACAGCGATGCTTGAAGCTACTTTATATTTCATAGTACTAGATGTATCATTAAACGATCGACGCCAAATACCCAGCCTTGGGGCTATACTTTGTTGAAATGTATGATGTCAATGAGTCATCTGCACGTGATTTGGGTGTAGTGCAATAGTATTATGATAACTAATGGATGGATGTAGCTATGTAGAATGGAATAACCATTACAAGAAATCTCTATTAGTCTGCCAAGGCCCCCTGACTAGTCCTGATTAGTGACTACCGAGGTTGACCCGGTCTGAATTCCAACACTCCCTTTCATATCGGTGGCAACGAGGTAGGCTCCCTGTCGCCAACCACCATATCTGAATGCCCTCATACTTCGCTCGGAGCTAGTCCTAATTATTGTCTAGCCAGGCCGAAGTTGATAGGGCCGATGGGTTTTATTAGTGGATCGGCACATTGGCCTTTGGTGTCAACCCATTGGAGACGGATTTCTTTAGTTTTAGAAACGAGTTGACGTACCAAATGATATCTCATTCGGATATGTTTTGTAGCAGTATGATTGATCGGGTTAGTAGCTAATTTCATAGCTGCCTGGTTGTCGATGCTTAGGAGCACTGGTGCTGCTCCCTCATTATACCCTAGCTCTTCGAGCATAGGGCCTAGATACAGAGCTTCTTTACATGCCTCTACTGCAGCAATGTATTCAGACTCGTATGTGGATATCGCTACCAGCTTTTGCAATTTGGATTGCCAGGCGACAGGGCCATTGAATAGTTTGTAGACGTACGCCCTAGTGGAACGAGACGTCTCATAGTCGTCACAGTATGACGCGTCGGTAAAACCCTCCAGGCTATCATTTTTGCCTGGTTAATAGATAAGACCGTCGTCGACTATTCCTGACAGATAACGTAGTACCCTTTTCGCCGCATTTATATGTTGCGGAGTAGGGTTGTTGAGTGAACGACTCAGGTTGCTAACAGCGTATATAATGTCTGGCCTAGTCATGACACTCAGCCAATTGAGTGCTCCCATGAGGGACTAATAAGCCTCCCTTTCAGATGAGGAGGCTGTATAGCCGTCAGGGGCGACAGCGATGTTTGCTTATTCCATAGGCGATTTTACTAGCGAACATTTTTCTATGCCTAGCTGTTTTAATAATTAGTTGATGTATTTTATTTGGTTGACCTGAATGGAACAGTTGTCTAGATTTCTGACAATATTCATTCCTAAATAGTCTTTCAGGTCTCCCATATGTTTGAAGTTGAACCTCTTATTAAGTTCCTTCTTTATCTGGGTGATCAGGTCCCGGTTGCGTGCTATAAATAGTAAGTCATCCACGTAAGCCGTAATAATAACTTTTATAATAGTGTTAATAAACACGCAATAATCATGCTTAAGGCGCTTGAAACCTAGAGACTTGAGTGCCTTATAAAGGGTTTCGTACCATTTATAGGACGCTTGTTTGAGGCCATATAGAGCTTTGTTCAGTCTGTAGGCGTGTCCTTATTATTTATTAGTAAAGCGGTGGGGTTACTCTACCTAGACTTCTTCCTGAACAAGTGATTCCAAGAAGGCCGCGATAACGTCTGAACACTCGACGACTAGCCTATATTTAGCTATTAGGGCCAGGAGGAGTCGCTATAACGATGCCTTCAGGGTTGATAAGAATGTCTTATTAAAATTAATCCCCTTAATTTAGTAGAAGCCTTTAACTACCCACCGTGCTTTGTATCGGCTGATTTCGCCCATTGGCCCATATTTATAGGACAAGACCCACCTCCCTGGCAAGACATGTGCTTTGCGAGGTAGTCGATATGGTTCTTACTATATTGTCTGCTTGTCGTGATTGGCCAGTTCTTCTTCGGCGGCAGCGAGCCATTTGTCTTTATTAGGTCCACTGAGAGCCTCGTCTATTGACGTTAGGCAGGGACGCTCTTTAGTACCGGCGACGACGCGGGTGAGCATGGCTCTAAACCCATCAGGGTTATTAGAAGACTTTATACCCCTCTTGTTCGTCTGGCTATAGTCGATCCGTGGTTTATTACGAACGGAACGACGTGATATATTAGGAATAATTCTCTAAGATTTATTGTTTCGAGTCGATTATTTATTGACGATAGCTGATGGTGTTACAGTAGTAATTTAGCGTGTCGAACCATCCTGACTATTCTGATGTTGATTAGTTGGTAATTCCGACTCCGCTCGGCTATTATCAGCAGTCTGATTATTTGACTCATTCTGATTTGATTCGGGTGGATTATCCTGATCACGTCCATTTAGACTGGTTGGCCTGCTTACGTTATCAGTTAGGCCTGCTGTTGATTGGCCAGATAGAAAATTTGTTGCTAATCCATTGCCAGTATTATTAGTATTATTAGTATTGTTAGTATTTTTAGTGTTGTCTGATACTCCCTCGACACCCTGTCGATTGGAGGTAGTTGCTCCCTCTAAGGCCTGATTGCCGCCATCTGATTGGTCAGCTTGGAGCTGGCCCAGGAGGTCTGCTATGTTGTCGTCGCTAGAGTCTCCCTCTATTGGGAGCTTATTGTTGTCTATTAACAACATGGCGGCCCTCTTATTAAATACCACATGTGCTAATCAAGTAATATGTTGTCCCTTGATATCCCATACGCGGTAGATACTCTTACCGTTATAGCCAAGGAAGCGGCATTTAATAGCCTTATTATCTAGTTTTTTCTTGTTCGGCGATGTGTCGAACGAATAGCACTAATATCCGAATAGCTTCAGGTATATTAATTAAGGTTTATAACCGTACTATTTCTCGAAGGGGGACTTCCTATCCTTGCTAGGTATAAGGTTCTTAATGTAATTAATATAGTAGATAGCCTCACCCCAGAACTCTTATAGTACTCCAGCGTTAATGAGAACCGCTCTGACTTTACTAAATAGTGTCCGGTTCTTCCTTTCAGCGATCCCATTTTAATAAGGATTATACGGTACTAATAGGGTAATAAATATCCTATATTCCTGGAAGATTTATTGATATTTACGGCCCTAGACTAGTTCATTATCGCTTCGAATAAAGGCCGTTTTATACCCCTGGTTTTTCTAATGTTTTATTCGGAACTCGAGTTTTTATAGTAACTCGGCCCTACTAGTCATATAGTCTATTTAGGTAAACCCTGTTGCTTCGTATATAGATACCATCACATTGGTATGCCCCCCAAGGGTGGTTACATGGCTTGCTGATACCAAGTCGATGTGCCAGCATTGGCTAGGGATAGTAACTCTAGGCATTGGTGTGCGTGAGGGCATTCGGGTAATTTTCCCTGATACGCAACTCTCATATAGTTCCTGCTTTTCGTATTTTTATAGACGATCAGCGGCCTTATAGTCGACGTTAGTAGCACGTGCTATGGCCTTTATAGCCTCCATACTGACGTGTCTATATCTCTTATGCCATTGGGTCCAAGACGCATTATTCTTGGCCGGGACTGTTGATTTAAGGCGGAATGCCCTCATCTAGTTGATCCACATAGTGTCTAGCCAGTAGGTACGGTCATATAGGAAGGCTTATAGCACCTCCTCGCCGTGTTTGTTATAGAATGTATTCTTCCCTCCGCCACCGGTGTGCGTGTAGCCTTATAGGTCTAGCTACATAATAGATAGGAGGTTATATTCGATATTTGGTACGTGATAAATATCGGTTAGTAAGAATTCGCTGACCTTGTTATCGATAATTACCGGGATTTATACTATTCCGATCCCTTCAACTTTTATTAGTTTACCCCCAGTTAGTCCTGATACCGTGTGGTTCTAGACTGGTAAATAGTCGGTAAACTTGGATCGGTCCTAGAAGGCATGCTCCTGGTCCCCTGAGTCGATGATAATCTTATAGGATTTATTGTTTTATTATAAGCTGTGCTCGAAGCGAGCGGTATAGAGTTTGTCCTGCTTTTATTCGTCCAGGTTTTATTTACTTTATTAGCGACTAGGATATCTGTCTTAATACTATTATTTATTCCGTGCCTCCAGCTCTTTCTTTATTTTGGGAATAAATCCTTCTGGTCCTAGCTTTAGATTGACATGCCAGCAGTCTTTTATATTGTGTTGGCAGCCATAGAAAGTACATTTATCGTTGTTATTGCCCTGGCTTTTATTACTAGGCTTGTTTTGATATTGACCTTGCTTTGGCTGTTTACTAAAATTGCCAGCGAATGCCTTGGATTCTTCAGTCTTTAAAGGCATAAACCTGTTAACTAATAATGTAGTAATATACTTAAAATCCTGTGGCTCCTTCCTAGATCTTACGATCTTAGTGAGGGTATAGACCGCTTCCTTTATATCATCTAGTAGGCCCCTCTCGAAGACTACTATCTGGAAATCTATTTCTAGCGGACTCCCCATTTATAGAAGCTTGTTTATATACTCCTTAAATTTGGCGAGGTAGGTATAAAGGTCTTTAAATTGATCTAAACGAAGCTTATATAGGGCGAAGTACGTTGTTTTCTTAGTGGCGTAGGAGTCCGTCCTATATAATGACTTTAATTTAGCCTATACTTCTTTTACTATCTTTAGAGTTTTAATCATATTATAGGCTGACGGCGATGTAGTAATATGAATAGCGGCGAGTACTCGCTCCTCTAGATCAATATACTTTTCCTATTTATCCTTATCCACCTCCTTAATAGGGAGTTTTACTCCTCCGGTAGTAGGTGAGTCAGGGTTAGTTAGCGGTTTATATTCCGGTCTAATAACCTTAAACACGCCGTTAACTACGAGTAATACTCTTATAACGATCTCCTATAGCTTATAGTTCTTAGTACCCTTAAGCTTCTAAATTTTATGATAGTTAGATATAATAGTGCCTATTATAAATAGTTCTGGGAATGTTTCTTCTAGAGTAATACTAAGTCTTAGTAAAAAGCTTGCTATACGATTTATGCGGTTCCTAGGTTACGTAGAACCCGGGCTTATAACCTGTTAAAATATATGATATCAATAAGTTATCTGCACGTGATTTAGGTGTAGTGTAATAGTATTATAATAACTAATAGATAGATGTAGCTATATAGAATGGAATAACCATCACGAGAAATCTCTATTAGTCTGCCAAGGCCCCCTGACTAGTCCTGATTAGTGACTACCGAGGTTGACCCGGTCTGAATTCCAATATACTTTGGTCTACTTAAGTTCGCTTCCTAGGTTTAGCCTAAATGCCACACCCCCAGCTAACTAAGCGAGTACTAGTCTTGGCACGCGCACAGTATCCCATATCGTGGCATGTCTGGCATCCGTCATTTCTTGGCAAGAACCACTAAAAATCTGACTACGGAATTACCCCTTCTAATATCGTATCCTACGACGAAGGTATATATTATATAGCTTACAGGCGTACCTAGACTTTAGTACCCTTTATTATTAACGTTAATTCTAAACGGAGTTAATAGAAAGCTCTTAAGATAAACTGTAAGTATATCTATATTTTAGTATTTAAGAACCTTAGGTAAACCTTAGCATTTCTAACGGATACTATACTATAATATAGGATAATAATATTAATATTAGTACTAGCTACAATATAATTTTAATATTATTAATAAGTATATTATTAGGTATCTATATTATTTATAGTTATAATTATAGCTAGATAGAGTATAAATTATAGTATAACCCTAGCTAAGGTATTAAGTTAAAGTAAAGAGATAAGTATTATAATATTATCTACTAAAGGCTTCGCTAAGGATAATTCCTTAGTAGTATACTTAGCTATCTTATTACTTCTTAGATAGCTAGATATCTTTAAAATATTTAACTTATTAGTTATAATACCTAATAAATAGTAGTAATACCTATTATTACTATCTAATACTACTTCCTATTAGATAGTATTAGATCGGGTACTAGCCTATTATAACGGAGAGCCTCTAGTAAAGTACTAGCTAAATTCTCTAGTACTAGTCCTCTCCCTATATAGCTTGCTATAGCCTTTAGTAAGGCCCGTATATATATTAAGGCCCTTAATACCGCACGCGTTAAGCTATATAATTATCTAAAGCCTTCTATAGCTATTAGTTACCTTATTATTACTAATAAGATATTCCTAGTAATAGAATTCGCTAAGATATCTAGAGAAGGTAGGTATAACTATATACTACTTTCTCCTCCTTATTATCCTCGCTAAGTTTTTATAACTCTACCTCTTTAGAGTATTATTCTATCTTTTTAACTACCTTATTAACTCTTTACTTATTACCTACGTCTTATAAATAGTTTCTACGCCTTATAAATAGATAACCCTCCTTAAGCTAGCTTTTATACTAAGTAGGGAGATAATTATACTTACTTTCTAGTTATCTAATTTTATTACCTCTAGTTATATTTACTAGCTGGAAAGATATAGGATAATATAGGATATTAGTCTCTCCTACTATATTATACTATAGTATAGGATTAGCTAATTTAGTCCTATCCCGTTCTAGGATAGTATAGGTTTTCGTAGGATAATCCTACGGGATAGGTTATTCGTAGGACTACTTTCTAGGATAGGATATTTATAGGATATCCTATAATTACTAAGAGAAGCTTAGTATCTATAAAGAGGAGTATAGAAGATTATATTAAGTAAATATAATAACTAGAATAATAACTAGAAATAATATATTATATATAATATATTAATTATTAAGCTATTATATATAAAGAATAAAGTAGATTATTATAATTTTAAAGTTTACTAACTATTAGGAAGTTTAGACCTTATAATCTATATTAGAGTAAATACTTTATAATTATAAGGGTTTATAATCTATATATATAACTAAATATCCTTTAATTATAATATAATACGCTTCGCGTATATAGTATATAGGTTTAATACTACTATAATTATTAATACTAGCTATATTAGAAATAAATAAATAACCTACTTTCTAATATATTTATTAAGAATACTTCTAAAGCTTCTTATAAGCCTTTAAATATATTTCGCTAGAATCTAGTACCTATACGTAAATTAAGGGTAATCTTATAAACTAGTTAATAAAAGGGGAGTTTTAGAATAAGGAGATTAGGAATTTTCTAGTAGTAGTAGATCTTATAAAGAGTAATAGCTTATATACTTTATTAGCTAGGATTAATAAGTAGAATAATAGTTATAAAGATATACTATTATACTTCTATCTAGGCTTCTTCTAAGCTATACCTAAACTTAGAAGACTTTTAACGGCGCTAGACTTAAGACTTATAGCCTTTTTACTACCTTTACTACCTATAGTCTTATAAGGTGTCTATACTATTATATTAGCTCTTATAAATTAAATACCTTTATTATAAGTAATTAATTATATCTAACTAGAAAATACCTGTAAAAATTCAAGATTTTTACGTAGGAAAAGTATACTTACCTAAGTATAATTCTTCTATTCCTTAGTAAGTAGTAGTAGTAGTAAGAGGTTAATTTTAAGTTTAAATATAATAGATATACGTATAAACTTATATAGATACTAAGACCCTCCTTAAGTATTATAGGAATTATAGGGTAAACGTTACTAAAAATACTAATTTTAAACTTAAGGGATTATTCACGGCGATTACCTAGTACTAGAGTATTAATAAATAGTTATTAGGCCTACCTATATTATAACTCTACTATAACGTTACTATTTAAGACTAATATAGTATAACTAAGTATACTATTATTAGATAACTTATTATATGAGTTATTATTAGGAAAAGACGTTGTTATTATTAAGATAGAAGCGTTAAAAGACTAATACTATCTACTAGGTACCTAAATAACTATAGGATATCTAGTACGGCGATATTCTATTCTATTAATAACTTCTACGCTACTAGACTATTTAACGTAATTCTTAATTCCTCGTATCCCTTATATTATAATATATCTTTTATACTCTTATAATAACTATTAATAGCCCTACTAGATTTATTACATTAATATAGAGTAATTTATTAGATATAGGAGTTAGTACGGCCTAGTATTTATCTAGCCCTTTAAAGTTTAACTAGCCGCGTTTAATAAACTAAATAGGAGAATAGCTTATTTTTATTATTAGAAAGTCTAATATTACGGTCTAATATAAAGATATAACTATATAACTAAGTATAGTATTAGGCCGTTTTTATACTTCTAATATTATAATTAGTATTCTAATAGGCCGCTAAGTAGCTGTTAATAGGATCTAGGCGCTAATAATTAGTTATAACTAATATACTAGGAGTTATATTCCTAGTCTACCTATTATCTAATAGTACCTACTTATATATAACGTTCCTTATTAATCGGCTAGATATATATTTAGGAGTTTCAGGCCTAATAATATAGAGGTTTCCCTATCTTATTACCCGTAATAGGGCTACGTATAGCTAATTATAGCTAAAAGTAGGCCTAGTTTATAAGTTAATACCTACGTACTTTATTAATTAGCCTTATAATTTATTAATAGTTATAGTAAATACTAGCTAGACGGGATACTACTTTTAGATAAAGGGGGTAGGAATCTACCTATTATTTTCCTTAGATTATAACGGCGTCTTAAATAGTATTACCTTCTCGCTATTATAGGTACTACTTATAATTTCCCCCTTAAAGATATACTTACTATATCGCGTTACTTATAGTTAGGTCCTATTATATAGATATAGCGGATCGAGGTTCCTTAGTAGTATAACTAGTACGCCCAGCTTAACGTATAGCTTATAAGACGGTAGGGAGGGTTAATAAAACCCGTAAAAGTACTTAGGGGGGAAGAGTTTATTATCTTCTTCTAATATAATATAATTAATACTCTAGTATATTATTATATTACTAGGGATATATAATATTATTTTAGTATTAATACTAGTAATATCTTTATTAGTAATAGCGAGGATAGCCTATTTTAATAGATAATCCCTCTAAGAGATATTTATCCTAATATTAGTATAGATATTCCTAACTAAATTATTAATAGCGTTTCTAGGGGTATAACTATATTTCTAATATAATACCTCTTTATTAGTAGTAGGGCTTTTCTAGATATTAACGCTATTATTAATAGCGAGGAGATTACTTATAAATAGTCCTATTTTATAATATATAGTATCTATTAGATTAGAATTATTAAGTCGCTTATTAATAGTAAGATTTAAATATATAACCTTATTCTAGAAATAGGCCTTCTAAAGACACGCCTTAATAACCTAGCTACTAGATCCTCCTAGAATAATAGGGAGTATTTATTAGAAGTCCCTATAAAAGTAGACTACCTTACCCCTAAAATAAGCCTAGTCGTTATTATAGATATCCTAAAGGCTATAACTAATAGCTTCTATATTATATTAACTTTATATAGGAGACTTATCCTAAAAGATAATATAAGCTCGCTTAATTAGCTTAGTAAGATTAGTCCCCTTCTTAATCCTATATAAGGAGGTAGTATTAGAGTCTAGGGGTATCTTAAATTATAAGTAAGCCGTCTAACCTCCCTATAGTAGCGTTAATATAATACTAGAAGATACTACTATTAGAGTAACCTTTTACTAGGAACGTAGCCTTTATATAATAGTATTTTATACTATTATCTTACTAGTCCCCTTAGTACTATTAAGGAAGAATAGGGTACTTAGAGTACTGAATTTATTATCTATATTAGCGTTAATAGCGGTAATAATCTAATTAGTAGCGTGGAATTAGTTAGTATTCAGCCTATTCTATAAGACCTTAGCCTTATTAGGGGTAATTTAGTAAGATATTTCTTCCCGTAAAAGTTTATTTAAAATATTATTAAAATTATTAAATAGGATAGTTAAAATAGGTAGGCTATATCGGGCTAGATTCTTAGTATATTTAGGGGTTAATTAATATTTTAATTAGCCGTTAATTAGGTATAGGGCGTATTATTCTATAAATAACTATTACTTATAATAATTATCTAGTATCTAAAGCGTTAAAAAATCCCGTTATAGGAGGTATAAGTAGTTATTTAAGATATACTCCTTATACTTATTCTATAATATAAGGGCGTTAGTAGGTTAGAGTTTAATTAATACTAATATAAAAAGACTACGTAGTTTATAACCTCCCTAAAATCCCTTTCCCTTATTAAGGATCTTATTAGTATATCTATTATTTTTAGTTAACCTAAGCTCTATATAGGCCTCCTTTTATCCTATTAGCTAGCTATCTACTATCTATAAGTTATTAAATAATATAGCCCCCTTAATATAATAGAGGAGTAGTTAGTAATAGTAGAGATCCTTAGTTTTAGGACTAATAAAATTAATACGCCTAAGAGTTTCCCCTTTTTTATATATTTTCTATCATTTATTTCTTTTATTCTACGTGAAGAATTTAGGAAAATCCGCGTATAGATAGTCGAGTAGATCCCTTATAATAGTAGGGCGTTTCCCGTTCTATTTTATAAAAGGTAATAGCTAACTATTATTATAAGCTTCCTTAGTAAGATAGTTTATATTAAAAAACTCTATTAATATAGTCCTCTAGAGCTTATTACTATCTATTAGCTTTTATTTAATAGCCTTATTAGTAGCCTAGTTATTAGCCGGCTTAAAAAGGGTATACTATTAGTCTAGGAAGTAGATCTATAAATACTTTATATAAGGCTTTATAATAGTTATACTAAATAAGAGTATCTTCTAGATAGCCTTAGTAGACCTAATCTAGTAAGTAGACTAGAACTCTATAATCTTATCTACTAACTCCCCTTACTATCGCGGCTAGCCGTTAGGAGCGGGGTTATTATTAGTACGTATATAATTCCTAGTAAGGGAGATATTAGCCTAATTAAGTCCCTTATAAATATATTTATATAGATAGAAAATAGACTTAATAGAGCTATAAATCTTAATATTAATATAAGTACTATATTTCTTTAATAGGTATAGGTTATAAGGGATAATCTACCTATTATTAATAGAGGTATTAGGTTCTAGGGGGCCGACTAGATGTTTATAGAAAGGATAACTCCTATTAGATATAAAAGACGTCTCTTAGCGAAAATCCTTACTATAATAATTTTTCTTCTAACTAAAATATCTATTACTAGGGATGCTAGTATAGCGATTATAAACTATATATTATAAGACTAACTTACGTAGCGTATTATCCTCCTATTAAGGGGGGATAAATACTTAAATAATGCTATTAATATTACTAACCATCTAGATCTAATCTTCTTCCTATATAATAAGGAGAATATAAGTATATAAGAGACCTTACTTCTAAAACTTAATAATATAATAATAGGCTATATAAATATTAAGGATATATTACTTAAGGAGGTCTTTTATTAGCTTCTAGAGCTTCTAATTAAAGATACGGGTAATTAGGTTATAATAATACTCTAATATCTAACCGGATTCTAGTAAGCTCTAAATATCAGGCTACTTAGGATTATATATAAAGGTAATAAAAAATTTAAGTTTACCCCTTTTTTAGATTATTATTATAGCGTCTTATATTCTCGCTTTTATAGTATATAGGCTTCCTAGTATTATTAATAGGAAGATAGTTACCTTACTATTAATATCTTTAAGCGAGATATCTAGATTAGTACTAAGCCTATCTATTAAGCCGGAGTAGTAGTCCGCTTAAATAGTCTATTAATTCTAATAATACTAATTTACATTATTAAGCTCTATTAATATCTAGATATTAGTAGCCTAGTAGCTAAATAGATATCCGCTATTAATAGTACGATTAAAGAAATCGGGCCGGATCTAGATATTAATAGCTAATTATTTAAATTATATAAACTATCCCCTAATAGTTATCTAAGTTATTTAGAACTATTTATAACTAAGTGGATTTAGGTCTAGAAAATAATTAAGGAAATATATTAAATACTCTTACCTATATCTATTTTATATAAAATTAACGTCTTATTACTTACTAAGACCTATTATAACCCTAAGGTATATACTTACTAGTAACGTGCTAGTCTAGTTCCTACTTAGGGTTACTACTATATTCCTACTCTAGTTTATTATCGCTATTAATTAAGGTATACTAGGTAAGTATACTAGTAATATAGTTCCGTCGCGATATATATAATAGATAATCGCCTAGAAGCTAATAGCTAGCTAATAGGAGGCGGTTATACTACGACTATTTATTAAATAGAAATAGGAGTAGATATTAGAGGGCTATATAGGAAGGATACTAATTAGGGATTAATATAAGGCCCCCCTTAATAGTTTTAATATAAATATCCCGCTTAATCTAGCCTCTTATAGTATTATTAGGAGTTATTATAATACGGGCGACCTCTATAAAAGTAGGGTAATTATAAGTACCCTTATCCTATTATTTAGAACTTAACTATTAGATATAGACGCTTATAGTATTAATAGGATATTATAATTTATCCTCCTTAAGGCGGTTATAGTAGGATTTAAACCCCTAGACGTATAGATTAATAGACCGGAGGGTATACTAAGTAGAAGTAAGGGTATCTTAATTTAAATTATTAAAATATTAGTAGTAAATATCTAGTTAGTCCTATATACTATCTAGTATATAGATCTAAGTAAATCTTAGCCTAAGGCTATTATTAGTAATAAGAGGACCTATTAGATAATAAATAGACCCCTAGATCTAAAAGGTAGTTTAATTAATATAGGTATTAATATTAGTTATACCCTTACTAGTAAAGGAAAGATAATTATTATAACTAATAATATTATCTAAAAATTCTTTAATATATATAGTCCTCCTTCTTATAAACTATTTATTAATAATAATATTATCTACGTCGCTTAGTAATTTATTAATAAATTATATACTAACCTCTATATCCTTTCCTAGCCCTTTAAGTAATATATTAACGTCGGCTGGCTTATATAATTAGTTAGGGGATAGCTAGTTATTCTTCCTACCGTTATAATATAGCTATTAACCGCCCCCTAAGCTACTACGTTTATTTTTCTAGGATAGTACGTTATAGTATAAATATCTATTAGCGGGGAGGTTAAATAATCTATTAACCTAGTAAAGTACTATATCTCTTACTATATAAGGATCCCTATGTACTTAATATCCCTAGCCTAGCGTCCGCCCCCTATATATATTATTTTACCGCCGGTATAAGCCTTACTAGCGCGGAGGTTAATACTTAATATCATCTTCTATATTAGGTTACTAGTAGGTATACTAGTAACAGGTCTAATTATAGTACTTAGAGGGTAGCTAGAGAGTAGATTCTTTAGGCCTTTCTTTAAAGACTAGGGGAGTAGGTTATTACTTATTCTAAGGGGGAATAACTACTTAAATAGTAGAATAGGAAGGTTGAATTAATTACTAGATAGTAGGAGGGCGTTAAAACTAAGGGGGATATAGGAAGTTTTATAGAAAATCTATTAATACTAGGATAAAGAAAAAAGAGGTAGAGTATAAATAATATTAATTAAAGATGCTATAAAGGAGTTTCTTAACTACCTAATACGCCTTATACCCTTACTTTTATATAGTCGCTGGCGTTTATTACCTATAGTATTAGGATTAATATTAAAAAGGGGGCGTTAATTAGTTAAGAATAAAGGGGAGGGTAATAAGCCTAGCCTAGTATAGTTAGGGCGATACTAGGGGTTTAGAAGGCAAGTAATAGGTAGAAGAGGCTGTAATTACGGGCCGGAAAGATATGGGATTTCGGTATGGGATCGAGGCGATTTTCGGACTGGGATGGGATATCCTACGGGATATCCTAGTGGCAAATCGCGAACTAGGCCTAATTAGGTAATATTTTTTTCTAGGCTAAAAATTTAGCCTAAACCCTATTTAACGCTAAAAAAACCTTATAAAACCCTCTAAAATTCGCTAAGATATAAAGCTTTAAAGTTAATATAATAAATACGTTAGCTTGTATTATAATAAAATCCTATATCTTTCTAGCTAGTAGCTGTAATATATTAGATAGGATATTAGATATTATAGAATAGTTAGTTAAAGAAGGAGGATAAGATAGAAGGTAGGAAAAAAATTATTAATAAAGCTAATATAGATAAAATATACTAAGAAATAGGATTCTTAGTAGGTAAATCTATTTATTACGATATAACTTTTAAACTATTATATGAATTTTAATAATTTTAATAGCGTTAAGTTCTTTAAAAGGAGCTGAATAACTTTATATAGTTTAAAAATTATAGGAAGCGTAGGTGTATTAGTAGGTAGAATAGGAAGGAAGTTAGGACTTTAATATTCTTCGTGATAGGAAGCTAAACTAAAGGCGGTTAAATAGGGGTATAAAGTAATAAATCTATTAGATAAGGGGTCTAGGAGATCTTTAGGATTTAAAATTCTATATTTTCTATTATAGTAAGAAGATAAGGTTAGAAATATATAGATACTAGCTTATAAGTTTAAGCTATATTATTAATTATAAAAGGGTAGATATACTTAAATTATTATAAAATAAAATAATAAACTTTATAATAAGGATATAGTATATATAATATAAGACTATTATACTCCTAGAGTTTTATAGTTATATATATAATACTAGAGGAGGTTATAAGTTAGATAGTTAAGTCTTTAAAATAAGATATTCTTAACTATTATTATTTTAGAGTAAATACTTAGATTTCCTATTATTCTCTACTTAAAACTACTCTATTATTTATTATACTTATTAGATTAATACTAGAGAAGATTATAATTAATTTATAGATTTAATATTATTATATATTATATTATTATAGAATCCTATAGTATAATATAGTTATTATTATAATTAGAATATCTATAAAAATAATATTTATAAAGATTTACTACTAGTAGCGGGAGGCCTCTATTAGTACTATAGGGCTAGGAACTTGAATTCTACTATTAGTATACGTAATACTACTCTATTTAATACTATTTAAGCTTATAGAGATATACCTCTATTAATAGTATTATATAATATATTATTAGGAAAATTTATAGTTAATAATATTTATAATTATTTAAAGAATTATTATTTATTATATTTACTACTAGTATTTAGTACTAATACTAAGAAGAAGTAGTAGGGGCTATTTTAACCTAATTAGGAATAGTATATTTTAGAATTAAAATAAATCCCTTAACTCTTTATTTCTACTAAATTCTTCCTCTAAGTATTATTAAAATCTATTTAAGTATTAATAGTTAATAATATAATAGTACGTAGTATATATATTATATTATTAATAATTATAAAGATAGCTAGAATTAATAATATATAAAGGTAATTATAAAGTAGTAAAGGTAGAGTAGGTAGTAGAGTTTAATTTAATAAAATATACTTAATATAAAGGCTCTTATTAAACTTATATAATATCCTACTAACTATTATAGATATTAAAGATAAAGAAGAAGACTCTAATAAAACCCTCCTCTAGCGCCTTAATACCTATAATAGTAATAATACTAGTACTATATAGGGCTTAATATATAATATAAGGGGTTACTACCTAGGCCTTTAAGTAAAGCGTAAGGTAGTTAAAGAATTAAGTAAGAATATATATATAAAGTATTTATAAAGGTATATAAAGTCTTTTATATTAGGTAAAAAGGTAGTAGAATTAGTAAAGAAAGCTAATCTTATAACTATTAGCTATATTATTAGGAAGTATAAGAAGTTCTTACTCTATCTTAATAAGTTTATAAAAGAAAGGGAAGGATAGCTTACTTATCTTTAATAATTTATTATAAATTAAAGGTAAGATTCTCCTATTTATAATTATTATTCTAGTTATCTAATATTCTTAAAGGATTACTACTAGAGTTTATATTAAAGTAGTAGTAAGGTATTATAATATATAGCTTACTACTTATACTATTATTTATACTAATAATAATAATAATAGGGACTTAGTATAGGAAGACGTTAATAATAAGGAGGCTAAGTTAGATAATTTATATATAACTAATTCCCTCTTTAAACTATATACTAATTATATAGATCTAATTTTCTAAGCTACGCGTAAGCGGGACGCGCTTTATAATTAGAGGAAATATAATATTAATTAATATTAACTTATAGATTAGTAGATCTTATAAAAGTCTAGCTAATTATAATAGGAATATATAGTAAACTTTAAAATAAGTTTATTTATTTATATATAAGTAGTCTAGTATAAGTTAATATATAGCCTATTATATAAGTTAGATTACCTAGACTAATACTTAAACCTAGGATATTACCCTAACTATTATACTAGTAGCTTATATCTACTACTTATTAAGTTATATTAATTTTATAATTCTAGTTATTATTCTAGTTATTACTATATATATTATTAACCTAGGTAGAATAGTTAGATCTATTATAAGCCCCTCCCTCTACTATATATATACTTTAGTTATAGAGAAAAGGCTATTTAATATAATATAACTAGCTATCTTTAAGACTAGCGTTTTAGTATTATAAATAATACGCGCTTAGTTAATCTTCCTAGACCCGCTTTATAATAGCCTAATAATTATAATCTAGTAGCTAATAGTTTTAAGCCTAATATAAATATAACTAATATTATATAAGTATATCTTCTTATTATTTAAGGTTTTAAATAGGTGCCTTAGGAGTTTAGCTACCTTACGCCTTTTATTAATAAATTATACCTCCTATTATAAGATATAGCCTATTTCCCTATATAAGTAGCTATAATTTATAGATATAATAAATTAAAGATTCTCCTTATATAATACTTTTAATTAATAGTTTATTACTCTAATTTAATAATAGGATTTATTTTTAACCTTTTTAGGGTTAGTCTTCGCGTTAATAATAGACCTCTAGTTAAATTAACTACTAAATCTACTAAGTTATACTTTTATACCCCTTTATTCTTCTCTTTAATATATTCTTTAAGGTCTTTATAATTAGTCTTCTTATTATTATTAATAAATATAGATAGGTTTCGCGTTTATAGTTATTAGATTTATAGTTATTATTCTAGTTATTAATAGTACTTTAAATAATAAAATATAATTATAATATAATATAAGTATTATTTAAGGAATTCATACTCTATATTATTAAAAGGTTCTTATTATTCTATAGCTTTTTAAATAAGTCTATATCCTTTACCTGTATAGTAACTCTCTTTATATAGAATATATATAATTAGGCTACTAATAATTTATTAGTATCTATTATATTAAGAGTTTATAATATAATAGGAAATACTACTAAGATTATTAATAACTTTAGCCTTTATAGCTTACTAAAGTATACTTAAAGTAGAGGCTTATATTTATATTAAATATATAGCCTTTTATAAAAGGTTTATAATAATTTCTCTTACTAGACGATTAAATAATAAATATAGTATTACTAGGTCTATTAATTTTTATAGATAATAAATTTCTAGTAATACTTATACTATAATATTATATTAGCTATAATAAATTATCTCTATATTCCTAATATACTTCTAGGTTTTTATTATTATATTATAATTAACTATCTCCTTTACTTCCCTCTTACCCTTCCTTTAATAGCTTTCTTACTACCTACTATCTTCTAAAGTTATTAATATTTAGATTAAGTTCACCTATCTAGTAGTAGATTAGGTAAATTATTTAATAGATATTTAGTAATAGAGATTATACTATTAAGGTTTATAAATATACTACTAGTAGATATTTAATTAGTATTTTAGGGTCCGCCCTAGGATCTAAGCTATATTAATATCTAGTAGGTTTTATAGCTATTAGATCTAATATTTTTATAGGATATAACTTTATTACTAGGAGTAGGAGAAATAGTAGTATAGCTATTAATAGAAAATATAGGGAATATATTACGCGTAGAATTATAAAGGAGAGAAAGAGCTTAAGGGATTTTAGGAGATTAATATTATGTTACAACCCGTCGTCTTCTAACTAGAAGGCTCCGGAGTCTGGGTGGATCTCGTAGAGAGGAGTGTTAAGGACTAAGGTAAATAGGCTTCGTACTAAACTAGTCTAATATAGGTGGAGTATTATATTTAGTATCTAGGAGATATCTAGGTTAATAATATAAGTTAAGCACGAAGCTCCTATCTAAGGGAAAGATCACGCTTTCTATATAGATATAGGAAAGTCTATGCTCGCGCTGGTCGCCAGTAATCGACCTGCGTTAACTAGAGCGATCAGGTCGAGCGATTACTCGAGTCGTTATACTAAGGTATATTCGACTTTAGTAAGCGCTTATAGCGTCCGCTAAGGCTCTACTTACCAAGGTTATAATATTACCCCTTATCCCCTAAACCTTTGTCCTAAAGGTTAGATGAATATTTATATCATCTCGTCTATAATAACGCCGTACTAAGCTATCGGATCGAGTGGCTTATAAGGGAGTAATTATAATAGTATCGTGTCTACGATACGTAAGGTCTTAAAAGGAGTATTAGGTATCTTCTTTATCTCGAAGGTGCGCGGAATATATTCGGCTCGGAAAATAATACGAACCGGCCGTACCTGTCGTCCACTTCTCTAGTATTAATAAAGCTATAGAGAAGCTTAAACGCGAAGAGATGGAGATAGAGGTAGCGTAGGAGGCTGCTAACGAAATCGCTTATTAAAAATAGACGAAGCTGAAACGCCTTTATTAATAGAAGCGTTTCCTTAAAGAGAAGGAATAGTAGATATTTAATAAGGGTCTTAATAATATTAAGGAGTTAGAACGTCTAGAAGAGCTTAAGAAGGCCGGTAAAGTTAAACGGGCACTCGTAGAGTGTCCTACCTTTTCAGAGTTTAAGGGTTCTAGAACTCTCTCTCCTAGAGCTCTCGAGTGGATCGCTTAGGGTGTGCCTGGGTTTAGTAATACTACTAGAGGAGCTCTTAATAGTTCGTAAGATTCGTAACTAGTTCCCAGGTATTTTCTAAGTCCTCGTATCCTTTCTATTTTACTAGGTAGCTCTGACCTTATTATAATAGAATCCTTTCGGCTTCGAATTTATTCTCTTCTTCTATCTGGAAGTAGAAGGTTTCTTATAAAGGTGTGTTAGGGTCTACTAGTTCCAATATTAAGATATAGAATACTAGGTAGATTTTAGCGTCGGGTAGAAGCTGTAATTTATAGTTAACAGGCCCTTTATTTCTAATAACTAAAAATGGTCCGACTTTAATATGGTCTAGTTTCCTACTTAGTCTTATACCTTTTAAATTCTTTATAAGGAGGTATACTTTATCCCCCTTCTTTAGCTAAGGACCTAATTTTCTTTTCTTATTAACTAACTTCTCTGTAGTAATATTAGCCTCGCTAATCGTGTGCTACATGTCTTTATACAGGCTTTTTATATTAGAAGTTAATACCAAGGCTTTTTCGGCATCTAGTCCTTGTCGAGGATCTAGGAATAAGTTTACGTGTCGACCGTAGTTTATAAAAAACGGTAATAGCTTTATTATATCTAACCTTTTATTGTTATATACTAACTGTACTATTAGGAGTAACGTAACCTAATTATTTTACCTTTTATTAACGTAGTATCTAAGGTATACTTCTATTATCTAATTGGTTCGTTCAGTCTATCTATCCGTTTAAGGGTAATAGGCTATTAATATTCGTAGTTTAGTTCTAATTAACGCGACCAAAGTTTTCTAATAGTTCGATATAAAGAGTTTGTCTCTATCCGAAGTTATTGATTCTGGTATACTATAATCTCTAATTAGTCTGTCTAATAAAATGAATCCAAGCTGACTAGTATTATAGGATTCCTTATATGGGATTATAATAGTATATTTAGTAAGTTTATCTACGATAACTATTATTAAATCGTACTTATTATTAGTTACCGGGTCAACTAACCGAGGTAACTTGACAACGAAGTCTATCGTAACGTCTTTCTATAGTGTGTCTAGAACTTCTGTAAACTGAATTTGTCTGTACTTGGCATGTCTTATAGATTTGTTCTACTAGCAGCGTATACATTCCTTAATATATTACTCGACTAACGCTCGCAGGTTTAGTGCGGCGTATACTCTTTAAATAAGTTCTAATATTTTAGATACTCCTAGATATCCTAGTAAAGGATTATTATAGTGATCCCTAATCACTTCTTCTATTACTTTTAGTAGTAAGTATAGTTTCTGTTTATATAGTAATAGGTCCCGGCTAGGCTGTTCCTTCCTAAGTTATCCGGCTAGGTTGTTATTCTCGTATACTTCCTTTAAATCAGGAACTGTATATGTCGTGACTCGCATGGTCGTAGCCAGATTCTATACTAGTACTAACGATCTATCGTTTTCTTATTTTAAGATAGGTTAAGTGGTAATGTCTTTTACTTATATATAGTTAGATCGTCTACTTAAAGCGTCTGCTCGTCTATTATCTTTTCCTAGGGTATACTAAATTTTAAACTTATATTGCCTAAGGAGTTCGGACTATTAAACTTATCGTCGATTTAACTCTTTCGTGGTTATAAAGCCTACTAAGTTTTTATAATCGGTGAAGATAGTAAGTTCTAAACAACTTTCGGTATATACTCTCTAATGCTGTAGAGAATAGACGACTACTAAAAGCTCCTTGTCGTGTATATTATAGTTCTATTCTACTGGAGATATCTTGCGTAAGTAGTATGCTACTAGATACCATTTGCCGTCTTTCTATTAATAGAGGCATGCTCTAATCGCTAGATCTGAAGCATCTGTCTCAATGCGTACTGGTTCTCCATTTCGAAATATACAGAGTACTAGAGGATCTATATAAGCTTGCTTCAGTTCTTTAAATACTTTCTTCTAGTTAGTATCCCATCGAAATCCCGTATCTTTCTTAGTGATTTCTATTAGTGGCAAGGCTTTCTTGGAGTAGCCTTCTATAAAACGTCTGTTGAAGTTGGCGAATCCTAAGAATCCTTATACTAATTTAATATTATATGGTATAGGCCATTCTTATATAGCCTGAATCTTCTTAGGGCTTATACGAACGCCTTTAGTTATTACTATAAACCCTAAGAACTTAACTAAGGTCTTATAAAACTCGCATTTCTCTAGCTTTAGGAGGAGTCCCGCTTATAATAAGCATGTTAATACATCTTGTATATAAGGGATATATTCCTTAAGAGTTTCAGAGTAAATTAATATATTATCGAGATATACGATCGCTATAAGATCTAAATAAGCTCGTATAATATTATTAATTAATGCCTAGCAGGTTACTAGTACGTTGGTGAGACTAAACGGCATGACTAGGTACTCGTAATATCTATATCGAGTCCTGAATACTGTTTTCTATTCGTCACCTTCTTTTATTCGAATCAAGTTATACGCTCCTCGAAGATCTAACTTTATAAAGATCTTTGCTTTAGCTAGCCGATCCTGCAGCTCGCTAATATTAGGTAGCGGGTAATAATTCTTAATTATTACGTCGTTTAACTTTCGATAGTCTACGTATAGTCGTAGTGACCCGTCTTTCTTCTTTATAAAGAGTATCGGATATCCTGCTAGTAATTTGGATTCTCGAATAAATCCCTTTTTTAGGTTCTTATCAAGGTACCCGCGTAGTATTATAAGTTCCTTTTCGGATAACGTATAAATAGGTCTAAATATTAGTTCCTTCCCTAGTTCGAGTTCGATCTTATAATCCTAAGGTTAGTGTTTAGGCAGAGCTTTTACTATTATCTCTTTTATAAAGAGGCGTTTCTATCTTTAATACTCTTATAAGATGTTAGGAGTACTATTAGTTACTCTAAGAACTCTAACTTATTAACCTGGCGGACCGCTACCAGTATCTATTAAGTCGGATCCTTATGTCTTAAGGTCATCCTTATTTGAAATTAAGGTAATATATGCCTTAACCGTTCTTTAGTTCGATTTCTTATCCACCGTCGTCTACTATTAACGTGTAGGTTAGAATCTAGTAATATCGCCAGTTCGCTTAAACTTAAGTACTTTTCTTCTCCAGTTAATTACTAGGTTATGCTTTTCTAACTAAGGCATGCCTAATATAATATAATAGGTGGCTATCCCTATAATATCGAAGGATATTTCCTTATAGTGTCGTTGAATTACAAATAGTAGCGAGGTTATCTCCTCGTCTACGCTTCCTTTTAATAGCGTTAACCCGTCAGCTATCCGTAAGTTATATAGATCCTTCTTTCTCCGCGTTAGTAGGCCTACTAACCGTACTAATGCTTTAGAAATAAACTTTCTAGATGCTCTAGAATCTATTATTACTATAGTCCGCTAACTATCTATTTTAACCGGTACGTTTATATATATTACGTAGTTCGTTAAATATAGCTAATATATTTTTAGGGTAAGGACATTAATCTCCTTATACTTCCCCTTAGTATAAGGGATTACTCTTTTCCCGAAAAGGATAGGAATCCGGTAGTTCTTTTTATATACATGTGCTTTCTGTAATTATTATAGAAACAGGCATACTAATTATCTAAGTGGTACTCTGACGTGTACTCGTCATGCTTGAGGTACTTATAAAGACTGCTATGCCATCTTTAGTTATAGCTCGGAAACCACTTCCTTGATCTTTTAGTTACTAAATGCTAATAATAACTTATATTATTATAGCTTAACCAAGTTTTTCTATACGTTCGGATCCTAATAGATTTTCCTAAGTTTATCTTCGCTTAGTAGTAAACCATATATGTTTCGTCGGCGTAGGCTAACTAGTATATTACTCCGTGCTATAGATATGCTAAGTCGTTCCTAAACTCCTTCTATAGAAGTCCTCCTACTACTTTTTCTTGGTAGAACTCTACCCGTTCCTCGAGTTTTATCTGTGGATCTTTTGATATAGAAGCTCGAGATGCTGCTCTATCACCTTCTTTCTTAGAAGTCTGGCTGAGGTTTTCCTAGTCGGAATCATCCTCGCTTTCTCGGCTTTATTCGGGTTTTCCCTTCTAAATATAACCACTATTACATTCGTTATTAGAGTCTAATTCCTTGAGTTATTCGTGAATATCTACTAGCCTTTATTTAATCTTTACGATGTTTCTCTATTTCTTAGCTATTTCTTCGCGTAATTCTTCTTCTCTAGATTATAGTTCTCTATTAATAGGTGGATTGACGAGGGCTAGCAAATCATCTATAATTATATCTAGCTCGGTGTCGTCGTACTCCGTTTCTTATTGATCCCTTAGAGGTTCAGTCTTCCTGACTGGAACTCTTTCTAATATGTTTAACTGAGGTCGTTTTACCATGTTTTTTAACCTGTAGTCTCTGGCGATATGGCCCGGTTTACTACAGCTATAGTAATTTATTGCTTTCTTACCCCCTTACTGTTTCTTACCTCTAAACGGTTTCTTCTTCTCGGTGAAGTCCAACTCTATTAGCATCGGACCGTAAGGATCGCGTGAGAATCGCTTCTTCCTATAACTTCCTCCGGAATAGAGTCCTATATGACCGAGTCTAGAAACTCCACTATTATAGCGTAGTTCTATTACTAACTCGTGGATCTGGTTATTAACTCGTGTTAAGGCTCTTATTAATAAGTCTAAGTTATTATAAACGGCTCCGTCTCGCATGAGTTCCTTCTTTACCTGAGGTTTTAATCCTCTCCGATACATTACTATTAGCGCGTTGTCATCCTAGTTAGTTCTTATAAAGTACTATTAAAACTGTATTATATACTCAGATACTAATTTCTTTTATATCAGGTGCTAGATGACTCTCGTCGCTACGCTAGCTTTATTAGAAGGTCCGAACATCCGTCTTATCTCCTAGCGGAAGAGTATTAAGCTCTCTATCTATAACTTAATAGAGACATTATTATTATTATCAGGATCCTCTATATATCGTTTAAGAAATAGAGCGGACTATCTCTAGGCCCGTCCTCTTATATAAGTTATTATAAATAGTGGTTATTTCTTTAACCTAATAGCGTCTTTATTAAAAGAGAAGTATAGCTATATCTATACTAACCACTCTTTAAGTTTGTCTCGATCGCTATAATATAAATCTGGTTTAGTAACCTTAATACCTTCTTTAACTTCTGCTATTACTAACTGTCGTGGACCGCGTTTACTTAGGGTGAGGTCCCTTTATCCTGAGGTACTTATCTTAAGGGTGCTTAAAGTGTTACGACCCGTCGTCTTCTAACTAGAAGGCTCCGGAGTCTAGGTGGATCTCGTAGAGAGGAGTGTTAAGGACTAAGGTAAATAGGCTTCGTACTAAACTAGTCTAATACAGGTAGAGTATTATATTTAGTATCTAGGAGATATCTAGGTTAATAATATAAGTTAAGCACGAAGCTCCTATCTAAGGGAAAGATCACGCTTTCTATATAGATATAGGAAAGTCTATGCTCGCGCTAGTCGCCAGTAATCGACCTGCGTCGACTAGAGCGATCAGGTCGAGCGATCGCTCGAGTCGCTATACCAAGGCATGTTCGACTTTAGTAAGCGCCTATAGCGTCCGCTAAGGCTCCACTTACCAAGGTTATAATATATTAGTTATAAAACGTACTAAAAACTTAGTCTACCTACTAGTCTAAGAGCGAGGATTATAATATTTAACTAGCTAGGGTAATAACTAGAATTATAACTAGAAAGGTTAAAGCGTAGCTAATTATTTTACTTTTAAGCCTCTAATTAGATTCTACTTTACTATTACTTAAGACTAGTAGTAAAATAGTAGATATAGATATTATAGCGTAATAAGAGCTTATAAACCCTAACTTAAATTCTTAAATTTAATAGTATATTAAAAATATTACTATATTATCCTTCTCTCTTAATAGTAATACTCTACCCTCTTTTATAATTAAGATTTCTACGAATACTTTAACTACTAATCTAGTAATTAAGGGTAAAAATTAAATCCTATTATATCTTTTAACCTAAGTAGAAGGATAAGTAGCTAGATTAGTAGGTAAAGATAGTATAAGTAGACTAACCGCGTCGGGTTAGTACTTTAAACTCGAGTTAGGTACCCGACTCGACTCTTAGCGAGTTAATACTAAATTCCTAGCCCGAGTATTTAAGTTAGTACTAATAGTTAGTACTAAGTATTTAAGTTAATACTATAAGGTAGTATTAAGTATTAACCTAAAGTATTAACCTAACTTACTAAGACTTTAGTTTTAGTTAGGGTATTCTATTAAGACTATAATATTAATAATACTTTCTAGTAATATAAAAAGGTAATATAATTATTTAATAGTCTTTTATAAATAGCCTAACTATCTAGTTAGATATCTCTATAATCTTATACTTATAATCCTTCTATTCTTTACTATTATTATCTTTACTATTACTACTAGTCTTACTAGTATCTATTAGCTTATATTTACTATTATCTTCTTTATTATCCTTTATAATATACTTAGTTTCTTTCCCGTTAGTACTAACTTAAATTAAGATACCCTCCTTATCTTAATTCCTCTCTATAAGGTTAGGAATTATCCGCTCCTTTATATTAAATATACTAGCGTGCTCTTATATAAATTTAGTATAAGTATTTATAAGATCTAGGTCTTTTATATCTTTAAGCTCCTTTAAACCCCCGTAGTATAAGATTTAGACTAACCGTCGAGTCGGGTTTTAGTACTATAAATTGGTACCGACCCGAATACTTAGTACTACTTCCTAGTACTAACCCGATAACTTAGTACTAGTTTCTAGTACTAACCCGAAAAGCTCTTAGTACCTTAGTAAGTTAGGTTAGACTAATCTAACTCGCTAAGGTATTACTAAGAAGCTAAGCTACTAATAAAATAATAATAGACTCTAATATAGTTTCCCTATAATATAAATTTAAATAGTTTTATATAATTAGAATTTATCTTATACCTAATATTCTTTACTTATTATTCTATATAATATAATAGTCTATATTACTATTCTATATTACCCTTAATTCTCTCGCTATTAGCGCTAAGAATATATTAGTCCCTTTAAGTCCTTTAAGAGTATTAAGTTTTATAGGCCTTAGTAATAAAGCTATTTAATTAGAATTTAATAATCTTAATATAAATAATTCTATATCTAGTAGTCTTTATCCTAGCTAATTTATAAGTTAGGTTAGATAGGGTATATTAGATAGATCCTTTTAAGAAAAGAAAGTACTTCTCTAAAATACTATTAAAGCTATTAAGGAAGATTTCCTAGACTTAATTCTAGTAAAGAATAATAAGTTTATTAAATAGAGTTAATATACTAAAGTCTAGTTTAAAGTATAATAGTAGTAAACTACTATTAATTAAAGTATTAAGATAAAGTCTAGTACTAAAGTTAAGGATCTACTCTAGATTAAGAAGACTATATTAGGTAAATAGGCTAATATTTAAGATAACTTTATCTAAATTATATTAATAATTAAGGGATTATTAAAGATTACTTATAAGAAGTATAATAGAATTCTAGACTACCTAATAGCTACTAGTAATTTAAGTATATCTAATATAAGGAAATATCTTAAAATAAATAAATACTTTCTTTATAAATTACTTAACTTATTATTATAAATAGAACTTTCTTTAAGTTAGGTATATTATTTATAGTAATATAAATTAGTAATATAAAACTAGCTATTTAGGGATTACTTTAGAAGAAAAGTAATATTAGGTTTTCTACTAACTTTTATTAAGAGAAGTAGAATAAATAATTATATAAATACTTTCTTACCTTAAATTAATCTTTCTAGACTATTAATTAACTAGAGTTTTAATAATTACTATTAATAGCTTATCTAGATTTAACCCTAATCTATTATACTAAATTATAGAGTATAATCTTTTTAGATTTTAAAGGAATATATATAAAAATTAAAGTAGATCTAGAATATCCTTAATATATTTCTCTTATATTAGATACCTAGTCTAGTCCCTAAAAGGTCGCCTACCTTAAAGTACTAATCTACTAGGTTAAGACTAATTTTTAATATTAGGAATATCTTATTACTTTTATACTACTTAATATCTAGTATTCTAAGTATTTACTTATAGCGGAAATAATAAAGATATTAACCGTTTATAGAATTAAAGATAAGCTTCTTAGGGTTATTACTAATAATACTAGTAATAATAGAACCTTAAAAGATAAACTAAAGAAATCTCTAACTTAGTAAGATATCTAATAGGATAAATTATAAAACTCTATTCCTTATATAACTTATATCTTTAACCTTATAATATAAGACTTTATTAAAGCCCTAGACTTAGAAGCTTTAAATAATATTATAATATTATTAAAAGATACTTAAGTTAAAGATATCTAAGTAAATATAAGTCTATTAACTATTATTAAGAAGGTATAATATTATAAGGGTAATATAAATAGGTAATATACTTACTAATATTTTAAATAGATCCGCGCTCTTATAATAGTAATTAACTTATCTCTTTAATAAAAGCTTTATTTTTTATAATTATAAGAAAACTCTAGTAGAAGACCTTAAAAACTTATATAAGATATTTATATTTATTAGAATTCTATATACTTAATACTTTATTATATATATTAACTACGTAACTTTATTAATACTTAGGTAGATAAAAATATAATTAATCTAAAATTTAGTATAATTAGCTTTAGTAAATATAAATAGTTAATTATATTATTATTTAATAATATATTAAATCCTATTTATTAACTTACCTTAATAGTTTCTTAGATAATAAATATAGGTATATATCTAAGATTCTAATTATATAATACTCTTTTTAAATATTTTAATAATATTTTAATAATAATATATAATAGTAGGATTATTAGTAAAGTAAATATTATTTATACTTATAAAGTAGCCTTAATAAAACTAGCTAAGTATTATTTTAGAATAAAAGGTAAAGGCGGATTAATATATAACCTTACTAATATTCTAGACCCTTTTATAAAACTAAGTCTATATAAAACTTAGGATAAATAAGAGGAGTTAAATAATAATAATACTTTAACCTCTTATAAAGAGAGGTATAAAA